>Ga0307507_10004177_pt1 | contig 26173 bp, 21 predicted proteins | sample 7_EM_MG_FD_207223 | JGI IMG/M metagenome (GOLD analysis project Ga0307507, IMG submission 207223) | Populus trichocarpa ectomycorrhiza microbial communities from riparian zone in the Pacific Northwest, United States - 7_EM | ecosystem: Host-associated > Plants > Roots > Unclassified | place...
GCTCGGGCCACTGCGGATAATGTCATTCTTGCAATTGAGAATGCCAACCTGCGAGAAAAGGCCACCAGTGCACCTGATAGGGCAAAGACGAAGAGCAGAAAAGGGATGTCCAAAGCACGGGTTATCTCTGTGGAAGATGTGCTACAGCTATGCCATGCGGTGGAGGAAAAGGACCGTATCCTAGGGGAGAGAAAAGCCAAAACTGCACAACGGTGAGCTACCAAAGCGGCCCAACCAACCCCAACCAACCCTCCTTCACCTAAGCAAAAGCAAAAATCCAGAAAGCAGGTTACCATTAACCTGAGTCCGGAGGTTATTACTCTGGAAACTGTAAATTTGGACTCAGATTCTGAGCCTGAATGGATTGATAGTGGCTCAGATACCGGGTATCATGGAGCAAGCCAGTGTGTTACTCAACCACAACCACAGCGAATCACCCGTAGCCAACTTTGAGGGACTTCTTGACCAATCTGGGATCATGCCCCTTCACTTTTTTCATTTTTATTTTATTTATTTCATGTACATTTTCGGTATTGGATTCGACGGGAAATCTTGGGCGGCTTCCCCGTGATGGGCGGTTTCCCGGTGAAATACGTTACTCAGAGCATTATAAGAAGCGTCAAGTTCTCTCTGTGTAAACGTTCATCACACTCAACAGAGACAAGTCTTCAAGGAACGGCAATATCCAAACAATATTCTCGACACTTCGTTTTCACTCGTGCTACCGGTATCAAGTAGACTTTACAAATTCGTTCCTTCCACAAACTCCTTTCTTTCACTTCTCCCATCATAGTCCTTATAAGTCGTCCTTCGACACTCCCCGATACAATGTGGATAGGCCTTCTGCCAATACTGCTCATGCTTCAGAGCATTGGGGTCCAGGCTCAGTCCGATGGACTTTTCGGCCCTAAGCTAGGGTCGATTCACTTGCAGGGGTATACCCAGGACGGTTGCCCGGCAGAACCGAATTTTAGTGCAGATGTCCACAGAACCTTCACTGGGTGTAATCCCATCACCAGCACAGGCATTACCAAAGTGGTAGTCATTGCAAATGATAAGCTACCGTCGACCTGCATTCTTTTTCTCTTCGACAACAGCGACTGCGCAGGCGCTTTTAGTGCGAAGATTGGCCCGATCACTCCTACTTCGATTCCTAGTGCATGTATTGGACCAATTCGGAACCCAGCGGGTAATGTGTTCCAGGGAAAAGCTGTAAGGCTCTTATGCTGAATCTAGGGGGTATCGAGGTGACTTGTATACGGGAAGTCGACGGCAACAGGGTAAGGAGGAAGGAGGAGGTGACCGTTTACTATTGCTTTTTTTTTTCTTTTTTCATCTCATTTTTTGATTCTTGTCACTCTTTTATTACATTTACTAGATTATTTTGGCATCTGCATATCATGGTGGTCATTATTAGGGTTGAGTTTGAAGGGCATTCATTACACCTGATTAGTTAGTCTATACAAAAAACCATTGCGCTCTTTAAGCCTTGTGGTTGTTGAAACTGACTGGACCGGCTCGGTCAGACTAGGCAGACTGGGCAAAAACCGAGTGATAGGGGGTGAATTACCTTGTGGATTATCCCGTTAAAGGCAACTGCCATAACGTCTTCCACGCCATAGCGAGGGCATCCAACCGAATATTAGTCACTATTTCTATCTAGACCAAGGTTCAGCCAATCACATTGCTTAAACTTGCAGATCGTTCTCTATGCCGGACGCTCGCTATGGTGTGGATGGCATTATCGCTAAAACCGCTCCTGAGAAACGAAATGAAACGCTAAGAGCAACAAGTACAAGAGACTTCGATCGCTAACACATCTGTGAGGAAGTTCTCTCTCATTCATCCTCTACTAGCTAAATTACTAACGGCACAGACACGAGTATCTATAAAGCAGCAAAGTCCTCCCATCCTTCCATTGATCGCGACACAGGTCCTTTCTCTTAGACGTATGTCCACCTCCCCCTTTCACGAACTTCCATCCTAACAAAAGAAATACAAATATCACAACTCCCGTTATTCATGACATCCACGCCTTCGGGGCATTTGTACTCTTTCCCAGCTCTTTAATGGTCTGACTATTTGAGGGTTGTATGGCTTCCAACGCGGCACAGATCCGAAGCACATATCCGAAGCCTTTGTCCGAACAATAAAAGGCTAAGCGAAGTGTGATATGTAATCACTTTATACAGACTGGTCTGGGACTGGTTCTTGACCAGACCGCACCACTTGAATTAGGCTGGTCTAGTTGTTAGCATCAGGGAGGACCGACCAACCAAATCCTGTCATTGAGACCAGACCGGTCGGGCTATTGGGAACCCTGTGCCCACTTTTCCTTCTCCTCATCATCTTGTTACCACCACTAATGCTGACACTACCTTAGTCATCTTTGGTATAGAACATATGACTATAGTGAACACTTGGGGGCTTGTCTTCGCCGTTCACTCTAGCCAGGGGCGGCTGTAAGTCTTGGTGACTGCAGAATATTGAGACACGTCCCTGCACCTGACTGGTATTTAGTAAAGGCGGGTAATACCGTATTACCTAGTTTTTTCGCCTACCGCTAGTACTTGTACCTTGAAATAAGGGTTTTCTTTGTAATATGTCTCAAATTCGCCATAGGACGCCCCCACCTAACGCTTTATAGCCAAAACTAGGACTCTTTCTGACTGTGTGGAATGTTTCGCTTCAGCCCCTACTTTATTTCAACGTACTAGCGGCAGGCAAAAACAACCAGGTAATACGGTAGCATCCTACTGGTAGCAAAAAGAGACAAATTAGACACAGAATATCATTTTAGCAGTAAAGAAACAAGAATATATTTACTGCTTTGGGGTAATGACACTCTGGCAAGTCTTCCTCTCTAGCCTTCCTTTGCAGGTATTGGCAGTATTGACGGTACTCAAGGAAAGATTCCATGAGGGTCACCTACAGAGAAAATAGAAGTAGCCTCTTGTTGCAGACACTAAAGGATGAATGTCAGATAGTTATAATTGGTTTGACCCAGGGTTCCGAATGGTCCGACCGGTCAAGTCTTGGGGGCGCGACCAGACGGTTGGTCTGAATTGATGTCCGTGACTAGACCTGGCCAATAAATGTAGTCAAGGACTGGTCGGGATTAGTCCCAGACTAATCTCCCTATTCCCCCCGGGTGTATTAATAAGCAAGTTCACTCCCGGGGCAAACTTGCTTAGTATGTTTCACTACCTGTAGCATCACTCGATTATTGAACTAGATGATGTGATAAGGTATCGTATAAGAAGCCAAAAGACACGGTTATACAAAATAGTCCTTGAGTAGGGAGTGTAAACTAGTTTTCTGAATACCACTCTATAAGTTTGCTTCATGTCACCGTGTGTTTCGGGTCACCTTGAGGTATGTTACTCGTGAAACCATTTTGACACTCTAATGTAAGCGAAGCAATATGTGCATTCCAACTTCCCTGAGATTCAACAGTCTAATCCATAGAAACAATAAGTTAAATGAAGAAAGACTTAACGCGAATTAAATAGTGGAAGAAGTCAGCGAGTAGAAGTCGTTCGGGTAGCTTTACTCTTAGTGTTTCATCTGGTTTCGCTGCAGGTGTTTTGGCAATTTGGCGGTTGCCTTTAAGCGGATAAGCAGCAAGCCGATGCACATTTCATCACTCAGTTTTCACACAGTCTGCCCAGTCTGACTGAGCCCGGTCCAGTCAGTTTCAACAATCACGACTCTCCGGTCAGTCTAAATTCCACCATCAGACTAGACTAGACTTTGACCTGGTCTAGCTAGTCCGAGCTAGTCCTCGGCCGACCATTCGGAACCCTGGTTTGACCAAATCACGAGGAGGGTGAAGACTAGAGGAGTAGTTTCTAACCACGTAGGGAGAAGTCGCACGATCCTTGCTTGTCCTTGCGGTAGCTTTTACCGCTCTTGAAGAACAGGAGTACTTCCTAAACAACCTACTTTTCTCTACTGGGCACAAGTATACACAATCCTTAAAGAAAAGAAAATATATAACTTTGACAAAGCTATCCACATGTTTGACAATAGATGAATTTTTCCTATTTTGGGAGGGATGTCGTACTATTCTCACTTAGTGTTTGCTGACTCAACTTTCACTGAGATTTAACGTTATTTCTAGCAACTGTGCCTCCTGAACTAGGCATCCGAGTTCCCAGTGCCTTTTTCACAATACTACACCTACAACTCTACAGGCTATCTACAGTAGGAGTGCGGCCAATAGATATATTAGTCAGATGCCTGATATGCGCACTCTGCAACAAGAAGGCTCGCCAAATCTTTCCTACCAGACTCACATTACTAATATATCTATCGGCGGCATTGGTATGTGAGGAATGCTTGATGCCACTGCTACCAAGCAAAACTTTTAACTCATTTTTAGCTGTCATCATTAGATAGTATGGTACTGTTGGCATGGTTTGTACGGCTTGAGGCTGTTCGCATCTACTCACAGCATTATAAGAAGCGTCGAGTTCTCTCAGTGTAAATGTTCATCACACTCAACAGATACGAGTCTTCAAGGAACGGCAATACCCAAGTAATATTCGGGACACTTCGTTTTCACTCGTGTTACTCGTATCAAGTAGACTTGATACATTCGTTCCTTCCACGAACTCCTTTCTTTCACTTCTCCCATCACAGTCCTCAGGCTTATAAGTTGTCCTTCGACACTTCCCGATACAATGTGGACATGCCTTCTGCCAACACTACTCCTGCTTCAGAGCATTGCGGTCCAGGCTCAGTTGGGTGGACTCCACCCCGGCATTAAGCTAGGGTCAATTCTCTTGCAGGGGTATAGCCAGGACGGTTGCCCGGCAGAACCGAATTTTAGCGCAGAGGTCCGCAGCTCCTTCGCTCTGTGTACTCCCGCCACCAGCACTGGCATTACCAAAGTGGTAGTCATTGCAAATGATAAGCTGCCGTCGACCTGCATTCTTTTTCTCTTCGACAACAGTGACTGCTCGGGCGCTTTCAGTGCGCAGATTGGTCCGATCTTTCCTAGTTCGCGCCCTAGTGCTTGTATCGGACCAATTCGGAAACCAGCGGGTAATATGTTCGAGGCGAAATCTGTGAGGCTCATATGCTGAATCTACGGGGTCTTGAGGTGGTTTGTGTTCGGGAAGTCGACGGCAACAGAGTAAGGAGGAAGGAGGAGGTGACCATTTACTATTGGTTTTTTGTTTTTTTTTCATCTCATTTTTTGATTCTTGTCACTTCTTTATTACCTTTACTATCATACATTATTTTGGCATTTGCATATCATGGTGGTCATTATTAGGGTTGGGTTTGGAGGGCATTCATTACACCTGATTAGTTAGTCTATACAAAAAATCATCACGCTCTTTCAGTTTTCGCCCACTCTTGAGTCCCGGCGGTGAAGTTTAGTGACAAGAGTCAGGACTGAAAGTTGCATGAGTCAGCTCTGATTCCTCTTACTAGGGGCTTGCTCCAATGGTTAAGGTTGGCCAGATCTCTACTTTGTGTATTCTCTCGATTCTAATCCTCCGCTGTTGTAGAAAGTGATTAGTGATCGGCACGATCATGCTCGAGCAGAAAATTTGACCCATCCTCGAGCATAAATCGTGCTCTAGCACACCAGACATTTATGATCGAGCATGATCGGGCCAGGGTTCCCAATGGTCCATTAAAGACTGGTCTGAACTAGCTAGTCCAGTCGAAGTACGGTCTAGTCTAATGGTGGAAATTAGACTGGCTCGAATGGTCAGTGTTGTCAGACCTGACTTGACCAGGATTGGTCCAACTAGGCTTGCCAAGCAGCGGATATGCACGACCCTTTGACAGAATTAGCATTCGATTTTTGCTTTTTACTATTTTTATCAAACTATTATGTTCAAACAAAGCTTTTCTTAATTAAACTTATTGTTTCCGTAGATTATACTGGAGAATGGAGAGTGCACCTCGCTTAGATTAAGGGCGGCAAAAATAGGTTCATGGGTATCACTTTTTCCGGTGTGCCCTAAGTGAGTGATATTGCGTGGCTATGCAATATTTTATAAATACTGGTCTGGGACCAGTGCAGACCGGACCGGACCACCGGACTTAGTCAGGTTCAGTTACTGACACCGACCAGGACTAGCAAGCCCGGTCTTGCCTGCAAGACTTGATCGGTCAGACCCTTGGGAACCCTGGATCGTGCCCATCACTAAAAGTGATCACAATTCAAGTTTCTGCAGAACAGGCTGATTTTAGTTCGATAACCTGCAGAGATTGGAGGATAGTTAGGCAAAGGAGTTCCAAATGAGGCTGAGCATGCACAAAGTGACAAGTTTGAGATTTTTCTTCATAGGTGTCATAAATGTATTTTACTGATTTCCTTTCTTCTCGATGCAGTGCATCTTGAGCTATTGGTATCATTATGGTACGGGTATCTGCCTTTTGATATATACGGGTTGGGTGCATACGGTGGACATGTCTCGGCACCAGCCCAAAGTAGGTTTAGCTAGGTAAGCTGACAAAATTGCGACAGCAAGTTAATGAGATCCAACACAACCTTTGACTCAGGCTATCCTATGCCGGGAAAGCACTAATCCTTCTTAAGGGCTTTTGTATCTGAATCCAGAGATTAGCGAGTTAACGGAGCTACTAGAGATAGCGAATCGCAAGAGTTTTTACGGGTATGTCTCGTGGCTGTGGCACCACATCCCCTCAATCTTACTCACTATCCCCTGGGCGGTCTGAACCAGTAAAATTCGCCAAGCACCCTAAATATTACCTAAGTCTAGATCGGTCGGGTAGCTGGCTATTTAGGTTTGGAATTTGGCTTTCAAGGCCAACGTGGCTCAGCATCTCAACAACCATTTTAATCCCCGGCGAATCGCAGTCCTCCAAACCCCACTACCGTAGATTCTGGGTAAACTCGACCCGCCGCTAAAACCTATATGGTAGTTACTATCCCCGGGAAAGCGAATTCGCCACGGGGTTAGTCTTTAAGAGGAATAGTAGCTACCTTAAGAAGTATGGCGGCGGGTGGAGTTTACCCAAAATTTACGGTAGGGAGCTGGTAGCGAATTTTACTGTCTCAGACCGCCCAAGGGATAGCACTGGTAGAAAGAGAAGAAATGAACATGTAATAGTACTTTAGTAGTAAATTAGGAAGAGCACATTTAGTACTTTGTATGATACGAATATAATACGTGATTTTTCCATGTAGAAGGCGATGTTGTAATATCGGACGCCCTCTAGATCCCCGGTGTTCTTGAATGGAAAGTGACAACTAAACAAATACTGCTCTTGTAAGGCCGATGAATGAATCCTATCGAGACTGTATTCAAAGAGAAAAAGTGAAAGGCAATTCTATTCTTTTATCACTGTTTCATGGCATCTTGTGGAATGAGATAGACATGAAGGAAACTGCTGATGGTTTATTACGGTTCGTGATGATTTTTCCTTTTAGCCATTTCCCATTGCTTAAATTGCCCACTTTGTCCCACATTTCTAAGCCACGGAATCCACTTTACTAATGGTACATCACCTTTCTAATGGTACATGATGTCAATGTTGGCGAGCTGGTGTGCAATCATCTGGGAGTCCATCAGGGGGTTCATTTCCTGGACTGCTGAAACTGTGGAAAATGTTGTGCCGCCCCTGTCAGTGTCTGAGACAGAGATGACTAAGGTGCCACCACAGTATTCTTCAGTGATGGTGTGAGTGGGTACGGTCGTATAGCTAAAATTGATTATGGTTCGCATATCTGCGAATTTATAGTAACCAACAAAATTTTCTTATTAACATATGTTTCAGAAATTGACAGGGGCGTCACAACATTTTCCACGATTCTAGCAGTCCAGGAGATAACACAGTGATATTCTCGTTTAGCTTATGCTGACTGATCTTTCACCAAAACTTATGTCAAGTGACCGTACTCCTGAACCAGGCATCGGAGTTCCCAGTGTCGGTTTCAAAATACTACACCTACAAGTCTACAGGCTATCTACAGTACGAGTGCGGCCGATAGATATATTAGTCAGGTGCCTGATATGGGCACTCTGCAATGAGAAGGCTCGCCAACTCTTTCCTATCAGACTCACATTACTAATATATCTATCGACAGCACTGGTATGTCTGGAAAGCTTGATGGCCCAGCTACCAAGCAAGACTTTTAACTTATTTTTGGCTGTCGTCATTAGAGTGGTAGTATGGTACTGTTGGCATGCTTTGTGTGGCTTGACGCAGTTCGCATCTACTCACAGCGTTATAAGAAGCATCGAATTCTCTCGGTGTAAATGTTCATAACACTCAACAGATACAAGTCTTCAAGGAACGGCAATATCTAACCAATAATCTCGACACTTCGTTTTCACTCGTGTTGCTCGTATCGAGTAGACTTTACCCATTCGTTCCTACGAACTCTTTCCTTTCGCTTCTCCCATCATAGTCCTTATAAGTCGTCCTTCGACACTTCCCGATACAATGTGGATACGCCTTCTGCCAACGCTACTCCTGCTTCAGTGCATTGCGGCCCACCCTCAGTTACCATCGTTGACGGAAACCGCCCTTTCCCCCCGGGGCTTTTGGGATTGGTTTTTTGGTTCAAAGTGGATTGCGTTGAAGGGGTATAATCGGGATGGATGCCAGACAGAACCGGATGTTGACACAAGTATTGACGCATCGTGTCGTATCATCTCCAGCACTGGTATTACCAACGTGGTGGTCGTTCCAAATGATAAGCTGCCGCCAACCTGCATTCTTACTCTTTACGAGGACAAAGACTGCAAGGGCGATAGCTACGCCCAGATTGGTCCGATCACTCCTACTGATTTGCTTCCTAGTGCTTGTATTGGACCAATTCGGAATCCAGCGGGTGGACTGTTTGGGGCGAAATCGGCAAGCATGAAATGCTGAATCTACGGGGTCTCGAGGTGGCTTGCATTCGGGAAGTGAACGGCAACAGCGTAAGGAGGAAGGAGGAGGTGACTGTTTACTATTGGTTTTTGTTTTTTTTCATCGCATTTTTGATTCTTGTCACTCCTGTATTACCTTCACTATATTTTTTTGGAATTTGCATATCATGGTGGTCATTATTAGGGCTGGGTTTGGAGGGCATTCATTACACCTGATTAGTTAGTCAATAGAAAAAACCATTACGCTCCTTACGTTTTGGCCCACACTTGGGTCTCTCCGGTGAAGTTAGTGACAAGAGTCAAGACTGAAAGCTGCATGAGTCAACTTTAATTCCTCTTACTGGGTGCTTGCTCGAATGGTTAAGGTTGGCCAGATCTCTACTTTGTGTATTCTCTCGATTCTAATCATCTGCTGTACTAGAAAGTGATGACAAATTAAGCTTCTGTAGAACAGGCTGATTTCAGTTCGACAAGCTGTAGAGATTAGATATTTAGGCATAGGGGTTCCAAATGAGGCCAGGCATGCACAGAGTGACAAGTTTGAGATTTTTCTTCATAGGTGTCATAAGTGTATCTTACTAATTTCCTTTCTTCTCGATGCAGTGCATCTTGAGCGGTATCATTACGGTACGGGTATCTGCCTTTTGATATATACAGGTTGGGTGCATACGGTAGACATGTCTCGGTATTCCGCAATCACCAAGACTTACCGCATCAATTGGGGAGAGCAGGAATACGCTAGCCAGGGTAAAGGTGTGGCAAACGGCTGCCACCTTTTAGAGGAAATTCAACTGCCAGAAGAGACGAAATTCTGAGCTTGAGCGGCGATCATGCAAAATAGTATTAACCCATGAAGCAATTTCTCCTCAAGCCATGCTTCCCGAACCTTGCTAGTATATTCCGGTTCTACCCGGTGAATGCAGTATGTCTCGTGGCTGTGGCACCATATCACCTCAATCTTAGTCATTATACCCTGGGCGGTCTGAGACAGTAAAATTCGCGACCAGCACGGGATACTTCCTGTAGTTTACAATATATGGTATTTACACGCTAAATATTACCTAAATCCAGATCGGTTGGGTAGCTGGCTATTTCAGGTTTAGAATTTCGTGTTTCAAGGCCAATGTGACTCAGCATCTCAACAACCATTTTAATCCCCTACGAATCACAGTCCTCCAAACCCCACTAGCGAGCTGGTAGCGAATTTTACTGTCTGAGACCGCCCATGGGAGAGCACTCGTAGAAAGAGAAGAAATGAACATCTAATATTACTTTGGTAGTAAAAATTAGCAAGAGCACATTTTTCACGATTCCAGCAGTCCAGGAGATAACACAGTGCTATTCTCGTTTAGCCTATGACGACCAATCTTTCACCAAGACTTATGTCTAGTGACTGTACCTCCTGAGCCAGGCATCGGAGTCCCCGGTGCTGTTTTCCCAATACTACAGCGAAAAACTCTACAGGCTATCTACGAGTGCGGCCTATAAGTTAGATATATTGGTCAGATGCCTGATATGGGCACTCTGCAAGGAGAAGGCTCGCCAAATTTTTTCCTATCAGATCCAATACCAACCCCGCATCCCACGTCTCTGGAGAGTATATCAGCCTTCCAGTATCCCCCACAGCCACCTTCCCACCGTAATCCATCTCTTGAAATCCGTTCTATGGTGCGGGGTCTTCGCATCTATGCCGGCTGGAGTTACACCCAATTGCACCAGACCTTCCAAGTGTTCCAGGGTACCCTTCATCACATTATTCATAGCAATAATATACCAGAAAGAAATCTCTACCTCGGCCGGGGCCGCCCTCTCACAATTTCTCCTGAGACCCAGCAGGAACTTATTGATACCGCTACAGCCAATGCCCACAATCGTCGCCTTCCACTTACTCAAATCGCTGACTTAGCTGGAGTCTGGATTGGGTCGCGAGCCCTAAAACGCCTATTTGCCAGCCGTGGCTACCATGGGCGTGTGGCTCGTGTAAAGCCATTCCTTACCGCAGCAACAAAGAGTAAGCGCCAGGCTTGGGGGGAAAAGTACCAGGACTGGGCAGTGGAGGATTGGCAGGACGTAATTTGGTCTGACAAGTGTGCTTTTCTGTGGGCAATATGCCTGGAACGGTTTGGGTCACTCGCAGGCCGGGAGAGGAGTATCTAGAGGATTGTTTAGTTCCAAAATTTCCACGCCTTACAACGGTAATGGTTTGGGGAGCCATTTACCGTGATCTTAAGGGCCCTCTTGTCATTTGGGATGGGTCAGGGTTAATGGGTCAACTTACATTAATCAGATTATTCTACCTCATCTTTATCCTTGGTATACTTCTCTCCATGAAGCCAGCACCTCTAACTCGGGTTATATATACTTCCAACGGGATGGTGCTGCAGCCCACCGGTCAAAGCATGCCATAAAGGTTCTTAATGAACTTGGTATCGGTCCTTATATCTTTCCATGGCCGCCCAGTTCTCCCGACATGAGCCCGATTGAGAATGTATGGCGCATGTTAAAGCGCCGTATCCAAAATCGACACCCACGACCATCAACTGTCCCTGCCCTTTATACAGCAATCCAGGAGGAATGGGATAGTATTACACCAGATGAGATACACAATTTGACCTCTTCCCTTCCGGAACAAGTAAATGAACTACTACTCGATCATGGGGGCCACACTTCTTGGTAGCTTGGCGACAATGCACCATTCACACACCTAATCGCTATCTATCGGAGACGCATTCTGTAGATTTTGGCTCTCAAGAATAGCTGGGCAGTAAGTATTGGCCGACTACGAGCATAGGCGGGTTGCAAGTATCGGTCTTTTTTTTCTCTTCACACTTTTGGCTTTTGGTTTATTCTCTACTCTCACTTAGCTTTCTCTTTGTATTGGTATACGTTGCTTGTGCAACTAGGTTTCCTTTATCCCATTCATATCTCACGGGCGTGATCAAGCAACAATCTTATACCCCGTACCTACTAACCTGGATTGAAGTTCAAGTTTACACGAACTCATGGAACCTTGAGAATACAACATCCGGCCGACCTTATGAGTAACGAGTTCTATGGATTTGATTATTTTCTTCTTTTTGCTGTTACTTATTTCTCTTAACTTACATTCGTTTATAACCTACATCTCTATTCCTATCTTATTCTATTTGGATATCCCACTCTTTATTTATTACCTTTCCTTAAACTCTTAATCCAAGTCGTAAAGAATTTGTTCAAAGCGCCTTGCTTAAATGTCCAATTTTGTTTGGAAACTCGCCATCATACTAGATCACTCGGTGCAACAATCTTGGGTTAAAGGTGTCCTGTAACTCCCTTTCCGTTCCACCCACCCACCCTGAACAGCGCCCATAATCTTTGTCTCGCCACCCAAAGTTTTCCGCCCTTTATGATCATGCGCGAGTACAAGTATACACCCAACCCGAATATATCAAAGGGCAGATCCCGTACCGTAATGGTATCCCTTAGACGATCTGAGACAGTAAAATTCGCGACCAGCACGCTAAATATTGCCTAAGTCTAGATCGGTCGGGTAGCTGGCTATTTTAGGTTTGGAATTTGGCTTTTCCAAGCCAACGTGACTCAGCATCTCAAAACCCATTTTAATCCCGAACGAATCACGTTGATGAGAAACGAAATGAAACTCTAAGAAGCACAAAAGACTTCGATCACTAAGGGGGTGTTCGGCTGGCCGTGATTATGATTTGGAAATTAGGTTTTTTTGCCAAGCTTGATTTCAAAATAAGAAGTGTTTGGCTTGTCCAATTCTGATTATGATTTGAGAATCAGGTGCCAAGAATATTTTCACTTTTGATTTGCATATGATTCTTGCTATTGCTTAGTAATTTTACTTGGGCAATTTTTCCTTCAAGTTCATGTAGTAGAAAGGTTCTCGCTTCCATTAGCCATCCTTACGTTTCCAGCTCACTTCTATCTTTATTACCAATTCAACTTTTTTTTAGATTTATCGGTTCACTGGGCTCCTTCAACTCTGACTTTGCAGTCCAGCAACCATTCATCCTCTCCTTTCCCTCCGGCCAGGTCTCTCCTTACGCTTCTACTGCAATTGGCACTCATACCTCTTTATCCCAAACGGCCAGGTTTTACACTTTTTGTCTGGGACAACTGGGTATTTCGAAGTGGAAGTTAGGTCTTTGTGAAACAGATTTGGAACTCAGTTGGAGCAATAGGTGGTAGTGAGGTATCCAGATGATCAAGTTCCCGGATAGTAGAGTGTGCGCCTATCTAGATCAATTTTCCAACTACCGTTGGCCTTCCTCATATGTTGCTCTCTGTCCAGCCAGCATCTATGCTTTAGTCTTAATTGGGGGTCCATCAGCACTCTTTTCTCTATCCCTTAGTCTGTATTTGTCCTTTTTTGGTTCCCTGGAATATTCCGAGATTAGGAATAGTTCAAGTGTCGCCACTGCGGAGGCGTTTTCTACTGGCCAGGTCCCAGCAAGAGCTCCTTGACCGTACTCCCTCTGGTAAAGATCTGAGGTTACACTACGCCATTAATCACATTAACAAGCTGTGAGTTCTGCACACAGATTAGGGGATTGGCCAGCCTCAACACTCCTTTACCAATCAATCGGCTAGTCTCTCACCAGCATTTATCAAAGCTCACGCTCTGATCAGCTCTTCTGGCTTCTCAAGTCATCCTAACATTTTGCTTTCCATCAAACTCCATCAGCGCTCAGGTCTCTGTTAGCCTTTATCAACAATCCAGTCTCCCTCAACCTTTCTCTGATGGCATCTAAGGCAAGGAGAAATAAAGCTATCTGAGATGACAATAAAGACAAGATTTTGATTTATTATCTTCTCTATCAGGTTAGTCAAGGATGATGTGCGGGAAATAGCTTTAAACCTCAAGTGTGGAGTGAGGTAATCACTATTCTGAATAATACATTCAGGCCAACATCAGCAAAAATAATACTCGGCGCCTGGTGCGCCCAGTGCATCTGGCGCATCTAGCGCACATAACGTCAATCGAGAATCAGGACGCAACTAATAGTTCCGCTCACTCAGGGCGCACCTGGCACAACACTTTATCTTCCTGAACGCACCGGGCGCAACATCTAATCTTCCTGAACCCACCTGGCGCAACACCTAATCTTCCTGAACGGACCGGGCGCAACACCACATCTTCAGGAAAAGAGTCAAGGGTCCCCCCTTTACCCGCTCCTGACCTAGGTTATAACACTGATACATGATAAAAAGTTTATTTAAATAGTCTATTATATTTCTAATTCTACTAGTCTAGCTAAGTGATCTAAATACAGGCGTCACCTTGCCAGCTTCCTCCGGGCACACCCTCCCCCGGCAGTGCTACAATAGAGACCACCTCCACAGAAGACAGCGAAATCCTGAGTTTTGATGCGAGAGGTACGTACCTTATACCGGCGTGTAGCTGGCGTCGAGCCCAACAACCTCCCGCAAACAGAATTGGAATCCGTCAAGTAGTCATGGAGTAATCTGGCATCGAGTAAAATTCCGCCAGGGTTACTACCCAACACCCCCTCCACCGAAGACAGCGACTTCCTGAGCTTTGATGCCACAGAGACGTACCTTATACCGGCGTGTAGCTGGCGTCGAGCCCAACAACCTCCAACAAACAGAATCAAGATCCGTCCAGCGGTTGTGGAGTAATCAGCCTTCGAATCCTGGAATCGCCAGCCCTGTAACTCTATGAATAGTAGTCAGGTAGGAATGAATCCTATATCAGTGTGTAGCTGGCAACGAGCCCAAGATGATGCAGGTGTCAGATCCATAATCTGCGGAGTGGTTGTGGTGGAGTGTTCTGGGTAGGCCCGGGATGAGAGTGTTAGGTGTGATGAGAGGCTAGTGCGGAGTCACGTCGCGTCCAGTCTAGCATGAGTGCCTAAGTGCCGAGCAACCATAACAAAGTAGAGTCTGTCACAGTTATCACTCGCTTTCACACTGGAGTGAGCTGGCATTTTCGCTCTCTAAAAGATCAAGTTCTGAAAATAGAACTTAGCTGTGGAGCCTGAATGTCTTTAGCGCAAAATTAAAATTAAGAGGATGGTGGCTTTCTCACTTAGCGCCCAGACTAACCCAATTATTTTTGCCAAGGCTACCCCCTTTCCAGGAATGAGAATGCGATAGGGGGAGATCTTGATGGGGTACTCTGGATGAGAGGGGAATGAATGGTGAATCAGGAGGTGCGATGGTGTTGTGTGCAGAGTGTGGAAGCACGGGAGGTAAGGTTCAGTAGCTACTAGCATCCAGATGTCAGTGTGGATACAACGGTGCTTCCTGATGCACTTGGCGCAACTGAGTACCGCAACCCACCACAGAACGCACCTGGCGTCACGGGCACAAAGTTACCCACAGCTAGCATCCTGACGCAACATCGGCGCACCAGACGCATGATAATTTTTTGCTGATGCACTGGTACGTTGCATAGCCCGAATTGCATGACTAGGTACTCGTATGTCCCTAATTTTGATGAATAGGTGGTCTTCCATTCGTCTTCTTCTCTAATCCAAATGTTGTGGTAAGCTTCCTTGATGTCCAGCTTGTTGAAGTATTTGGCTCCTCCTACTCTGTCCACGCCTTCGCTAATAAGCGGTAGCCGGTGTCGATCTTTCTTGGTAACTTTGTTGAGTGCTCGATAATCGGGGTAGAGCCTGAGCTTGCCTCTTTCTTTTCATGACAAACCTTATTGGTGAAGGTCTCCCTGACTTCAGACACCGAATCTATCCGCGATCTTCGTTCTGTTTGATGTATCGATGGAGTTCCTCCAATTCCTCGTAACTAACAGCGTATATCTTCTTGATTGGTACCGTCTTTCCTTCCTCCAGCTAGAGTCCTAAGTCGATACCTGGTCAATGGGGTGGTACAGTCGTTTTCTCACCTTTTTGAACACATCCAGCAGGTGATCGTACTCTCATGGGACCATGTCCCTGACATCTTGGTCTTCATTGTTTTCTTTTTCTTTTTTATCGCCAGTGCGGTACAGATGTTGATAGCTTCTAGCTGAATTTCGTTGTCCACTTCATCCCATTTTGGGATGCCGGTCATTTCCCCCCTTCCATAGAAGTGTCTGAAAGCTTTTGCCGATATTTTGTTGATTTCCATTTGTGCTTTGGCTTTCTGGTCCTTGACCTCTTGGTCCATCCTGGTGTCGGAGCTTCGGAACCCTTGATCTCCTCTCTTGGTATCGTCCAACTCAGCCAATTCTTGTAGTTGCCTGTTGTCGAACCTTTCTATGATCGGTTGTGAGATCCGGTCTTGTTTTTCCACTCGGTATGGTCAGTCTCCTAGGTTGGCCAGGACCACCTTTGCCTCACCTCTCTAGTCAGAGTCTATTACACCAGCATTTGTCATGGGTCGATATTGGACTGCTAGACTACTTCGTGATGCAATTCGTCCATAGGTGTTACAATCCTCTCCTCTCCGGGTGATACTTGCAGCAGGTAACCGATAGTCTCCTAACAATCACTTCTCTTGGCCCAATAGCTGTTGCGATAGCTAAGTCCGTTGACTCCTATCTAGCAACCTCGATCGCTAGGCTCCTATAAGACAGTCGTGTCTTGTTTCCCGAAAGCGTGATAGATAAAGATATTTGTATTGAAAGTAAATAACATGAAAGAACTTAGATGGTTGCGTGAAGAACCCAAATCTCCTGCCCCGTGGGTGCCCTTATATAGGGGTTCTTCCCTCAACCCTAGCCCTGCGCCACTCATCCCCTCGCGTCACACGACTCATGACTCATAAAGAGTCATAGTGTGAAATCCATTAGCTGACTCGTTCGAGTCAGCTGCGCCCTATCTCGCAACCAATCAAAACTCATAAAACAAGTCATGTGCCCTAACGGGGTCACATGCGCAAAACCCATGACTCGTAAATATGAGTCATGTGCGAAATACATAAACCAGATGACCACAATCGTGCGTCATGTCAAATATCAACCAATAGCAATAAACCAATGACACGCTATTGCGTCGTCATGTGAAAAACCTATGAGTCAACTGATCTCATAGTGTGAAAGATAACAAACCGATGACTAATAACTATTAGTCATGTGAGAGTCTGCCTTGCTTAGTCACCGTTTGTGACAATAGGGGTCGTGAGTTAATCCTAGAGCTATCCCGGTCTCAACAATTGCTTGCCCTCTGGCAGGAACGTCGGTCTCTTCGTTTGCATAAATGTCGTGTCTTGCCCCCTTGGCTGATCCTTTCATAGGCATTTTAGCCCCGAATAATATCTTCTTAACTCTGACGCCTTGGTCCTTGCTCGCAGGGCCTTTGTTGGCCTGGACTTTGGAGAATCGGGGGATAAGATTCTCTTCCCTGGCTTATTCTTCGAGTAAGGCATATGTAACGAGTGAACTGTTGAGACACCAAGTCGTACATCCTTCACTGTTCAATGTGATCCTTTTGTCGTTCCAATCCATGGTTGGATTGTGTTCTTTTAACCATGGCATCCCGAGGATGACCTCATTGTTTGGGAGATTTGCCACTTGGAAGGTTGCCAATTCCCTATGGCTACTGATGTCCATAAGTACTTTGATCATATGGGTAACAGGACCCATAGCGCTTGGCTTTCCGTCCGCGAGGTAAATCTCTCTTGGGTTCTTTGCTATCATCATCTTGTCCCCGTGTTCCTTGCAGACTTCTTTGTGGATAAAGTCTTTAGTTAATGAGGAGTCAATCACTGCGTTGATTGTGACTGACTCTTGTGTGCCGTGTAATTGTATCTTGCCCATGATATGGTCATTGTCGTTTTCGACAGTTTCTGTGTCGCTGAGGGCCGCGTAGTGGTTTTCTAGAATGATGGGTTTTCGTGCCGGTCTGTCCCTCAGCCCCTCTCTTGCTGGGGATATTTGTCCTTTCCCCACTGCTCGGGTGCTTGTTCGACTTCGATTTCTTTGATCTTAGGTCTGGTCTGCCAAGGGGCGGATTTCTTTGTGGGTTGCCAACTTCTAGCTTGTGCGTTGAATGGTTTGGGTCTGGCGTTCCTCATGCAGTTTCTGGCTAAGTGTCCTGGCTGTGCGCATTTGAAACATAGTTGTTTTCTAATCCTCCTTTGGAATTCTTCTCTCGAGATGTTGAATCTTGGTCGTTTCCTAGTGGCATCCAATTCCATGGGGTAGCCATAGTTCTGATTGACATTGTTTGTAGGACGATATATCCCGTGTGGGTTTCGTGGTGTGATGGTCGCTCGTTGGATGTGCTTTGTTAATGGTGATCCTTGGATATGCCTGACGGTTGATAGGTTGGTTTCCTTCCGGATTGACCATTGTGCTAGGACTTTGAGGTCCTCTTATTCCTCGCTGCTGGCACCCCAGGCGTTTTGGAGTTCTGTATTCATCCCTCCTAAGAGTAGTTTGCCTCCGGTCGAGTCGTCTAACTCGGCTTGTCTAGCCAGAAGCCGGAATTCATTCCAGTATTCCGTGACCGATCTTTTGCCCTGTTTCATGGTCTTCAGTGTCATTCTTGCTTCCCCTTTGGCGTCAATTACGCCATATCATCTTTGTAATTCCGCTTTGAATGCTGCTCAAGTATCCCACGTTGGGGTGATTCGTTCTTCTGCGTATGGTGTGTTCCAGGTCCCTGCATTGTCCCTTAGGAGCCTGGTTGCATATAGGATTTTTTCCTCATTGTGGCCGTTCTGCCATCCCACTGTTCTGTAGTATACTATGAGTTTGGCTAGCCAACCTCGTAGTTTGTGTCGTTCTCCTCGGTAAACCTCATGTTCCTGGGCTTTGGGTTTTCTGGTTCCTCCAGTTAGCGATGTGATGATTTGTCTGATCTGTTTCGGGTTCAGGATCGGTGTTGTTTCTGAGGATGTCGCAGCTCCTTGTGCTGCTGTAGTCGCCATCGTGTTTCGTCGTGTCCTTCCTCGTTCCTCAGTTTGTTCTCATCCACTTGGCAACAGTGGCTCTAGTATTGTAGGGCTTGGTGCACTCTCTTCTGTTAAGCCCCTTTCTAGTTCTTCTCCTAGTGATGAAAAGTCGACATTCCCCGCTAGGAGGTCGATGTTCTTTTCAGTGTTGGTCCTCATTTTGTCTGTTTGTTAGGTGCTGCTGGGCTGACATAATCAAAAGTTACAATCCTCTCTTCTCGGGGTTATACTTGCATCAGGTAACCGAGAGTCTCCTAACGACCACTTCTTCTTAGCCCGATAGCTCTTGCAATACCCAAGTCCATTGAATCCTATCTAGCAATGTTGATCCCTAGGCTCATATAAGACCATCGTGTCTTGGTTTCCGAATGCGTGATAGATAAAGATCTTTGTATTGAAAGTATATTGTATCAAAGACCTTAGATGGTTCGGTGAAGAGCTCAAATCTCTTGCCTCTATTCTCTTTTTTACATTTTTTACTTTTTTTATTTCATGTGCTTTGTATTAAACAACTACCGGGAACAAAGACTACGTGCAGCGCTAGCTATGCTAATGAAAAAACCCCATCCCCTACTTTATCCACCCGCAGCGCCAGGGAAAAAGCGATGAACCCAAGTCTCTCTGGTACAAGATCAACCACACAACAGCCACGCAAAATAAGCAATCAAACTCCGACTAAGGGGGCGGAATAAAAAGCATCAAATAAATACATATGGAGGAATCAACAGGAAAACCCTTGCTCTAGACACAAACAAAATACATAATTGATAAACCACTAAGGGAACCCTAAGCAACCGACAATGAAAGAATAACAAAGGGCGTGCAGGGGCCACTAAAAACCAATCTGGCGTTGCAAACATTTCTCGAGAACCCAAGGCGTAGACATCTGCCACCGAGGCAGTGCAATACGACGACTAAGCCTGCCTGAGGGGCCAGACCGTGGCAATCGCTGGTGCGGAGAAGGCAGTTGGGTGCCAGCCGAGTGAATGGAATGTAGCTGTAACCGAGCAATGGAACGAAACCTGAAGGAGGGAGAGGCGGGGTAGACCCAATAACTGTGAAACCTATTAGTAACTGTGTTCGTGTCTGACAAGGCAGCCCCTAAAGGAAGTGAAGAGAATGGAGAAATCGACGGTAGCCTGTTCAAAAGGTTTCTCCTACTGTGTACTATGGTCCCAGCCGTCTGTACCTTGGGGGAGACGGTGTTGCCGACCGTGCTGGCCCTAAGCGAGGCAGCGAAGCACGAGTGGAAAGGGGAGGTGATAGAGCCACACAACCCCTAGAAACAAGGACGCCAGGGCCCAAGGACCTGATAGGCGAAGTAAGGCGGGAGGGGGGAGGGGACCAGCTCCCAGACAGTGGGGGTGCAGCTCACTGAGAGTGCGGGGGTGGTCGATGTTGACGATGAATTCCCATGGTATTGAGATTTCAATCGCTCGGTATGTAAGGGAGATGGTTTATGACTCAAATCTCATCCCTTTTTTTTCTTTTTTTGTTTTTCTACTTCTTTTTTCATGTTTGAAATTTTGTTTCTAGCTGAGGATGAAGGCCGAAGCGATAAGTACGAAAACAGCTTGTAACGGCAATAGTTATAACCACAACAAACTTCCACCCTGTCCAACCCATCGCCAAGGCGGTGGAAACCGGGCGCGAAAAACCCCCGGTCTAAAACCTTCACCAAGCACTCGGGTGCTGAAGACTACAACTAAATATCCAAGAAACCCCCGACAAAAAAGAAAGCATCTACCAAAAAGCCAAGGAAAAACCAAAAAGTGAGAAAAAACCAAAAAAACCCAAATCCATAGAAGAAGCACCAGAGAAAGCCTATCCGCCGCAAAGGCATTTAAGGATCCCCGACTGCAAACATCATCAAAAACAACCATACTCAGAGGTAATGGTACCGGGGCCATATAGACCAGATCGCGGGGCTGATGGGGGAAGGTGTGGCCGGAAAGGCCGAGGGAGTCCACGAGTCCTTGGAGGAGGCCAGGGGGGTGGTGGCCGGACGCCAGAGTGGCTGAACCAGGGGGGGGGGTGTATTGGCGGTAACCGAGCCTCGGGACGAAGACCAGGTGAGGGGAGGGAGGGGTGGGCCCAATCAAGTAGAAGTGCGAGGGAGGGAGAACGGAAATGAGATCACGACTTTTTGACGAGGCCGACAGTACCGAACAGTGATCCAAGAAGATAGTGCAGTACCAGGGAGGAGAGCCACCGGGGCCACTACTTTGACGATAACCCGAGACTGCGACCGACCCATTGACGAAAGAAAGAGGTTGCCAACCATGCAAATCCTAAACAAGGCAGCGAAACCAGTACGGAGAAAGGAGGCGAAAGTAACCGTGAAACCCCATACAACCTTGGTGCAAAAGTAACAGGAAGATCAGCAGGGAATCAGAGGGGAGAGGTGTGGTGGTAGTGTCACCCTCCTAGGCAAAAGAGCCATCAGAAGAGGGGAGCGGCTGTGGATGTTGACGATAAATACTGATGATGTTGAGTTTTCAATCGCGGGGTGTGTAGAAGAGATCGTTCGTGACCCAACTCTCATGCCCCGAGGGTCCCCTGATGTAAGGGTTCTTCCCTCAACCCTAACCCTGGGTGACTCATATCCTCGCGTCACGCGACTCATGACTCATAGTGAGTCATGGTGTGAAATCTATCAGCTGACTCCCCCGAGTTGCCTGCGCCTTATCCCGTGGCCCATTACCACCCATCAAACAAGTCATGTCCCTTACGGGGTCACATGCCTGAAACCCATGACTCATAACTATGAGTCATGTGCGAAATACATAAACCACATGACCACAATCGTGCGTCATGTCAAATATCAACCAATAGCAATAAACCAATGACACACTATTGCGTCGTCATGTAAAATCCTATGAGTCAACTGATCTCATAGCATGAAAGATAACAAACCAATGACTAATAACTATTAGTCATGTGAGAGTCTGCCTTGCTTAGTCACCGTTTGTGACATGGGCGGAATTTTGGACCCATGACTATCTGATATCATTACTTAGGCTACAGGCATGCTTTCGACAAGCGCCGAGCTGCGTTGGATTCCCCTTATCGACAGCATTCTGTCAATGCTTTAAATCTCCCATTTCAGAAGAATTTAAGCTCTATCTTTCATATAGTAGTCTTTTAGTAGCTCAGTCTACTAGTAGTTTAATAAACTTGAAAAACAAATAAATTTAAAAATATACAAGCCTATGAATATAATATTATACTAGCCTAAATCGGTAGTTTTGCCCCAGAATTGTGCCCTAAAACATGTCTCACTCTTATTTTTTATAGGTTCAACCTAGTCAGCAAAGGGCTAATTAAGACGCTAGCAGGCCTTTCTATATTTTTCTGATATTTCTCCGGTACTTTTTCCGGTATTCATCTATCCTTCTGTAACGGATTTTCTCCCCCTGACTTAGCTGACATGGCCTGAGTATAACCGGAAGGCCTCCTGGTGTCCCTAATCAGACGGTAAGCAACTCGCTTAGCCTGTACCACCCCAACACCACAACTCACCTAGTATTACCTAATACGCATGCGCTACCCAGAACTTCCCCTCACCTTGTTCCGACCTACAGTAAGTTGAGTTTTATGCTTTGGCTCCCTATACCCCCGAAGCCCCATTACTGGTAGGGGTCAAATCCGTACTTTTGCTGATTTGACACTGACTTGAACCTTTCTTGACCAAGATACTAAGGGAGGCTGGACAGATATCCAGAAGGTGGATACTGACGAAGGGGTACTTAGGAAGCCATAGCGGATGTCGAGTAGTATCCAGATACAGTATTGTGTTCTGAGATCTGTCTGGAAGCTTAAGAAGATTAGATTTGTTGTAACTGGGAATAGGACCCAACCAGGAGCTACACTTATTCTAAAGATGTCCAGGATAGAGAGGATGCAAATTTGAACTCACTTGCGTCAAGATGCAAGCCTGATATACCAGATGCACTGTACTTTTGTGCTGATGTTTTGAAAGGCTCCTCCACATTTCTCTCAGGACTCCATACTCCTTCTTTCCTCTTCCGCTTATAATCTCTTCCACCTAGTCGCTCCCCCTCACTTCTCCTATCCTTCAACTCCCCCGCACTTTCTCAATTCCCTCCCTCGTCATATTTGCAAAAGAATATCTTGTGCTAGGTGCACCCCTGTTGCGTCGGGATACCAGGTATGGTAACCTTGTATCATTGACAATAGTCGCACTCACAGCTGGGTTACTACCCTCGCTTGGGGCAGATGACTCAGGAGGCACAGTTGGCATACAGCCTTACCGCTGCACAATACTAGCTATACCCCCTTACACCCCATCCTTCCGAATTTAACTCACAAAACTATCACACCTCCTGATGCACCACTCTTTCTGTCTGCATTCTGCGAATATCTTGAATATTAACCCCTATCTCTTTCCAGACCTCTTTCATGGCTGGAAAGAGTCTACCCTTGGCAAAAATGTATGGTTTAGTAGGGGCACCAGGTGAAAAAGCCATCATACTTGGATTTTTAATTTTGTGCGAAAAATACTCCAGCATTTGATTTTCCGAGGTAAATCTTTCAAACAGCGAAACTGCGAGCTCAAGGCATTTTAACAACTTATGATACTTATGACAGTCTCTAGCACAGTTTATTGTTGTAGTTTTCGCGGCACTTAGCCTTTGACGCAATGTGACTCCTCACTTTCACCTTACCGCTCAATATCCTCACTACTCATAATTCTTACCCTAGGGCTACCCTGCCCACTCCATCACAGCCACTCAACTCATTCTCATTCTAGCACCTGCATCATACTGGACTAGACGCCAGCTGCACAGTAGTATGGAATTCATCTCTAGGTGACATGTATTCATGGAGTTATAAGACTAAGAATCTCAGGATTCGATGGCTGATAGCTCCACTACTGCAAGATGGAATCCCATACTTTTTCTTAGGGGTTGTTGGGCTCGACGTCAGCTACACGACGGTATAAGGCTCATCCCTACGTGACCAATACTAATCAAGTTGATCACGCTTCTTTAGACTCTGGCCAAACTTTACTCGATAGCTGATTACGCCACAACCGCATCACAGATCCCAATTCTTTTGCCTGGAGATTGTTAGGCTCAACACCAGCTAAATGCCGGTATAGGTTACCTCCCTGTGGCACCAAAGCTCAGGATTTCGCTCTCCTCGCGAGAGGGCTCTTAGGGAGCATGCTGGCGAAATTTTACTTGATTGCATATTCCTCCACAACCACTAGATGAATTCCAACTCTATTTACTGAAGGTTGTTGGGCTCAACGCAAGCTACCGAACAGGAAAAAGTACGGCTTTGTTGGATGAAAACTCATTCTGCTGTACAGGTACTAAGCTGGCACATTTTACTCAATTGCAGATTACTCCACAACCAGTGCACGGGTTTCAATTCCGTGGCCTGCAGGTTGTTGGGCTTGACGCCAGCTATGCAATAGCATAGAGTACGTCCTTGTCACATTCAAACTCCTGAAGTCACTGTCTTCTGTTGAGGTACTAAGCTGGCAGATTTTACTTGGTTACAGATCACATGGCACCAACCGACGGATTCGAATTCTGTTCCCTGGAGGTTGTTGGCCTCGTAGGCAGCTACAGGCCGGTATAAGGCTCATCCCAATAGATGAAATATCTGTCAAGTTACTTCACTAACTACAAGGATACGCGGGAACGCCTTAGGGACCTTCAAGCCCAGAGTGTGGTGAACCTTGTATTTAATGGAATTCGGACTTCAACATAAGACTATATAAATGGATTGTATGAGTGAAAAATAGATTGTGACGTATGTCCGAAGGTAAAGACGGGACCGTTGACTGGAATCCAAAGTGAATCCTCAATATTCGGTTGCATATCAGAGTGCACATACAAAATAAGGCCATGTGCCAGGTGAAGCCCGAAAGCTATAGTATTGTGCCAGGTGATGCCAGGAAGAAATCGTGTTACACAATGTGCGCCCAGTACTACCAAGTTTGAGTAGTGGTGTTCTAATTCGCAGTTGACGTTATGTGCACTAGGTGCGCCAGATGCATAGGGTACACCCAGAGCCAAGTATTATTTTTGCGGATGCAAACTAACCCTCTCATATAGCCTTCGCTCCCCTTTCGCTCAATCTTCCAATCGGAACCTTATCTCCCAGACTTCTTCCTCCAACCTCTACCCTTTGTTTTTGGATGTATAGCAACATACACTACTAGCCGAACACCACCTTCCCCAACCCACATTCCTCTCCTGCCCAGGTTCTCCGCAGGTTCATCCCCCTGCATCATAAGCAATATCATCGCGGCCTTCCTCCCCCACACCTTTCTCCTCTCCAGCTCCTTCCCCCCAATCAACCATCTTGCCCCATGTCACAAAGAGTGACTAAGCAAGGCAGACTCTCACATGACTAATAGTTATTAGTCATCAGTTTGTTATCTTTCACACTATGAGATCAGTTGACTCATGGGTTTTTCACATGACGACGCAATAGCGTGTCATTGGTTTATGTATTTCGCACATGACTCATAGTTACGAGTCATGGGTTTTGCGCGTGTGACCCCGTTAGGGCACCTGACTTGTTTTATGAGTTTTGATTGGTTGCGAGATAGGGTGCAGCTGACTCGAACGAGTCAGCTGATGGATTTCACACTATGACTCATTATGAGTCATGAGTCGCGTGACGCGAGGGGATGAGTCGCGCAGGGCTAGGGTTGAGGGAAGAACCCCTATATAAGGGCACCCTCGGGGTAGGAGATTTGGGTTCTTCACGCAACCATCTAAGTTCTTTCATGCTATTCACTTTCAATACAAATATCTTTATCTATCACGCTTTCGGGAAACAAGACAGGACTGTCTTATAAGAGCCTAGTGATTGACGTTGGTAGATAGGAGTCAACGGACTTAGCTATGGCAACAGCTATCGGGCCAAGAGAAGTGATCGTTAGGAGACTATCGGTTACCTGCTGCAAGTATTAGCCGGAGAGGAGAGGATTGTAACATTTGGTTGCGTCAACAAGCAGCACCTAACAAACAGACAAAACAGGGACCAACAACGAAAACGACATCGACCCCCTAGCGGAAAATCTCGACCTATCATCATTAGGAGAAGGACTTGAAAGACCCTTAACGGAAGAGAGGGCACCGAGCCCTACAACACCAGAGCCACCATCACCAATTGGTTCTGAAGAAATAGAAGAACCAGGATGGACACGACGAAACAGGGTGGCGGTTGCAGCAGAACAAGGAGGAGCTACATCCTCGGACCCAACCCCGATCCTAAGACCGGAACAGATGAGACAAATCATCACATCCCTAAGCGGAGGGACAAGAAAACCCAAAGCCAAGGAACCGGAGGTTTACCGAGGAGAACGACACAAACTACGAGGATGGCTAGCCCAACTCATAGTATACTACAGGACAGTAGGATGGCAAAACGGCCACGATGAGGAAAAAATCCTA
>Ga0307507_10004178_pt1 | contig 26162 bp, 37 predicted proteins | sample 7_EM_MG_FD_207223 | JGI IMG/M metagenome (GOLD analysis project Ga0307507, IMG submission 207223) | Populus trichocarpa ectomycorrhiza microbial communities from riparian zone in the Pacific Northwest, United States - 7_EM | ecosystem: Host-associated > Plants > Roots > Unclassified | place...
GCCCAACCGTGTTCTACCAATCACTTCTACATTCTCTATGCAGTCCATTGCACCCTCTACTCTCCGTGCCTGCTCCGCCAATTTGAGTACCTCCCAGCATAAACACGATTTTGGAGAGCGGCGCTCTGCCGAAGCTAGTATATTTCCATTCTTAGCCAACATTTAGCCTGGTCTCCCGAATGCCCCGCAAAGAGATTGTTATTGGAATTCTTTGATGCTGCTCGGAACCTCTGCCTATCGGGCATGAGCGCAACCTATCGCGTTATCGGTCTGACGAAGGGTTTCGGGCATGCGCTCTGAATCGATACGTGCGCAGGGAGGAAAGCGGAGGCCCGGAAGCAATACGGCATGCTTGTACGATAGTCGGTTTGTTGTCCGGACGGTGATTAGGATATGCGCTGAAGATGGATACAGCGCTGTGATTTCTGTCTTTCCTTTGTGAGCATTTTGCGGAAGGAAAAGGGGGACATGCGTGGAAGAAAATGGATTTATGTCGCGATCGATAGGAGCAAGGGCCTGAAAGGCTTCGTTATTCTTTTATTAGACTCCTATCTTTACCGCTAGTTAGTTTAGTTAGAGAGAGCAGCGTGGGTAGTGAGGGTAAGAGTGAGCAGTTGAATGAAAAATGTTTTCCCTCTCCAAGCTGTGGGTTGGCGATCTGGCTTTAGTGTTGAACAATCTTGGCGTTTTATTTTGTTTTTCCGCTGGTCACGGTTTAACTGTGCCAAGGTTAAGGCTCCGCCACAACCCACGATTGCTCGCTTGCTTGCAATTTTGCCCACTCTCAGAGTTCAACGATAGTCACAGCCTACGGTAACGATACTTTCACGCTTAAGCCGACCAAAAGCCCGACCACACGAAAATAAAAGTTGTAAAAGAGAGGGAAAAAATGGAAGAGGTACCCACAAAGACTTAAAACAATGTTTGAGAAAGTCGAAATGACATTTTAAGCATAAGAGAATTTTTGGTAGCAGTTTGAAATTCCAAAATTCACATAAAAATAAAAGTATCGTGGGGCTGTGACTATCGTTGGACTAAGTGGCCACCAGCTTCGAAGGTCGTTTAGCGTCTTTGAGGTGGTGTAAACCTTGGCACGGTTAGCCATTGGCATTTGAAAATTACAGCCTCTCCGTCGGGCAACGAAGAAGTACCTGACAAATTCAAAAGTATTCGGAACAACCGCTGTCACCCCTACAACCACAACGATTGAAATTTCAACTCGATGTGAGTAGTCATTTTCGCACCATGGACAAGTTAGGTTCCTTGTTTCCTTTCTCACGATCGCTTCAAGTTGAACATTCCTCTACTGAGGTTCGTTCTTTTTGAGTTGATGTTAGGCCACGAGGGACTTGCATTACAATTTATCGGCATGTTCTTTTTCGATTAGATTTATGACACGCCATATTTTGACATTTCAACGAACAGCGGAATTTCGCAAGCCCTACTATGGTAGGCGGGCAGGAGAGGTAGGACTCCACAATATGGTTTTCCTTGTGTTTATGAGTTTTGGGAGTTTGAGGACGGATCGTTTTGACCCCCAGGGAAGGAGGATAGCCTTGGTGTGGTAGGCAGCTGATGTGTTGGTGGTGGCGGGGTTTGCGGGCCAATGGCGTTGGGTTGGGGGTTAGGGTTCGGAGCAATAGGTTTTCCGGTTTTAGGTGACTACCAGTTAGGACGGCACATTCTCAGGGTGGCTGGTGAAGCTTGAGGCCGTTGCAGCCATTGTGAGTGTGACATTCCGATAATGGAACCGGTAGTGGGATCCTTAGGGATTCCCTTCAGGGTAACATTTCTTTTGTTTGACGTTGACAGGACAAGTAAGAGGGTTGTTTTTGGGTTGAGAGGTGGGGGTAGAAGTCGTGGAGAGGTAGAGGCGGACACTATTAAGTGCGGTTACTTTCGTTATACCTTGCGGGGGTTGGGATCTTAACTCAGACATGGTGTACTGTGATATCCCATACCTGGAAGAGGTGTACAGATTTGGGATGAGATTGGACAGGAAGGGAGATTTGCTATAGGTGACGAGGATGGAGCCATTTTAACCCGTCGGACAACATGCATATCGAGACGGAGTGACGCCTGTTTTCAAAAAACCCGACCAAGCAGACACCTGGGTAGAAACCGAGTACCAGAATGTGGCATTGGAGGAGTGTAACAGGCATTGGATGTCCAGTATTCTTGCGGGCTATAACGCCAGCGGCGACGGGGTTGCGCTATACTTGGTTTGTTTTGTAAGCGAGTAACTTTATGTTACATGGCTGGGACTGGGTGATATATCTAGTGTACGGGGAGGTCTAAGGTAGGGGTATATCTTTTTTGTTGTAACTAGGTTCCAGCTATTGGTTGGGAGGAGGGGGATTCTGGTTGATTTTTTCCCAAGAGAGAAAGGCCGGTTTGAGTGCATGGGTTGGAGGTGGCATAGACTGGATTTGAGTGCATACAGATTGAATACTATAGCAAGCCCAATAGTGTATTAGATAATTGTTATATAGCTAATAAATACCGAAAGTTTGATTGCTAAAAGAAAAAAAAGAAAAGAAAAAAGTATTCGGAACATCCTCGCTCTCTCTTACAACCTACTTCTAACTTGATGTGACAGGTCGCATTTGGAGAATTGGCCATTGAGGATGCTCGGTTGACATCTCACGATGGCTTTATTTCTTGGTCCAAGTGTTAATTTTGATCGACCAGGTCCGCCTGGATTTGCCTAGGGCATGTTTGAGGACTTAGAGAATGGGGTAGGAGACAAGTATCTTACGACTGAGGGTACAGTGAAGCTGGTAATGACTTGAACTGAGAGGGCGATCAAGCCCTCAGTTTTTCCTGAATACCAACCACGGGGTTCTAATAGGGATTGAATTCCTCCAACCTGTCACGAACGGTGACTAAGCAAAGCAGACTCTCAGATGACTAATAATAATTAGTCATCGGTTTGTTTTCTTTTACGCTATGAGATCAGTGGACTCATAGGTTTTCACATGACGACATAATAGCGTCTCATTGGTTTATTGTTATTGGTTGTTATTTGACATGATGCAGGTTTGTGATTATGTGGTTTATGTATCTCGGACATGACTCATAATTATGAGTCATGGGTGCCATGCATGTGACCCGGTTAGGGCACATGACTGGTTTGATCGGTTTTGATTGGTTGCGAGATATGGGGCACTTGACTCGGGTGACTCAGCTGGTGGATGTCACACTATGACTCACTATGACTCATGAGTCGCGTGATGCGAGGGTATGAGTCGGCAGGGTTAGGGTGAGGGAAGAACCCCTATAGAAGGGCACCCTCGGGGCATCAGATTTGGGTCACGAACCATCTCCTCTACACACCCAGCTATTCAAATTTCAACACCATGAGAATTCATCGTCAACATCCACCACCCCCACACTCTCAGTGAGCTGTACCCGCACTCTCCGTGAGCGGCACCCCCCCCCTCCCACCTTACTTCCCTCATCATGTCCGTGGGCCTTGGCGTCCTTGTTTCTAGGGGTTATTGGGCTCTACTCCGTCCTTTCGCCCCTCGTGTTTCGCTCCCTCCCTTAGCGCATGCAGAGTCGGCAACATCCTCTCGCCCATGTTAAGGACAGCTGGGACTACAGTTCGCAGTAGGAGAAAACCTGTAAACAGGCCACAGTCGATTTCTCCATTCTCTTCACCTCCGTTAGGGGCTGCCTAGTCAGACACGTACACTGTTACCGATAGTTTCTACGGTTATTGGGTCTACCCCTCCTCTCCCCCCACAAGGACTCCTCCCGTTGCTCGGTTACAGCTACAATCCACTCACTCGGCTGGCACCCTACTGCCCCTCCGCCTGGCCTTGCAATTTCTCCAGAGTCGCGCCCCTTGGTGATGCGCAGTCATCGTATTGTACTGCCTGGGTGGCGGATGTCAACACCTTGGGTTCTGAGTGATGCTAGCAACGCCGCTTCAGTTTATAGTGGCCCCCGCACCCCCATTGTTCTTCCTTTATTGTCGGTTACTTTGGGTTTCATAGTAGTTATAACAATTATTTATTTGGTTGTTGGTGTCTACGGCAAGGGTTTTCCTGTTGATTCCTTTTTATGTATTTATTTGATTTTCTTATTATGCCCCTTTAGTCCGAGTTTGATTTCCTATTTCGCGTGGCTGGGGTGCAGTTGGTCTCGTACCAGAGGGACTTGGGTTGAGGGTTTTTTCCCTGGGGCTGGTGTTGATAAAACACCGGGGATTGGATTTTTTCTTTACCATAGCTAGCGCTGCACGTAGTCTTTGTTCCCAGTAGTTGATTAATACAATGCACATGATATAAAGAAAAAAAAAGAAAAAGAAAAAAAAAGGCATGAGATTTGGGTTCTTCACGCAACCGTCTAAGTTCTTTTATACACTATACTGTTGATTCAAAGATCTTTATCTACCATGCTTTCGTGAATCAAGACACGACTGCCTTATATGTGCCTTGCCAGCGACATTGCTAGATAGGAGTCCAAGGACCTAGCTATTGCAACAGCTATTGGGGTAAGAAGATGTGATCGTTAGGAAACTATTAGTTACCTGCTACAAGTATCATTTGAGGAGGAGAGGATTGTAACATTTCGTTGAGTAAACCCAGCAGCACCTAACAAACAGACAAAACGGAGACCACCAACAAAAACGACATCGACCCTCTAGCGGAAAATCTCGACCTTTCATCACTAGGTGAAGGATTAGAAAGGGCCTTGACAGAAGAGAGAGCACCAAGCTCTCCCACACCAGAGCCAGTATTACCAAGTGAATCAGAAGAAATAGAAGGACAAGGAAGGACACGAGGAAAGAGGGTGGCGGCTACAGTAGGACAAGGAGGGGAGAGGTCCTTGGAAACGACACTGATTCTAAACCCAGAACAGATGAGACATATCATAGCATCCCTAAGCGGAGGAACCAGAAAGCCAAAAGCTAAGGAACCGGAAGTTTATCGAGGGGAAAGACACATAGTCTGAGGCTGGCTACCCTACCTCATAGTATACTACAGAACAGTGGGATGGCAGAACAGCCAGAATACAGAAAAGATCCTATATGCAACGAGCCTCCTACCGGACGACGCAGGAACCAGGAGCAGACCATATGCAGAGGAACAAATCAGCCCAACCTGTGAGACTTGGGCCGGATACAAAGGAGAATTACAGAGAGAATTTGGGGTAATTGATGCCAAAAGAGAAGCAAGGATGAAACTGAAAAATAGGAAACAAGGCAAACGATCGGTCACGGAATACTGGAACGAATTCCGCCTTGTGGCCAGCCAAGCCGAATTGGATGACTCCCCAGGAGGAGAATTACTCCTAGGAGGAATAAAGACGGAAGTCCACAACGCCTGGGGAGCCAGTAGCGAAGAATACGAGGACTTTGATTTCCTAGCCCAATGGGCAATCCGGAAAGAAACTAAGCTGGGAACGGTCAGACATATCCAAGGATCCACACCGATAAAGAATACCCAGAGGGAAACCATCACGCCACCAAACCCAGATGGAACCTATAAACCCACAAATAATAGACAGCAAAGCTAGGACGACCCCATGGAATTGGATACGACCAGGAAACGACCAATATTCAACATGTAAAGAGAGGAATTCCAAAAAAGGATTCGAGAACAACTATGCCTCAAATGCGAACAACCTGGACATTTGGCCAGGAATTTCACGAGCAAGGCCGGGCCCAAACAATTCAACGCAGAAGCAAGGAGTTGGCAGCCAACAAAAAGACTTGCCCCTTGGAAGTCTAAACCCAAAATGAGGGAAATCCATGTCGAACAGGCACCCGAACAGTTGGGAAACAACGCATGTCCCCACTAAGAGATGGTCTGAGGCAGAGACTCGAACGGAAACCCATCATTATGGAAAACTACTATGTTGCACTCAACTGCACAGAAATACTCGAAAACGACAAGGACCATATCATGGTCCAAATACAACTACACAGCACAAAGGAGTCAGTCACTATCAACGCCATGATTGACTCAGGAGCAACAGAGTACTTCATCGACAAAGAAGTCTGCAACAAACACGGGATCAAGAAGCTCAAAGGAAAAAACCAAAGGGAGATTTACCTTGCGGACGGAAAACCAAGGAATATGGGTCCTGTCACCCATATGACGAAAGTACCTATGGACATTAGTAGCCATAGGGAATTGGCAACTTCCCAAGTGGCAAGCCTCCAAAACCATGAGGTTATCCTCGGGATACCAGGGCTAAGTGAACACTACCCAACAATCAATTGGAACGACAAAAGAATCACATTCAACAGCGAATGATATGCAACTTGGTGTCTCAAATGTTTGCCGGTTGCCTATGCCGTACCCAAAGAAGAAGCCCTGGAAGAGAATATCATCACCATATTCTGCCAGGTCCAGGCCAAGAAAGGCCAGAGCGCCAATGACCAGAGCATCAGAGTTAAGAAGCAATCAGCTGAGGCCAGAATGGCTACAAAGGGATCAGCCAAGGCAGCAGGACATGACATCTACCCAAATGAAGGAACCGACCTTCCTGCCAGAGGACAACCAGTTGTTGGAACAGGGATGGCCCTTCGATTACCTAACAACACCTATGGACGAATCGGACCACGAAGCAATCTAGCAGTCAAACACCAAATGACAAATGCAGGTGTGATCGACGCCAATTACAGAGGCGAAGTAATGGTGGTCCTGGCCAACTTAGGAGACCAACCAGACCAAGTGCAGAAGGGAGAGCGGATCGCACAACTGTTTATCGAAAATATCCACAACCGGGAACCACAAGAAGTAACCCAGTTGGACGATCCCAAGAGATGAGAGCAGGGGTTCTGAAGCTCAAACACCACTATGAAGCAAGATTTCAAGGGCCAGAGGGCCAAACGACAGATGGAAATCAACGAAAGATTGGCAAAAGCTTTCTGACAGTTCTGCCGACGAGGAGAAAAGACGGGCATGCTAAGATGGGACGAGGTCGACAATGAAATTCAGCTGGAAGTTATCAATATTAGGACAGCAATGGTGATAAAAAATAGAAAAAACAACCAGGACCAAGGGGTTAGGAACACAGTTCCCAAAGAATATCATCAGCTGCTAGATGTATTCTAAAAAGGAGAAAAGACGACAGTACCACCCCACTGAGTAGGTATCGACCTGGGAATCAACCTGGAGGAAGGAAAAACGATACCAATCAAGAAAATATAGGTACTCAGCCTCGACCAATTAGAAGCGCTCCATCGATACATTAAACAGAATGAGGACCAAGGATGGATTCGAAGGGTGAAGTCAGAAAGGGCTTCACCAATGATATTTGTCAAGAAAAAGGACGGCAAACTCAGGTTATGCGCCGATTACCGAGCAGGCAACAAAGTCAGCAAAAAGGATCAACACACTCTATCGCTGATGAGCGAAGCTCCCAACAGGCTAGGACGAGCCAAATAGTTCACCAAAGTGGACATTAATAACACCTACTACAACATTTGAATCAAGGAAGAAGATGAGTGGAAAACGACTGTTTCAACAAAGTTAGGCACATAGGAATACCTGGGCAGGCCATTCGGGTTATGTAACACACCGGCAGCGTTCGAATGCTGGATCAACGAGGTTCTTATAGAATACATCGAGATGTGTTGCATTGTCTACCTGGATGACGTACTGCTCTACTCGAACACTATACAACAACATAGAACCAAATTCAGAAAAATCCTCGAAGCAATACGAGACGCGGGGATGAAGGTCAAACCATAGAAATCCCAATTCCACCAAAGCGAAAAAACGAATACCTAGGATTTATCATTGAACAAGAAGGGGTCAAGACGGACCCTCTCAAGCCACAGGCCATCTGGGACTGGACAACCCCTAAGAAGATAAAGGAAATCCAGTGTTGCCTAGGATTCTGCAACATCTACAGAGGATTCATGGAAGGATTCAGCAGAACAGCGAAACCACTATATGTGACAACAAAAAAGGAATACATCGCCAATTGGGAATGTGGGGACAAAGGACAGCAAGCATTCGACGAACTAAGGACAAAACTCACTATAGCACCAGTACTGGTCTACTTCGACCCCCTCGCAGCAACCAAAATCGAAAAACAGACGCCTCCAAATACATCTGCTCCGGTATACTATCACAACAATACCAGGATGGGAAATGGAGACTGGTGGCATCATGATCCCAGACAATGTCAGACGCTGAATGCAACTATGACATACATGACTAAGAGCTAATAACCATAATTCAGGCGTTCCAGGAATGGAGACGATACCTGAGAGGAAGCCCGAAGCCATTACAGGTCCTCACAGACCACAAGAACTTAGGGACCTTCATAATGAGGAAGGAACTAAGTAAACGACAGGCACGAGGAATGCAAGATTTAAGTCGATACACGATCAAAATCGAATACCAACCAGGAAAAGAAGGGGGAAAGCCGGAAGCCGTCACATGAAGAGCGGGAGACAGACCCATGGTGGGCGACAAGAGACTCACAGAAAATTTAGGGATTTTACAGCCAAAAGTACAGTACTGGGATATCCCAGTCACCAAAGAAATCAAGCTCCACGTATTGCAAACAATCGAATTTCAAGACGAGTATCAACGAGAGTTACAAAAGGCAAGCTACATTGACAACGAAATCCAAGATATTAAAAGATATTGGACAAAGGAAGGAAAGAGGTGAAAGGAATAGCGCTGGGGCAATGTCAATGGAGGGACGAGCTCTTATAGTACCAAGGAAAGATTTGGATAGCAAACATCGAAGGGATACGAAGGACTCTTATCGCCAAACACCACAACCCCCATAAGGGGGATATGGTGGAAAGGCAAAAACTACCGTACTCATCAACCAACGATACTATTGGCCAAAGGTAAGTGAAGACATCAAATGATTTCATAAAAAATTGCGATACATGCCAAAGGACAACGGTGGCCTGACAGGGACTCTATGGATTACTACAATCAAACAACATACCCGATCGAGCATGGAAATCAATCGCTATGGACTTAATTACCGACCTGCCAAAATAGGACAGATATGACACCAGGCTGGGCGTCATCAACCGGCTGACCAAAATGACCCATTTCGTTCCATGCTTGATAGACCTAGACGAACAGTAGTTCGCAAATCTCTTCATGAAGGAGAGTGTCAGGCTACACAGGCTACCCCACGATATCATCACTGACAGGAGGACCCTATTTACCCCCGAGTTATTGAAGGAAACTACGAGGAAACTAGGTTTTGAACCAAGACTCAGCACAGCTTTCCACCTTCAAACAGACTGACAAAACTGTTCGGATTTCGGAATGCGGACCCCAATACAGCCCGAACACAGCGGCCGAAGTGGGGCATTTCGTTCCCCTGCCAATATGTCACTTCACGATAGGCCTTTTTTCGTACCCTGAGTCTGGGATAAGGTGTACTTTCTTTCCAGGCATTGTTGCACGCCTGCCCTTGTTTTTCCATTTGCAGGAACCCCTCCACCCATTCGATCATATGTTTGAATAGGCCGAGGTAAATATTGTGTAAGAGGTCCGACCTATGTAGGTCGGCGGGGTTTACACCGTCGAGTCCGGAGAATACATGATTTCCAATTTTGACGCCCACCTGGTGAAAGTATTCTGCAATACCAGCCACTTCTACAGGCTCTTGCCTCAAGGCTTTCTCTCTAGATAGGATGTCGTCGCGGGTCTCATACATCTTCAGCGGATTCCCACCATGCTCCTTGCACAGAACCTCACATCTTGGGCGGACTTACTGCCTATTCTGTCTAAGGCCGTATGTTCAGCATGATCTGCAATCCAGGCTGAAGAGAGGGGAAAACAACTGCCTGTTTTGCTGTCTGCACAATATATTACCATTCCTTATTGGACAACCTGTTGTAATGGCGCAAGGACAAGATCGAAGACGGTTCGTCGGACATTACCATTCATCTGCTGCTAGGCTTCGTCGGCGCGGGCTGATTCACCAGTGAACTTTGGTGGCAGCTGAAGCAATGCCAGAAGCAGGATTGACATCCTGACTCCGCTGTATCTTGTCCGTGGAAGGATATTGCCTATCATCACGTATACCGGCCAGGCTTTCTTATCTCCCGAAAAATTGCTAAGTTCAGTCAGGTCCAACAATCCGATAATAGGTACCACTGTTGACACAGGGGGCAGCGTTTTCTGCCAAGGAAGATAATGGGCTATTAGCACTTGAAACACCCCCCACTTCAAACTTGTCAGGACCTATTTCATACCTGTGTATCCCACCACCAGTTCGCTGTATGTATCTCAGAGGATACTCACTCCCCACTCGAATGATATTCTCGAATAGGTGTGTAGACCATATCTGATCTATACCCGACCTGGCGGATCAATTAGCAGACATGGTCGATACTATTCTGATCATAGAATGTAGCTCCATGTCGACCATGATCGATAACGGCTTCCGGCCACACCAGGTACTCACCAAATGGGTCCAGAACCTCGAGGTGTTGTCGCATGGGATAGGCAGACCAGAATGATATGCTAGCTGTGCCACCCAAACCTTCTGCAAAGTGCGCCTCGATCTGCGCCTTGGCTACCTTGCTCCGGACTAGCCAGCTTGCCAAATTAAAGTTCTCTTTGGAATGAGAAAGGGTTCCAGGGCTCATCTGAGATGTCCCTTTCCAGCTTCCTATTGTCAGCAACATCGCGGAGTGCTCTGCCTGCAACAGAAATAATTTCTTCACTCGATGGACACCCCCAGAGTGGCAGGTGGGAAATATCCTCTGCATCTGAATCGTTCTGCATATCATCATCTCTCTTACTACTTGCTGCAGAGGCAATCTCCGATCTCTAACCTATAATCGGATTCGTAGTCTGAGTCACTCTGCTTGATATTTTCCTCCCTTACCAAAGCTGGCTGCCCTTGCGAGGTCAGGTCCGCATTAGCACGGAGGGATAGAACGATATCAAGATGCATTGTCGGGAGGTGCTTTTCGTATGCAGCAGCCTGTTGATAGTGTCACCTGCAATAAAGACACTTTGCTGTGTTCGAAGTTATCGTACTCATGTGGTGTTTCTATTTTAAGTGGTCGGGCTGAGCGAATAGGCGGAGGCGGACTTCAGCTTAATTAGTCTTTCCAAGTCAAAGGTCGAATTCTTTCAAGGGTTGGATCATGGTAACCTTGTAGTTTGTTTAGTAGGATGAAGGACGGATGACGACGTTCAAGCTCTCTTTGACTAAGTTTTCACAGGGGGCAGGTCTAGAGCGGATTATCAGGGTCGTGGCTCTGAGGCTGCGGTTCCTTCGCGGCTGCTTTGCGGCTTTGAACCTTGTCTGAAGGTTCTCGCCTTTATGCGTGGATGATGTGACCTTTCAAGATTCAAGATATCCTTATTCAAGTTTGTACAGGATACGATCTTGCGAACTGTAGCGGCCTATATAAGCTCTCCCTCACCGTCTTCCATCCTCTCGTCATGCTGCTTTCCCCAATTACAATCACATTCTTCATTGATCAACTCATCCATCCCAATAGAACTCACAGAGCTGTACAAAACCTCTTACTCGTCCGCGGTATTACCCGTATATCCCCTGACCAATTCAATACTATACATGTGCACATTCCCAGCTATTAACCTTCTCCCAGCCATTTATCATCCGCTGAACTCCCTTTATCTCCTTTTATCGTCCGCCTGGCCCGCTCTATTGCTATTTTCATAGCATAAATCATTCCCCCATTATCCTCCATGCTACCAGCATCTGCTAGCGGATATCTTTGGTTCGATGAAAGACCATTGTGGAAAAGAAAACCAATTCTGGATTGATCAACCACCCCATCGCCCCAACCGCTATTACAATGGCAGCCTCAGAAGTTGGTCTTCAATACCAAAAGGCCGATACTTTCAACGATGATGGTGAAGTTACTTGGTGTAAGTACGTCCGCGCCTTCCCCTAACCGAGAACTTATGGTCAGGAGTATAACGACTGGCGGAATGGTATGAAACGTCAGATGGCGCCAAACAGGATCCATGGCTGGAAGGGGAGTACGGCCTCCGAATGGGCTGCCATTCAGGCATATGCCCTTGCCACCGCGCCTGTGACAGTCAGGGCAGCACTCTGGCAGACGGATACAGCCCTCGGCGAACATTTGACTGAATGCCTGTATTTTTTGCTAAAGGACATAGCAAAAAAAGATAACCCCAGCTTAACACAATCGTTGGCAGCAGAACCAGTTCCCGCTGTTGCCCCCGTTGCAGTCCTCATTGCCGCCTCAGTTGCTGTCGGAAATGATCCTAAGTTACCTCAAACAGTCGGCATTGAATGTTGACAGTATATGCTACTATGGCTCCTGCAAGTCTGGTCGGCCGGCGCTCCCTTTGTGGCTGGATAGATCAACCGTCGGTGGTCCGCCCAGAAAGCCCTCTCCCTGCTGGGCTGGACGATATATCCAATGGCAAACCCATGGACAAGTTTACAGGATGGAGATGACGGAACCCACCATGCGGAATATGTTTGTTTGCATAGAGAGGGTCCTTGCACGGGGATACAGATATCGTCTGCTAGTTGGTGCGACCAGACTCAGTACACTCATGGTACTTGATGAGCCTGAGGAGCCGCTGCTGGTTGCTGAAATGATCTCAATCGGAAACAGCAGGCCTGTCCGCATGTGGTGGTCAATGAATTCGCCGAGGGCACCAATCGATCTGCTCTTCTGTGGCCATCGCACCCGTGCAGAAGATGGGACTCCCCCACCCGGCCGTTAATTTTGCCCCGCGTGAGAATAGTGGCCAATTTCGCAATACGTCGGTTCATTCTGATAAGTCCGACCCAGACGGCCCCCAGCCCAAGTTGTCCGCTCCAGCCGCAAAGAGAGTCACCAGGTTGAGTACCGAAAAAACCAGGAGCAGCATGCGAAAGACTAGACAAAGGGTTCGCAGTGGTCTGGCGGTCGTCGAGGAACCAGAGCCAGACTCAAACCGCAGGTTGGCCACCAAGGTTGTGCAAGCCTTGGATTCCGCTTTCAAACCATCTCCTAGTAAGCAATCTTCTGCCTCTCCCACTGAGTAGGATATTTGTGCCTTGAGGTCTGGCCGACAAATAGGAAGGGAGACTGACCTCAAGAAACTATTCCCGCTATCTACCCAGACGGCAGTCAATAGCAGTGGCAAAGGTGACCTAGCAGCCATGGCTGAGGCTGACGCACCGAACGGTCCGGCTGACGCTGCAAAACCTTCGAGGAAGGTCGCCCACGGCGTGCCTAGTCCGCCAAACACTCCTCGGCCGTTGGCTCCCAATGCGAGTCACCTTCTACCCTCAGCGGCCTCTGAGCAGCTACAGCTGAGGACATCAGCTGAGCAGCTTTTGATGCGCGCCTCCGGCACCCAGCAGCCTGCCGACACATCGGCGACCCAAGTTTCTATGCTCAGCAGAAGCCATCCCCCCTCTAATCTCTGCACCAACGATGCGCTTGTAGACATGATAGCAGCAGATGCCAGATGCAAATTAGGCCCGGCTGCCACGTCCCGAGCCAGCTCAAGTGGATACTTTACCCCTGGTAAGTTGGTCTTACAACTACCAGGTCTTTCATCTGCTATGTTGGCAGCAGGTCCTACTGCGTTGTCAGCAGAAACCGACCTGAGGAGTATGTCCAAATCGTTTCTGCGCACTGGCTTCTGTCAACAAAGCTAGCCTGCCTTGAGCCAATATGTCGAACGTGAAGCCGCAAAGGTAGTTCGGTTCATGATTATAGATACCTGGCCGCTGCAGATCCGGGACTTTTCCTTTCCGTGTTTTTCATTTTCCCACCTAGAGTTCTGCTGGGTGTTCTCGCTCGTTCCTGACCATTTCTGTTTTAGATTAGCCCGCCATGGCTGGGCCAGTTTGCCTTGACCCAGTGTGGTAAATTTAGACTTGCTATCGTCCACGTATCCTACCGAGGCAAGAGAGGAGCTTGGTCATTTTCTTTGGGTGTTTTGGAGACCAGTCTGGTGGTGTTCGGCCCCACCTGTTTTTTGTCTCGGGTTGTCTTTTCTCGCTGTTGAGGTTTGCTCGAGGAAGTTTTGCAGTTCATTCTTGTTGTTTTCCGCCTGTTTTCCGTTAGGATATCTTTCTTCTAGTTTTAGACTTTGCTCTTTGGGTTTCTGCGAATCATTCTTCCAGCTGTTTTTCATTCGGGATTGCCCTCTTCATTGCTCTTCCCATCCTAGCTTTGCGCTTAGACCCCATCTGTTGACGCTTAGCTGCAGCTTGTACTTTCTGAGATGAGTGTTCCGTGCTCTGAACCCTAGCCTTACCTGCATTCGTTATGCTCCGCTTGGCAGACCTACTTGAACTAGATTAGTCTGCGCATGCAATAAACCTATTCATCGCCTTCATTTACTCTAAATCCTTGATGCTCATATCATGATTTAGCAAAATAGTTGCACGGCTGATTGGAAGCTGGACGCCTCAGGTGCAATTCATCGATCAGGTGTCCAGCCGCAATTCGGCCGTGTGGGTGTGTGCCAAGGCGGTCGAGTATGAAAGCGAGTCAGAAGTTGTGCATGTTCCGAGCACTTAATGGTGCCCGGACAATGTCTATCTCCTAGATTCAAAACCCATATTGCCCCCTTAGCTACCTACCAATACATGTTTCCTAACATCATCTATCTAGCAACTCTAATCACGACGATCCTATTCGATGACAATTCACCCACACTCTATGTCACAACCACAGCGGCGGGTTAAGGCGGACAGAACACCTCTGTCGAGGCACGAGAGGCAAAGAGGAAGAGAGTTCTGTCATGAGTGTGCGCAGATATCTCAATCCATGGACAGGTCAACTAGAGTACCACCCACTCTTGACTCGGGTACAGCTGGGTCTACTGTAAGTAGGAGGGGGAATGCCGTGTTGGGCCAGCTTCATCCGGACTCGAGGTACCATACCCTGTTCCGGACAGCCGGGACCCTGTTCTGAACCGCTGGAAGCAGGGCCTGAAACTAGCGCATGACAGTATAGACTCTGAAGATGGAGAATACGAGGGCCAGAGCCCGGAGAGCCAGGAAGGCCACGAGAGCCAGGAGGAGAACGGGTTAGAACAGCATGAGGAAGAAGAAGATCTATTGGTGCATTGGGGTGGGGCAGAAAGGCCGATCAGGCATGAGGTATGTAACTCGCAAGCTTGGATACTGAGAATCACCCCTGGGAATACCCAGAGTTCTAGCAGGATTGGTTACCCCAGAGGGAGAACACCTGCCCCAGTACATATTAGCCAAAATAGTTTTCCATCTGTGGATCTCTCCTGTTCGCCTGCAGTTCTGAATTCGCTTGCAACCCCTGCCATAAGTCCAAGCCACTCAGAGCCAACAATGCCGGAATTGGAGAGTGGAGGTGGAGAGCGGCCCAGCAGCAGCCGGAATATGGCTATAGGGCTTCACTGTAGCAGCCTGACCTGAGCCTGTTCCCCGATGTCAGACTGGACGATGTTCGTGAATCCATTGCCGGACCCAATTACCATGACCGAAGAAGTCCGCAGGTGCTGTAACAATGCGGGGAGGGAATTGGGCTTTCCCAACTTTGCCGATGCTACCCCACACTGCAATGACCAGGCAAGTTACCCTTAATCAATATCCTACATCTTATCCCTAAAGTAAATAGAGCCGCCAGCGGCCACTGGTGTCCAGATTCGAGCAGAGCCCAGTTCGTGCAGATCTCAGTGTCTGCATACGGTGAATAAGGCTATAACAAAACTCTATAAGCTTGATGTTAATGATCCTGCGGTCTGGAGACAAAGGGCGAAATACCTGCTTGAGCAGGATAGGTTCACTTGCCCACCAAGGAACCATGGGGTAGCTTTTCAACCTTTCCCCTGATTATTTCGAACGGTGGTAAAACTAAATCCATCTAATTCGGCTGACAGTCAATTTCTCTAAGATAGGTAGTGGCACAGATCCCGGACACAATATCCGGCCAATATTTCTCTAGCTCTAGACGGAAAGGCAGGATGGATGAGGGGTTCCTACGCAAGATCGATGGTCCATCTATCTGTCTGACAGCAGCCATATTGTACCATTCACTGCGATGCTAGTGGACTGCAAACTTTATTGATAATGTATATTTCACATGTGCCAGTTCCCACGGGAAGACAAATAATGGTGACTTGAGGCTTTCAGAAGTGTCTGGATGCCTTGGCGCACTGGCCCTCAGGCATGCAAATACTGTTGAAAACCGCAAGTAGTTATAGGGGTGATACGCCACCCCACCAGATGATAGGCCGGATAGAACACCAAATACAGACATGGGACGGTATGGGAGAGGTCTGGCGCGGACTAATACTCCCGCAGATCAGGACAACATTAAAGGCTAGAATGGAGAAGGAGCGGGGAAAGTGTGTTGAGAGAACGGAGGGATATTCCAATGATGAGGATGGATTCAGGCGGGCGTTTGGAATCGAGCCGGAGGCGGATGGATCGGAAGCCGGTGGCGGTCTCGGAGAAGGAGGGAGAGGCCATGGTCGGCCTGGACCGCAATGAGATCAAGGGGTGATTCTGGGGGTCTTAGATGATGTAGCTCTGTAGCGAGCACCGGCGGAGCGCCATCATAGGGGGAAGAAACCGACCTAGAGGAGGGGAATGCACCTATTAGTTTTCTATGATCATATATTTATATTATGTGAGTGTAATAAGGGAAATAAATGATATATGCCAATAGAGTCCGGAAATGAGAAAAGGTTAAAGTGTTTAGGTCAGTAGGAGGGTGTCAGGCGGGCAATTGTATGCATGAAAGGCCTGGGAGGGCGTCAGGCGGATGCTGATAAGCTGGGCAGCCGGCAATTGTAGGCTTAGAAGGCAGGGGAATGTGTAGGGCGGACAGTGAGAGGGCGAAGCAGACAGTAGGGCATCCAGCGGACGAGATAGATTGGGGAGGGAGGAGTGCGAAGGGTTGAGAGGAGAGACCGTCCACCGGATACTGGAGAATAGCCAAAGGGTTCGGGGGGTGCGGGGAAAAGCATAGAGCATGTAGGGTGGTTGGGATGAAACGGCAGAAGCGGGGAGACCGTTCACAGTCCCTCTCCGAGTCCTTTTTCGTCCGAACCCCCCAAAAAGCGCTGTTCTTCTCCCCGGACCCCCCTAACCCTTTGCATATTCTCACTGATCCGGCGGACAAAATCAGGGCAGAACGGGGAATCATGGGAAGAAGGGTGGCAGACAGGGGAGTGTGGGAGAGGGGTTGAGAGGAGATAAGTCCCGGCCACAAGGCACCTGCAAAGAGGAGCATGCAGACAGGGGCATTCAAGGCAAGGGGAGGAAGAGGTTGTGCTCTGGGGGCAGTGTTGCTAGGGAGAACTGCGCCAGGCCGCGTCCTGTGCCTTCAGAGACAAAGAGGCTGCATTCTGACGAAGCAAGCCCGGGCGTTCGCATCAGGAACTGGAGTTTAAGTTATAAGGGCCAGGAGCGTCCGGCGCACAGGGAGAACCAGACGCACCAGGATGCAAGGTAATATTTTTGATGATGTCCATGTGCGCGAGCTGTCCAAACTCCATGGAATACATCTGCATAGTGCCAAACTGGCGTATATGATCACTAAAATGACATAGTAGATATATCTTGATAGAGTTGAAATGCGATTCGCTATGGATCAGGTCCATAAGTCGCTCGTGCTCTTCATCGCAATCGTCGTCATGGATCTGGCGCCGTGTAGAGGGAGCGAGAGGCTGCCTCATCTGCGTTCTCTGATGTCGTATCTCCCTCCGTTGCTCGTCAACCTTGGCCAGTGTACTATTAGTCGTGTTCGTTACGGGGCCGACTGGGCCCCGAAACCTCCGCGCCCACGGCCAAATTCCCCGCCCCGCCCCACTCAACGCCCCGGGGTGGAGCCTTGTTTTTTTCATTACCCGCCCCTGGCCCCGTCCGGGCCCCCGCCTCGGTCAATGCCCCTAACAGCCCCCACGTAGATTGAATTTCCCCGTCCAGGGCCCTGTATTTTCTGTAATTCCCTACTAAAGCCTTTATCTTTTTTGTATATTCCTGTACAATTGTCCTCTAATGTACAAAATATTGCCTGTTTTCCTGCTTACTCATTTGTATCCTGGTTTATCTTTTTACTGAAAAGAACCGTGCTAATATCCTGGCTCCTATCCTTTTTTGTGTAGTATTTAAGGTAGTAAAGTAGTTGTGCCCTCCTGCCTATAATCATACGTCGAGAATCATCCGCCCTGAGCCATCCCCTCAGAATCATACGCCCTGAACCATTGCTCCACATCATAGACCAGGGATCACATACTGAGAGCGATCGCGCAAAATCTGACGCCAAGAATCATTTGCCCAAAACCATGCACCAAAATCATCGTATAGCATTCTAGGCCCAAAATCATACGCCCAAAATCAAACCCCCAAAGCAGACATACTATGAGATTAGTTAGTACCTATTCAGAGTCGATCACATGCTCAACTTGAGCTAAGAGGTAAGTTTGAAGCATCATTACTACTCTATAAAATATATTCGGGCAAAGGTTACCTTTGTGAAGTATAAGAAACAAAGGCCCGGCCCCATTTGGGAGGGCCTATATATAAAAAGAGAGCAAACACTTAAAGGGAAAGTCTTCGGCTGAAAACAAGAGTTAAACGAGGAAATGAAAGTAAAAGATAATCCCTGGACATGCTGAGGCCCTACCACCCCTACTAGCCCCAGCTCCACACCTGCCATCCCCACTCCCGGACCGTGTGCGAACTGTGCCAGTCCACCCAGTATCAATACCACTGCCTGCGCAGTTACAACTACTGCCAGCTGGAGTCCGACGGCCCTGTGCCTGCAGCCACCGAACTCTAGTGCTTGGTCGGTTACTACCACCACCAGTTCTAGATGGCCCACCTCCATTATCCAGCGAAACCGTGTCTCCCCTAGTACCCCCAGTACCACTACCCGCAGCCTCTCCAGCAGCACTCCCAGCAGCACCCATAGTCGCACTGCCACCCCTACCAGTAGCAGGACTCTCAGCAGCACCTACAGCATTGTCTCCACCGGAGTCACTGTCACTACTCCCACTGTCTCCCACAGTACCACTGGCACCAACCCTCCCAGCACCGCCACTGTGGCTACTGCATCCTCTCATAGCTCTTGTATTCTCACCCTGATTTCCCTGCGTATCACTCCTGCTAGTACCACCAGTTGCACTAGCTCCTGCATCTTGACGAAACAAGTGACGGTGTAGAGGAGGGAAAGGATTGACATCAGAGTCGCTATCGCTATTGTTATTATCTTTACCCAGGGGTTGGGGAGGAGGAGGAGCCCTCCTGGATGGTGGGGAAGGTGGTGGCGCAGCGCCCGGAGGAGGAGGTGGTGCTGGTCTGCCATCATCCTGACCCTGATTGCCCCTAATCTGATCCCGCGTAGACCGATCAGGCTTCCCAGCCATGACTTTCATGACATCGTCAACTAGTCTTAGGTCCTGAACCATTAGGGTAACGCGACCATCATGTGCTGCACCCAAGGCACCCGCTATAAGTAATTCATTAGTAAATTAGATAATTTTGTTAGGATGGTAATGCAACCTACTAGTCATTAACATGACCAAAAGCTCATCTGCCACCACCTGGAGACATTCAACAGCAGACTGGTGCCAGGGGAATAGCTGCTCAAGTGTCAAAGCTGCCACAATTTCTGGGCAAATACGATAGAAGGCGGCCTTGGGAATAAGATATCCCCCATCCCGGCGGTACTTTATAATTTCTACCATTGCGACCCTGCCGTTAGGATACCGCACCGGCCGTTGTACCCCATTGATAACTCTGCCGGGTCTCTTCCAACCTAGATGCCTATTTGGGGGACCCCACCTCCGCCACCCTTCTGGCCCAGGATACTCGGATTTCCACTACGCTTGGAAGGCATTGGCTAGGTGTCTTTTTTTAGTTTGGTTTGTTTGATTTTCTTTTCGGAGGGAAAAGTGAGCGCTGAGGAGGAAAAAGGTTAAATGGAAAAAGAGAGGAGATATTGTGTTTGCTTCTGTGAGAATTGGACAGAGTGCAATCGGGGGTTTGTGGGTATGTGACTTGTGCGTATTTGGATTTGGCCGAATGGGTATAGACCTATAGTTTCCCTAGTATGATAGTTGAGTCGTGATATTAGAGTTTGTTAAGAGTAAAATAGGTTTTGGGAGAGGGGTGGATAGAGGGACATTTTATACCGATCAGAATAAGTACATTTGAGATTTCATGATTTGTATCTTTCAAGCCGCCTCGTCATATATTTCAAGCCCCCTGGAGTTTAGGTATATATTGATTCATCATGTGTAGTAGATAGATAACTTGAAGGCTTATGAGGGTCAGTATATACGTACACTTGAATTGTACAATGATGAAATTTAAGTAAGGCTCTAACCTAAAGCCTACTGAAAACATACATTGTACAATCCCTTCCACATAGCAATTCCTTGAAAGTTGTGTATGAAATGTTGTATATGTTCCAACATGTTATATCTTCCCAGTTCAGGTATCAAGCGTACAATTAGAATCAGTGAAGAAGGTAAACAATACATCCGGGGCAGTGTGAGAATACCAAACATAGAGTTCGTTTGAATAATATCTTTTCTGTGACAGCAGCAGCAATCAGCAAGGGACTTTCACGAGGAGGGGTAATTCATACTTAGTAGTTATTTACTAGGGCTCTTGTCTGATCTTTCGTTGTAGTGGGCCCACGAGGCGTAACTCCTAATTGATTGCGACAATGTTTTCCAGAGGTTAACCTAGGTCCACTTTTTGGTTTTTAAGAGAGGACAAACTACCATCCTTCTTTCTCATCACACTCTCATCCTCTCGCTCTCAACACTCTCTCCACACCATATACAGGCGGCTCTTTTCCCTGACCCTCCATCACACTTGCTTTTTTTCGCACTTGACCGCAGCAAAAGAAAACTATTTTGCTTGCCCCTCTACGCTCCTGGCACACTCCTCACCCATACTTGTTCCACTCGGCCTACCTCCTCTCTGTTCAAGGCCCTATTGCAGTAGCACATATAAGCTAACTTATTGCACATCTACCCATAGTAAGTTAGCTTCTATCTTTGGATTCGCCTTTCCTTCTCTCTGCCCCCATCTTACCTCCAAATCATACGTCCAAAATCATACGCCCAAAATCATACGCCAAAATCATACGCCCAAAAACCATACCCCAAATATCATAGGCCCAAAATCATACGCACGAACTAACCTTGCTGAATAGAATACCCACTTCACAGAGCAAAGCCTTCCGCTTATAAGTGGAGACCTCTTCCGGATGGCACTTTAGGCCACTGGAGCAATCCTGAAAGCATCTGCAGGAATAGAAATAGGGCGAGGCTTACAGCTTTGGAAACTGCCTTCGAATGTCGGCGGACAAACCGGGGAAATCGCCTGAAACAACGCCCTGATTTTGCGAGAGGATATGGCGAGTACCAGGGGCTCGACAATGAGACCAAAGCCGAAGTAGATCGGGAGATGATTGCTGTGGAGCACCAGATCCTGGAGCCGGAATGTCAGGCAATCTTGGCGGTTTGGCGGCAACACTATCCAAACCAGTCTGGTCAGGATGGTTCACCGGTCGCCAACCCGCCAATCCCTATTGAAGTTGATACCCCGCCCAATGCACCAGCGCCACCTGTGAATCAGTCACCAAAAATGCACCCCGTAGCTCCAATGAAGCGCCTACTTGGCCGTGTGGCCAAGTGACCCAAAAGTTCATCCATGGGGTCTACGCTGTTGGCAAGCTCTCCGCCGGCACCTTCACCTTCTCCTGCATCGGCTTCCTGCCACTCTCCTACTCTTCAGGGGCCAAGTCGTTCATTCACTATGCACGGGGTGGCAGGTACATCAGTTGCTTCTAGTGTGGCACCCGCTATGGGGTTGGCGAGAGCTGCTACATTGGCCACTAGTTGCACAAGAGAGTCCATTTCGGTGCGCACCAGGCTTAGAAACAGATTTGGAAGTCAAAACTCTGGGACTAATCATCCACAAGAAAGTAAGTAATTTTTAAACTCTGGCTCGTCAGCTTAGAGATCCCCTTACTAATATTGAGACTTATTTAGCTCCGACTGGTCCCTTGATGACTACCGGCAGAGAAGACCGTACTTCTGAGTTCAGGTTAACTGTGGAGGATATTGAAGGGGATTTGGATATGACAGTCCGGGAAGATGAGCTTGATGAAAAGAGTAGACCTTTGATTGACTAGGTGAAGCCGGTTCAGTGGCTTTTGCCTAATGCAGAGGTCTCCCAGGAGGGGGAGGAGGATGAGGAGGATCAAGATATAGATTTCATTGATCTATAGGAGTCGGATGAGGAGGATGGTAATAGCTCAGAGGATTCTGATGAGATCTATGGTGAAGAGAAGATCTACGAGGAAGAGGACAACAACGAGGAAGAGGACAACAACGACAATGACGACTACGACAATGATCAGTACCTGAAGGATGTAGGGGAGGCGCAGAATCAATCTTCTCACAACCTGAGTGTGTCAGAGGATGGGGACCTTGATGTGATAGGGGCAGGGGAACCCTCTGGCTCAGGTTTAGGAAGGGCTAACCGGGACTTCAATCGCCCTCAGTCTGCATCTGCCACCCGTGGGCTTTACAGTAATCCAGCAGAAAACCGTTTCGAGGCTAGCACTCAAGAGATTGGAGAGAGGCTGCTTGGGTGGGCTATGACCCTCAAGGATTTCTTCACCAGCCCAGAAGATCAACAGGACAGCATCGAACACATCATCGCCAACAGAAAGCGCCTTTTTCCTGGCAATGCCTGTCTTATCATTGATCTCGAAGCGGCTGCTAGGGAGGACGCCCAGGAACAAGGAATTGACCTTGAAGAGATGGATAGAATTTATCATGGGATGGATAGGCTGGCTCTCCAGAACATGTCTCGGCAGCAATTCCCTCCCCGTGTGAAAATGGAGCCTGAGAATTAAGAGCTTCTACTTCACCTATATGTTGTGTCGGCTTGTTCTGGTTTCCGTTTCTCACTCGCCTGAATTCCTGTATGCCTCACTCTTGTTATCTCGGTCCCCTTACCTCACCCCACCCCACCTCCCTATTTATCCCGATCATGATTTCTTCTCTTTAGACGTATTGTTAACCTATATCCTTTCCCTCATATCTAACAGATACCCAGATGCTTTCTCTTCTTTGGATTTTTGCTCCGCATTCTATACTTCTTTCTTCTACTTCTTTAACTCGAGATGCCCAGAGCTGGACCTCTTAACAATTGAATTTCTTTTGTTATCCTAGCCCTTGAACACATTCCTTTCTTCTTTTTGTACTTAGATTCAATGAGTCGGATCGCTCTCTACAGAGTAATGAGATAGTGTTTAAGAAGGTAGAATCATTTCCTCACAACGATAGATAAGTCCTGGCCATGGATTTAAATTATTGATGATGTATATAGCGGGAGCTTCCGCAGTCCAAAGTCATACTCCCATACCATACGCTCAAAACATACACCCAAAACATACGCCAACAACATACGGCAACACCATACGCCCAAAACATACGCCGATAACATACGCCCAAAACATACTCCCAAAAGATTCGCCCAAAACATACGCCCAAAATACATGCCCACACTATTTGCCCAAACCATACGCCCAAACCATATGCCCAAAAGATCCATATAAATGATATGTCCAGAGTCATACGCCCAAAGCAAAATGCCCAAGAAATTGACCGATTACAGTTAATTGGAATTTAAACCCAAATATGTGAGAAAATAAACATTGTCCTAGAGAATCTAATCTTGACAGTTTACAGGACAGACCTCTATCTCGGAATCAGAATTCAGAATCCACGGTCTCACAATGCACCAGACCCATAATGACACTACAACTCGTACTTCCACGACACATGATTCTCATTGAATGCAGGGTTGCACAAAGATAAATTCCTGCCCCCCCAGCAGCAAGAATCCCTTCATATGCTGTATCATCACAGGCTAAGAACCCAGATACCATCTCCTTCCGCTGTAGCTCCACGTTCTCTGACTTGTCCTCATGTATCTTGATTCCCAACCAATCCATCTGACCCAAGACCGGAGCATGTATTTCAGCCTTCGCAAAATCCATCATAACTGCCAAGTACTTGTGTAAGAAAAGCGCTAAGATTGTTGAGTATTTGACTTACAGAAGAAGCGTATAACCTTATGACCCCAGGAAAGCAACTAGAGATAAGGATGTGAAAACAAGGTTGGTTGCAGGTGGCTGTAGTTATCTAGAGAGCTCTGGGGAAAGCCCTTCATCTCAAAGAGACAATGTTCGGCTCGAACATCGGGGCCACACGACGACGAGGAAGTGGAACGATATCCAGCTCAGTGTTACCTGATACAGCAGGCCCAATGAAGATATTGTTCTTGATCATGTTCATAATATGAATCAATGATGGATATCTAGAAAAGCAAAAAGGCGATCCTAATATGTTAAGACAAAGAGGTTTGTAATTGGAAAATACTACAAAATGATTTCATCAAGGGCAGCTACTTATATATCAAGTAAATCTATTCTATATTTAATTGAATACAATCAAATCGCGTACAGTCTCCATGCTGGGAATATGGAAAGGTCAGAAAGAAGAAGCAACTGTTACAAGTCTGAGTCAGGAATTAAGTGCCAGGTTATTTTGCCTTTTACAACATGCCGACCTGAATCACACTGCTGAAAGATTTCTAAGCTGGAGACTGGAACTTTGATGTCGTATCCTAACTCCAAGGCCCGTACGATAGCCCATGATTCGTGAGTCCTCAGTTCCAACATTCCAGCAATCCACCCACCTCTAACTAATTGGACTCTCTTGCCGCCATCATTTGCCTACTCAAATCCACACATCTTAAGCTCATACCGTCTTCCTATTGGTGGTGACCTGCTATTTGCCCAAGGCTTATCTATATCTTATTATCCGTATGAATAGTACTAATAGAAAACGTGTATCCGCGTCTTGACTCAGACTGAATCCAGAAAAGGTCTCACAGAAGAAGAAGTCAGCCCTCATTCGGCCAAGGGAAATAGTGTAAAGGGTGATTGAGTCGTCAGGACCAAATGTCCAGGTCTGGAAATCCTCTCTTGGAACTTCCGCAATCGAGATAGTTGCCATTATCTTAGCCGTGAATACTGTAGAGAACTGATGGAAAGGTAGAGAGCACTAGGGATAAGTATGATATGGTCTGATACTCTTTGGAGCATATTGAAGAGACAAGAATTGTATTGGATAATGTTGTACTTAAATAAATGAGTTATAATGACGAATCACTCTTGATCACTCGAAAAGGCATTGAGAGGTCTGGCTGCCATCGGGCATTGAGGTCGTTCCCTTCAGCCAGCTTTCAGTCTTTGGAACAGCTTCGAGGAACATACTTGCAAGTTCGTTTAGAAGATTTGGTCGTCAGGTAGGGGCGAAGGCCTTGTATGAGAGGACTCAATTGGTATTAGTCAACTCGGGTCAAGGTCCGGATTTGATTTCACTTTTTTGTGGCTTAGCAGGGTATGCTGACGGTATACCAGAATTGGACTATGGTAATAAGCCTAAAGCATGTCGATTGTATCACCATTCTTAATTCACATAGCCTCTGGCGAGCTTGACTGCAGCGAGCAGAGGCATACGCACAAAGATTTATACGCCCAAAGATTCTTACGCCCAAAAGTTAATACTGTATACTTAATTCAAGAGAAGCGTGATTGTTAGACTCAAAGATACATATGCAAGTAAAGATATTAAATCACAGAAAATCAGCCAGCACGAGCGCTAGACAGCTTCATTCAAATACCTTTCTTCCTATCGGTAGTTCTTATATAAAAAAGTATAAGTCCCGGTGTAAGGACCTCTGTTTTATGAAAGCATAAAATCATCCTCACTTAATGTCCTCACAAGCAGAATCTTCAATGGCTGGCAGCCAGGGCCACTAAACCAACTCCGGAAAAAGCCGCACCTCCTTTCTACAATTGCATGAACCCCCTACAGGCGAACCGTCTCCCTCTTTAGCCCAATTCTCTGCTGAATCTAGTCCATACCGGAGCGAAGGCCCTGTAACACCAACTCCAAGACCTCTGACTAGTGTGGCTCGAGCGCCCTTTTCAAGTTGCACAAGACACTTACACTCTGATCAAGTCTCGCTACCCCTTGGAAACCAAGATCATGCTCAGAATATGGTGTATCCGGCAGCCGCACCTTTGCCAGCAACCGATACGAATCCATTTGAGATCTTTGGAAACTTTTTTCTCTATACCGAAGAATACCATGAGAGGTGGATGG
>Ga0307507_10004179_pt1 | contig 26153 bp, 5 predicted proteins | sample 7_EM_MG_FD_207223 | JGI IMG/M metagenome (GOLD analysis project Ga0307507, IMG submission 207223) | Populus trichocarpa ectomycorrhiza microbial communities from riparian zone in the Pacific Northwest, United States - 7_EM | ecosystem: Host-associated > Plants > Roots > Unclassified | place...
CTCGGTCTATCAGCTAGTCGATAGATAGTAGGCATATCGGCGCTATCGTAGGTCAATGGATCGCAGGCGTACTGGCGCGATCAGTATCGTAATAGCAGGCATAGCGGCGCTATCAGTTTGTCGATAGTATGTGGCAGTACGGTGCCAGTATTGAGGGTTCGTAGCTGCCGCAAGGCGCCGGCCGATTCGAGAGGGCAGAGGGGAGCACGTTGGCGTTGTAGGAGACACGTGACCACGTAACCTTTGTCCATATATTCCAACACTGGCAACTCTTTCTTTACGCCACTATTGAGGGATTGTAGCTGCCGCAGGCGCCAGCAGATTCGAGAGGGAAGAGGATAGGGAGCGCGCTGGCGTTGTAGGCGCGCTGTTGACGTGATTTCGACGTGGTAGGGTGTCGAGCTTAAATAGGGTGCTCTTCTGGAGCTAATTGCTTGCCCGGTGGGAAGCTGGGTATTTAGATGCTGCTAATGCTGCTAGGTTGCTGGGTTGCTGCTAGAGCTGCTAGGTATTTGGGTATTAGATGCTGCGATTGCTGCTAGATTATGGGATGCTGCCGAGGCTGCTAGATTATTGGGTATTAGGTGCCGCTGACGCTGCTGGGTTGCTATAAGGCTGGAGTACTGCACGGGGCTATTAGGTATTGGTTTGTATGCTAAGACGCGTACTGGAGAGTGGTTTGCTGCTGAGGTGCGTTGCTACGCTGGAGTACTGCATAAAGCTGTTAGGTAATTGGATGTTGGGTACTGTCAAAGCTGGTGTGCTGTGTACGGCTAGAGCGCTGCCATAGTACTGCTAGGGTAGCTGCTGCTGGGGTACTACCCAAGGGCTATTAGACGTTGGATGCTGTCAAAGCTGGGGGTACTGGCACTCAGTAAAGAGGTCGTACTAGGGGTTAATTTGCGTGCTGTAGAATGTCTTGTGCGTTGCGTATTTGTCATATATTCTAAGCTGCTGGGGTTAGGTGCTGCCGGAACTACTAAGTGCTGGTTTTGCTGCTAGGTACTGGGATGCTGCTTTCAATCAAAGCTGCTAGGGCGGCAGTGAACCTTGTTGCTCTATAGCCAACCGGTGAGGTTGACCATTAATCAATGTCGGTAACACCTAAGTGCACTTGATTAGCCTATTAACTGTTAAATTAATTCTTGTCTAATAGGTGTTGAAAGCAAAGGATCGTAAGGATTGCAGTGCCTAAGTAGGGGGCTGATGAGTCACCGTAAGGGTGACTAATCAGCAACACGTGACTACGTAACCTTTGTCCATATATTCCTGTCCATATATTCCAACAGGTATAAAGTTGCTGTAGTTAGCGGATAGTTTCTTCTTAAATTGGACCCAGAGTTCGGTCGACATATATTCCATACTTTAACTTAAGATGTCTACGCATATTTGTACTAACCGAAGTGCTATACGGTGGTGTTGCTGTATAGTGTATACAGAACTTAAGCCGAGAATTCTCTCTATTGTGTGCCGTTTGAGTATGGACCTATGTCGTATGAGCAGATTTACCCCTTCCTTTTAATTCAGTTTCGACCGAATTATAGGTAGTTAAAGGCGCAGAAAGAGATAAATTAATTTCGGAATCTATAATTTGTACGGAATAATTAAAGAGAAGGAAGGAGTTCAGAAATTTTGGTTAAGCGGTAAGAATTATCGATAAGAATTAATAATAATCGATTGTTGTTGATAACGATTATTAATCAATCTTATCGATAATAAGTTATCGAAAACCACACTGATTGGTTCGGGGCAGGGATCCTCTCCTTTGAATGTGCCTTCTCTCAATCTATTTTTGAAAAGCTGGATCACTCCTGTCCGAGGCAAAGAACGCGCCGCTGGTACCTGAGCCTCAGTGTACCAGTAGGGATCCCTGACCTCCTGTATACATATTGGCAAAGAGTATACAAATATATTAGATATGTCAGCTAGGCTTGTTGCTGAGAAGACCGAAATTGCCATTGTTCTGTGCGCCGAGCTGGTCAAAGATGTCTCGGAATGAGTGTTGGAATGGAGGTATTTGAATCTTGAATAAACACGAGAATTGGCTAATACGCTGTTAAAGGTGAAGCGTATGATGGTTGACTTGCTAACTTTCTCCATGGCATTTCTGTTGGCTGCTATTGTAGTACGGATTGTATTACTGCCGTTATCATCGTTGTCGTCCGTACTGTTGTGGAGGATAGTTTCTATGCTTGAGGCGCCGGATGGGGGACTGCGGGCTCCTTTTAGGCTACTAAGTCGCCTGTATAGATCATCATCGCTGCGCAGTAATTGTTCCATAAGGCTATGAAGCCTTGTCACGGTTTGATGTATCTCGATAATCGACGTTGATTGTAGGATGGAGAGCATGAGATTGAGGGAGCTCTTGTAGTTCTGTAGCCGCTGCACAATACTATTAATGCCAGCTTCCTTTAAGGTCCACTTGACGCGATCAAAGACACTTATACCCGATGATCCGATGTCTAGGCTGTTGATAATTACGCTAAGATCGGAATACGTGGTTAGACATCCAGTGAGGGTTGCAACGAGGTGTTCCAGTAGGATGTGCTGTTGACGCTCGATAGGAACCTTAACGGCTCCATTCACAAAATCTTGAATGTGTTGAAGTGCCGTAGAAATATCAGTCATCTCTTGCAATGTGGCTCTTGCTAAGGCTGGCGTATCTGCAATAGCAGCTACCTGTGAAAGTAGGGAGATAATCTTGCCGCCGGCTCCAAGAAGGGCGATTACCGAAGCTGTAACAGAGAGTGGATCCATCTTAAACCTTGCTCACCAGTATAACAGTCCACGATGCGTTAGTGACTGCCTCTTCCTAGTGGATGTTTGGAACTAGAGATACTTGCTGGTGTGCACGCTGTAGGACCGTGCACGCTGCGGGCCGGACTCCGGCCCCAGGCTTGCGGAGGATAAATTATCCTATCCGGTCAGGCGGATAATAATCCTATCCGAGGATAGCCCGGATATCGGATAATATTTACCTCAGCAAGCTCAGACGCGATTCTGTTGGTCCAGATTTTTAATCGGTCCGCAAGCTGACTAACTACGTTTATGCGAAACCACCAGTATTACATCTGAGCGTGTTCCGCGATAGTTCTTAATAAATCCACAGATATCTGCGTTGCGGAGGTTACGGATATTAGAATAACTTAACACTAATATTTTATATTATTCCCAAAAGTTAATTAATTATATAACAGAACCTAGGCTTTTAGAATATATTATTTTTATTACTTAGGTATTTTCAGGTCTTATAATTAATTTTATTAAAAAAAAAAACGCGTTATTAGCAATTCTGTAACTATATATAACTTTATTAAACGCTAGCTAATATATATAAAACCTATATAGGTCTATAATAACCACCCTAAAGAACCCATTATAGCCTAGCGGATATATGGTGTCCGCGTTATAGTATATAATACCCACTAAAAGCTTATCGCGTGCCAACTACTAAGTCACGGATATCCGGGCAAATTTACTATATGCTAGTACCAAAACCCACTGGGTGGAGAGGGAGGAAGTTAAATAAGGTGCTAGAACAGCCGCGGCCGTATTAGGTATTAGATAATCAGACTTAGAGGGGTTATAGAATAGACCAAGAGCAACAGCTATAGGACCTTTAAGATCAGCTTCTTGCGCTTCGCGAAGAAAGCAAGGCGTGGCAGCTAAGCAAGGTTAATAAGGCTATTGCTTTTTTATATCCGTATCACAGATATGCAGAGCAGCTTAAAGCCCTTAGGTGGCTGCTATTTAAGAAAAAAGATATAATACTTATTACAAAAACCTTATTTAGCAAGAGTATAATAATATAAGCAATACCATATCTTCTTTAGGCCTTAGTAGTAATTATTATCTTACCACTTAATACAATTAGCGTGGAGTAGAAGGCAAAGATTAAGGAGCTTCCTAGAACAAGGCTAGTTCATATATACGCCAAGATAATATCCGCATGTCTTTTACGGGAAATCCGCATTAGAGTATACACTTATATTTTAATATTGCCAGAGCTATTAATTAGTAAAAGGTTCTATAAGACTCTTACTAACCCTACCTTTCGTGCGCATGTTGGCTTAGTAGTGATTAATAAGGTGCACCTTATAGCTAATTAGGGGGGTTCGTTCCGGAATTCGTATACACAGCTATAGAAAGTGCGGTTATTATTAAGGCGGAAGCCTTGGTTTGCTTATACTACAACACTTAATAATATAACGTTTAAGATTGTTTAAGAGCTAGCGGGCTTTTAAAATAATATTAATATAATACGGACATTGATTAACTGGCCAGATCTATTAATTATTAAAGAATACGTTAAGTAAGGAAATAAAAAGTCCTTTAAAAGCTTATACTTTATTATAGACCGCGCATATACCGCTATATCTACTAAGTAGAGAATCCAATACACGCTAACTCCCCACTAGATTCTAAAGATAATTATCTTTCTTAATTTAAAGGACCTAATATTGCTATACAGGGACTTAATTCGTTTGTGGTTAGTATATTACAGGTACTAGAAAGCACAGGCTAGAAGAGCTGTTTAGCTTTATTATACATTATTAGCTATTACGGATAAAGATAGACTATATAAGGAGTTTAGAAAGCCTAACTTAGAAATCCGCATCCTACTCTCCTCTAACGCGTTTACCTATGGCGCTGATATTCCTAATATCAACTATATCGCGTAGTATTGCATACATAAAGACAAGTCTATTAATATACTATAGTAACGGCTTGGACGCGGTGCTCGTGGTAGTGGTTAAATAGATATAGCAATATTTCTAATTAAGGATTGGTATAAAGGTCCATATAAGGATATTACTAGGCCAGCCAAAAATCGCTATTATACTAGTAGAGCCTTTCAATCTCAGCTAAGTCAACTTAGCTGCGAATATTGTGTTAAGCAACAGGTGCTATAAGAGGACGGGGCTACTAATTTTACTAGCAATATATCTTTAAGAGTATCTATATATAGCAATGCTAATTCTAATCCGTCTATATCTAATATAGGGCGAGAGCTTAGCCTAGGTAGAACATCTATAGTTCTACCTATAGATATTCTACTAAAGAAGCTAGCGTAGCGCCTAAAGACTAAAGCTAAGAAAAGAGCAGCTCTCTCCCATTATATATATACTCTTGTGAATAAGAAAAAGGGCTACTTACAAAAAATTATATTAGAGAACTATAAGGAACAGTCTCCGTCCACTAGTAGCTAGGGTTATTACTCTAACTATAATCCTACTTTACGGGCTTTTAAAGAGTTTAATATCCATAAGTTATATATAGAGGGGATTCCAAGGAAGATACACCAAAAGGCCTTTACTATAAGCATAAAAAACTGGTTCTGTAACTAGATGGAGAAGAAATATTAGTATACTGTTTAGAATCTAACCTCAAGTTACATTATATCTAATAAGCAAATTGCCGCCCTTTGCAGCTGCGCCTAGTATATAACCAGCTATAAGGCGCTTAAGAAAAACCTACCTAATTAGAATTATAATTAGCTTAGTAATAATCTAGATAAGTTTATTACCTTTATTTAAGTAAAGGTAGAAAAGGCAAATTAGGTAGAGAGCTAGCTATTAACATTAGTAAGCAAATTAAAAGATAGCATAGAGCGGATGTTACCACGGTCTAGGGTAGCGGAGAGGCGTACAGTATTAGCAGCTTAACGTCCGTAAACACAAGTAGCCTAGCTACCTTAATTAATATCCGCCGAAAATCCGCATATAGGGCTGCTGATACTATTACCTTCTCAGCCTATATCTAGCAGGAACGCGCAGCTGGCCAGCTTAAACTCTAGCTAGTAGAACACCTTTAGGCCAAGTACACTAACACCCTATAACAGATATCAGTCCTGGCAACGCAACAGTTAGGTCCAGTTTTTAACGTAGGGCGGATATCTAGAATCTTAAAGTTAGGCCAGGTATCAACAGCCCTAGGGCAACAATTAGCGTCAGTTATTAGGTATTAAGTATCGGCCTCTCAAATATTAGGGTCTATACTATAATAATAGACATCAACTCCCTACAGCTCCCAGATATCCAAGTCTATACTATAGTATTAGAAACCAGTCTCTAGGGCAGGCTAGGTATTATAGCTTACAAGGCAGCTCCGCATCTTAACCCTTAGAACAATCCGGATATCAGAGCTTACAGCGCAGTATTAGGTTTCAGCCCTTAGAGCAATCTGGATATTAGAGCTTACAGTAAAGTATTAAATCTTAATCCTTAGAGCAATCCGGATATTAAAGCTTATAGTATAGCATTAAATCCAAATCCTTAGGGCAGTCTGAGTATTAGAGCTTATAGTATAACACTAAGTCTTAACTTTTAGATAAGCCTAAGGTTTAATATTTATAACACAGCACTAGATCTCTAATTATAAAAAATTCCAAAGTTTAAAATCTGGACCGTAGCACCAGTTCCTAGGTAGTAGGAAATCCGGAAATTCAGAATTCGCAACACAGTATTAGATCTCCGCTCCTAGAAAATCCTAAGGCTTAGGATTTAAGTTATAATACTAGATCTCCGCTCCTAGGAAACTCTAAGGCTTAGGGTTTATAGGCTAATGCTTAATCTCCGCCCTCTAAACTAGGCGCAGTTTAGAATTCGCGTGCTAATGCTTAATCCCCACCTTCTAAATTGGGTGCGGCTTAGAATTTATAGTCTAATATTTAATCTCCGCTCTTTAAACTAAGCATAGCTCAGAACCTATAGCCTAGTGCTTAATCTCCGCCCTCGGTTTTAGATATAACGCAGCTTTAGCAGGTTAGTATTTAATATTTCTTAGCATTCCACTCATTCGTTAACTTAACTAAGACTTAGGCAGAGCTCTAATTAATATCTAGGTGTTAAGTATTAATCTCTATATATGTATTTAAATAGTCTATTAGATTTTTATCTAGAGAGACACTAAGGTTTATACCCAAAGCTCCTAAAACCCGTAGAACCTATATTATATTAGCCATTTAGTTTAAGTATCTTATAATCCTCTTAACTAGATATTATCCGTTCTTCTTAGGCTACTGTACCTTAAGCCTCTTAGCCAATATCAGATCCCCCTTACAGCAAGAGAAAACAAAAGGACATATCTGCGTACCTTAAAAGTAAGAAATCCGCTTACTAAGTAAACCTAATATCTGCTTACAACCCTTCTCCAGTACCTTAATTAAGCAGTAATTCTATATTAATGTCACTTCGTAAGTCAACTAAACGGCGCCCACTTACTTTAATTAGCAGTAATTTAACTATAAAGGATTTGCGCATTACAAATAAGCGTATATAAAATAGTTAATATTTACTAAGGTAAGTTACCATAATAGTAATTATTTGTTAGTAAGCTAATTCAATAAAATCTACAGCATAGATATTTACCTTTAATCAACCTCCACACCTTCCACCTCACAGCATCGCACTGTAAACTTTATTATTGTTGTTTTATCTACTGTCTATTAGCATACTACTATCTATAATACCTTCTTCCATACCTCTAAATACGTCCGATAGCTATTTAGTTAAGAAACTTAATACGCGTAATATTAACAATAAAATAATTAAGGACGCTTTTAAGAACGCTCTTTCTTTTACTAATCCTTTAGAATCTCTATTTAGAGAGTAAGCTTTCTAATACTAAATTATGCCTGTAGCTAATATAATTTTAGGAAATACGTACTAAAGCACTCTTTATCGGATCTAGCAGAGCACTATAATAAGGTTATTGCAAAATCCGCTAAAAATCCGCTTACCTCTTTACTACCAACCTCTTTACCGCCTACTTCTTTACCGCTTGCCTCTTCGCTGCCTGCCTTTAAGCCGCTTATTTCTTTATTACCTACTACTTCTAAGAAGTTTAATCCTTGTCGTGCTTCTACTTCTCTTAAAAGGCAGGCTGATAGAATTGCTGCGCAAAATATTTAGTACAAGATAGCCTTTAAATCGTATATATTAACTATACTCTTTTACTATCTTATCTACTAATTTACCTCTTATAGTAACCCAATAGAAATGTTAGAGATTTTAGATAATAATAAAGAGAATAATCTTAATAACACTAACTCTCCTAAAAGCCCTCCTCCATCCTCTTATAATCTCCGCAGCCCTCGCAAGCTCTGCAGTACGCAGACGGCCCAAGCTACAATATTAGATATTAATATAAACAAGCGCCTTCCTATTTAAGTGCCGTTAGCAAATAAATGGTACACCCCAAAAGCTAGCGCTTAAGAGAATATAAAGGAAGCTCGCTAGTAGATATATACCCACGTTTAGAATATTAAGGGTAGCTCTAGTATGCTACGCGATCCGCTATACGCTCTATATATAAAGCAAGGCTATAAATGTCGCGTTTATAAGCAGAACTCTAGGCCACATTTTAAAGGTGCGTGCTTAAGATGTTGCTTAAGTGGCAGGTCGTGCGAAAAGGTATATACCAATAGTATACTATTATTCTATCAGCTAATACGCATATAGAATAGTTCGCTAAGGCTAGAGCCGGTTATACCTTAATGTAAAAAATATGCGCAATTAGCTTCTACCAGTAGTCTAGCTAGAACGCCTACTAAGAAGGTATAATATCCGCATCTTAATAATACGGATATTGCTAATATCCGCATAGCTTTATACCCGCACCATCCCCCCTCTAGAGACCTCCCCTTCCCCTAAAACTCTCACTCGCAGTAATATACACAGCCGTAGGGGTATCCGTTCTGCCACTACTCCTTCTACTCTTTTACTAATTCCTAGCACGCCTAGTACTACTTCTAGTACTACTACCGCTCCCGCTGGCACAGAAAATATTGGGGTATATTCAGCAATTGCTATTTCCGCACGCGTTAATATAGTTTATAAATAGGTAACTAAGATAGCAAAAGATGTTTGGGCTATAGATCACCAGTTAAGTGAGCTTAAAGATTCTCTAAGTAAGATAAAGGATAAGCTTGCGTTTATAAGGCATAGTATTACAGCACTTATACACAACACCGGGTTGCTAGATATAGAATTTAAGTAGATACCGGTTAGCTATTACTGCGGGTTAACTGCTATTACAGATTTAGAGTAATAAAATAGTAGCTCTTACCTCTCTGCTACTACGTAAGTAGGAATTAAGTCTCTACCTTATATTTAATAGGTATAATTAATATTATAATATCCGCATACGCTAAGATAAAGATATCCGCATATACTAAGATAAATATATCCGTATAAGCTAAGATAAAGATATTTGTATAAGCTAAGATAAAGATATTTATATATCCACGCCGTTAATAATTACTAAGGTAAGTTACTATAGTAGCAATTATTTATTAGTGAGCTAATTTAATAAAATTAGTAGTATAGATATTCACCTTTAATTAACCTTTGTACCTCTTCTTCCTCCACTAACCTTCTACCTCACAGCACCGCACCGCAAACTTTATTATTGTTGTTTTGTCTACTATCCCTTCGCATTCTACTATCTACAATACCTTTATTTACACCTATAAACGATATTAATGCGAATAATAGCAGCTAGGTAGTTAAGGAACTCAATATACGCGAAATAAATAAGGATGCTGTTAAGCACGCCATAGCTACTCTTACTAAGCCTTTAGGCTCTATTCCTAAAGAGTAAGCTTTTTAATACTAAATTATACCTATAGCTAATATAATTTTAGAAAATATGTACCAAAGCGCTTTTTGCAGGATTTAGTAGACAACAAAAATATAGATAGAGCAAAATCCGCTAAAAATCCGCGCACCTTTTCGCTGCCTATATCTTTGCCGTGGACCACTTTACTATCAGTTTCTTCGCTGTCCGCTTCTTTGCTATCTACCTCTCTGCTACCGCCACCTAATGCCTCTAAAAGGAGGCTTAATAAGGCTCATTTATCTTCTTTTCTTAAAAAGCAGGCTAAAAAGGCTACTAATATAAATCTAAAGACCAAGATAGCCATTAAATTATATATATTAGTTATACTATTTTAATGTCTTATCTACTAATTTACCTCTTATAGTAACCTAGACATTTATAAGGTTTCTTTAAATAGCGAATCTTTAAATAGCGGCAAAGATAAAAATCTTAATAACACCAACTCCTATAATCTCCGCAGCCCTTACAATCTCCGCAGCCCTTATAATCTCCGCAGCCCTCGCAATCTCCGCAGTACTATAAATATAAACAAGCGCCTTCCTATCCAAGTACTATTAGCGAATAAATGGTACACTCCAAAAGCTAGTGTTTGGGAGAACATAAAGGAAAATCGCCAGCGGATATTAACACATATCCAGAATATTAAGGGTAGCTTTAGTAAGCTACGCAACCCGCTATATACTCTATATAAAAAGCATAGCCATAAATGCCGCGTTTATAAGAAGGACTCTAAGCCTTATTTTAAGGGTGCGTGCTTAAGATATTATATAGGTAGTAGGCCGTGCGGAAAGGTACATGCTAATAATATACTGTTATTCTATTAGCTAACACGTGTATAGAAAAGTTTACTAAATCTAGAGCTGGTTACACCTTAGGGCAAAAAACATATAAAGTTAGCTTCTGCCAATAGTCCAGCTAAAACGCCTACTAAGAAGGTATAATATCCGCGTGTTAATAATACGGATATTGCTAATATCCGTATAGCTTCATTCTCGCACCATTCCCGCCTGCGCTACTACGCCTCCCCCCCCCACTAAGACCTCCCCCCCAATTAAAACTCCTACTTATAGTAGTACGCGCGGCCGTAGAGGCACCTACTCTACCGCTACTCCTCTAACTCTTTCGCCAATTACTAGCACGCTAGGTGCTGCTACCACTTCCACTAGCACTGGGTTTGTTGGGGTATATTTAGTAATTACTATTTCCGCGCACATTAATATAGTTTGTAAACGGGTAACTAATATAGCGAAAGATATTCGAGCTATAGATCGCCGGTTTAATAAGTTTAAAGATTCTCTAAGTAAAATAAAGGATGAGCTTACGTTCCTAAGGCGTAGTGTTATTGCACTTATACGCAATACTGGGCTACTGGATATTAAATATAAGTAAATATAAGTTAGCTATTACTGCGGGTTAGCTATTATTATGGGTTTATAATAATAAAATAGTAGCTCTTACCTTTTTATTACTATATATATAGGAATCAAGTCTCCGCCTTATATTCAATAAATATACTTAATTAATATTATAATATCCGTATAAGCTAAGGTAAAGATATCCGTATAAGTTAAGATAAAGATATCCATATAAGCTAAAATAAAGAGATTTATATATCCGCACTATAAAATAGCTAACTGCTACATTACATACTACGCATTAAGAAGATTATACGCTAGCTAGAATTAATATTAATAAAAAGAACTAGCTTAATATATTAAGATAAAAACATACCATAAGCCTAAGCATTTAAAAGTCCTCTAGCATATTATCTATAGCCTCATCAAATCCATCCTTATAAGGGTCGTACAGTAAACCGCTAATATAAGACATCTATATATTAAAATCAGTAATACCGCCCTGTAAGAGCCGCTCTAATCTAAGTTAAAGAATAGTAGGTGCCTTAAACCCAACGTCCTGTATACACTAATGTATAATCAAGTCCTTAGTAATTATATCCATAAGGGACTAGATATTAACCGCGGGAAACTTAATTATATAATTGGATATCGTCCGCTTACTAAACGCATCCTTAAACTTAGTACAAAGAGGTCTAGTATAGCTTGTAGTAAGAACACTCCACCTAAATAGAGAGTCTACTCCAAAGGTTAAGTTTCCGCGTAATTAGAGTAACTCCTTTAGCTGAAGATTTAGTAGTTCATTAAGTTAATCAGCTTTAAAAAAGCTATTTAACTCTCCGCAATTATTAATTAGCCCATTCACTAATATAGCCCACTAAAGCACTGGGTTATACGCCTCCGTTACAATTAACCTCTAGAAGTATATTATTTTAGATATATAGTTGTTGCTCCTTAATCCGGCAAAGTAAAGGCAAAGGTAGGCAATTGCACGCTTTAAAAGGCCAATATCCGCATACTTAATAGCGTATTTTAACACTTTATATATTTTAACCACCTATAGATACCAAATATAATTAAAGAACTCCACGTTAACAATCCAAGTAGGCTAGCTCGTAGTAGCGGAGCTAGGCACTATAAGCAATTAATCCACAATCTAAAAACCTCCGCGGGTAGAGGGGTGCGAAGGAATTAATTTATTAGCCTCTTAGCTAACTTTAAAGCTAAAACCCGCTGCGCGGATATTCTTAATATGCTATAGAAACTGCTTAGGCATTAAGAATCTAATATATCTTTTAACTGTACCTTCTTTATAAATGTTAAGCCTACCGCGGATATATATTAAGAAGAGCGCAACAATACGGGCATTAAAACTGTGCAGTACCAGCTCCTTAAGGTAGTAAAAGGGAGGGCGCTCTATAGGAATATTTCGTCGCCCAAGGTAATTTATATAAGTATAGAGCGTAGAGTACTGCTATATATATTGCTCGCCACTAAAGAAAGTCCTTATAATTGTATATAGGAAGTTTAACCGGAGGTGCTAAAGACCTAGAACAGGTAGTACCTAATAGTAGCTATTATATAGGAGCGCAGCCTCCGCCCGCTCCCGCTTATAGGTGTAAATAAGCTTTGCGGTTTTCTAATTACTATATACCAGATATAATCGGCCCTAGAAATCGTTGTCGTAATTAAGTTATAGTTACTCTAGAAAAATCGTCTTAAGTACGCGGTAGTTACCACTTATAGAAGCCTTGCTCTCTATAATAGGGCCTAGGTTTACATGCGTTATCTTTATAGATAGTAAGATATTAATCTCTAGCATACGCGGATATTTAAGCTCGGTATTAAATTCGAAAATACCATTTATAGTAGCCGGATATACGCTTTAGAGAGCATCCGCAATTATAAATATAGATATCTAATTTTAAACGCTGTTATATATGTTACCTGGCGCTTTAGCAATATCCTTAATCCAAAGCTGCACTTAGTTATACAGCATACTTTAAAAAAGGCCACTAGGGGGAATATAAGATCCACAGACAAGCTTTCCAGTAGTATAGAAATGGAAAACACCAGTGTCTCCAATTAACTAATATTATGTTCGCTCAAGGTAGTCAAAATTGTTATATATAATATAGATATCATCAAGAGTAGACATTAATTAGAGGTAAGTCTTTAACAACATTAGCACCAGTATATCCGCTGCTGGTATTATAACCTTCCTTAGAGCGTTTAGCTAATCCCATCTTCTAGCAGTTTAGTATCTTATATCTGTTAATAAGCCCTAGTCTATAAAGCAGTAATAGAACCTAACGCTTTACACCTATACCTTAAAAATAAAGACCAAGAAGTCAAGTAAAATAGTTAGTAGAGTTTTAAGCACGGCCCAACAAAAGGATAGATATAAGAAGAACAACCCGCCCTAGGTATAGATTCCGCAATTTATTACTTCTTAATTATACTAATAATCCTTCTATTAGTTAGTAGAGTAGAGGGGTATATTAGCTAATTGCCTTATAGCCTTATAAGAGTTGAACGTCTTTAAACTCTAGATCTGACTTCTATAGGCCAAAGATAACCGTTTTCTGCTAAAGATTATAAAGCTCTTTATAAAGGATATTCATAACTGCATAAACTAGTTCCAAATGGATATCCGCAGTCTCTATAATCGCATTATGGATTTCTTTGTCTCCTAGAAGGGTAGCAATAAGCCTCTTTACCCTCTTCTTTTTTACCTTCTTTTTTTGCACCTTATCTATCTTTACGCCTTCTCTTTTATTAGTATTAAGCTGTAGCTATATCAAAGAAAGGTTACCAAAGGACCATCGCCAGTCCCGTAAATGCTCTAAAATAACTCTAACCTTCTCTTCCTTTGTTACCGAGCGCGATATCCACTCAGCGGATACTCCAGTTAGTGTTTAGATAGGCGTCCGCTGGTTAACTAATATTGTGTTTATAGAGGGGGTGGGCAATTTAATTGTTAACATATTACCTATTTGGCGGCGCTTTCTGCTTAACATCGCGGAGGCTAATAGGGTAGATATATTAATTAATTATAGAGCTACTTCTGCGGATTAATTTAACGGTATTTCTAAGATAATAGCTGTTATAGGGGGGTAGATCAATTTCGTTAAAAAAGGTAACTGCTCTATATATAAAACAAGTCGGATCGCCTAAGAAACCTTACGAAAGTCTCTCAGACTATAGAATTAACTTTTTAACAAAAAAGGTTAGCGATATCCACTTACGGATATATATATGTCCGCTAATTAATTCTATGGTCTGAGCTTGCTGAGGTAACTCTCAGACCATAGAATCAACTTTTTGACAAAAAAGGTTAGCGATGTCCGCTAATTAATTCTATGGTCTGAGCTTGCTAAGGTAAGGATAATATCCAGATAAGATCCGGATAAGGCTTGGCATCCGCAGAATTTCCAGAGCTTTGTATAGAGCTTCGTGCAGGGCTTTGTACAGAGCTTTATACAGAGCTTCGTGCAGAGCTTCGTGCAGAGCCTCTAGCAGAGCTTTGTATAGAGCCTTTAGTAGAGCTCTATATGGGGCTCTATATAGTTAATTATAGAGTCTAGCTTTAAGCTAGAATTATTTATAGATTAATAGGCTCTTAATTAAATATAGTATAGACTAAAACTATGTTAAAGGCTCCACTAAAAGCTCTATATAAAGCTCTACTAGAGGCTTAAAGCTTTATATAGAGCTCTACTAAAACTCTATATATAGCTCTTTATAGGGACGTATATATTTTATAATCTACCTCTATTAAAACTTTATAAATTAATTACTCTATACTACTACTACCTATTAACTTTAGACTAGGGAGAAAGAGGTTATCTTTTAATAGTTATATATTAAAAAGTATAGCAAAGACTATCTAGATAGTCTCTAAATACTATTAGCTAATAGGTCTATTATCTAAAAGGGCTACCCATAACGTTTTGGTTTTTGTAAACTTAACTAACACCACCTAGCCAGCTAGGTGGCCGTTAGCACGGTATATAGGTGGGCAAAGAACCCAGAAATTTTTAACTAGCAAATTGCTAACAAAACCAATTTTTTTAAAAAAATTTTAAAATTTTAATAATAAACTATAGACTATATAAATAGTATAATTAAACTTGCTAGAACTCTTTATTATTACTATCTTTCTATACCTACCTACTTTTTAAAGTATAGAAATCTACTATATTCTTATAAAATCTAAAACCGTATAAATATTAATTATCTCTCTACTAGAAAATAAAGATTTTATCCCTAAAGAGAGTTTAATATTTAAAAAAAATAGCAGGTATAAAGAGAGAGGACTCTTTATTTCTTCTACTAACTTAAATTATTATAATATATACTATATAGTTTATTATCTTAGTTTTAAGGGAATTTTTATTTTGTTAGCAATTGCTAGTTAAAATCGGCTGGGTTTCTTGCCTACCTATATACTGTGCTAGCGGCCACCTAGCTAGCCAGGTGGTATTAGTTAAGTTTATAAATACTAAAACGTTATGGGTATTTAGCCTATTCTTTATAAGTTTAATTTAACCTAGACTTATAGAGGATAAATTATCCTATCTAGTTAGGCGGATAATAATACTATTTAAGGATAGCCTAAATATTAAGTAATATCTAGATAAGGCTTAATACCTATAGAATTTTAACTATAGAATTAAATCTTTTATTTCTATTATATAGTGCTATAAATATAGTTAATACTACGAAAATTTACTTTAAAACTTTAATAGTAAGAATTATTTTAAAGTTAATATACTTTTTACTCTTTTAAGTAGTATTAAAACTAATACTAATACTAATTTAATTCTAATTACTTATATAACATAGACCTTAAGATAAGCCTCTTTAATAAGAATTAAACTAGCTACCTTATTATATAAAGTAGTAACTGTTGGTATCACCAGGGATACCTAATCGATTAGGCCGGAATCGTAGTCAAACAGTCTTTGTTGGTTGATACGATGATAGTTAATTAATTATTTAAAGCTGCGCGAGGGAAAGGGGCTTAAGGCCCCTTCGCTTCACTTCGCTTTGCTTGTCGTGGCCTAGTGCCATATGTGAGTATTCCGACACAGGTAATTCTTTCTTTTGTGGCCTAAGGCCAGAACTAATTAAATCGTTATTTAAAGGAAACAACTTTGTCCTCCTATCTTACTGTATACTATTGTATATATAAGTCTCGCTAAACCCCTTTCTATATCCATTTTAGACATTACCAGATCGTACTATACAGTACTATGCAGTATTAGGCAGATTGCCATAGATTGCCGCATATTGCCGCACATTGCCGCATATTGCCTAGGGCTAGGTAGACTTTTCTTCTTTCTTTACCTATCCTTCCATTTGTACCTAAAGGCAGTTAGTGTCTAAGAACTTTTCCAATGCCTTGTTAGGGTTGGACTTTGTTATAGCATCTGCTAGGTTGTCTTGGCTATTAATCTAGCGGATCTCCAGTAGTTTTCTTCACTCGTATAATTAATAAAGGGCTATAATATTAATTATTAGGCGTTTCTCCTTGGTGGTTCTAAGCTTAATAAGGCATTCCCAGAGTGAATAAGAGTCGGTATATATAATGGTTGGAATTTGGGAAAGACCGAGTTAATCTATAATTATCTTAAGAGTGGTATTGATGATAATCGCCATATCTACTCCTCCTACTATGCCGTAGATCTCTGATGCTAGAACGCTCCTAGTTATTCGCTTACTTTTGGTTAAGCTGTAGTGGATTAAGTTTCCCTTAATCTGGAATTCCTTCTCTGTTATTTTAGTCTTATTTGCAATAATAATTTTATATCCAATCTGGGAACTAAAATCTTTGTTATTTATAAATAATCTATTAATAAAGACGAAGAGCTTTACTGTAGATAGGTTAAGGGCAATATAGTTAATGCCTTAATCTATATACTTTATCTACCATGCAAGTCTCTTATTTAAAGCGGTAATATCGGCTTTGGTTGGATTCTAGTGTTAGGCAGCGACTAAGAGGTCAAATGCGGCCTCTGGTTGATAGATAGTTGTAATATAAGCTCTATAAGCCTGTTGCTCTCTGTAGTCGTTTTAGAAGTTGGGAGACTTAGTATCTATAAGCTTAATCTTCTTTACCTATTCCTTTTAACGCAACTAGATGGTATCCTTGTATTATATTAGTACACATCTATTAAAGATTAATGGAGTTTCCGGTGCTAGAGCCTCCTTTAGCTTTATAAGGAATTTAGCTTTACTAAGCTTATTATCCTCTATAACTAAGAATTCTTCTAATGCTAAAATAAGTGTGTTATTAGTTTGCATTCCTATAAGACCAAATGCCTCCTTCTTGGTTGTAATTAGGAAGCAGGGGTCATAGGTAGATATAATTATAGATAGCCTTTCCTTGTAATGCTTGTAATATATAGCTTACTAATAGGTTCTAGCTTTAGGAATCCCATATAATGGCTTTAGAACAACTATAATTGTATTTGGTGGATATATATGGGTAATTTCCTTTAGAAGATTTGCAAGAATCAGTTGTTAAATAAGAGTCGTTAATTGGGTATAAGCTTAAGTAATATTATATAGCTATATCTGGATCTTCTTGTCTGGAAGTTAAAATAAAGATAGCGCTAGTGCCACAATGACTCGTTAGCTGGCTCTTTAGATAGTTAGGGATTGCGTAAGAATTACTTCTTTTCCATTGTCGTTATACGCTTGGATAACGAGTCTGGATTTTTCGTATAGGGTATTTATAGCTTTACCCTTAACCTTATAGACGATTCTTGAGTTAAAGATCCTAACACTAGCATGCTTAATAGGATCCTATTAGATAAAGTTAAAGACTCCTTATCTAGTTAGGCCATTAACTTCCTATTTTGTTGAAGCTTCAAATGGTGCTTTAGGGGTGGTAATTTTACCCTCTTTCTGTAGCTTTAATGCAAGCGCCATATTAGCTTGCTCCTTGCTCGTCATAAAGGCCATTAAGGTCATTTAGGTATCCATCTCCTTAATAATAGTGAGAAAGGCTTGGTTAAAGTTATCTTTGTTGGCAAAATAGTAACAGGTGCTCCGATGGGTGGCAATTTCTTTGGACACGTCTTTGTTACGTAATCCTTTTGGTTGTCCTTAACCGTGTTATATAATTGGTTCTGGGTTAACTAGTTCAGTTTACTTGTTTAGTTCTTTCTTATTATTAGATCGGTTGACTTAATCCTCCTATTCTGGAATATTCGGTATTTCCTCTTTTATATAGTATGGCTTGACGACAGTTAATCGGAAATTGGTTGGTTTATATAGTATATTAATTGTATATATCTCGCCGTTGATTGCTAGCAGCTTATATAGTTCATTCTAACCGTCTTTCTCGCGCTAGACACGTACTTCTAAGAGAATTGGTAAACTTAGCGTAGATATAGTATTTAGGCTGTTTCTTATAGCAAGCGCATCTTTAACCTGGCGCTCTGCTTGGAGATGACGGACTTTCTTAGTAGCTGCCCGGATTGCTTCAGCTCTTTTGGTAACAGATGGCAATAGGGCATCTATTTCAGTTATTTGTGGGTATGCCCTAAAGACTAAAAGGGTAGGAATAATTCCGTTTAGTCTAGCTGAATTATTAATAGCTTTTACAGCTATTTATAGACTTATTTCCTTGTTAACCTATTTATCCGTAAGCTTTTCTTAAATAATCTCGTAAGCTCGTTGTAATGGAGTATAATATCTTTTAACCTTTCCTATACTATTATGGGCTTCTACGGGGACTTCCTTAATCTTAATTGCTATTGACTTAGCATGTTGTCTGAATTTAGTTAATAAGAAGTTCCTTCTTATATTATAAACTAAGTAATCCAGTGGTTCTTGGTAAGTGTTAATCTAGTATATTCGCAGCGTATCCTAAGCAGTCTTTGCAAACATGTCCTTTAAGAACTTAGCAGCTTAGAATAATGTTAAAGAGTCTACTACTTGTAGAACTGGCTTGCCGTCCAAGTATATAACATTGATAATAACTGTATAGTTAAATTCGTAGTTATCCTTTAAGGTAAACTTGAATCTGCTAGGCGATTTCATATATATCTGGCAATAGTAATAGTATTTTATAAGGTATTTGATAGCTTTAGAATTTACTTTATATCTAGCTTGTTAAAGAACTTTAGTTAGTTATTAAACTAATAGATGACCAAAGCGTTTATATAATTAATGTAATTTAGCTTCCGTTAAGTGACTCTAGGCAATACTATGTTCTGGTTAGTAGAGCAACATCTATAGGTAGCCCCATTTTTGTATAACTGGGACGATCTTGTTGCCTTAGATTAGAATATTTTAAAGATTATTTAGCTTGATACCCATTTTATCTATGTCCTGGATATAAAATAAGAATGGTGTATTTGCTGGGATAATGTGGAAGGTAATAGTGCCTAGCGGGGTAGGGACTTGGATAGTGCCTTAGGATAATATAGTGCCTTTACTAAATCGGATCTTGTGAGCTCCAGCTATGGTAGTATTAAGTTAGACACTAGTGTTAAGCTTTTATAATGCCTAAAACTAAGGTTAACCAGCAGTTAATATACCTATAGCTCCACTATCTAGTATAATGCCCTAGAAGACCTCTAACGAATATTGGTCCTTAAACGTAAATACTAAGGTCTCTGGCAACTGTAGTAGTGACGCCTTAAAGATATCTTCGCCAGTAACCGCGTGCTAGGTGGACTAGTTGTTTAAGATAGCTATGGTCTGGGTACCGTTAACTTCTCTAAACTCCGTGAAATACGTATTATATTCCTTCTTAATCTCCATACTTATTATTATATGGTCTGCTTCTCCTCTATTATTATCTGGAAGATCTTCTACTCCTTTCCATGTGGTAAGAAAGCTATAATATTGGGCTAATATAACTTCCTGCTCTCCTACGTATTGGGCATGTTGCCGATACTTAGTGTATGCTTATTATCTATCTTCTGCTATATGCTTGCTTAACTAGCATCCAAGTTTATTACAGACATAGCATCGCTTCTAATGGGGTGGGTAGTAGTTGTAATATCCGCTATGGTAGTTTCCTCTACTTTGGTATCCTCCTCTACGTGAATATGATCTACGCTAGGAGCCTCTTTGGGGTCCTCTATATGTACAATCGGTCCAATTCTGGTTATGCTACTCAGTATTGCTTTGATTGTCTTCTTACTTCTAAGGAACAGTTTGCGTATAGTATTATCGTATCTCTTAGGCACGTACTACTGTACCTACTGCTGACCGTAACTAAGCACATACGCCCTCGAATGTAGTGGCTGGGTTATATAATGCAAGACTGTACTTGTTAACACCTTTGTAGGCACTGATAACCCGATTCCGAAGACTGTATTCTCTTTAGTATTCCTCTAACAATCCATATTAGATCTTTTGAAGTTTGTTAAAGAGCATTTGCAGACACTTAAGTTGTGATTTTTCTGAGTTAGCGTCGATAATTCGCTAATATGTAGTCTCTCTCTATTCTAATATATATAGCTGACGGTTTTCCTTAGTCTCGAAATGTGTTTTCACCATTTGTACTATTGTAATGAAGTTATACGATCTTCCCGTGATCTTATTATAGTAAAAATCGCTTGCCCGATCCTTAAGCATAATTGGAAATGCTATGTAATATTATTCCTCTAGCACTCTAACCATAATGCAGCGATTATAGAATACTTGCAATTTAGTATTGAGGATATTATATGCTTCTCCTCCATACTTCTTAGCATTGTTGGTGTAGAACTTTATTAAGTCTGTAAGCAATTTGGTTGAAGTAGTCTGGGGTTATTAGTTCTGTATGTTCTATTTAGGGTAGTGCTGGTAAGATAGTTGGGCTTGCTTATTATATAGTAGTACTAGGAGATTTCGTAATGCTTAATTAGTTGGTGGTATACATGGGGTTAGTGGTGTAGATATAGCAGGTAATGTCTGTGTCACAATTGCGGGCAGTTGTAGTGGTGGTGGCAATCTAGACAGGTTTGTTGATGCGGGTAGGTTATATAGCGTAGGTAGGTTCTGTAGCACAGGTGTATTTGGCTGTAATGGCGGTAAAGGAGGGTAGGTATATTGATCTTGTAGGGTATCTCGTTAATGCTGCTCTTCTGCTGCCGGTGTAGCAGAAGTAGCTTGAGGTGTCGCTAGAGTGGTCTAGGGTGTTAATGCTGCTACTAATCTTGGTGTTTGCGATTTATGATTTACAGGATTCCACTATAAATAAAACTTGCCGCCTTCTCTGAGCTATTAATCAATTTCTTCTTTAGTCTATTTATGGTACTCTTCTTCCTTAATAGTAATTTGTAAGTTTATAGGAAGGGTTCTCCTATCTCTACCTACGTAGCATCTATATAATTGCAAATAATCTCGTAATATTTGGACTAAATTCTTGTAACCAAGATTGAAGATATCCTTTGTCCATCCTTTAAAATCTTCTTAAAAATATTCCTATAGGATTCGGTCCTTGAACTTCTCCTCTTAGTAGTACTGGATGTAGTATATAATATATCCATTCACTGTTTCTGTGTTGAGGTCGTTTTTATTTGTAGGATTAAATGACTCTCCCTATTTCTCCTTGTTGTAGGTGTATTTCTCTTGCAATAATATGTTGATTTAGGAATTAACTGGTTTAAAAGGGGTTAAAATAGTTAAAAGTAATATAAAGTCGGATTTGTAGAGGTCAGGTTCGTAAAGATTAGGTTTATAGAGGTTAGGTTTATAAAGGTTAGGTTTATAGAGGTCGGGTTTATAGAGGTTGGGTTTGGAGGTAAAGGGTTAAAGGTAAGGTTGAGATTGTGGTAACGTTCTTAACAGAGACATAGAGCGTTAGTAGAGGGAGAGGTTTTTAGCTTACCGATTCTACTCAAGTCCTTATAAACGTTGTTGTTCTACATAATAGACGCGACTCGGAGGGTTAGACAAAGGGAGAGGTTCTTAGCTTGCTAATTCTACACAAGTCCTTGGAAATCTTGTGTAGCTTCTTTAATACTTGCTAAAGGTATATACTAGCTTCCTCTAGGAGCCTTTAAAGTTACTTTACCGGTTTCCTCTAGCGCGTTCCTGTAAAGGGGTGGGGATGCGATCCCGATATTTATAGTTCAGCCTCTTCTGGATAGATTCCTTGCTGTTCTATGGTTGATGATTGATAACCACTAATTAGTATTAGTATCACCAGGGATACCTAATCGATTAGGCCGGAATCGTAGTTAAATAGTCTTTATTGGTTGATACGATGATAGTTAATTAATTGTTTGAAGCTGCGCGAGGGAAAGGGGCTTAAGGCCCCTTCGCTTCGCTTTGCTTCGCTTGTCGTGGCCTAGTGCTATGCGTGAGTATTCCGACAGTAACTCTTATAGTTAATTAATATTAGGTTATCTTAGACTTCTATATTATTATACTAGGGTTATTTAGTAGTAGTAGTAATAAATAATAAATAATTAGTCTATCTATTAGATTTATACTATTACTCTAGTTATCACTCTAGTTACTATAGTAACTATTATCTTAGTTACTGTTTTAGCCACTGCTCTAGTTATTACCCTAGTTATTACCCTAGTTATTACTTTAGTTTCTACTTTTACTATTATTTTATTACTACTCCTAATATTACTTTTACTTTTAGTACTATTTTAGCTACTTTTAGTACTATTTTAGCTACTTTTAGTACTATTTCTATAGAACTTTTTATAAGGTTAGACGTTCCGTTTATAAAGCTGTTTATAGAGACAATTATAAGACTTCCTAGTATATTAGTGCTGTGTATTAATAGAGCTTTAGAGCTCTAGATAGGGCTTTAAGTAGAGCTTTATAGAGAGCTTTTGCAGAGCTTTGTGCAGAGCCTTTATAGAGCTTTATGTAGAGCTTTATAGAGCTTTGTATAGAGCTTTTACTGAGCTTCGTGTAGAGCTTTTCGCAGAGCTTTTGGTAGAGCTCCGTGCACAGCTCCCCCTAAACCCTTATTCCGCAGAGCTTTATATCTATGTAATATTACTTATCCTTATGATATTTAGATAAAAGTGGTACTATTTTAAAGCGCTTTGCAAGCTTTATAAATCTATACCAATAAAAAATTTATTTATTTAATATTGGGGTGCATTACATATATAAGCATATTGAGGGGATTTTGCTAAGACTATCCTAAGACTATCCGGATAGTCTCCGGATAGTATTAGCTGATAGGCCTATTATCTAAGAGGCCTATCTGGCCTATCCTATCTGGCTGGGCGGATAATAATCCTATCTGAGGATAGCCCGGATATCGGATAATATTTACCTTAGTAAGCTTAGACGTGATTCTGTTGGTGTGGATTTTTTTATCTCGGTCCCAGACGATCAGCCAATTATAAGCTGCTTACATAACAGATTAATCATCTTATGTTGTTGTCGTCTGGTACACGGTTTGGAAATTTGTTAGTCCCTCACGCCAATTTATATGTAATTCTTATACAAACTCACGCGCCATACTAATTTTTTAGCCATTAATTAACAATAAACTAACATCTTTATAAATAATCAGCCAACGTTACGTTCTAGAGCTTTATAGGGCGATTCTAATGCTACCAAAATTATTGCGAACGGCCTGGTGGTTACCACTACGTTTCGCCTTAAATTACCGCCTAGAGGGTCTCCCCCAACAAAGCTCTGCTCGAAGCTCTGCTTGAAGCTCTGCTTAAAGCTCTACAGAGCTCCAAAGCTCTACTAACACGCAGCACTAATACACTAGGAAGTCTCACAATCGTCTCTATGAACGTCTATACAATTGCCCGTACAGTTGTCGCTACAAATGTCTCTACAAACGTCTGCACAAACGTCTGCACAAACGTCTGCACGAACGCCTGCACGAACGCCTGCACGAAAGCCTGCACGAACGCCTGCACAAAAGCCTACCCAAAGCTTTATATAAAATTGTTTACGACGCCTTCAAAAACAAGCCCAAATACAAGCTCTACATAAAGCTCTGCAGAGGCTCTGCTTGAAGCTCTGCTCGAAGCTCTGTTCGAAGCTCTGCTCGAAGCTCTGTTCGAAGCTCTGCTCGAAGCTCTGTTCGAAGCTCTGCACAAGGCTCTGCTGAGGCTCTGCTCGAGGTTCTGCTCGAAACTCTGCTTGAAGCTCTGCACGAGGCTCTGCTCGAAGCTCTGCTTGAAGCTTTGCACGAAGCTCTGCACGAAGCTCTGCACGAAGCTCTGCACGAAGCTCTACACAAAGCTCTGCATACAGAGGCTCTGCACAAGGCTCCGCATGAAGCTCTACACGAAGCCCTACACGAAGCTCTACGTACAGAGGCTCTGCACGAGGCTCTGCGCGAAGCTCTGCGTACGGAGGCTCTACACGAAGCTCTGCATTAGGTCCCCGCTTTCTTCCCAATAGCCTCTACACGTGCCTCTGCCAAGTATACCCCCTATATAGCTACCTTATTTTTTACCTATCCTTCCTTCCTTACATCCTCCCTACCTAGGGAGGCACCCTAGACAACTACTATTTAAATATATAGCCAGCAAACGGCTATAGAGAACAATTTAAATTAACCAAAGCCTTTAATTGGGCCGACTCCCCCCCTAAATTAAATCAGACACTAATATAGGTAGGTAAGTAAATAGGTAGGTAGGTAGGTAAGTAAGTAGGTAGGCGGGTAAGTATACAGGTAGGTAAGTAGGCAGGCAGGTAAGTAGGTAAGTAGATAAGTAGGTAGGTAAGTAAGTAGGTAGGCAGGTAAATAGGTTAGTAGGTAGGTAGATAAAAGAGAACCATTACTATATTATATAAAGAAGTGTATATAATTTACCTTATTAGCCTTATAAATAGCTTTAAAGTAGCTTTTATTTATTATCTAAAATATACTATTAGTATAAAAGAGGTAGATAGCTTTAAATACAATTATAGTTACTAAACGCGTAGGTTGCACATGGGCTGCGTATAGGCTGCGTGTTAAAAAAACACTATAGGCTAGTTAGTTAAGTTGCCAAATGCCCTTAACTGCGCGCTAATTGCGTTAACTATTAACTATTAAGGCTGTTAATAGAGGACAATATTTTACCAATATATACTAGGGCATATTACTTACTAAGTTTTACTATATTCTAATACACCTATAGAATTTTACTATATTTTACTATATCTGTAGAATTCTACTATATTCTACTATGCTTATAAAATTCTATTATATATAGCAAATTGCTGTAATATTACTATAATCTACTATATATTACTGTTTTTTCCTTTTAAAATTAGGCTCCTCTATAATCCTCCTTCTCTTAATATACTTCTTAGCTTTCTCCTTTTATTTTAGTTAGCTCTTTAGCTAATAAGAGGTATAATAAAAGATTTATCTATATAACCTATTCCATAGCTATCTTAATAGCCTTTAGCTTAGCCAGAAGCTCTCTATATAAAAATATTCTAGTATAATAATATATTTTTTACCTAGCTAGCAGTATACCTAAAGTAGAATACCACTATATACATTATTAATTATTAAACATAGCTATATAGGCAGGCTAGAGTTAAGTACCCTAGTACTTTTTAATAGTAAAGGTATTTATTAAGCCCTATATACTTAGTTTTAAGTAGTATATTAATTATACTCTTTACCTTAATAAGCCTTATATAGTAGGCAAGTATACTCTAATACTTTTTCTACTCCCTTTTTTACTACTTTTAAATACCTCTTATACCTTAGCCCTTCTACTCTTCTTATACTGTACTTTAAATAGGTTTATTAACTATATATTTATCCCTAAAATAGCAGCTATTATTCTCTTAAGCTTATCCTATCTAGTAGGCTATTATAGCCTATATAGTATTATAATCCCTCTTAATATACTCTCTTACTAGTTCTTCCTATATCCTCTCTATATAGGCTATAGTTAGCTCCTTAAGGTATATTTAAAGCAGCAGAAACCCTATCTTATACTATAGTACTGCTATTAATATTAATTTATATACCTCTATAATAGTATAAAGATATAGGTTTTGCGCTATACCTAGCTAGTATAGCTTAGTTTTACTTATCTTTTTAGGCTTTATCTACTCTAGTAGTAAGTACCTGGTACTATATCTATATAAAATTACTAGCTAAACTATAGTAGAGTATACTATCTATGCCTTTTAAAAGGAGGTGCCCTAAGTAGAGGCTATAAGCTAGGTTAGTGCGGCTATTTAGGTAATTATTTTTACCTTAACAATATTAATATA
>Ga0307507_10004180_pt1 | contig 26151 bp, 12 predicted proteins | sample 7_EM_MG_FD_207223 | JGI IMG/M metagenome (GOLD analysis project Ga0307507, IMG submission 207223) | Populus trichocarpa ectomycorrhiza microbial communities from riparian zone in the Pacific Northwest, United States - 7_EM | ecosystem: Host-associated > Plants > Roots > Unclassified | place...
AAGATTATCTAGATATATCCTTAATATATCTAGCTTATAAGCTAACTATATCTAGGATATAAGAGTAGCTTACAGTTTTTACTTTATATAACAGTTACTTAATAAGCTCAATTCTTATAACAGTTAACGCTATAGCAATCCCAATTAAATGTTTGTAAATAAGAGGCTAGGGTTTTATATATAGAAGCTAAAGCAAAGGCAATTAAACTACAAAATTAGAAGCTAGAGTTGGAGCTAAGAAAATTAAAATAAGAACTTGGTTAATACAAATTTTTATATTTACGAGCATAAGGAGCAGAGGTTATATCAAGGTTATTACCTAGATATAAGGACATTGTAATATCTAAGAAAGCCTAACCTATATGCTCCACGCTATGCTCCATGCCCATGCTTAATACTTTAGTGTCTATAATAGAACTAGGATAGAACTAGGATATATCTAAGATATATAAACGCTATAACCTATTTAACCTATATAGCGTAGTCCTTTTTAGTATTAAATGTCTCCCTATTATTAAAGTTATCTGCAACCCCTGGCAGCGTTATCCCAGGTAAAACAAAGTTCTATTTATAGTTAGATTATAAATATATCAGCAATATAATTAAAGACTATAAGCATACCTTATTAAACCATATATATATAGCCCAGTTAGATAAGCATGCTATTTACGTTAAATTTAAAATATATTAGAAATATAACTAATAAACCTACTCTTGCTACTAGTCCTATATAAAGAACACTTCTACTTATTAGACTTGCTAATAACCTTAAATATTACGGTATGGTCAGGCTATATTAAGGTTAGATTATGGTTAGATTATAGTTATATAGTAATTAGAACTGCCTAAACTTGCCTTGCCTTTAGGTGTTAATGGAATTCTAAAATAGAATATAATGCGCATCTGCTTAACTAGCTCCTCTATATATTCTAGTTAGATCTATAATATAATAAGATTATAAATAATAACATACCTAGATCTGCTGAAGTTGCTTTACGTTTTCCACGACCTTTGGCTATTAAGGGTGCATTTTTAGCTGGGGGCGCTAAAATATATTAGCAATATATCCTAGATAGAATAATAATAGTTTATACCATTATAATATATTCTAGCCTTTTTTACTGCTTTACTAACAGGACATATAACCTGCAGTTCCTCTTCTATATAAATAGCTCTACAAAGTATCTTCCAAGCCGCTAAAATAGGTTAGATCTAGGATATAATATAGATATATAGATAACCATACTATCCAAATTATCTAATTCCAGCTTTTTTTAACCTCTGGGCTTTATACTTCTAATTATATAGCCTACACCTTTCTTTATTTTAAGATTAGAAAAAGGTTATAACGTAGATATAATGTGGATATATCTAGGATTTTACTGGGAAATATAACTTAATATACTTAATTAATCCTCTATAACTATTTACGAATTTTTTTTCCTGAGCGCAAACAGTGTGCTTAGCATTTAGATCCTATTATAGTTAAATCTAGGATATAACAAAGATATATAGTACTTATAACTCACAGTCTTCCTAATGGCATAATCCTATTTATAGAAAATCTCCTCTGGCAGAATATAGACGAGGAAATGTTTGCTATAGGGCTATATTTAGGTTATATCTTAGATATAAGCTAGATATATACTAGATATTACCTTAATATAAAAAAATAGAACCCACCCTAGGTGTGACGGTGCTGGAGCGCGTCACCTGCCATATTCAACCAATCAGGATTTTCCATGCCCGGCATGCAAAATCGCTATTGGCTCGCTTACCACTAGCGCCTTAGCGGCCCTCGCGATATGTCTACCTACTGCCCCTAAACGATTCTTCTTCTTCTTCTTCTCCTTAGCTTAGTATTCTTGTATAGTAGCAATCTACAAGCTTCGGTTCAGAAGCATTTGTATAAGCCCGTTATATTATACTAAGCTCTCCCTACATTGCCTAGGAAGGCCTTAATAATATCCCACCCTAAAAGAAGACCTTCGTCTGCAACGACGCGTCGACGCGTTATACTCAGACATTAAAAAAAAACTCACACTACCACGCCTGAGAAGGCCCTAATAATATCCCACTTTATAGGCCAGACTGTACTTGACCTGCACCCCTAAAAGAACCCTAGAATCAAAACCGAATCATACAATCCCAACAAACTTTAGGAAGCCAACAATGGCACCTAAAGTAAGCTTATTTAAAAGACCTGTCTCTACCCAAGAGGAACACAAGATCTAGTTAGGATCAGAAATTAAAAACAATAATAACGTTACAGGTATACACGAGCAGATTTGTGCCCTTGCTGCCAATTAGAAGGTCAATTATCTTCAAGCCTAAAGCATACAAGAGACTCTAAAGGAGATCCTAGAAAGCCTTACTGCCTTACAAAACAGCCCAGCCTCCCCTTTACAAAGCCTTAGTTAACCCATTCGCTTAACCGAATGCGATACACCAGAGAGTATAGACACAATAATAAAGCAATTAAAGTCCATCAAGCTCCCTAACCCTCCACCGTTGTTAGACGGCATAGACCCAACCTTTAAGAACTAGAGAATCTAGGTGTAATAAAAGCTTTATATTAACCATAACCATTTCCCCTCTAAAGAAGCTAAAATGCTCTACCTCTTTAGCCGAACCATTAGGGACGCCTAGCGACACCTTTAGGCTAAGTTTGAGGACGAGTTACCTATTCGGTTTATATCTGTTAACGAGATAATATAGCATCTAGCTACTATTTATGTTAATTTAAATAAAGTACGGGATGCCTATTATGACTATAATCGCCTAATAATAAAATTAAACCAATTCTTTACTAAGTTCTAGACTCAATTCTTATACCTAGTAGGCGAAGGCCAGGTTCCCCCTAAGAACTATTGTTTGGACCTATACAACAAGCTAACAGTCTAACTATAAGAGAAGATTACGGTAGCCTTAGACAACCTACTAACCTACTAAAGACTCGCAGCCCGGTGTTTATTGCTGGATTTAGAACTAAAATAAATTAATACTTATTCTAATCAACCAAAGCGGCCCTATAGCAACCGTAACCTATCCGCGATACTAATGGGAGCTAGTATCGGAAGACAAACTACAACCACCCTTATACTAAAAGCGGTTATAACTGCCTACCCACGAACCTCGCCTAACCCGCTATATACTATACCTTTAACTAAAGCTCGTTGTAATACCCTAATTGACCCTGCTATGGTCACGTGCTTTAATTGCGGAAAGGATAGTTACTTTACTATATCCTACCCAGAGCTAAAGGATATGGGTGATATTAAGGAGATAGAGGAAGAAGAAACGTCCAATAAGTCAGGAAAAGAAGAACCCTAGGGAAAGACTCCCCCCTAGGGTATTCTATTAATCTTAAAGAGATTAATCTAAGTCAGCTAATAGGTGGAAAATACTTTATAGTTCCATATACAGTATCTTAAAATGGATATAGAGTTAATATAACTGCCCTTATTAACACTAGAGCAAATGGCTTTGCCTTTATAAACACTGCTTATACGAATAATATTACTAAGTTCTTAAATGTAAATGCTACCCAACTAGAGAAGCCTGTTTAAGTAAAAGGCTACAACGGTCAAGCCAGTATGCCAGTTACCTACATTTTAAAGCTACATATCGCTATTAATAGACGACGCCAGTTTGGTATCCCCTTCTATATCCTAGACCTAGGGTCACACGACATAATTCTTAGCCAAAAATGGATATCCTACTTTAATATTTAGCTGAATGTTTAACAAAGACAGTTTATCTGGCCGGAGAATAGACCGAAGTTACCCTCCTTTATTAAGGAAATCCGCACCGACTATAAGACGTTAGCCGTGAAGGCTAATCCTACCTACTAGTAGGATGTTAGGAACCGCGACCTAGCCTTCGCCCAAGAAGATACCCGCCGTAAGGCCAGCAGGAACTCTATACCAACAAAGATACTCCCCCAAAGGACTATAGTTAAGGAGGACTCTACTTATGGAAGGGGAACGGATACTAATATAGACGAATTCCAAATTGCAGAGATCCGGCCAATAGGGAAGAGGACGTACTAACAGGATATAAAGGATAACCTTTAGAAGATGCAATGAGAGCTAAGAGGAGTAAGGATAACACTAATACCCTAAAAGCCCCTAAGGCCACGGATAACCCTACTATCATATAACACCCCTATAGTAGACATTACGGTAATTAGTGCTATAGGTTTCCACTTTAATATATATTAGAAGGATAATGAAGTCTTTACTACTAGTTTATATAAAATCAACCGGATCATTGCCAAGAGGAAAGAAGGGCCAGTAAAGAAAACTAATAAGGAACTAGTTAAGCGCCTCCTCCCTACTTACCTCTTAAACCATAGAGACGCGTTCTTAAAAGTAGCTTTAGATATACTGCCCCCCCACCAAACCTATAATTATAAGATTTAGTTGGAGACCAATAACTCCCTAGGCTATAGCCCCCTTTACTAGCAAACTATAGAGGAACTAAAGGCAATAAAGTAGTACCTAATTAACAACCTTTATAAAGGGTTTATTGAGCCAAGCTAGGCTCCCTTTACTTCCCCTATTTTATTTATAAAGAAACCTAATAAAAGCCTTTATTTCTGTATCGACTATCAGAAGCTAAACGCTATTACTTAAAAGGATTAGTACCCTCTCCCTTTAATTAATAAAACCCTTACACATTTAAGCTGGGCCAAAATCTTTACCAAGCTTAATATCCGTCAAGCTTTTTACCAAATTAGGATAGACCCTGTATTGGAAGACCTAATAATGTTCTATACCCGTTACAGGTCTTACAAATATAAAGTCCTTCCTTTTGGACTAATAAATGGGCCAGCCACTTATTAACGGTATATAAATAATGTTCTTTTTAATTACCTTAATAAATTCTATATAGCATACCTAGATAATATTCTTATATACTTAGATAATAAACTTGAGCACTAAGTTTATGTTAAAAAGGTCCTAGAGAGACTACGGAATACAGGCCTATAAGTTAATATTAAAAAATGCGAATTTGGAGTAAAACGCATAAAGTACCTTAGGTTTATTATTAGTATAGAAGGAATTAAAGTTAACCTAGAGAAGGTTAAGGCAATCCGCAACTAGAAACCCCCTTATACTATAAAGGAAATCCAGTCCTTCCTTAGCTTTTGTAATTTCTACCATTAGTTTATCTATAACTATAGAGTTATAGCTAAGCCTCTTATATAACTAACTAAGAGTAATACATCTTTTATCTTTAATGATAACTGTATAAAAGCCTTTAAGGAGTTAAAGGACCGACTTATCTCCTCCCTAATTCTTTATTACTACGACCCAGACCTTAAATTAATGCTGGAAACGGACGCCTCTAATAGGGTAGTAGCGGGAGTCCTTTTATAGCTATACCTAGACGGCGAATGGTACCCTATTACATTCTTCTTAAAAACAATGGCCCTAGCTAAGTACAACTACAAAGTGCACGATAAGGAAATGTTAGTTATTATACAATCATTATCCTAATAGCGCGTAGAGCTTAGAAGCACAGACTCTTAGATTAAGGTTTATACCAATTATAAAGCCCTTAAGTATTTTATAATAATAAAACAACTTACCAGTTAATAGGCCTAGTAGGCCAAGATACTCTCCTAATTCTTCTTTACAATTATATACCGCCCTGGTAGGCAAAATGCTAAAGCTAACGCCCTAACCCGGAAAGAACAGGATATGGGGCCATAAGATGAGCTAAAGGCTTAGCACTAGACACGCGCCCTCCTCCGTACCAAACAGCTCGACCCGTGTATCCTTAAGAAACTAAGCTCTAAATAGAATAAGGTAGTACCTATAGAAGAAGAGACCCTAGACAAACTAATAGGACTAATTAATCACATCCTAACCGCAAACCACACAGCTAAATCCCTAAAAGCCCTCCGTGATTAAGCTATAGGGGGTAACCCTAATTTAGAAATAGAAGACGGACTGCTCCTATACTAAGAACGGCTTATAGTTCTAGATATTAATAACCTATAAACAGAGCTAATCTGTAAAGCCCACTGTTAAGTCTCTACGGCGCACCCTAGTTAAGATAAGACCCACTAACTACTATCACCTTATTACTATTGGCGAGGACTCCTGTCCGATATAGAACGATTTATTAGAAATTGTCATGCTTATAAATGTATAAATACCCCTAGGGACCAAACTCCTAGATAGCTGCAACCACTGCTAGTTCCCAAACGCCCTTAGCAACATATTATAATGGACTTTAAATTATTCCCAAAGGACAAACACGGCTATAATATAGCCTTTGTAGTAGTTAACCAACTAAGTAAGCAAGCCGTTTCCCTCCCTTGCTTTAAGACTACGACCGCAGAGGACATGGCCCGTATATACGTTAATAACATCTACCGAATCCATAGCGCTCCTAAGTTAATTATCTCTAACCATAGACCCTAGTTTATATCGGACTTCTAGAACAAATTCTGCCGTATCCTTAGGATTAAGATTAAGCTCTTTACTGCTTTCCACCCTTAGACCAACGGCTAAACTAAGATTATAAACCAGTACCTTAACCAGCGACTTCGCCCCTTTATTAACTACTACTAGGACAACTAGTCGGAACTACTACCTATAATAGACTATACACAGCTCACGCTCCCTCATAATAGTATAGGAATGTCGCCATTTAAGTTACTCTATGGATATAGGCCACGAACATCCTTTAATTAGGATAGACCTATAGGACCTATAACGGCCTACGAACGCCTTAGCTATAAAGAGGCCTAGATATTTACTAAGAGAATATACAGGGCCTAGAAGACTGCCCAAGCAACTATAAAAGGGGCATAAGAGAAGAAAGAGACCAACGTAAACCAATACTACCGCGAGGTAGACTTCCACGTAGAAGATAAGGTATGGGTGTTAATAAAAAACTAGAAAACCTAGAGGCCAAGCCATAAGCTAGACCACTAAATAGCTGGCCCCTATAAAATCCCTAAGAAGGTAGGGCACTCTTTTAAGGTTAAGCTACTAGAGTTAATAAAGATCCACCCTATCTTCTCTCTAGACCGACTGCGGAAGGCCGCAGATAACCTATTACCTAGACAGTACAACGACCCCCCACCACTAATTCAGATTGCAGAGGACGAAGAATAGGAAGTTAAAGAGATCTTAGCAGTAAAGAAGGACCGTAGTACCTTAAAATACCTTGTAAGCTAGGTAGGTTATAACGAAGATCTAGAATAGTACCCCACATCCAATTTTAAGTACTCTCCCTATAAGCTATAAGATTTCCACCTAGCCCACCTAGACCTCCCTAGACCACCACACAAGTTAGATAGCTAGGTTAAATGCTAAAAAGAGGGGTTAGATAACTACAATAATTTAAACAATAATAAAGAACTCAGACAAAGCCTAAGGGCAGGCTTTTTTGGGAGGGGGGGGTAATATAACGGTACTAAAGCGCGTCACCTGCTATATTCAACCAATCAGGATTTTCCATACCCAGTATGCAAAATCGCTATTGGCTCGCTTACCACTAGCGCCTTGGCGGCCCTCGCGATATGTCTACCTACTGCCCCTAAACGATTCTTCTTCTTCTTCTTCTCCTTAGCTTAGTATTCTTGTATGGTAGCAATCTACAAGCTTCGGTTTAGAAGCATTTGTACAAGCCCGTCACACTAGGCACTTATTAAGTCTAAGATACTATGCCTTAGTATATTAGCTAGGGGCACCAGAAATACGCCCCTTTATAATATTTAGCCAAGGAGTAGTATTACAAGTGCTAGAACCCTCGCCCTTACCACTATCTAAGTCTAGATTAGAATATGGCCTAAAAGCTACTACCCTATTCGCCAGAGTGCTATATATAGCTATTATAGTAGCGTTTAGATCTTAAATAGAGCTGCTAGGGCTAGTAAGAACTTCGTTAATAATCTATTAAGGTTAGATTATAGATATAACTTAGTTTTATCTAAAATATAACTTATATTTTATGCGACCTCCATCCCACTAAAAGCATTTACCTGCCTATTTTAGAGAAAATTTTTGGTCTATATCCTAATTAGATCCTTCTTATAACTACTAGAAGTTACTTTACCTTATTATAAAATTAGGTGTTTAGACTATTGAGTAATATCTATTCTATATTAGATTATAGATATAACCTAGATATATACCTATAGTGCTTATATAAGAGTTATCGCAGTTGTTCTCTGGGGGCTAGAAGGGATTTGGCGGCAATTAATATAGTTAGGTTAGATTAAGATAATAATATAAATAGAATATTAATAAATACCTCTCTAGACTACTAGTTCTTTAGGGTCTATAGCCATATTAGATCCTTAATAAAACCTTAATATAACCTTAATATAACCTCCCAAAACTTATATTGTCCATTTTATTACTAATATCTTTTAAAATCGTAATGAATAGTAGGAAGTATTTAATTAAAGGTTCCAAACAGCTGTATTAACGTTATAATCGAAATATAATTGTGTTATTGCCTCTAAACGTGATTTAATGAAAGTTTGAATTGTGTACCAAGTGAAGCTGGGTTGGTGTCAGAATATTAACACTAGCCGAGGTTTTAGTGCCTTGGTGAGCACTCCCGGAGCTTTCGGCAACACTGGCCGAGCTTTAGACTCGGCCCTGCACCCCTGCGACCCCTCTCCCCTGCATTCTCTGACTCAGCTGAACGCCTCGAAACACTTCCCAGAAGAATTACACCCCTTAGGTGCACAACGCCAGAATACGTGCAGCGAGATATTCTCATTACCTTAGTTTTTAGAGTACGACGTTCAGGGGCTCTAAAGTGTCACCACTCTTTAATCGCATTTTCACGTATGGCAAAATATACCCACAATATAGGGGAACTTTCGAATCTTTGGTTGAAAATTTTAGTATCCTTTCTTCTGACTTAGGGTGGGATATATATCACTGTCAATTATTTCAAGGAAGCATTGCAATTTCTTCTAAATTTCTGCAGATTGCAAGTGAAGTGTATATTAGATATAGTTGAAACTCGTTATAACGATTGAATCTATTTATAGGTTTTCTACCGCTATTAAATTATAGCTATCATAGAGCTTATTATTAAAAGAATTAGAATAGGAACTCTTATTAACTAGAGTATTAATAGTGATTACTAAAATACTTTAGTACGAGTTCCGGTGTATCACGTCACAAATTCCACCACTCGTGATTCACGACAATAATTCGGTGTTTCGGAAGTCTTGGACGCAATCTAGGGCTCTTCGCAGGCCTGAAGTGAGAAAAAAAAAAGTTGATGGAGTAGGACTATCCACGCTTGTTTCCGAACTAGGAATTAATACCCTAACCTAGCGCCATAACCACTGCATTCAATCAGTAAGTGTTAAACGGACAATCAAGGATGAGAACTGTCTATTGAATGTGGCTCTAGAGCCTCTATATATACACAAGGAAGGGGTAGTAGACTACGTCGGTGACCGAGTCGGTGACCGAATCGATGACCGAGTCAAGGGGTAGGTGACTGATAGTAGTAAGACGGTAATAAGTAAGTCCGATTTAGGTCGATACACCCCCCCAGCTGCACAGAGCCTTCTGGGCTGCTGTAGAATACAAAAAGTCACGATGTCAATTTGGTGTTGAGTCAAAGAAACCCTCCATATGGAATCAAATTAGGTCATTGATATCAATGAGGTTCAACTGCTGAACGAACGTCTCATGCTTTTGACGAGGCAGAGCCTTCGTCAAGCCGTCTGCTGCCATGTCAGCAGGAGGCACCCATTTGATATTGATCCTTCACGAACTTCCTGGTGGAGCCAGTGGTGATGGATATCGACGTGTCGGAGCTTAGTGTTGAGCTCAGCGTCGCTTTTAGTTAGGAGTCGAATCGTCTGCATATTGTCGCAATATATCACTTGCTTCTCAGTGGTATCAAATCCGACTTCTTTGAATCGCTGCCACCAAATCGACTCGGTAGCTGCATGCGATAGAGCTAGGAGCTCTGCTTCCATGCTTGATTTCGTCACTGATTTTTGCTTGGTCGATCGCTAGTCAATTGGTCCCCCAAATAGGATGAACAGGTATCCTTCTATGCTCTCCCTGCTGACTAGATCGTCTCCAAACGCCGCGTCGCTTGCCCTTGCGAAGATGTGGTTCACTATGTTCTCCTTTGAGTACTCAATTGCAAGAGTCTTGATTTGATAAAGGTAGGCAATTGCCCTCGTAGCAGCTGCGTCGTGAATTGGTGACGGATTTCGAGAGAATTCTGACAGCTTGCTTGCGGTTCTCGCCACATATAGACGAGTGATATTGGCTGCATAGAGCATAGATCCGACCTTCCTTTGATAGGCGTATGTGTCCTGCCTTGAGGCTTGTTTTGGATTGGGCTTGAGTTCCTTATTGCCCATAGGTGTATAGACTTTGCGATAGTCCTTCACTTCGAAGCTTGTTGCGATCTTGTCAATATAAGAGTCTTGGCTGAGCCAAAGCTTCCTATTCTCTCTGTCGCGAATTATTCGAATTCCTAGGAACCAGGTGAGGTCACCTAGGTCCTTGATCTCGAGACCTTCAAGGAGCACCTTATGAGAAGGTACGAGATCAAGGACCTAGGTGACCTCACCTGGTTCCTAGGAATTCGAATAATTCGCGACAGAGAAAATAGGAAGCTTCGTGCGGAGCTTTTGCTGAGCTTTGGTACAGCTCCGTGCGGGACTCCCCCTAAGCCTTATTCCGCAGAGCTCTTGTAAGCTTTATATCTATATAATATTACTTATTCTTAGGATATTTAGATAAAAGTGGTACTATTTTTTAGCCAGGCAGGTATCACGATAGATGACATAGGCTTAGCTGATAGGTAGAGACACAGAATTGATTGAGTGATCTGTTTTATTCAAGGTGGCTCTAAGAGCCCTAATATACATAAGAGAATTGACCCCCTACAGGGGTCCCTAGAGAGTGATAATACAGGTTGAAACTGACGTTGAATAGCACCCGTCGCACCTCTGCAGTAAAGCTACCTCCGCGGCCAACACACCCCCTCAGATCTGGCGTAGAGCGTTAGAGCTAGATTACCAGATTAGGCAGTCGGGATAGACGAGCTAGTAGTAAGCTTTGCTGTTTGATATGGCTAAGTATCTCCCTTTATAATTTTGGTTGTGGTAGAAAGTTGTCTTAATATCCGTATATCTTTATTGCAGTAGCATAAAAAGCATAAGCCGATGGTATTGTATCTGGATTAATAAGGTTATTGTTACTATTATTACTTTTAACTGCGAAGGGTTGTTATTATAAATCCTAATTAGGCATATCTTTCTTTTTTGCCGTAGGCCGCTTTTTATAGCTAGAATGTCTCTTACCCCCTAATAATGAGCCTGCTGTTGTCTAAGGTTCAGAATAAGGTGTAGGATCTATAATTGGTGGTTTGGTGACTTTAGAAGATAACTAAGTAGTAGATAATGTCTGTGACACAGGAGATGCTACAGTAGATAGTAATTGCTGAGGCGCCAAAGACGTAGATGGTCTAGATAGTTCTAGAGTTAGCTCTAGGGTAGGTAGCTAACAGAGTTCTTCTATTAAGATCTAAATGCTTTTTAATATAGGAGTAACGTTAATATTTGCCAAATATGGCAGTCCTATATCCAGTTCTTTGTTAAAGTTCTCTATCTAGTCCTTGCTACCATCTTAAAGATTATCTAGTAGGTTCTAGATTTGTTAAAGGTAATTTATCTTAGTCTATAAGATAAGATATTCTAGTATTTTAGGAGTAGGTAAGCTAGTAATAGTATTAATAAGGTAAAGACCTTTATACTCTATAAGGTTAGTAAATAGGCTTCTATTATCTTTATAGCGCAGATATTTTATAAATTAGTTAATAATTACTCTAACCCTATAGAGCTTTGCTATAGATATTAGATTAGTATAAAAATAGGGAGCGTATGCTATATTCCTTAATACTAGATACAAAGTTAGGCGTTATTTACCCACTTTAATTACTAAGTTAATATTACTATATTTATAGATTTCTGCTCCAGTATTACTAGCCATTACTATAGATATGCATGGCTTAAGGTTACGGAAATACCTAATATTGTTATAGAAGTAGGTGTCTGCCATAGTATTATATCCCCAGGCATGGCCGTCGAAAACGGACTCTGCACCTGTACGTGGTGACGGCTACGAACCTGGGTCTTCGAAGTTCAGACTCAGAGCCAACGCAGAGACGTCGCACAGCGTGCGATACAACTTCGTGGTGGTGGTTGTGAGCGTTGTGGGCGGTAGTGAAAAGTTTTCACATGGGATGGTGAGATCTCGAAAACCACCACTGGTGGTACCCCTTTATGATAACAGCTATTATTACGTTTCTCTATCAAGGCACCTATACGATCCAACATGGATGCGCAGCATTCGATAACATCCCCTTGACCCATAGTGGAAAGCTTCAACGACCTCACATTAACGAACAAACGAACGCACACGAACAAGCAAATATACGGCCCCTCCTAACCCCCAGGGCGATCGCCCGCGGAGCATGCAGTTACTCGCCGTCAACTACCAGATACCTAGCAGCCTGGATTGCGACCCACGGTTCTCCTTATCTCCTTTCAACGGAGTGGTGACCCTTAAAAAGGGCCTAGCTGGGGCCTAGGCATAAAAGATACCCAAAACAACACAATATATCCCGCTGTTAGTATTATGGTAGTCGGAACGGGTGAATCCCCCTTACGCCTTCGATGGCTCTAGGGGGGGGAGGCATGGCGTATAGGGTAATGGTCAACGAGAGATAGCATATAGGGGGTGGTTAAGATACGGAACACAACAAGCACAAGCACAAGCACATAGCAATTAATTGGCAAGGCCTAGCTGGGACGTAGTGAACCCTAGCTTTGGATAAGCTAAGGAAGGAAGCAGTGGTTCCTAAGGAGTTCGAACATCCAAGGAGGACAGGACGTAGCCGTAGGCCCGCAGGGCCGCTGCTATGGACGAACATGGCAAAACAGGGGTTTTTCATCCTACTAAGGTGGCTTATAGGGTTTTTCCGTCCCCTACATCAACAAGGGTTTTCTTCCTGTCAATTTATAAGTTTCCCTTGTGTATGGAGTAGTCTGCGTGGGCCTAGATAGGATCCGTATCAGACGTTAATCAAAGAACTACTACTATATCCCCAGGCATTAATTAAAAACATATCTAGATAATCCTATAATAATGTTAATAATAAAAAGGATGTTGTTATAGCAGCTGCTATAGCTTAGGGCCGGTCTAGATCCTTAATCTTTTTAGCAGTAGACAAAGCTAATAGAGATGTCCTTAACCTAGGACCTTTCTACTTAATCTGCTTAAGCCTTTTATTATAGTACTGCTTATTTTTTAGGACCTTAAGCCATTCTTAACAATTCCTTAAACACTTATTATTTAGTATAAAGTTTGGACCTTAAAGAGATTAAAATAGCTACTTGCAATTCCTTAGTTTGTAAGTTAAGCTATAAGTAGAATATATTATCTTAGATAGATAAGAAGGAATAATAGACGTCGTCTAATCCGTAGATAGTTGTCTTAAGAGTGTAGCATAGGCGTTATAATTAGAATTCGGGTGTTTATAGAGCAGGTTAAATTCCTTAATTATTGTCGCCATTTTAAGCTTCTCTAACCTCTTTACTACCTTTTAAATAAAGGTATAATATAGAGCTGGATAGATCTCCTTATAGTTCTAGATAAAGGCTTATATAATACTGCTTTCCGTTGCCTCTATTAACCCTTCCTCTAGCTCTTCGCCGTTTTATATAATGGTAATATAAAGCTAAAGCCAAGATTCTAGAGTCTGACGTTTAGGCCCTTATTTTCATTTCTTAAGATTGTCTAGTACTATTTGCTATAGCATAGCCTAAGATGGCCTTACTACCTTCTTTAGCTGTCTTAGAATTAAATATAGTATGGTAAGGTTTTTAAGATACCTAGAGAAGTTAGTGCCTATAGTGGGATATAAGAGTGCTATAAACGTATAGAGCTTCTCTTCCTGCTTTAGGTAGTTTTATTATTAAAGCTTATAGAGCTTAAAAAGTATTCTCTATATCTCTAGAGATTGCTAAGTTTATTGTCCTTACTAACTTAATAACCTAGGTGTAGCTATTTTAGTAGACGCTGGAGTTGCTACTAGAGCTGTAGGAGCTGCTAGAGCTGCTACAGGAGCTATAGGAGCTGCTGCTAGTACTGCAGGAGCTACTGCTATTAAAGGTATATTTAGCTCAGTGTTTTCCTTAATTTCGTCTTCTATCTTATCTAAGTTAATATAGTCCCAGATCTTTGCAAAACTTGCCTCTTAGCGGATAAATTAAAACCATAAAGGCTAGTCTTTTTAGGTTAGTAAAAGAGGATTAGTAGAATCCGTAGTTATAGGTGCTATAGTGGCTTTTATTATTTACTTAAGGTTTAAAAGAGGTTATATAAAGAGACACGCTTACGCGTAAAGGACGCGATATTTTATAACAAACTATGCTTAAAGAGGCTTAGTAGTATTCATCTGGCCACTAAGATCTCCCTAGTGCTTAGAAGGTTACCGGGCTTATAACTTTTAGCTAGGTAGGTATTACAATAAATAATATAGGCTTAGCTGATAGGTAGAGACACAGAATTAATTAAGTAATCTGTTTTATTTAAGGTGGCTTTAAGAGCCCTAATATACATAAGAGAATTAACCCCCTATAGGGGTCCCTAGAGAGTAATGATATAGGTTAAAACTAACGTCGAACAGCACCCATTGCACCTCTGCAGTAAAGCTACCTCCGCGGCCAGCACTATTTTAAAGCGCTTTACAAGATCTATAAATCTATAATAATAGAAATTTTTTTTATTTAATATTGGGAGGTGCATTACAAGTGTAAGCATATTAGGGGATTTTGCTAAGACTGTCCGGAGACTCTCCGGATAGTCTCCGGATAGTCTCCAGATACTATCAGCTGATAGGTCTATTATCCGAGAGGGCTATCCGGCCTATCCTCCGCAGGTCTGAGGTACTCTATCCGAACCCAAGACCTTTTTTCTCTACTTCATACCCACCCAATCTAACATCTACATTTCTTTTCCCTTTCGCGCTCTCCTTCGTTCCTACCGGGCTCCTCTTCATGCCTCCAGCTCCTCTCTTCTTCAGCACTACCGGATTATCATTGAAATCACTGCCAGGTCCAAAATACGGCGTCCCGCCCAAAGTCCCAAAAATATCCCTTATATAATTCGTTGCATTTACACCCGCAGCAAATGTACTATTCCACTCCCCCCAAATTCCCTGCACGACCTTGATCCGGCCAGATAAATATTCCGCAGCGCGGGCTCGAAACCGCCCTGGTTCGTCCAAAACTGGTTCGTCGGTGGCTTGCCCCGGGTACGGACGATCCATGTCTCTGGCGGTGCGCATGACAATGATTCGCGCGAAGTCGACGAGCCCGGCGACGGTGGCGCGGAGCAGAGCTTTGAGAGTCGCGTTGTCTCCCTGCGCCGTCATGCAGTAGACGCTGGAGCCGTTCGTGGCGAGTCTTGTAAAGTTCTCGAAGGCCTCGGAAAGGATGCGGCCGCTGTAGTACGCGTCGCTTGTGGCTACGTCGCATTCGACGACGCTCGGAGAAGCTGCGCCCGCTGCGTAAACAGATGTTTGGAGGGTTACGTGGTTGTCCTGTAGGCCTGCGCAAGAGTGCTATCATTCAGAGTGGCAGTTTTGGCGAAGCCGACGGCCAACGAGCGCAGTGCAGTGTTGGCTTCGAAGACTTCGGTCCCGTAAATGGACTGAGGGTATTCATTTGGAGTTGTGCTGCCTTGGGGAACGTAGCCAGTGCTAAAATTTGCAGGTATTTCGCGTGGGTCGATTTCATATTGCAACGCGACCCGGACAGCATAACGAGCGAAAGCTGCAGAGCCGCGAGTTGCGACTTCAGGGTTTACTCCAGCAATGCCGCTGATTAGGAAGTATGTTGTGGTGAGGTCGGGTTTAGGGGGGCAACAAGGGAGGAGATTGTGACAGCAGCACTAATTTCTAATTTTCAGAGACAGGATCAGAAAGGTTGAATGTTATACATGAGTGTTCCAGTTAGAGACCGCGGCCTGTAGTATAGGATACTACAAGTTCCTCTTGGGCTGGGTATTCTAGGTAGACCGAATATTCGAACTCAGTCCTAGGAAATTCCAAACGTTATAACCAATACAGCAGGGAAGAGGCAACCACCGCTCTCTCCGGTAACAAATTGACAAATATCCCCGTCCGCTGTGCAATGCGCATCTGGGGACGGTGGCGAGAAGCCCGGCACCGTAATGTTCGTCGCCAGCAGATCGAACTCCGGAATGCCCCACCAGACTTCCCCTTCTAGCGGGAACATGCTAATGATGAGGACCTTAGGCTTCACCTTGTAAGTATACGGTCTTTCTTTCATTGCTACTCATGCGTCTTGTACTGCTACTAAGGTGGATGAGATCAGAAGAAAAGAATCTTGCACGAGTGCTAGAGATGCTTCAGAATGCTCAACTGGAAGAATTAAATGGACAGATAGCACGGAGAACACAAGCAGCTTGCCCAACGAAGAAGCTCTAAATAATTTTCAAGTCCGTAGAAATACAAGGTCACAAAGCACCCAGCTAGTTTAAAGCCACGGCTGGTTTAAAGCTACAAACTGGAGCTCCCCTCTAGCAGTGCTGTGTCATAGCCACCCACCGGTTTATCTATCCACATACCCGGAATTGTAAACCCCTCATCTATAATGCTGTATATCGATACTCGCTGTCTGTCACGGCACTATCTAACACGCGTGGCATTACCTTGCCTCAGTCGCAGTGAGCGGGTGGGGCAGCTTCAGAGATAGCGGCAACAATGCATGTTGGTATGACAATTCTTCGTTCCCGAAGGGCGCGGTTCGTGTTCTTATTGTCGGCGATGTGCGGGGGTTGGATCAAGCATGGCGAGTTGCCTCTTATGATTATGGTGATCTTCTTCAGATCTCGGCTATGGCCATATATAGATAGCCTAATCGAACTTTCGCGTGGAATGGCGTTTGACGAACTATCCGCGTACCCTAAGTACCGACTCGGATATGAGGGCAGTTTAAGATTTTTATCTGGTCAAGAGATTAAGTCAGCCCTCAATTCTGGTAACGTTTGTGCCCTTAGTAAGAAAAGAAGAGCAATGGAGAACGCAGTGGAAGTCATGCAAGGTCGTATCTCGGCCTAGGGAGGGTCATGTCGTTTTACTTCTGAACTTCAATGCGCCGCTGGTGGGTAGAGAATCCCCATATGATGAAAGTAGCCTATCTCGCTTTGCCTAAGACACATGAAAAAGATAGACTCTAATTCGTGACTCTCCGATTTCCTTCACTGTTCTGGAGGGTGAACGTGACTCCAACTCCGTGGCCTAAGTGAGTGTGAGAGCGTGGGGGGCACAGATAACAAATAAAACTGGGTAATCCCTCGCCCGAAACGCAATGAATCTCAATAAACTTCATATTCGACCGTGTTTCCTTCATAGTGTTGCTTCAAAGTCATGACTTTGCCTATCAGATTTTCTGGTTGTTCAAAGTAAACGCGGGATAATGGTGAGCTCCGTCATCTCGACCTAGGACCGGATAGTTCCCCTCATGCGCAGGTGCTGGAAGGTTTACCTCACTTCCCCGACAAGGTTTATAGCACACCTGAATAGGATTGGTTAAGTATTAGGTGTTCTCGTGTCATATTATCTTGGAAAGGCTTCAAAAATGCATAGCAGCATAGCCATACAAGTACTTTATCGAGGCTCTATGAAGGAGAATCTATGCACAAAAAGATTATCTATAAGATGGCACGTGCATTGGTCTATGCGCGTCGCCGATGCCCCCTACCAACAGTTTTATTCGGGCATATGAGCTAAGCAAAATTTATGATTCTACGCGCAGTACCACACCGCTGATGCCTGGCAGCCTTACATGCATGCTCCTCGCCCAAGACTTTCGTTGACAACGCAACTCGCAAGGCTGAGATTATTCCTCCGCTTTCTTTCATCCCAATTAAGAACGGACACTTAGCTGCCGCTAAACCTTTCGTCATTTGGATTAGGGCAGAGACATGTATACTAATTCCACGTTGAAAAGACCTCGCCCTCAACCTGAACAATTCACCGTGGGATGGATCTCCGCTCTGCCCGTCGAGCTTACTGCTGCTACGGCAATGCTGGATGAAATATACGATGACAGCGGTTACGCCACCCAGTATACGCTGGGGCGCATCGGAGGACACAACGTCGTTATCACCTGCCTGCCAGCCGGTCAGTATGGCACAAGCTCCGCCGCAGTAGTCGCTACTCGGATGCAATCAGAATTCCGCGCTCTCCAAATCCGCCTTATGGTTGGCATTGGAGGGGGGGTTCCAAGCCCCGAAGTGGATATTCGACTTGGTGATGCGGTGATTAGTCAACCACGAAGGGGCTACGGGGGAGTGGTTCAATATGACTATGGGAAGACTGGTTCAGGCGGACTATGCACACCGACAGGTTATCTTAACGCACCGCCCGATGTCCTCCTTACCGCAGTATCTAAACTACGGTCGAATATAAGTGCAGGCAAAAGCAATCCTGGGGTCCACCTATCATCACTAGCTCACCTCCCAGAATTTGAACGCCACAACGCAGGTCCAGATACCCTCTTTCAGTCCTCATATAGTCACGTTAAAGGGCCAACATGCGATCGGTGCCGTAAAGATATGGTAGTCGCACGGACCCCGCGGGAAAGCGAAGAGGTAGTCATTCACTATGGCACAATAGCTTCTGGCAATCAAGTTATAAAGAACGGGCTTACAAGAGACAAGTTGAGCGCCGAGCTTGGGGGTGTTCTTTGCTTCGAAATGGAGGCAGCAGGCCTAATGAACAGCTTTCCCTGTCTTGTCATCCGTGGTATTTGTGACTATGCTGACTCGCATAAGAACAAGAAGTGGCAGCCATTTGCCGCAGCAGTGGCGACAGCATATGCGAGAGAATTCTTGTCAACTATCCCTGCAGGCCCTTATTCGAATAATTATGGCACTGAAGTTACTCGGCAGCTTGCTACCAATTCCATGGAGTTAAGTCGATCCAACGGACCGGATGATATCCCTATTGAAAACGTGGCTTCGCCATGTGTGAGATCAGCAGCTCAACGCGAAAGCTACCTACATTCTTTGAGGTTCGATCAAATTGATGCTCGTCACGCGACAATCAGAACCGCCCACGCTAAGACATGTAGATGGTTGCTTAGCAAATCTGAGTACCAAGACTGGCTCGACGTCAGCAAGCTCTCCGATCATCATGGCTTCTTATGGATCAAAGGAAAGCCAGCTACCGGTAAATCGACAATAATGAAGTTCGCCTATACAGATGCCAAGGAAAAGAAGGCAGACACCGTTGTTATATCGTTCTTTTTCAATGCAAGAGGCGACGAACTTGAGAAATCGTCTTTAGGAATGTACCGTTCCCTTTTGTTCCAGCTTCTGGAGCAACTTCCAGACCTTCAAGACGTGTTTGACTCCTTACGACCATCAGGGCCAATCAACAGTGACTCTTATAGATGGGATATCGAAATTATTCAGAGTCTTTTCGAGCATGCGATTAAAAGGATCGGGCAGCACTGCGTGACCTGCTTTGTTGATGCTCTAGATGAATGCGACGAGGATCAGGTGCGAGAGATGGTGTCATTCTTTGAACAACTAGGGCAACTTGCAGTTTCGTCCCAGTTTCGATTGCTTGTCTGCTTCTCGAGTCGCCATTATCCACACATTACTATCGAAAAGGGCATCCGGCTAATTTTGGAAGGGCAGGAGGGTCATCAGCAGGATATAGCCAATTATTTGCGCAGCGAGCTAAAAATTGGGCATAGCGGGTTGGCCGAGCAAATCAAAGCCGAGATACTCGAGAGGGCATCTGGAATTTTTCTATGGGTCGTCCTCGTTATACAGATGCTTAGTAAAGAATATGACCGTGGCCGCATACACGCACTGAGGAAGCGGCTTGATGAGATCCCAAACGGATTGGATGAGTTGTTTAAAGATATCTTAACAAGAGACGGCCAGAATATAGAGGAGCTAATTCTTTGTCTCCAATGCATACTGTATGCAAAACGGCCTTTAAAGCGTGAAGAGCTCTACTTCGCTGTATTAGCAGGAGTCGCACCTGAGGCGCTGACTGCATGGACCTCTGAAGAGATTACAGAACAGGACATGGAAAGATTTATTCTAAGTTCCTCGAAGGGACTTGCAGAGTTAACAAAGTCTGAGAATCAAACCGTTCAATTCATTCACGAGTCGGTGCGGGATTTTCTCCTTAAAGGAAACGGCCTTGACAGGCTTCGATGTGACCTTAGAAGTAACTTCTCGGGTCTAAGCCACGAACGGCTAAGGCAATGCTGTCAAAACTACATGACGGTGGGTACTTCCAAGCAACTGGATTTAGTAACACCACTTCCAACCGCATCTTCAGATGATGCCGCGATTCTTCGCCGACGGGCATCTAAAATGTTTCCTTTTCTCGAATATGCAGTACGGAATGTGCTCTATCACTCCGATACTGCACGGAGGCACAAAATCTCGCAAGATAGGTTTGTTGAAAATTTCCCTCTTCAAAAGTGGATCGCCCTAGACAATCTCTTTGAAAGGTATCGGATACGCTGGCATACGTCTGATGCGAGTCTTTTATATATCCTTGCGGAAAGAAACTTGCCAAACCTCATTTCAATCGAACTAAAACGTGTTCCGCACATGGATATCGAGGGGGAACGCTACGGCTATCCGTTACATGCGGCCCTGGCTCACGCAAATGAAAATGCTGTAAGAGCACTTTTAGCGCCAAGTATCAACGCCCGATCTAACCACGACATACTACACGAGCAGCCGCTCTGTCCTACTGCCGGGGAACATAAGGAAGTAATTAAATACCTTATTAGTAATAGACGCGATATCAGTTCCAAGAAGGGCCAGACCATACTCCATACGGCAGTAGAGCGCCGTGACCTTGCGCTTTTAAAAGCCCTGCTTGCGACTGGGAAAGTTAACACCAACACTCAAACTTATTCGGGACAGTCGCTGCTGTCGTTGGCGGCAGAAGATGGGCATGAGGTGATAGTCAAGCATCTGCTCGCGGACGGCATTAATGTAGACTCCAAGGATTCTACACAGGGACGGACGCCGCTATCATTGGCAGCAGAGAATGGGCACGAGGCCATAGTTAAGCTACTGGTTGAGCGGAGCGATGTCGAGGCTGACTCAAAGGATACTAGGGGTCGAACGCCATTGTCAAGGGCAGCAGGAAACGGGCACGAGGCCGTAGTTAAGCTACTGGTTGAGCGGAGCGATGTCGAGGCCAACTCAAAGGATACGTGGAGTCAAACGCCACTGTCATGGGCGGCAGAGAAAGGGCACGAGGCCGTAGTTAAGCTACTGGTTGAGCGGAGTGATGTCGAGGCCGACTCAAAGAATGTGTGGAATCAAACGCCACTGTCATTGGCGGTAGAGAAAGGGCACGAGGCCATAGTTAAGCTACTGGTTGAGCGGAGCGATGTCGAGGCGACTCAAAGAATGCATGGAATCAAACGCCACTGTCATGGGCAGCAGAGAAAGGGCACGAGGCCATAGTTAAGCTACTGGTTGGGCGGAGCGATGTTGAGGCCGACTCAAAGGATAATAGGGGTCGAACGCCACTGTCATGGGCGGCAAGGAACGGGCACGAGGCCATAATTAAGCTGCTACTTGCTAAAGAAGTTGACACGGACTCTAAGGATAAAGCAGTGATGTCAATGGACTGGATTGGATACAAAAATCGCTTCAAATCCAATCCAAAAATCAAATTAGGCTTCTTAACCGGTTACGTAACCGGTTAAACCAGATAATCCAAATATATATTCAGCTACATCGCGAATCTTGGCATAGTATTAAAAACCAAATTAGTTGTTGTAGATCGTATATTTAACTACGCCCACCCTACCCTGCTTATCTCCCTACTTATCTTCCTGCTTATCTTCCTGCTTATCTTCCTACTTGTCTTTCTACCTACTAGCTTCTATACTAACCTTATCCGCAGCATTAGCAGCAGCATCCTCCTTATACTGCTCGTTAATGTTAGGATTAACGCCTTATATAAAGGCCTTAGCCTAAGGTTACCTAAACTAGGACTTAAAGCACTTGTTAGCCTTAATAATATTAGCTTTAAGATAATTACGGGGGTTTATAAATAGGTACTTAGCTAAACTAAATACGCGTTTGTACTTAGCGCTTATAAGGGGTATAGCTAATATATTAAGGGCGAATTAAGCTAGGTTAGGCTGTAAAAGGTAAAGGCTATTCTAATAAGCTAGATAGTTGTTAATCTATTTAGGGTCGCTTTTAATATAGGTCTAGTAGGCGTTAGATCTATTAAAAGGTATAGATTTAAGCTATTTATAATTCTTAAGCCTACTAAAAGTTTTACCTAATATAAATATAATCGGCAATAAAGGCTTGTTAGATATAGGAGTAGTATACTTACCCTTATACTCCTCTAGCTAAAGGTCTTTTACTAGGCCCTACATACTATAATCTTTAAAATTTTTAGGGCTATTAGTAAGCCAATACTTCTTGTCCTTATTATTATTAAATCTTTAGTAAAACCACCACTACTTCTTATTTAGTAGAAGGATTAAAGTAATATAGTAAGCAGCGCTATCGTTAGCTAGCTTATAGTGCTTCTTATACTTCTCCTATAATGCGTAGGCAGCAGCCTTAAGGTAGGCGTATTTATTATAGTCCCTATACCATATATAATATTCTTTAAAATCTATTTAGGCGTCCTAGGTATAGTTAAACAGCTAATTTATAATAGTAAACCAGCAATAGAGAGAGTGTTTTAGTATGGCTTTCTATAAATAGATTAGGCTGCAATATATTATCGATATGGACTCGTCTATACCTCTCTATTTAAATTGCTTTTATTATATTAATTATCCATATATTATTCTTATATTTATATTCCATTAGCTTATTAATTTCTATTTCCTATTTATTAACTTCCAATTTATTTCTTTTAAGTTCTATATCTAGAAATATAGGATATAGTTTTTTAAAACGTTTAGGGGGTAATAAGATTTATAAATAATTTATAATTTATTTATTTAAAGTATTCGTAGATAGGTCCTATAATTATTATATTAATGTATTAGGCTTCTAATTAAGTTTACTTAGTTAGTACATAATCTTAAAGTTAAATTATAAGAGATATTCGGCCTAATAAATTAGCACTATATTAATTGTTTTATAGTTATAAAGTACTATAGGTTCTTATGGTCTATTAATATGCGTATTAGGAACAATAATCCTTTAAGCTTGGGACGCTATTATTTAAAGCATCTAATAATCGCAAGCAGTTCTTTATTATATATCTTATAGTTTAATTTAGTAGAGACGAGTTTCTAGAAAAGAAAGGCTACTAGAAATAGCTTACCGTTCTTATTATATTACAATAATACTCCCCTTAGCGCATAATCTAATAAGTCTGGTTTAATAATATATTTAAGGTTAGGGTTAAAGTAGGTAAGAATTAGAGTAGTTATAAAGCAATATTTTAAGTTATTAAAAGCTTGTTTGCGCCTAGTAGTCTATTTAAAATTTATATTCTTCCTTATTAGGTTTATTAACGGCTAAGTAGTTTCTAAGAAGTGGTTAATAAATTATTAATAGAAATTTACAAATCCTAGAAATCCTTAAATATCTTATATATTACTAGGGCTTTTCTAGTTTATAATCGCAGCGACTTTCTTAGGGTCTATTTTAATTCCGTTACGGGATATAATTAAGCCTAAGTATATAACCTTAGACGCATGGAACTTGTATTTCTTAATATTGCATTATAAGCCTATATCTTATAAGCGTTTAAGGACCATTTTAATATATTTCTAATGTTTAGAAAGTAAGGACAAGTAAATTAAGATATTATTAATATATACGGTAATAAATATATTAAGGAATTTACGAAGCGTATTATTAACATATTACTAAAATATATTAGGACTATTTTTTATACTAAACGGTATTACTAGGTATTTAAAGAGTCCCTATTATATATAAAAAGCTATATACTTCTTATCTCCTTTATATATAATAATAATAATTCATTGCTTAACGTCTGATTCGGATCCCTACTAGGCCCACGCGGACTACTCCTTATATACATATGGGGAGAAAACTCTGCATGAGAAAACCCCGTGATCCATCTCCCTGCCTTTTGGGACTCGCCTATATAGCGCCTGCGAGGCGCCTGCGAGTTACCTGTGGTGCTCTACTACCTTACTTTTTGACCTCCTTGGGAACCACTGCTGCCGTAACAAGCCTACGGACGCGCTAGTATCGCGAACTTAACTCTACTACTGTAGAGTCATTAGGGGGCGCCTAGTGCTCGCCCCTTTGCCTTCTATTACCATTTCCTTTGCGACCCGAAACTGGTCTAGTACATTTTGGCTAATAAGCCACTGGGTAACCGCCTTGAGACCTTTTCTCCTTTATATATATAGATTTTATTAAAGGCAGTAATTATATTAAGCTTTATAAAATACTATGCCTTTACTAAATAGTTAAGCGTTTCTTAAATTAGGGGAATTGGATACCAGTTTTAAATTATAATTACGTTTAAAGCTTAATAATTAATATAGAATCTTAAGCCTCCTCTTAGCTTTTTAATAAATAGTATAGGTAAGGCGAATAGAGATTAACTAGGACAAATAAATCCTTTTTCTAGATGCTTATTAAGGTATTATTATATTATAAGCAGTTCTTCTTATAACATACTATATAGCAGACTAAACTTTAGTGTTATACTAGGCTTAAGTTCTATCTTAAAATTATACTTCTCTTAGTACAGGGCTAGTTAGTCTACAAATTATTTTTTAAAATTATTAATTAGGTTATAGTACTCTTTAGGTACAAAAGGTTAAGGATTAGGATACTGTTTCGGTTTTAGTGCTTTCTTAATATCTTCTATAGTTATAGCAAAGATTTTATAATCTTATCTTTTTACTAATAAAATAAAAGGCGCGGCCTATATTATATAAAATTTAAGAGGTTTTAATGTAATATCTTTACATTCTTTACCATAATTAGTAGTTATAGATTTATTATATTAGCTTAAGGTTTATAGTAAGGGTAATTTATACTATATTAAATTTAAATAGTTGTGTGTATGTTTATAGGGCAAATGGTTTTTTAAGCAATAACTTTAGCAGTAGGTTATATGGAACTTTAGTGTTTCTTTAACCCAGCTAATTAAGGGGTTATATTATTTTAGCTATCTGTGTCTAAGTATAACTTTATATTACTTTAAGGGTGTTATAAACAAGGAGATATATTTAAGGTATTTACTCATCTACATTTTTACTAAGGCGTAGTGTATTATTTCACTATATATTAAGGGTTTGCTATTAAAGCCTTATAGGCCTTAGGGCTTATTAAGTTTCTTTAAATTTAGGCGTTAAGTTTTTGCGTAGTTTATATTAATAAAGCCCATGCTAGTGGCTCCACTGTCTATTAGGATTTATACCTTCTTCTATTTTCTAAGTATTTAAATTTTGCTAAGTATATTAAGGGAATTATGTTGTATATTAGTGCTAGAAGAGCCTAGACACTTATACTCTTCCACTTTTTATCCTAAGGCGCGACTTAGCCTTAGGATAATTTATTTTCCAAGTTAACTAAAGGCAAGATACTTTGTAGCGTCTAAGTATAATTTATAGATTGGGTATAATTTAAGGAATAAGTACAACTTAAAGAACGGGTATAATTTAAGGATTGGATACGGCTTAAGGAGTAAAAGGAATTACGGCAGACCTTTTTAAAAGGGTAAGTTTGGCAGTACTTTTAAATGTGTCCCTTTTTACCACATCTAAAGCATTATCTATTTATAGCTTGAGTTCTTTATTTATTAGTTCCTAAGGGTATATAGGATTAAGCAGTATTGAGGTCTATAGGGTTGTATATAGGGCTTTTAGGTTTTAGAGATGGATTGCGCTTTAGGGTATATACCGGTTTTATAATATTTTAAATATAAGGTGTAGTTAACTTTAGAGAATAAGTCTATTTATTATATTAAAGGTCCTTATTAATTTATTAACGTATTTCACGGGTGAGCTGGTCAAACGGGTGAGCTAATCACTTCAAAAACACACCAAAAAATGGAAAAATCACACTTTAATATCTT
>Ga0307507_10004181_pt1 | contig 26150 bp, 7 predicted proteins | sample 7_EM_MG_FD_207223 | JGI IMG/M metagenome (GOLD analysis project Ga0307507, IMG submission 207223) | Populus trichocarpa ectomycorrhiza microbial communities from riparian zone in the Pacific Northwest, United States - 7_EM | ecosystem: Host-associated > Plants > Roots > Unclassified | place...
AGGACAAGATTATAACGTAATTTTAGTAATAGTGGATAAGCTAATAAAGTAGGGATACTTTATAGCATGCACTAAAGAGATATTAGTAGAAGATGTCGCTAGAATCTATATAAAGGAAGTATTTATAAGATATAGAGTATTAGATAAAATTATATTAGATAGAAATTTAAGGTTTATAGCAGCATTTTAAAAAGTATTTCTAGTAGAATAAGGGGTTCGCGCAGTAATATCTACAGTGTATTATCCGCAGACGGATGGATAAACGGAAAGACTAAACTAGACACTAAAATAGTATCTAAGGCATTATATTAATTATATACAGAATAATTGGGTATTATTATTACCAGTTATATAGTTTGCATACAATATAACACTATAAGAAGAAATAGGGATATTACCATTTAAGGCAAATTACGGGTATAAGCTAAGAACATTGTTATTACTATATTAAGCAAAAAAGACGAGTAGCACAGCTAAGTAAAGAATGGAGATATTAATAAATCTTTATACAGACCTTAAAGAAACAGCTAAACTAGTATAAGAATAAATGAAAAGGTACTATAATACTAAGAGATCTAAGGGACCAGATCTTAAGGAGGGGGATAAAGTATAGCTACTATATAAAAATTTTAAGAGTTAACAACTAAGCAAGAAATTGGACTACGTTAGACTAGGACCTTTTAAAGTTAAGTAAAAAATTTTATTAGTTATATATAAGTTAAATCTACTAGCCAAAATAAAAATCTACCCTATACAGCATATTGCAATACTAGAGCCAGTATATGGAAGTGTTAAGCTACTAGTCTATAAGGCAGACATATATAGAGGGTAAAAGGAAGACAAATAGCAAGTTTTAAAAGTTATTAGTTATAAGAATGTAGATAACGAAATATAGTATAAAGTAAAGTGGATAGGCTATAGTAAGACTACCTAGAAACCACTAAGCAACCTAGAGAAAGCTATAGGAAAGGTACAGGAGTATTAAAAGAGAGTAGGTTAGGCAATATTAATAAAGAGAAATTGCTAAAAAATGAATTACCTAAGGGGGACCTAAGAGGAGCAATTGCTAAGCTACTTAGAGTTATTTCCCTTATAGAAGAAGAGCCAGCCCTTTTATTACCTAGTTTGTTAAGACCCTATTAAACTAGTTTCTACTCCTTAGAGCAAACCTTCTTATAAACCTTCTTAAGATGGGTTAACTAAGCGAACGTAACCTACTAAAACTTAAAGGAGTGACGTTAAGCCTTAAGGGCCCAAGCGGTTTCTTTAGTAGAACAGTAGAGTTTAGCACACATAGTGGCTAACTTAGACTTAAGTTTCGCAGCGGTAGATTAAACACAAGACCCTATAATAAGTTACTTAAGAAACTTAAAGACTATTAAGAGTTATAAAACGCGTATACTTAGCGTTAAAAATAAAGCGAATATTATAGGACGATTAAATGTTTGCTTTAGTACACTCTAAGTAAAATAAGGGTTGTTAAGACAAGGGACTTATTATTATAACATATACTAACCCCGCTTTCGCATAGCAAGAATATGGAGACGACATTATCTCACTAAGTAATAGTATAGCAGCCATAGTGCAAGCATGACGTTGCGCTTATAAAGAGGAAGAAGCTTTAGGTATAATAAGTAAGAATATTAACCAGACTAATTAAACGAACATTACACCTCTAGTGGACGACTTAGAGATGTTAGGAATCTTTAAGGACGAAAATAAAGAGAAGGGAGATAGTGTTACGGACGCTTTAAGTATAATATTACAACTACTTAGAGAAGAGTCGGAGGAAGCTAGTTGGTTAATATAGGTACGGTCTAGGATGGATCCGGTGGAACCATATAATAAGGAATGGTAAGCGAGTCACATAATATTGTACGCAGTGTATAAGGTGTACGCAGTATACGTCTATATATAATATATATAACACATACCTCATATACAAGAGAGGATTTCTTAGGAGTATGGTTATATATTTAAAGGACCTTAGTCCCTACCATAGATAGTTCTCTCCTTGTAGTAAATCTTAGAATACAATTAGAGTTAATCTATTAGGCAACCACTCCACCAGTTATTATTATGTTGTTATTTTATTCGTACCTACATACCCAGCCCAATAACAGAACCTACCGTAGTCTAAGCTACCAGGTTCCGTTACACGATAGCAAACCAAGATGGTATAGTACTAAGTTAGAGCAATATATAAAGAGACTAAGCGAAGCTTAAGTTATATATTAAAGAGATACCATAAGTACGGTAAAAGGTTATAGTTACTAGAAAGTAAAAAGCTGTTAGAGGATATAGTATAGGACTATAAGATAGAATTGGAACCAGGAATAAGTCTAAGGTTCTTTTTAATCTATAAGCTTACTAAAACCAAGTTAGTGGTGCTTAAGGAGTTTATTTAGGAGAACTTATAAAAGGGATATATTAGACCATTATAGTCATCAGTGGGATATCTAGTGTTGTTTGTACTAAAGAAGAATAGAAAACTTAGGATGTGTATTAACTATAGATAATTAAATAGTATTATAAGAATAGGTATCCTTTACCCTTAATTAGCGAAATCTAAGACAGAATAGGTAATACCCAAATCTTTATAAAGATAAAATCTAAGATAGGCGACCATTAGATTAGGATTAAGAAAGGAGATAAATAGAAGGCAGCCTTTAGGTTAAAGGAATGACTATATAAGCCATTAGTTATATAGTTTAGACTTATAAATACACCAGTAACGTTTTAAAAAAGAATTAACAATGTACTAGGAGAACACCTTAATAAGTAAGGAAGAACACGGAGAATATGTTAAGTGGGTCTTAAAGAGACTAAAGGAAGAAAAAATGCCAGTAGTAATTAAGAAATGTGAGTTCTTTATAAGAAAGACCAATTTTATAGGATTTATTATTAAACTAGGAAAAATTAGAATGGACCTAAAGAAAGTAGAAGCTATAGTAAGTTAGTAAAAACTAGAGAACGTTACGCAGTTAAGATTGTTCCTAGGGTTTTACAACTACTATAGGAGGTTTATTATATAGTGGTTAAGAAATATTAAGCCGTTTATAAGACTTATAAAAAAAGAGGAACTGTAGTTATAGAGCAATAAGCAAAGAAAGTTGTTTAAGGAACTTAAGAAGTTATTTACCTAGAATCTAATCCTTAAGGTATACCAACCACAGCTACAGACAGTAGTTAAAATAGATGTATTAGACTTTGCACTAGGAGCATACTTGCTATAGAAGTACTAGGACGCATAGCACCTAGTAGCATACTATAGTTAAAAGATAACACTACTAGAACTAAACTATAACATCTATAATAAGGAGTTGTTAGGTATAGTCGCAGCACTTAAAGAGTAGAGAGTATTCTTGTAAGGCATAGAGAAACTATTTATAGTTAAAATGGACTATAAGAACCTAATAGGGTTCCTAATAATAAAGGAACTTAATTATAGATAAGTTAGATAGGCGGAAATACTTATAGAATATTACTTTAAAATCTAGTATACTAAAGGTACTAAAAATATAAGGGCAGACGCACTTAGTAGAAAGGTAGAGTTATAAAATAGTAAAAAACTATTAGGCGCTATGTTATATAGGGATAAAGACGGACTAATTAGGTATAACTATCTAAAACTAGTGGCTATAACCAAGAAAAAGACCTATAAAACACTAGAAAGTGACTGGTTATAAAGAATCTAAGAAGCATAGAGTAAGGATCTAGACTTAGAATAGTATAAGAACTGAGAAACTATGTATATGCCTAGAGGTATTGCAGAAGAATTTATAAAAGAATTCTATAAAGGAATGACTTAGGGATACAACGGAGCTATAGGCTTAGTATTAAGACTTTAAAAGGAGTATATTATTTAAGGAATTTAGGGACTAGTAAGATAAGTTATAAAAGAATATTTAGATTGCCAGAGAAATAAACTAATAAGATATAAGCCGTATAAAGGGCTACAACCTATTAAAACACTAGAGAGACTATAGGAGGTTATATTATAGGACTTTATTATAAAGTTACTAAAGTTAAAGGATCCTATCACTGGACAAGATTATAACATAATCTTAGTAATAGTGGATAAGTTAACTAAGTAGGGCCACTTTATAGTATGCATAGAAGAAATCTTAGTAGAAGATATGGCTAGAATCTATATTAAAGAAGTGTTTGTAAGACACGGAGCACTAATAAAAATTATATTAGATAGAGATCTAAGATTTATAGCAGTATTCTAGGAGGTATTCTTGGCCAAATAAGGGGTTTAAGTAGTAACGTTAATAGTATATTACCCGCAAACAGATGGTTAAACGGAGAGACTAAACTAAACGTTAGAACAGTATTTAAGGTATTATATTAATTACGTACAAAAAAATTGGATATCATTATTACTAATTATATAGTTTGCATATAATGCAACACTATAGAAAGGGATAGGTATATTACCTTTTAAGGCGAACTATGGGTATAAGCTAAGAATATCATTATTGCCATAATAAGTAAAGAAAATAAGTAGTACAGTTAAAGAAAGAATGGAGAACTTAATAAATCTTTATAATTACCTTAAAGGAACAGCCAAACTAGTATAAGAGAGAATAAAAAGGTACTATAATGCTAGGAGATCTAAGGGACTAGATTTTAAAGAGGGGGATAAAGCGTGGCTACTATACAAAAATTTTAAGAGTTAATAACTAAGTAAGAAATTAGACCATATTAGACTAGGACTATTTATAGTTAAAGTAAAGATCTTAGAAGTTATATATAGATTTAACTTATTAGAGAAAATAAAAATCTACCCTATATAGTATATTGCAATACTAGAGCCAGTATATAAGAATATTAAGCCACTAGTTTATAAGGCAGATATATATAGAGGACAAAAGGAAGATAAATAGGAAGTTTTAAAAATTATTAGTTATAAGAATATTAATAGTAAAATATGGTATAAAGTTAAGTGGATAGGCTATAATAAGACCACCTAGGAGTTACTAGATAACTTAAAAAACGCTATAAGAAAGGTATAGGAGTATTAGAAGAAAATAGATTAGGTAGTATTAATAAAAAAGAATTACTAAAGAATAAGTTATCTAAGGGGGACTCAAGAGGAGTACCTACTAAGGTATTTGGAGCTATTTCCCTCTCTATTAGAAGAAAATCCATTCTTTTATTGCTAAGTTCCTAAAGACCTTATTTTATAAGTTTTTACTCCTTAAAACATACCTTCTTACAAACCTTCTTAAGACGGATTAAATGAGCAGACGCAGCTAAACAAAAATTAAGAGTATGTTGTTAAGTATTAGCAGCCTCCTTTTTATCGTTATAAGAATAACAAAGTTTAGCCAGCGCTACTAATAGCTTATTATTAAGTTTTATAGCGGTAGATTAAACCTAGAACCCTAGCAGCAATTAATAAGGGCACTTAAAGGTTATTAGAGTAATAGGACGCGCATACTTAGTGTTAGAAACTAAGCGAACATTATAGGACGATTGAATATTTGCTTTAATGCACTCTGGGTATAAAGAGGGTTGCTAAGATAAGGGACTTGCCAATATAACGTAAACTAGCCCCTCTTTTGCATAACGAGAACACGAAGACGGCATTATTTTACTAAAAGACAGTATTATAGCAACGGTATGAGACTAATAAGCTATAGAAGACAAAGAAGATGCTTTAGCTATAATAAGCAATAATATTAACCAAATTAATTAAGTAGATATTACACCTCTAATAAATAACTTAGAGATGTTAGGAATCTTTAAGGATAAAGATAAAGAGGAGGAAGATAGTATTATGGACGCTTTAAGTATAATACTATAACTACTTAAAGAGGAGTTGGAGGAAGCTAGTTAGTTAATAAGGGTATAGTCTAAGATGGAACCAGTGGAGCTATATAATAGGGAATGATAGCTAAGGTTATGTAATATAATCTATATAATCTGTATAATCTGTATAATCTATAATAGAGCGAACAGAGTAGATAGAGTAGATAGAGTAATAACTTTCTTAGGGGTATGGATGTGTATTTAAGGACCCACAGTCCCTACCTAGATAGTTCCTTTCTTTATAGTGAATCTCAGAATATAATTAAAGTTAATCTATTGGGCAACTACTCTACCAGTTATTACTGTTACATTATTAACTTTCTGTTTACCTATATACCTAGCCTATTAGCAAGTCTACCGTGGTATTTCCCACAAGGCTTCGTTACACTAGGACGCTATTATAAATACTATTAAAAAGGCTGTTATTGTAATAACCTAAACTACCTAATAGCTAGGTTAGTAGCCGCCGCCTAATACCTAACCTAGTACCCTAAACATTAAATATATCGCTATATACCACTACTATATAAGATAAAAACGTAGTAGAGTTAGATATAGAAACGGAAAACGCTAAGTCCTAGCCCTAAGTTATAGGTTAGGACGCCCTAATAATAAGGGGATCTATATATTGGCCTACTTAATAGATAACTTAGTAAAAATAAATAGACGGAAATAGATAGTTTTACCTATAATAGGAATTACTGCTAAAAAATAATATATAAGCTATTCTATAATTAATTACAGAGCTACTAATAAATTTATAAATACCTAATTTATGCGTACTTATAACCTATCTATCTTACCCCTTACTAAAGCCTACGCCCTATAACTTATTAACGGTAGTTATACCATATAGAAGATTACCTATATAGTATAACTCTACCTAGATATAAATAGGCACTAGGAAGAGCTTTAGGCCTATATTATACTACTTACTAACTACCCTATTATCCTTAGAATAAACTAGCTTAAATAATATAACCCCGCTATTAATTAGAAAAAAAAGAAGTAACCTTTAACTTTAAATACTATAGAGAGACTTATCTAGGGTATAGCCTAGCCGCCTCTATCTACTCTCTAGGATATTAACCTATGAAACCCCTTATTACCCCACCTATAACTAACTACCACTATATAAGTGCTGTGGCTTTTTACTATATAGTATATAGAAAAGGCTAGACCGTTACTATAGCCTTCTAATTATAACTATATAAGCTTAATAAAGAATAGAACTATATCCTCTATAGTAATAGAATAGATATAGTTAACCTTTTAAAAAATAATACTCCCGTAAAACTCTATAGACTTTTACCTTTAGACTTTAAGAAGTTTATAAAGCTTAAAAAAGGACTTACTAATAAGGAACTCCGCAAGCTCCTCCCTAAAAGGTACTATAACTTTATTAATATATGCTTATAAAAGAGCGTAGATATACTCCCCCTACATTAACCTAATAATTATACTATTAATACTAAATAAGGAAAACCGCTACCCTATAAGAGACCCTACTTAATATTAAAAGACAAACTTCTAGTTATTAAAAAGTATATTAATAAGCACCTTAATAAAGGGTTTATTTGTCCTAGCATATCCCTAGTAGCCGCCCCTATCCTTCTTACTAAAAAGCTAAAAGGAGGTATTTAATTCTGTGTTAACTATAGAGGACTTAACGCTATTATAATTAAGAACTAATACCCTATACCGCTTATATATAAGACTTTTAAGCATCTTAGCTAAGCCAAAATTTATACTAAACTTAATATTATTACCGCCTTTAACCGCCTTTAAATATAGAAAGGTAATAAATAGAAAACCGTATTTATATTACGCTTTAGCTAATTTAAATATACTATTATGCCCTTTAGTGTATATAACGGCCTAAACAGCTTCTAAAGCTATATTAATAACGCCTTATAGGACTACCTTAATAACTTCTACTCTGCGTACCTAGATAATATAATTATTTACAGTAATAACCCTTCTAAGTATACTAAGCATATTTAAAAGGTCCTATAGCGCCTTAGGGACGTAGAACTTTATATTAATTTAAAGAAGTATAAATTCTTAGTTATAGAAGTAAAATACCTTAAACTAATTATTACTACTAAGTGTATCCGTATAGACCTAAGAAAGTATATATAATTACTAAATAGCAAACCCCTAACTGTAACAGTTCACCAGCACTACGCTGAGACACAAGATCGTCGCCTGAGAGGCTCCGAGACATGATCGACCCTACCCTTGTATGTCTCGGATACGGTCAAATATTGAGTCATAGACTACGGAGTTCCGGGTCTACTTTCATGTATTTAGTTCACTTGATTTCCATAGATTTACAATAAAATTGCTTATTCAATTCCCACACTGCACTGTTATACTAACTATATTAAGGACATATAAGCCTTCCTTAATTTTACTAACTTCTATTAAAAATTCATATATAACTTCTTAGGTGTTATAGCACTACTTATAATAATAATATAAATAAAGGGCCTTTCTATAAAAGGAAGAAAAATATATCTATATTTTATCTAGACGCCTAAATATAAGAAGGCGTTTTAAGACCTTAAAAATGCCTTGACTAAAGCATTTATTTTAGCTTACTTTATACTAGGACGATAACGCTATCTTAAGATTAACTCCTTAGACCACGTTAATGCAGGTATCCTTTTATAAATAGATAATAACGCTATCTTAAGATTAACTCCTTAGACTACGTTAACGCAGGTATCCTTTTCTAAATAGATAATAACGGTCTTCTCTACCTAGTTATATTTTACTTATCTAAGCTTATACTATAAGAATATAACTATAAAATCTATAATAAGGAACTTCTCGTAATTATATAAGCGTTAAAAGAATTCTAACTAAAACTCTTTTTAGTAGAACCTAACTAGCCAACTAAAGTCCTTACGGATTATTATAACCTTAAGTACTTTATAACTATAAAATAACTAAACTAACACTAAGAATGCTAGAATGAGTTTCTCTTTAGTTTTAACTTTAAAATTATATATAGGCTAGGAGTATAAGGTACTAAGCCTAATAGCCTAATACGCCGCTTATAAGATCTTCCTTAGTCTAAAGACAACCTTTATAATCAGTTCTAATAATAGATAATCCTAAAAGTATAGAACTTAGCCCTAGGTATACTACCTATAATAGAGCCAACTATACCTTAGCTTTATACTATAAAACTAAAGTTACCTTCTAAAATTAATAAGCTTATTACTATAGTATATAACACCGCTATTAACCCATTACTATATTAACTTATTACTATAAAGACCGCTAGCGCCCGTATACTACCTACTAATCTCTAAAGTTTAGGCTAGATTAATATAGCAGCCCTAGAAGTAAAAGAAAATAGGCTCTATTATAAAGGCCGCCTATTTATCCCTAACTTAGAAAATCTATAATAGCAACTAATTTAAATGGCCTATAACCTCTAATTAAGCGGCTATCTAGGTAAAGGAGGAACCTATAAGCTCTTTAGCCAATACTACTTCTAGCCTAAAATAATAGACTTAGTTAAACACTTTATAGGCGCCTGCTATATCTATAAGCGCACTAAGGCCTTTAATATAAAGTATTAAGGACTACTATACCCTCTACTAATACCTATATAATAATAGGCAGATATTTCTATAGATTTTATTATTAACCTACTACCCTATAAATAATACGGCCGTACCTATAAGAATATCCTTATAATAATATACTAACTTATAAAAGAGCGCCACTACGTCCTAACTAAAGGCGTAGCCGTTAATAATATTACTAACGCCTTCCTTTACAAAGTCTACTAATTATATAGGTTACCTAACTTAATTACGTCCGACTAAGGTATATAGTTTAACTCTAATATATGGAGACGAATTTGCTAATGCCTTGGCATCTCTATTAAGATATCTATATCCTTTTACTATAAAACTGCTAGGCAACCAGAAAACGCTAATACTAGTATAAAAGCGTACCTATAATAGGTAGCCGCCTATAGTTAAGATAACTAGGTAGATTACCTTCTACTAGGTAAATTTGTAGTAAATAACTATGTCTTAACTACTATAGGACTTACTCCATTCTTTGCAAATAAGGGTTACTACCCCTAATCCGGTATAGAGCTACTAGAACCTATTAATAAAAAACTGCCATATAAAAAACGCCTTAAGATACTACTTGCTAACCAGTATACAGACTATATAAAAAATCTACTTAACTACTATAAGGGAGAAATGGCCTAGGCTTAAGCAAAGTAGGCTTACTTCGCTAATTATTATAAAACGCTACTACCGGAGATATGTATTAGCAACTAGGTATAGCTAGATATATAGTAGTAGATTCTTTAATTAACGTCTAATACGGATCCTATCTAGGCCCACGCAGACTACTCCGTATATAAGGGAATATTAATATTAACGGGGAAAAACCCTTGCTACTAGGGGGGAAGGAAAAACCCTATAAGCCACCTCAGTAGGATGAAAAACCCCGTTTTGCTATGCCTGTACGTAGTAGCGGCCCTATGGGCCTACAGTTACGTCCTCCTCCTTAGATGTTTTGAACTCCTTGGGAACCACTACTTCCTTCTCTAGCTTATCCAGAGCTAGGGTTCACTACGTCCTAGCTAGGCCTTGCCGATTAATTGCTGTATATAGTTGTGTCCCGTATCTTAACCACCCCCTATATGCTATCTCTTATTAACTATTGCTATATACGCCTTGCCTTCCCCCCCCCTAAGGCCTATTAAAGGCGTAAGGGGGATTTATCCGTTCTACTATCCTAATACTAAAAGATAAAAGCGGGATGTGTATGTATATATATCTGGGTATCTTTTATGCCTAGGCCCTAGTCACTAGGCCCTCTCTAAGGGCACCACTCTATTAAGAGGAGATAAGGAAAACCGTACAGGGTTATCTAGCTGCCTTTTAGTAGTATTATGGTAGTACGGCAAGTGACCGCATGCTCTGCGGGCGATCGCCCTAGGGGTTAGGAAGGGCCGTATATTTGCTCATTCGTTTGTTTACGCTTATCTATTCATTAATATAAGGTCGTTGATGCTTTCCATTGGGGTTTTTAGGGATATTATTAAAAACTACTTATCTATGTTGGATTGTATAGGTGCCCTGGATAGAACAGTGTAGCAGTCGTTGTACTATAGAGGGCCAATAGTAGTGGTTTTTAAGATCTCACCATCCGAAAATTTCTCACTACCGCCCTTAACGCCTACAACCACCACCAGGTCCTGTCCGCACGCTGTGCGACGTCTCTGCGTTGGCTCTGGATCTGAACTTCGAAGACTAGGTTCGTAGCCGTCACCACGTACAGGTGCAGAGTCCGATTTCGACGGCCAGGCTAGATATATATAATATCTCTATACAGAAGCCTATAAAGTTACTTAATTATAAGAGCCTTGGCCCCTATTTAATTAAATAAGTTATTAATAGGGAAGTCGTATATAAGTTAGATCTCCCACCTATTCTAGCTACCTATGGGATATAGCCCGTATTCTACCTATAGCTACTATACCTTTACTAGCCTAACCCTTTACCAAGATAAATATAGCCTAAACCCCTACTAGTATTAATCCAAGATAAGAATAAAGATAAGAACTATAAGGAGTAGACCATTAAATAAATTATTAACTTTAAATACTTTAGCAAAGGTAGAGGATGGCGGCTCTACTACGGAGCTATCTATATAGGATTTAATATAGATTAGCCAGAATGGTAACTATAGAAAGACTTTAAAAATATAAAGGATCTAATTAGCGACCTTTACTACACAAACCCACAGAAACTGGGCCTAAGCAGAGATTTTGTGCCTAATCCCCTATAGAAACCCTTATAGAGTTAAACCGTTATATATTACTATATAAGGGCAAGCTGCCGTTAGATTGCTATTATATAATAGCAAAGTGCGATTATATAACTAAAAATCGTTAAGATGTCTAGGAACTTTAACCGGCAGTTAAAGTTATCTAATTAATTAGATCCTTAGGTGCTAAGCCTTATTATATAACGTTGTCCTAAGCCTTTAGCAATACCCCCTTTTGCTTCTCTATACCTTAAATGTCCCTTCTATATATATATATAGTAACTACAGCATCACCGGAGCTCCACCTCTATAGGAGAGCCCTGTGCTCTTGCATATACCTCGCGTATAGCTTACGTCAGCTACGCGTAGGTATATTGCCTCCTTACGCCTTCGACCCTTATGATCGATCGCGTAACGTCTTATAGACTCCTTAAATATATACGCTTTATAGCTATTACCCCCGTCCTGTAATATAATTATTAAATAAAGCTTTTATATAGAGGAGAAGAGTATACCTAATTTATAAAATATTAGTTAATTATCTACTTTACTAGTTTTATTAGTAGTATTATTACTAACTCTATTGCCTTTAACTTCCAGGTTAGGGGCAGCTATACTATCTTTAATAACTATTAAATCTACTACTAGCCGTTATATATATATATTTATAGCTAATAGGAGAATAAGAGAGAGTAGTAGGATAATTATTAAGGATAATTACCTTAACTACTTCCTCTAGTAACTTAACTAGATATATCCCTATAGACACCTTCCTTATTATATTTAAATTTTTTATAATAATTATTCTTATAATTATAGGTAGGGTCTATAGACATTTTATTAGACAAAATCTTTAAACTAAGGCTCTATATAGAATAATATACCTAAGATTAGCTAAGCTTAATACGCTTTAGAATTATTTCTTAGGGGGAAAAGGGGTATTTTATACTCTATCTAAGGTATATTACCTACATCTTTCCTAAAAGCTATAACTCTATAATACTAAGGCGAAGCTATTTATTTTTTAGAGGGACTAGTATAGAACTTATTATTATTAAGCAAAATTTCTAAATAAAAATTAGGGGGCGGAGAAGGTTCTACTATTACTACTACTATTATTATTAGAGTTGCTATTATCTTATGCCTTTTTAATAACTCTAAAGAAAATTATACTAGTCTTTTAATTATAAGCTAGTCCCCTCTTTACTACTAGCTCTTATCTATAATATCTATACTAGAATAACCCTACTAGCTTTATAGTAAATTAAAATATATAATCTATACTTTATACTATTTATAACGTATAAAGGTTTATATAGGCTTAAGCTCTATTATAAAATTAACGCCTATTAGGAAACTGCTATTAAGATCTAACTAACTAAAGTAGTATATTTAACCTCTAATAGGTATATTATACTAAGCCTCCTTATTACGGAGGTTAGTAGTAAAGTACTTTCTTTACCCTTATTCTAAGATCTAAAAAGCCTTCTTAGTTATAGTCTATAGAGCTTATAGCTACTACTTAACCTCCTAAATATATATAAAAGTTTTACTTTTACCCTTTTCTATAACTAGATATTATAAATAATATAGGAGGTAGATAGTGTAAGTAGATTAAGTAATTACGCCCATATCTATTTTACTCTACCCTTTTAGTTAATATAGCCGCTATATAAAATCTATCTCTGTTAAAAGATTAAGTACACGAATTTTCCTCTAGTATTTATTAGCTAAGAGTAAGATTATAACGCCAGCTCTACTAGAAGCTAAGCTATATTACTAGATAGGCTATTTACCTCTAGATTCCGCCTTATAAGTCTTAGGTCTATATAAGGGATATTTTTATATAATTTACGCCTCCTTAACTAAATAGAGAACTAAATTAAACTAAAGCCTAGTAACTTCTCCAATTGTAATATAATCCTCTAATTATTAGGCTAAAGTGAGATCTAAGTTTAGGTAGAGAAGGCGCTAAGGAGGGCGAAGGCTTTTAGCTTCTAGTGGCGTAGTTTTAACTAGGCTAAGTAATTAATATTAGCCTACAATTATTTTACTAAAGATTTATATTAGCGTCTAGCTTCGCCTTTATTATAATACTATATATTTACGCACTTGCTACCACCATCAAATCCATATAGGCGATGCAAAGGGACTTTATAATATTAATGCTTAGCCTAGATATTAGCGGTGCCTATAATAACGTATCCCACGAGCGCCTCCTATATATCCTTAGGGCAAAGGGCTTCCCAGAATGGATTATACAATTTGTTTAAGGGTTTATAGGCTAGAAAGAAACATTATTAATCTTTAGCAGATACTAGAGCCCCCCTATTATAGTTATAACAGAAATACTATAAGGATTACCGCTCTCGCCTATACTCTTTCTTTTCTTTATAAGCAACCTACTTAACTCCTTTAAGGAAGGGGCAACCTAGGGGATAGGCTTTATTAACAATATAAACCTAATTATATATAGGCTAATAGCCATAGAGAATTATAGAACACTAAAGAGAGCCTATAATACCTATATAGAATAGGCAAGACAATATAAAGTTTAATTCTTACTAGAGAAATACCAGCTAATCTATTTTATAAGAAAACGCAACTAATCTACAGATCTTTAGCATATAATTTATATTTAAGGCTTTAGGGGCTAACCAGTTTAGGGCCTAAGGGTATTGGGAGTATGGGTAGATAATAAGCTCTAGTGGAGCGTATATATAGTATAAGCGGCCCGTAAGGGCTAAGTATAGTATATTATATTATTTAGGATTGTTAATTTTATATAGGGTCTATGCTTCTAGAGGTCACACCTACTATATATAGTAGTTGTCCGGCTAACTATAACGTATAAATCCAGTATTTAGGCTATTGGAGAAACTAAGAAAGGCCCCCCTAAATTACTCCTTAAACCACTCTAAAAGGTCTAAACAGCCTGCCTTTAGAGTATAATAGGCGGGTATAAGTAAACGGCTATAGCACTGCTTAAGAAGGAAGCCAATATTCCCCCTCCATAACTATATATTAAGGCTACTATAATATAAAGGGCGTAAAATAAACGCAACTCTAATATTATAAAGTATATTAAGACACGCCTAAATAAACTATAGAGGGACCCTAGGGTATCCTATAGGAGAATAAACTAACAACCCTAAAGTAGGGAAGATATATTAGAGGAATAGGTTTAAAAAAAAAAGTAGAAGAAGACTAGTGCTGTATTAGGACCTAGGCCTATATAAAGGAGGGAGGGAGATGTATAAGAGGCCAGTAAAGATAATAATAAGAGAGAGAAAGGAGCTAAGGTAGAGTATAAAAGAATGCTAGGAAACTATCTACTATAATATAATACTGGTTAGACCAACGCTAAAGAGGTGTATAGGAGTCAAAGGTATAGAGGCTGACTTAAGCAAGAGGAACCTAAATTATAGCATAGTTAACGCCATAGGGGGTAAATACTTAAGGGCTCTAAGAAGGCCTAATAAAGGCAGAAAATATAATAGAAACACTCTTAAGAATAGAAATAATAGGATTAAAAGATTGGCTCTACTAAGTAGGTGTCCTAGTAGGCAGCCTAAGATATAAATATAGCTGGCTAAGACAGACACTAAAACACGTAATACTATTATGCCCCTTACGCACCAACTAAGTAATACTCTTAATAGCTAGCATAGAGAACTATAATATACTACTCTTAATATAAAAAGGCTTTAAGGCGGTTACCTAGGAGCTTATTAGCTAAAATATGCTAAACTAGTTTTAGGTTATAAAGGAAATAGTAATAAAAGATAAAAGGGCGAGCAATAGACGTGTAAGGCATAATTACCTAGGTGTATAGTAGGGATTAGGCAAGCCGAGCATAAGTTATAGAAGAGTTAATAAAAGAGGACGATATGGTAATAAGGGTAGGTAATAGCCTTGTACAGAGACGAACTAATAAGGGAGAAAGGGTTGTAAGCCTAAGGAGCTTATAAGGAGGTGCCAAGGGCTAGCCAAAGGCTAGCCTTGGCAGCCCCTAAGAGCTTCCGTATGCGCACCCAAGTAAGGGGCAAAAAGTACCCTTATAGGCGCCCCCTAATAACTCTATAATAGTAGAGTAAAGTTTATAATACTAGCGCGTCCGTAGGCTTGTTACGGCAGTAGTAGTTCCTAAAAAGGTTAAAAAGTAAGGTAGTAGAGCACTATAGGCGACTTATAGGCACTAAGTAGGCGAGTCTTAAAAGGCGAAGAGATGGATTACAGGGTTTTCTTAAGTAGAGTTTTCTCCCTATATATAAATAAGGAGTAGTCCGCGTAGGCCTAATAGGGGTCCAAATTGGACGTTAAGCAATAAATAATTATTATAATACTATAATATAATACTACTTAATATATCCGCAGCTTATAGTAGCTATAACCCATATAATCTATAGTTAGATAGTTTTTAGTACGGCCCTATAGCTATTTATAGTATACTAATAAAGATTAAGTTATAAATTCTATAAATTAAGGTAATTTAGGACTAATAGTATACAGCCCGTTTTAGAAAGAGGATATCTATATAATTAAGTAGGGTTACTAGCTAAAATATAATAAGATGTAAGATAATATAATAGAGCTTACAGCAGTAAGGGATTAGGCGCTATTACTTTAGAAAGGAAACTCTTTTTAAAAAAATAAAGTAGATAGTATTACTCATGTAGTAATTCCTATAGATCCTATTAATTAATAATAATTTATTGCTTAACGTCTAATTTAGATCCCTATTGGGCCCACGCGGACTACTCCTTATATATATATGGGGAGAAAACTCCATATAAGAAAACCCCGTAATCCATCTCCCTGCCTTTTAAGACTTGCCTATATAGCGTCTATAGGGCGCCTATAAGTTACCTATAGTGCTCTACTACCTTACTTTTTAACCTCCTTAGGAACCACTGCTGCTGTAACAAGCCTACGGACGCGCTAATATTGCAAACTTTACTCTACTACTGTAGAGTCACTAGGGAGCGCCTATTGCTTACCCCTTTGCCTTCTATTACTATTTCCTTTATAACCCAGAACTAATCTAGTACATTTTAGCTAATAAGCCACTAGGTAACCGCCTTAAGACCTTTTTATATTAAGAGCAGTGTATTATAGTTCTCTGTGCCAACTACTAAGAGCATTACTTCTTGGTTAGTGCGTAAAGGGCATAGCAGTATTACATGTTTTGGTGTCTATCTTGGCCAGCCATATTTGCATCTTAGGCTATCTACTAGGACACCCACCTAGTAGAGCTAATCTTTTAATCCTATTATTCCTATTCTTAAGAGTGTTGCTATTATATTTTCTACCTTTATTAGGCCTTCTTAAAGCCCTTAGGTATTTACCCCCTATAGCGTTAACCATGCTATAACTTAGGTTCCTTTTACCTAAGTTAGCCTCTATCCGCCCCCAAATCAGGCCAAGCCCAAGGGGCTTGGCCCTCCTAGGTCCAACACAATCACTAGATCCAACGCGACGCGCATCTAATGCGCTATTCCTCTAACTTCATAACCACACAATACTACCAATTTTATACCAATGTCTTATAATTTAACTAAGGAGGCTATCCAAGATATAATTAAATAGATGGGAAAGAATAAGTACCCTAGCATTCGATGGGTTTATTAAAAATTCAACCTTTCTTACCACCGCCTGCTTGCATAATGGAATGGACGCCTAAGCAAGTCAGAGACCGGGGCAAACAATTGTAGGCTATCTAAAGAGGCAAAGTAGGCCTTGTTAGGGTATATTAACTGTATGGACTTAATTAGAACCTGTGCTCTTTTTCTACAAGTTTATAATACTGCCCAAAGACTTCTTTAGATGGAAAAACCTAACAATCCTCTACTTAGCCGCGATTAGGTTACCCATTTTATCTACTAATACCCACAGGCCAAAAAGATAAAGCAGAAGCCTATAGAACTGCAGCGCGCGGCTGTAAGCAATCCGGTGGCAATATAATAGTGGTTTAAGAGCTATAAGAAGATTGTGGATAAGAATGGGATTTTGCCTGGAGATGTATACAACTTTAACAAGAGCGGGTTTTAAATTAGGGTTGGAGGTAACCAATGGATTGTTATATTGCTTTATAATAAGCGTATAGCTACTCCAACAGAGCAGAACCGCGATTTTATTACGCTTATTGAGGTAATAAGTGGTAATGGTGTTAACCTGCCGCTGGCGCTTATTATAAACGCCAAGAACTTCCTCCACCACCATTTTCACAATACTGAGTTACCTAGCAATTATCTAATAGCTATTTCTAATTTGGGCTATTTAAATAATAATATAGCCTATTACTAGATCTAACACTTTAACCATTTTAGTGCGAAAAGGCAGGTTGGAAGCCACAGGTGGTTGCTATTTAATGGCCATGGATTACATCTTACTAAGGATTTTATACAATATTGCAACAATGTGAAGATAATTCCATTCTCTCTACCTCCTTATACCAGCCATATACTCTAGCCGCTTAATGTTATATTATTTTAGCCATTCAAACACCATTATAAGTGTGCTGTTAAGAACGCTATGCGGATAGGCTGTACTAACTTTAACAAAGTTAAATTCCTCCACGCTATTAAATTGATCCGCAAGAAAACATTTAGGGGCCAGTCTATTTATGTAGGCTTCTGAGAGACTGGCCTTATACTATATAATCCTAAAATTATAATTAAAAAGATGTGCTAATAGATATCTGCTGCGAATTCTAAGCCTAAACTAGAGCTGGAACCTGGACTTATCTTACCTAAAACACCACGTCAGTATAAGCGTCTAATATGCGTAGCTATAGACACCCTTCTAAAAGAGGATAATCTTATATAGGAGGAACGCACAGAGATTAGCTATCTTCTAGGCCGTGGTTTACAACATACTATGGAACTTAAGCTTGCCACTAAGGACCTTGCTTCTAACTAAGCAGCCACTAAGGAGTGTGCGAAGCGCCAGAAAAAGGATAGGCGCGTGGTTTAGAAGGGCAGTATCATCTACGCACGCGATGGAAGGCTAAAAGTAGATTAGAGAATTAAAGAGGAGGCAAAGAAGGCTGGAAAGGCCGCTGAGAATAAGCGGCGTAGGGAGCTTGCGCAGGAAGCTACAGCTTGACCAGAGGCTTCGGGCATGTGATTTTTAGATAGGCCTGTAGCTACAGGCAAGCGCCTTAATTGCTCCACCAAAAATATATATATATTCGTGGCCTATGTGGTGCTATACAGCTTTAAATTCGATGCCAAGACCACGCGTTGTGTTGGATCTGGTGATTGTGTTGGACCTAGGAGGGCCAAGCCCCTTGGGCTTGGCCTGATTTGGGGGCGGATATACCTTTAACTCCTATATACCTCTCCAGTATTAGTCCAACTAGTATTATATTGCAGTAGATGGTTTCCCAGTACTCTTATATACTTTGCTTTAGCTTCTTTCTCTCTCTTGCTGTTATCTTTGCTGGTCTCTTACGCGTCTCCCTTCCTCCTCTATATAGGCCTAGGCCCTAACGCGAAATCCTATTAATTAGTAGTTATAGGTATACTTTTTAAAGGTTAAAGAATAACCTAAATAGAAAGGGGGAAGACTTTAATTATTATAAATACCTATACGCGTAAGTAGAATAAGTCTTTTAAAATTAGGCTATAGAAAGAATAAATAGTAATTACTACTTTAGTAATAAGAATAAAATAAGCTATTTTATCTATTACTATAAAAAAAGTATAAGGGAGAAAGTTGTTATTAGAGAACCTTAGAGATACTATACTACTATTAGTCTAAGATATAGAAAATAAGGGGAGTGGCTTATATATATACTAACGCTAATAAATAAATAAAATAGCTTAGGGATAAAGTAAGGAGGTTAATATAACAGGACTAGCCCAGTTATAGTAGGAATGTCTTGGTGAAATACTCAACAGATAACTATCTAAAACTATTTATAACTGTTTATAACTATTTGCAACTATTTACAACTATCTATAACTGTCTATAATTATCTGCTATAATCTACTATTTTTTACTAGCGCTGTAACACCAAAGTCTATTAAAGACCACGTGTGTATATATATACGCATTAACCACTAAGACCCCTAACTGTTTAATTATATAATTCTCTTATTATTCCTTTCTCTATTTTATATAATGTCTTTTTTTCTATAAAAGCTATATACCCTTAGATTTAGATAGAATTTATATTATTCCTTTAGATCTTCCTTAAAGCCTCTTCGCGTTTTAATACTATGTTATGTTAAAATAACTACTATTAAAATAGTAAACGAACCTAAATCCCCATTAATAACTATAAGTATTATATCTCTAGTTAGGGAACAGTTAACCATAATATAACAGTCCTTTATAGATGCCTTAGCTTAGCAGCGGGCTATATTAGAAACTTATTATTAATAATTAATGGAAGTACTTTGCAAAGAACTCTGTAATGTTAAAGCACTTATATTAAAGACCCTAACACCGCCTATAAATAAAATTAATATAACTATATCTAAGCCTAGCCCCTTAAACGCGAACTCTAAACTAGTAATAGTAACTTAACCTATACCTATAAAAAATTTAATACCTACTATAAAATCTAAAAAGCTCCCTAATCCTTTAATATTTAATAGAAATTAAAACAATCTATATTCCTTTATAACTAAGCTCCGTCTTAAACTTTTAATAAACTATAACTAATATCCTACTAAAGCTAGTAAGGTTAGCTATGGAATGTCTTATTTAAGCAAAGACGCTACACGTACTATAGATCTATTTTTCCGTAATAGCACCTTTATTATTTTTAAAAACTTTATCTCTCTGCTAGAATAAATATATAATAACGCCAGCTATAAACATATAGCTATTACTAAACTTAAAAACCTATAATAACGGAACCAAGACTTTACTGGCTTCTTTTTAGAATTTTTAGGCCTTATTAGTAAGCTAGCTTAGAGTAAAGCCGCTAGAGTCGCTGCCCTTTAATAAGCTATTTTGGATAAGATTAGAGCCTAGTTAGTAGGTAAAGAACTACCAAAAAACCTGTCTAAATTTGCTATAATATATTAATAAATTAACGAGGACCTTTAATATAATAAATAGACTTATTCTCTAAAGCTAACTACACCTTACGTCTAGAACTCTATAAAACTAATATATACCCTAAGGCGCAATCCGTCTTTAAAACCTAAAAGCCCTATATATAACCCTATAGACCTTAATGCCGCTTAATCCTATATACCCTTAGGAACCAATAAATAAGGAACTTAAGCTATAAATAGAGAATGCTTTAGATGTGGTAAAAAAGGATATATTTAAAGGAATTGTTAAATACACCCTTTTAAAAAGGTCCGCCGTAGTTCCTCCCAGTCCTTAAATTATACTTAGTTGCTATAAAGCATTTTGCCTTTAGTTAACTTAGAAAATAAATTATTCTAGGGCTAAGTCGCGCCTTAAGATAAAAAGTGGAAGAGTATAAGTATCTAGGCTCTTCTAGCGCTAATACATAATATAACTCCCTTAATATACTTAGTAAAATTTAAATGCTTAGAAAATAGAAGGAAGTATAAATCTTAATAGATAGCGGAGCTACTAGTATGGGCTTTATTAATATAAACTACGCAAAAACTTAATACTTAAATTTAAAGAAACTTAATAAGCTATAAGGCCTATAAGGCTTTAACGGCAAACCCTTAATATATAGCGAACTAACGCACTATGCTTTTATAAAATTACAGATAGGTAAACACCTTAAATATATTTCCCTATTTATAATACCTTTAAAGCATTATAAGGTAATACTTAGATATAAATAGCTAAAATAATATAACCCTTTAATTAGCTAGGTTAAAGAAATACTAAAGTTATTACTTAAAAAACCATTTACCCTATAAACACGTATATAACTATTTAAATTTAATATAATACAAATGTAACGGGACTAGCCCAGTTACAATAGGAATGTCTTAGTGAAACACTTAACAGATAACTGTATAAAACTGTTTGTAACTGTTTATAACTATCTACAACTATCTATAACTATCCGCAATTGTCTGCTATAATCTACCATTTTCTACTAAGTTCCGCTAACTTAATTAAATTCCACCAAATTCCACCGACGTAATGGAATTTAGTTAAAACTTATTAAAATCCACGTGGGCTTATACCTACGCGTCTACTGTTAAGACCCTAAATATTTAGTTACAAGTTTTCTATGTTCCTTTCTCTTCTTTATATAATGTCTTATACTCTGCAAGAGCTATATACCCTTAGATTAGATAGAATTTATATTTATTCTTTTAAATCTTCCCTAGAGCCTCTTCGCGCCCTTATATTACATTACATTAAAATAACTACTATTAAAATAGCAAATAAACCTAAATCCCTTTTGATAACTATAAGTATTATAACCCTAGTTAGGGAACAGTTAACTATAATGCAATAGGCCTTTATGGACGCCTTAGCTTAGCAGTGGGCTGCACTAGAAGCCTAGCACTAGTAATTAATAGAAGCACTCCATAAAGAACTCCGTAACGTTAAGGCATTTGTGTTATAAACCCTAATAGTAACACCTATAAATGAGATTAAAATAATGGTACCCAAATCTAATACGTTAAATACGAACACTAAACTAGTAATAGTAGCTTACCACACCTATAGCAAACCTAGTACCTATTATAAAATCTAAAAAGCTCCCTAATCCTCTAATGTTTAATAGAAACTAAAATAACCTATATCCCTTTATAACTAAGCTCTGTCTTAAACTCTTAATAAACTATAATTAATACCCCACTAAGGCTAGCAAGGTTAGCTATGGAATATCTTGTTTAAGTAAGGACACTATATAAACCATAGATCTATTTTTCCGCAATGGCACTTTTATTTCTCTGCTAGAACGAATGTATAATAACGCTAGCCGTAAACATACAGCTGTTACTAAACTTAAAAACCTATGATAACGGAATTAAGACTTTACCAGCTTCTTTTTAGAATTTTTAGGTCTTATTAGTAAGCTAGATTAGAATAAAGCCGCTAGAGTCGCTGCTCTTTAATAAGCTATTTTAGATAAGATTAGAGCTTAGTTAGTAAGCAGAGAACTATTATTATTATTTATTGCTTAACGTCCGATTCGGATCCCTGTTAGGCCCACGCGGACTACTCCTTATATACATATGGGGAGAAAACTCTATTTAAGAAAACCCCATAATCCATCTCCCCGCCTTTTAGGGCTCGCTTATAAGTCGCCTATAAGTTACCAGTGGTGCTCTACTACCTTACTTTTTGACCTCCTTAGGAACCACTGCTGCCGTAACAAACCTACGGACGCGCTAGTATTATACACTATACTCTACTCCTGTAGAGTTATTAGGGGGCGCCTATTACTTACCCCTTTGCCTTCTATTGCTATTTTCTTTGCAACCCGGAACTGGTCTAGCATATTTTGGCTAATAAGCCACTGGGTAGCCGCCTTAAGGCCTTTCTATATTAAGAGTAGTGTATTATAGTTTTCTATGCCAGCTACTAAGAGTATTGCTTTTTAGCTGGTGCGTAAGGGGCATAATAGTATTACGTATTTTGGTGTCTGTCTTAGCTAGCTATATTCGCACCTTAGGCTACCTACTAGGATACCTACCCAGTGAAGCCAATCTTTTAGTCCTATCATTCCTGTTCTTAAGAGTATTGCTATTATATTTTCTGCCTTTATTAGGCCCTTTTAGAGCCCTTAGGTATTTACCCCCTATAGTGTTGCCTATGTTATGGCTTGGGTTCCCCTTACCTAAGTCTACCTTTATACCTTTGACTCCTATTTATCTCTCTAGCGTTGGTCTAACCAGTATTATGTTGCGGTAGATAGTTTTCTAGTACTCTTTTGTGCTCTACTTTGGCTCCTTTCTTTCCCTTACTGTTGTCTTTGCTGGCCTCTTACGCGTCTCCCTTCCTCCTCTATATAGGCCTGGGCCCTAGCGCTGCACTATTCTTCTTCTGCTTTCTCTACCTGTTTTCCTAATATATCTTCCCTATTTTAGGGTTATTGGTTCCTTCTCCTATAGGGCACCCTAGGGTCCCTCTATAGTTTGTTTAGGCGTGTCTTGATATACTTTATAATATTAGAGTTGCGTTCCTTTTACACCCTTTACATTGCATCGGCTTTAATATATAGTTATAGGGGGGGAATATTGGCTTCCTTCTCGAGCAGTGCTATGGCCGTTCGCTTATACCCGCCTGTTATACTCCTAAGGCAGGCTGTTTAGACCTTTTGGAGTGGTTTAAGGAGTGATTTAGGGGGGCCTTTCTTGGTTTCTCCAGTGGCCCAAATGCTAGATTTATACGTTATGGTTGGCCGGATAACTGCTATATATAGTAGGCGTGACCTCTAGAAGCATAGACCCTATATAGAATTAACGATCCTGGACATGGCAATATACTGTTCTTGGCCCTTATAGGCCGCTTGCGCCGTATATACGCTCTACTAGAGCTTACTGTCTACCCACACTTCTAATACCCTTAGGCCTTAAACCGGTTGACCCCTAAAGCCTTAAATATAGATTATATGCTAAAGATCTGCAGATTGGTTATGTTTTCTTATAAAATGGATTAGCTAGTATTTCTCTAGTAAGAATTGGACTCTATATCGTTTTGCCCATTCTATATAGGTGTTATAGGCTTTCTTTAGTGTCCTACAGTTCTCTGCGGCTATTGGCCTATATATAATTAGGTTTGTGTTATTAACAAAGCCTATCCCCTAGGTCGCCCCTTCCTTAAAGGTATTAAGTAGGTTACTTATAAAGAAGAGGAAGAGTATAGGCGATAGAGGTAATCCTTATGGTATTCCTATTATAACTATAATAGGGGGGCTCTAGTATCTACTAAAGACCAGTGATATTTCTTTCTGGCCTATAAATCCTTAAATAAATTAAATAATCTATTCTGGGAAGCCCTTTGCCCTAAGGATGTATAGGAGACGCTTATAGGGTATATTATTATAGGCGCCGCTAATATCTAGGCTAAGTATTAATACTATAAAGTCCTTTCGCATAGCCCATACAGTTTTAATGGTAGTAGCGAGTAGTATAAGTGCTAATAGCGTTAAGCGATTCTTTCTTACCCCTATTTAGCTTTATAGTAGTAGGGCGTGTTCCTCTGCTATATCTATTATGTGGTCCGCTATAACCTTTTTTAAGATCTTGCTTAGGGTGTTTTCTAAGGCAATAGGGCGGTAGCTTCCTGGGATTAAGTAGTCTGCTTTACCTTCTTTTTATAAGATAACCGTCGTTATAGATCTTCTAAGTCGCGGGTAGTAGCCTATTGTAAAGCATACTCTAGCTACGTCTATAAGCTAAGGTGCTATAAGTAGTCCACAGGTCTTTAGGGCTTTATTTAGGATCCTATCTAGTCCTAGTACTGTATTGTTTAAGAGGCGGCTAATAGTTCTAGCCATTTCTTTAGTTGTTATATCACTGTTAACCCTTAGGCGAGTTACCGGTGTTTTACTAGTAATGTCGCTAAGGTCTACTAGAGCTGGTTAAGGGAAAAATCTTTCTATAAGGATCTTTGCCTTCTTGTTATTATTACTTATAGCCTATAGTTTGCCTGCTCTTTATAGGGGTAGTAGGTGTAGATCTTCTACTAGGCGTCCCGCCTTTTTCTTTACCTATTTCGCTATGGTCCAAAGGCCCTTGTTATAGGGGAGACTTAGGTTAGTAGTATATTTATTTATAAACCGTCTCTAGTTATTCCTTGCTTCTTTTTTTAGGGTATTCTTTAGCTGGTTTCTTGTATCTTTATATTATCTCTTGTCCTTAGAATTATGGCTGCTTATATATTTCCTCCTTACTTGTCGTTGGCCGGCTATAAGGGCCGCGTACTGTGCGGACAATGTGTATTACGTATAGGGGCCCGGTTTTAAAACTAGGCAGTGCTCTTTTAGCCCACTTTTAATTGCTGCCTGGATTCTTTCTAGTCTTTAATTAATTTCCTTAGGGGTAGCTAATAAGCTTCGCTTATTTGGTATTAGGTGGATTTCTTCTAGGTCTTAGAGTTATTGTTTAATTATATTAAGGAAGCTATCTACGTTAAGCTTCCTTATTGCATATCTTTTGCTATTTAGTTGCGCCTTAATGTCCAGATCTAGTTGTATCTAGATAGAGATATAGTCTAAGGTAAGTGCCTATTCTTCTTTAGGGGAGCACCTTTTGAGTCTCTGGTATAGGTTTTTATCCATAATTATAAGGTTAATTGTACTTTGAGCAGTGCCTTATTGCCATATAATTATACCTAGGGGGGTAGCTAGCTTAAGGCCCCCGTTGTTTATAGCTCTTAGTAGGCACTCTACCTGTTAATTAGCAGCAATATAGATGCCCCCCTACCGTAGGTAGTGGAGGTTTATATCTCCTAGTAAAATGGACTCTGTGTGTTTAGTTTCTAGCAAGCTTATTATAGATATAATATTCTCTGTCTATACTACCCCTTTAACCCTAGGGTTATAGACATTAATAATTTATACTAGTCCCCTATATATCTAGATAGTTATAACTATAATATCT
>Ga0307507_10004182_pt1 | contig 26149 bp, 20 predicted proteins | sample 7_EM_MG_FD_207223 | JGI IMG/M metagenome (GOLD analysis project Ga0307507, IMG submission 207223) | Populus trichocarpa ectomycorrhiza microbial communities from riparian zone in the Pacific Northwest, United States - 7_EM | ecosystem: Host-associated > Plants > Roots > Unclassified | place...
TGATGGGAGATTGCAACTCTTATGGCCTACCGGTACTGTACAGCCATAATAGGTAGAGTACGGTACCGGTATGGTATCGTGTCGGCGCTAGTTCTACAGGTCACATAGTTCGATACCGGTATCATGTCTGACTAAGGATAATATACCGGTAATCTAGCCACCCCCCGTATCAGTTCGATGATGCGGTAAAGTTATCAGGATACCGGTATTGTAACTTCATCCATCCATTCGCTCGTTCTTCTTCATGCGTGCTCCGGAGTTTATCCTGGGGATCTGCTTCTCCCTTTCATTCGTCTTCGGGGAGAAAAAAAGAATCAACACAGTATGATACTAGGATATCGTGAAGACAACCCAAGCAAACAAATTAGAGACTCTCCGTTCAGATAAGAGGTTGTAAATCAAGAAACTTCCCCCCCCTCCTCCTCCCTACGGTACCTCTCTTTTCCAATCCTTACTCATCACCTATTAGATCCCCTTGCATATACTGACCTGCGGATATCTTTCAGCTGGTAAGAGCGTAGAGACCGCATCTGCACCTTCCAAAAGTATCCAGATATCTTAGCGTTTTCTAAGCGTTGTATTATACCATATAGTATATATTTAGCAAGCGACTGCCATATCCTCACCTGTTCCCGTGATATCGCGACGTTTGTGAGAAGGACTACTATTTCATAGCACTAAAATTCTAAAGCGGAATGAACTTTTTACTACAGAATACCAATATGTGCCGCCAGCTCGTACTGCACTAATATACTCTTCCTTACTTATAACTCTATAAAGTATTAACTTCTCACTAATTAATTCAAGCCGGTATTCTAGATGCAAGAGATTAATAGGACATATCAACTAGCTGTGGGAAAACCCTCTCCAGCATCTACATTACTAGGCAAGATTTCTTCTCTCTCTTATTAGGCAAAGAGTGTACCTTCTTTGCAATTGTAATTCTAGGGAAATGTCGGTGGGGCGCTCCCCAAGCCTTACACTATCAAGACACATTTAAGAATGCTAAGTACTATGATAGTGCATCATATTGGTACAAGCACGTCCTCCATACTTTTACGAGAGTGTACGTGGTATCCAGTCGAATATATCCAATCCCCTGATGCATAATTTGGCCCATTTGTTTATTAAGTCGCGGGGAGAGATATATTATATACTACCAACTATATCATGAAATGTAATCCCCAAAACATCCTTATGGCGCACTCAGTGGCTAGTGCTCTACTCCTTGAATTCCGCCTGTTAGAATTTACAAGGGGTTAAATGGACTGACATTATTATTATTATATTATTAACTTTTCAACTTCGGCTTTAGTATTTTGTAGAAGGGAGTGGATTGGTTGGTTGCCCATATCCGGCTGGATTGGGAGTAACCATATTGGAAATGATCATGTCGAGGCTAGTATAATATGGTCCTCTTGAGCCAACCTATAGGGGGGTTCAGTAAGTACTATTGCTTTTCATGCTGAATCCTATAGGCGAACTCCCATCTCCGGCCTAATATTTCTTTAGGTCAAGAAGCCATTCTTATTATAATATCATAATTATTATTTTTATAATATCCAGCAATTTAATAAATTGATGACTACCTCACCCTCTCTACTACTACTAGAACCACCCAGTCCGAGCATTCTCCGCTGATCCTTCAAGCACACTAACAACAACCTCATTAACTCCGGAACCCATAAAAGCCGCAAAAAAAAAAAGAAGAGAAAAAAGACAACATGCCTCGCCCTCACTCTCGCCCCACAATACCAGGCTACAGACCATCCGCTAATGCCAGCAAGCCAAATCTGATCAAAGCCTTCAATAAGCAATCTAAAACACTCTTCAAACACAAAGCCGGACGCTACGAACATGTGATTTTTCTGGGCATCTACTGGGAGGACGAAGATCTGCCTTGCAGTCAGGAGGTATGTTACTCTTCAGCGGATCCTTAACCCAAACCAGCAGTCTAGCTAGCCATCTCTAACCTGACTGGGATTATATAGGTCGCCCTCCTAGCCTCATTCTTCGAAAAAGTATTCCACGCTAGTACAAAGATCTTTGCGATCCCTAAAATTAACAGTCAGGAAAGTCTCAACGCCATGATGTCCAAGTTCGTCATGGAAAATCAGGGCGTTGACCGGTTGTTGGTGGTGTACTATGGCGGGCACGGGACTTCGAGTAATGGGCTGGCACTTTGGGGGGCGTGAGTTTGGCGCTTTATCCTACCTCGATCTCCCTACAAATAATCAATATAATTCAGTCCAACTAATTTGATTATGTCCATAGTTGGCGGGAATCACGACACTCACGCCGTCCCCCCTCACCAGTCATCAACTGGTTCCGCACTCAACCAATCCTCATGAGCCCCAATGACAGCGGCGATGTCCTCCTCATTATCGACGCCTGCCACTCCTCCTCGGCAGCCAGCGCCCGGGGTTCCGTCTCCAATAAAAAAGTGGAACTCATCGCCGCGGCAACCGCGAACTCTACCACTCCGGGCCCCGGCCCTAACTCCTTCACCATTAACCTAATCCGCACAATGAAGGAGCTCATAATATCAGAAGGGAGGTTCTCAGTCTCGACGCTGAATCGACACCTTCAGCTTCGGGAGGCGTCTCTGATTGCTACTCCACACTATTCAGACTTGTCGGCTAACGACTTGCCGAGCATCATGTTGTGTCCTGCCGACGGGAGCGCTGTGTCGGCTAGGCCCCAGGCGGGGGAAAGGGGAAAGAAGGCCAAGGCGTATTTGAACCTTGTGGTTGGGATTAGCCAGGAGATTGATGAGAAGGTCCTTATGGAGATGGTGGCTTGGTTGAGGAAGTCGCCATCCGAGATAGTTTGTGAGTGCGAGATGCTTGACGTGTTGAGGAGGGATAAGGGGGCTGTTTCCGGGGCTTCGGGTGGTGGTGGTTTTGGCACTCGGGATGGGGTGCTGGATCCGGGGCTTTACGAGAGCTTCGGGCCCTCTATGGATGCGGATGATTTGGCTAATATTGCTATCGGAAGATGGGCGGAGTACTCGTGTGCTCTGAAGTAATGGATCTGTTTCAGTGACAAGGCTCGGGGGTGATGGGCTTTGAGTATTGGTGTATTATTATTGTACAGCCCTTATAGTTTGATTTAAATAGTATAAAATTAATGGTAGTTATTCCCATTCGGACTTAGTATGAGTCGTAAAGTCGAGAATCTGATGAAAAATGTCAAGCGAAGCCTAACGACAAATAGAGTAGCGAAAGAGACTAGTTGCGAAAAGAGACTAGTCTGTAAGCGGATAAATATTGAAGACCGGCAACATGAACGAGTGATTAATCATGACGAGATAGCGCGCTAGTGCTATTCGACATCGGGACGACGGGCGACTATGTCCATTCTTGGGGTAAAAGAGTAAATCGATAGGAGTAATCCGGCCTGGTGAGGGGAACTTGGTAACTCCCCCCGCTTTAGTTAAGGGTTTTTCTCCTGCTTCTTGTTTGACCGGACTGTAACTTAGATGGGAAGGATTGGGGAGTGGTTCTCTGAGCTGATGTGTTTGGCATTCAATCCCACAAATCACACCCAGGCATAAAGGCCACTATGATCTCAAAGCATCTTCATCTTCCTTTCTTTTTCTTCTCGCATCTCCCTCTAATGATGGGCATGGTCTAGCTAGATGGTGAGTAAAAAGAAAAGAAGCAAAAAAGACAGTCCCTTGAATTATCCCCTCTCCCGAACTACCTGAAAAATTGCTAATGATGGGGTACATGCCGCAGATACGTCCCCATGCATCGGCTACGATTATATAATCACTATTTCACCTACAATCCCGACCGTAATTGGAGAACTCCCCCAGTTACGCAGTCAGCGTGAGGAATAGTCTATCGTACGAGCAACCTTAGGAAATCAACTCACAAAGACACCACACCACAGACACAACTAACTTCTCCGACATGAACCTCAGGCGGAGCACCAGCGCCAACGTTACTAATCTCTTACCCACAAAATTCCAAAATAAACGCTTTATAAGGATCAAGAATCGCTCCCGTACGTTCTTACCCCGATTTCATGCCGGGAGGTGGTAAGGTAACTTGCCGGTAGATGCCCAGTGCGATACTACAACCGGAAATCCGACCCCCGAACAGTTTTTCTGCTTTCCACCCCGCGCGGCGGCCTTCCCAGCGCCACGGGTCACAGATATACCACATGATATACCCAACGGAGTATGCCATCTCCGCGAATTGCACTACTCGAAGAAACACCCTCTCTCCCCCGCAACGTGATTTCACAAAAGCTCACTCGGAGTAGCGGTTGGTCTACACACCGCTATTGTGCAGTCGTCTCTTTAGAACGTTCCCAGGCTTAAGATGGAATCATTGTTCTTGCGGTATTTCTATGTTCTCGACTCGGGCACAGGTGCCTAACAAGCCTAGATCACGCACGGGTACAGTAAGGAGTGGCGGTTACGAGAGTAGTTGAAGCCGTTTGGGCTGTTCTGGATACCTGCCAGTGGTTTAGTAGAGTATGTACTCGTACAGTACACAGTGGCAGCATTAAGGTAATGCTACACCCCCGCAACCACAATACCCTCACCCGTCACGCAACCTCTCCTCGTCTCCGTACCCAAAAATCCACCTATTATAAACGCCCCCAATAACTTCGTAACTCGTTCCAAGATACACCAAGATGGTACCCCTAGCGGCCCCCAATAAAAAAAAAGTTCCATACATGTCCAAACCCCAGGAGAATCAGAAAAAATAATACAAAGGATTTGAAAGATTAAAAGGCAAAAGGAAAAAAAAAGCAAAACCCCCAGAGCAATGTATACAATAATAGACAGGTGAAACGAAGTTAAGAGAAAAAGGGAGAAAGAAAGAGAGAGAGAAGTTAAATTAAAACCCTGGCATCTATAACATTTACGACGAACCGGAACTTGCGTCTAACCTGTTTAGTAACGCGTCGAATCGACTGAGGAGATCTGCGATCCGGAATGGTTTTGATATGGCATCGTCCTGTGATGGTTAGCCACCCAGTTGGAAGGTTTCGGGCGAGCACAAGATGGTTTAGGGGGGGGGTATACCATTCCCACTTCAGTCATCTTCGCCACTTGCTCCGGGCGGGCGTTGGCGCTAATGCCCATTATTGGAACGTGCCGCCTAATCTTGCCAGACCTTTCCAACTCTCTGATCTTCACTGTCGCTGTATTTCCATCCATCACGGGCATTTCCATGTCCTATGATTCTCATGTTAGCACCTCATCCATTATAGACGATGGGAGACGGACCATCAAGATAACGTCGACCTTAGTCGCCCCGTCATTCACGAATTCACTCTTGATGATAAAATCTAACGCCTCTTGCCCATTACCTGCCACATATGTCACACATCCTTCCTTCCGCAATTGCCTCCTCAAAACCTCTTGATTAATCAGATTATCCTCCACAATCAAGACTCCATAACTAATCTGCCGCCTTTTCTGAACTACTTCCGTTGCTTTCGGTGGTGGATAGTCTTTCGTTGTTATCACTTCTGGCTTTGGTAGTTCAGAGTATTTCACCGGAGCTAGGTTCGGACTCGGGGAGGGCGCGGTGCTAGATTGACAGGCCTTTATGTAGAATGAGAAGGAGCTACCTTTGCCCTCTTCAGAATAAACACCAATCTCCCCACCCTGGATACGACAAAGCCGACGGCAGATGAATAAACCCAGACCTGAACCACCATACGTAACGTGCGTTCGGGGAACTTGTTCAAAACGCTTGAAAAGTTTCGTCTGCCACTCTGCGCTAATTCCAATACCGCTATCCTGCATAATGTCAAAAATGTGAACGCATGGTAAATGTGAATGAAATACCTGAACAGTGACCAGAATGAATACAGGGTCGCCAGTTCCCCATTCTTGGACCATGTCTTGTGGAAGCCGATCCTCAGATTCCCGGTACATAACTTCGCCATGAGCTGTCGGTCTCTCCAAAGTCGCTCCTAGCTTGATAGTAATTTCACGTTTTCCGGCTTGTTGGGAGGTAAATTTGATAGCTTGAGAGGTCAGCGCACACCCAATACAAAAACCACAATCGCGCGAACCGTTTGTCAAAAGATTCATCTAACCCAACTACAGTTAAAAACTAGTCATAGGGTTGGGCTGGAAAGACCTACTAAAATCTGCGAGAACCGCGCTGGATCAGCCTTAACCCAATCAACACCCAACTCTTGGTAAGAGTCCTCGAGCTAGTCATCTTATCAGTTTAAAGATACCTCGTATTCGAAGAGTAGGAGGGTAGGACTCACGATGAACTCGGAAATGATGCCCTTTACGTGCAATTCAGACTGGAAAATCTTCATCAATTGGGATATAACCGCATGAATCTGTACATCTACAGGCACGACACTCAGAAGCATCGAGTCTAGCTTACTAAGGGTAAGAACGTCATCTATTATCCGCATCTGTCCCTTGTGTCAGCTGAATACTGCCCCCTCCCATATCCCCCCTCCTCTTAACACATAAAAACCAAAAACAGACTTCACATGACTGGTCTACAAACAGACCTGATGCTGCACGCAAACCAAAATTGTAGACGCTGAATCAATAATCTCTTCCAGATCCAAATTGCTATCCTCCCCTTTTTGATATGCGATCAGTGCGCTCAATATCCCGTCTGCGCACTGCAACGTTGCCGAGAATGGATTCCGAAGTTCGTGACTGAATATGTCAATAAAGTTTTCCTGCTGTCGTCGCCGCTCAACAGCTTGTGTAGATAACTGCCGCTGATACTCCTCATTACGTTTGATACTGGTAATGTCAACCAACGTTAAGATGTACCCTGTAACCTCTTCACCCTCGGAAGTCGGCGTCTTTCCAGTCTGTACAACAACAGAGCAAGAAACCCAATACTTCCATCCAGGAGACCGCAAAGGGTCGTTACCCAGCCTGTACTCAAGTTTCATGTTCGACCTTGTTGCGACTGCGTTGTCGAAAGATTTGGAGACCCGTTCCGCGTCTCCCTTGTAGACCATTTTTCGCCATGCATCGCTTTCGTGCTCCACCGGAAGCCCCATCAAATTTCGATATGCCTCATTCTCGAACCAGATTTCCCCATCAGCATGTAGCATCGCCAGCCCGACCGATATTGTTTCAGCTGTACGTGTGAAGAGCAATTCACTCTTTCCGAGCTCCTCGGTTCGCTTCATCAACTGTTTCTGCAATTCCACCGCCCGAGCGCGGGCTACCCTTTCGGTTTCTTGGTTCACAGCTTTAGTAATTCCTACCCTTGAAAGCAGTGCCCTCCCAGCTGTCGCAGAAAGCTCCTTCATCAGTAATTCTATCCAGAGTTGACAATCTGCATCGACAGGCCTCCGCGGATTCAGCCCGAGTATGAGGAACCCGTGAGTTATTGAGCTGGTGGGCTGAATAGGTATAACGGCAGCGCGGGTAGGTGACTCATCAAACCCTCTGCACACAATAGTTTCACCCTCGGGTAAATTGTTCATATACTTAATCACGGCCGCATTCTCTTCCCGGGCTTGAGCCATTTCGCTGGCGAAATAGTAAGATCGCTCCTTGAGATCACATTTCCTGGGAGCCAAAACCCCACCTTCAAGGAAACCGATGTTCCCCTCAAGCACGCAGTATTCACTCTTGCCACTAACCCAGGAATCCTCATCCACCAGTGTGCGATAGATGAGCATAAAGGGAGAATCTAGAGGATTATCGTGGAAAGCCTCTATTGCCCGTCCCCAAAAGTTATCCTCATCTAAATCTCTTACGGGAGCCATTAGCGTCCCCATCTTCTGCAGCGTCTCCATCCTCCTGATTGATATGACGTGTCGGCTGAGTTCAAATGCCTGTTCCAGAACACCCTCAGGTGCACCGGAGTCGCCAATTATTGCCGATATTGTGAAATCAAAGTAGCATTCTTCGATCGAATCACCGCGGTTGAGAAACAGTTGCTCCGCCCGCTTAACGATAGATCTCCCGTGGCAGAATGCGCCACCGATTGATGGCATGAAATAGCTATGGAGCTCCGACCACCCCTGAGAAAATCCTTTCCCAAGAATCTGAGGATCCTTGTTCTGCGCTATCTTGGCCCATTGATCATTATACAAGACCATATGCGACGGGCCCCAATATATCGAGGTAGGGTAAGGCATAGCCATGATGGAGTTTGCCCATGTGCGTAGAGAGCTTGGCCACCCATCAAGAGGGCCACAAAGCGTAGTAGACCTAGAAAAGTGTTAGAAGGCACGTACTTTAGGGGAAACTCATACCACTTGACGTTCCCGAGGTTGCGCAGGTGTTGAGTAGAGCTCCTGTACAAGGGGTTTCTGATCCAGTCCATCGATGGCCCGGTAAGCTGCGGATACAGTTTATTGCAAGCCGGCTCGGGCTCGGGCACCGCAAAGATTGGAACGGATGATAGTTTATCCCTATCAGGATCACTGGCCTTGACAACTGTGCCACCGAGTTCGAAATCTCCCCCCCGGCTCACCACTTCTTCCTCTTCACCATCCTCAAAATCAACCCTCACACTATCAACGAGCTCCTTGCGTAAGCTCCCCATAACCCCAAAGCCTCCATTCATAAGCTTTTCATCACGTTCACCAGTTCCATGCTTTCGAGGTTGCATCTCCACCTGAACCCCTACATTACCCTGAAAATCATCAGAAGGGCTGGGCCGAGGACCTTCCCAGTCCGGAAGACTAATGTCCGGTAGATTATGGATGCGAGTAGCAACAATAGCCCTGATACCCTCCACCCCAATATCCATAGACTTGAACATCCACAATCCACCGTCGAATGTCCCACTCTCCCGTACGAACAACTCGTTCAGAAGATCGTCCACCGAATTCTCAGGGTCCGCTCTTGTGCGTAGCGTCCGATAGGCTTCATTCTCCCACAAGAGTTCCGGTCCCTCGAGTGAGGCGATGAGTGTAGGCCTTGGATCCGTTTCCAAAAACTTGATCAAGAGTCGAGACAATGAAGGGTTTGTCTTTTCCTTGGGCATTCTGAATATACCGGTATGGGAAGGGCTTTAGTCCAGTGCGGAGGAGTGCGGGGAGGGGGCAGGTAGGAAACGAAGAAGGGGGGAAGATACATACGCGTGCGCGAAGGGAAAAGTCCTCATCCTGATAAGCCAAAGTAGAGTCCAACCGACCAGCGATTAGAGGATTATGGGGGATCGCCGGCAGTGTAAGAGTTAGGAGAATTTAGACTCCTTACGGTTAGACTAGGGCAGTAATCTCTCCAGATGCTTTTTCTCCTTTCTTTTCCTCTCTTTTCTTTTTTTTCTTTTTTTCTTATTCCCTTTTTCTTTTTTCTTTCTCGTTTCATTTTTCTCACTTTTCCTCAGCTTTCGCTTTCCCTTTTCTCTCCTATAGTTCAGTGCCGTAACGTATCACATTTCCCCCCCTGCTCCCGTAGGGTAAGAAATGCCCCGGGAATAGGAACCGAGATGTGTTGATTCGCCACAGGCCTCTGTGCAACCTAGCCCGGGGGAGAAATGGCATTGTATCCGCAGTGGGTAGAAGACTCGAGTGTAAGTAGAACCCGACAAAACCTGACATCATTATGGCCAAAACTCTACTCGAGTACAGTTTTCGTGGTTTAATCCGACCGTAGTTATCACATCAGTACCGCAATTCGGTGCTATACAAGTGCTTGTGCCAATTCATGCTTATATATATCCTCAGGATGCTACTCTCGAGTGCTAGTGTCTCTACTTTTATGGTGGGCATAAGAGGTCCACTCTCCTGCGGTGGGAGCACTCGAGCGCAACACCAGCATCAGCAATTTACGGAGGAACAATTCAGATTGGAGAAGGTGGGGCATCTCACCAGGAAACGCCATGGAGCTTTGACTGCATGATATGCAAAGTTTTGGCAGCTTTTATCCTGACAGCTGATGGCTAAACACCACCAAGCTACTTCTCTAAGAGTTAGTCGATGACCACGCTGAGTTAGCGAGATAGTGACTCCCTATTCTTAGCTTCCCCTTACTGGCAACAGTGTTTTGTGGTGTCGCCCGCTGGTGCCGGTATATACTGGTTCCGGGCGGGTATGGGAGATTCCCATTGCGATGATGGCCCCATCAACCCAAGCATCGTGCTCGTACTCTACCGATAGTAGTAAGTATCACAGGTTACCTTACAGCGCCGTACCTGTACTGCACCTGTACAAGTACGGTACCCGAACACTCAAGCATGTTCAACTAACCCCTCAAAAGAACCCACCCATCACACAACGTGCGCAAGGGATATCTGAGGAGCAAGCCCTCCCCGCAACCTATCATAATTCCCTGATCCCCACAAAACTTTTCATTCTTCGGCATACCCTCAGGTACAGTCCTTGTTTCAATCGCGTCCATGTCTAGGCTGATCTGGTGTGCTCAATCGATCGGTTGGCAATCGAAGACAGGGTTCTAGGATGTATTGAATAGGGCATTTTAGGATGGGAAAGTTTTTTTTTCCCCTTACCGGTATGATACTCGTACTACAGGTGGTTGCCATTGATTGGTAAGTGGGCGGGTTAGGGGTTAGGGGTCAGTCATAATATTTCACTCGAAAAAAGCTTGGGTATTTTGGCACTCACGGAGTGGTCCTAGACCTTGCTTGCCCACTATCTCCGATGAACCTAAGCCTCCTGAGAATGAATTGGAAAGCTCGAAGCCCAATTCAAAGGTACCGTACAGCCGAAATTGACGCAAGGGTCTATTAGAAGATGAATTACTTAGGTCACTCTCAAGTTGGTACCCCCATTTTTAGGTGTTAGCCGATGAGTTTTCCTCTGGCCTCACATTCGAACTTTGATGAGCGATATCAAGAATTACCATGCTAGAGATAGTCAAGCGACGCAAGTTTTAACGGGTCCCAAGACTTCTCTACTAGTGTCTATAGTGGGTGGCGTGTGCATCCGTTGGGCATCGAATTTTGAACGCCTTTTACCGCACAAACCTCCCGCAGATAGTTGATACTTTCCCACTACCCTAGTACCGTATACAAGGTGCAGGCATTTAGCGACCGAACACACCACTTTGTGCCTCGCCAGTTTTTAGGGAGTCTTTGCTGGTAAACCACTTTGGTGTGCGCGAAGACTTTGTACCGGCCCCCGTACAATACCTAACCTAGGCCAGGGTGGGCCGCCACATACCTGACGCCTCGGAAGCCTGCTGGCTATTTAGCTTCTCTCACTTCCCTATTCCCCTCTTCACTTCCCTCCTTAATTCCAGATTCTATTGGCATAACAGAGATATAGGTATCGTATAAATAGCAATAGAAACAACTCTGCGAAGAGTGCGAAGCACAAAATACACGCTGAAATGGCACTCTAGGACTTCAGCTGTTAACATTAGTCTAGGGTAAGACAAGCGGACTAGATTGTGTGGCGAGGGAAGAAAAAAAAGGTAGAACACATCTTAGGGGTATTAGATAGCCTGCCCGCCCAAGGCAGGCACTGACATTAGCTGGATAAAACACCTAACGTACTGGTACTTCCTTCACCTCGATCTGCTGTAGCACATCCAGAGAGAAGATCGACTTGTCATTTCACAGAAAATTAACCTATCGGAAGAACAGGAACCATCTCCCGGTAGATACCAGGATTCGAATAACTCTTCCTAGGCCCATCCGACCCAGGCATACCGTTGAGCACAGTAAACTGTGGAGCTCCTCAAAATCCTGCATAGTGATTTATGCCTTACCGAATAGTGTTCTGCACAGGGTGAGGATCCACAACGAGGATAAGTCTCTGACCAGGCCAGGAGCCACGAGGTGTCTTTTTTTGGCTAATTATGTTAACGATAAGAGAAAAGACATGGAATTGGGGTTGGGGTTGGGTCGCAGCCACTAAGTCAAAAAAGAAAGGAAAGATGAGTGGCCGCTAACGAAGAGGTGGAACTAATGAAGCCGATCGGACACAATAGAGGTCTGAGCGCTTCCGATTCACAAAGTCCCGGAACCCGAAATTGCTGCAGGATTGAATTTCTCCCTTCCCCCATCTTGGTACTTTAGAAGCCTAAAACATTTTCAAAGCAAACATTCAAGCGATCTCGAAATATAACACCTCCCAATGTCTTATTATTTTGTCTGGTTCCTAATTTTGGGTGCCGGCGAGCATAGATCTAAGTGCTGAACCTCTCTAGGATCTCTAACGGAGGCGTTCAAATTAGAGCATTCGGGCGCTCGAGAAACTATATTTATTTAGCGATGTTAGCACTGTCTCCTAAGCCATCATGTCTCGCTCGGCTCTTCTATATCTCGCGGTCATAGCCCCTAACTCGATTTTTCAAGACTCTTAATATTACATTGGATATGGGATTTCCATAGTGAACTTGGAGGATGATTTTGGAGCCCTATGGGGCCACGAGGCCAAATCCCATAAGGCGAGGATCCTCGCTGTGAACTCTAGACTCTTTGAAGGATCTTCATACTACTCCCGGAATTTTTTTTTACCATGGTCCAAGTGGGTTTGGTCCTGTCGATTGAGATAGGTCACAATCACACCTGTGCTTGGGTCCATTTGTGTTGTCACCCAACCTATCAGTTCTCAAGACGACAGAAGAGCTATTAGAAGGATTGACGAGATTCCACCCCAAGAGAGGGGCACAGAAGCTTAGAGCATGACAAGTAGTAGCGTAATAACGCACCAAGCGCAACCCCCGGAAAAATATCTAGCGAGGATCGGGGGTCTATGACCTGTAGTTTCAAGAGGAGCAGCTATAACCTGGAACCAATCATCTGCCCGGTATCAGAAACGCGCCGATGGGGTCAGCTGTGAGCAACCACCATTCCGGGAAACAGCCCATCAACCACCCCTGCCAGAAACTGTACTCGAGTACGATGAGGGCAAGGACAAGTTCAATTCGAGTGCACTGATAAGAATAAAGAATGAGTTAGGGTCTGACCATCCGTATCCCCTAATATCACAGATACATTCCCGATGGTCTCATGAATATTGAGGGTATAGGAAATCATGGAAACTACCCCACTAAGAAGGCTAGGGGCTGAGGGATGAGAAATTGTGAGACTCGAGTGCCCTCGAGGAGGGTCGACCAGCCTCTCTTACATGCGAGCTAACACTACCGCTGAAAATATGTCTGTTCATGCTTTCCACTTTGTGTCCTGTCCTTCTCCGCAACCTGCAGAAAAATTAAACGAGTGATAAGTGATGATTACTAACAAAACCCAGCGCGATCCTCCAGTATCGCCTTTGAGCCATTAGAGTCTATCAACCCACTAGTCAAGCTTGCTCTAACCCGTAGTCAGGCCAGGCTCAAGCCGGCGTGAAAAATACCACATGTATAGGTGGGAGGTGGAAGAAGCAAGGACCATCACCTAGGTGTTTTGAACTCCCTTCTTTGGAATCAAGCAAAATAAGTGCCGAGGAGCAAGCTTCTTAGTTGAGTCCCCTATTCTTGTCAGCCCCGGCTGAGCCAAAGCATAACTCGGATAACTCATTTAATCTAAAGAACATGCTCGATGATCTTAGAAGGCTGGTGGTGCTCATTCCCGAACTCCCAGGAGACAACGTATGAGGCAATGCCTTACTTTGACACTAGAGAGGGCGTGGCCCTAGAGCGTTGTGAGCTGATATGTACCCCGTTGAGTGCCATAGCTAGTTAGGCTTGAAAGCTATTAGTTAGCTTTTGGAATGACACTGGAGAGACAAAGCTGATACCCGGTCAAGTATCATAACATGTACATACCCCTTCCTTAAGACTCCTCGGGTGATTTCCCATCACTCACTTTTGAAGAGGGTTGTTTAGGTAAGTTTACGTAGTGTACTATACAATATAGTGCAGTGCGGTAACTTGCCGTGAACTTCGTGAACTTCGTGAACTTGCCGGGGGGCTGTTGGCCGGGCAAGTGTAGAAGATCGATTTCGCTCTCGAGGAGAGATGTAAGACCGCGAGGGAGGGTTCATGCATGGCTTACTGATGAGGAAAGGAGAACCCTGAGGTAGGCTTTTAAATAGACAGCGAACCCCAGGCGCTGCGGATGGGGATATCTTGTATCTAGCTTGGGCCTTCTTTAGTAGTATCCTCTAGTGAACGCTCTAAACCGGTGTGACACTATATAATAAAATTAGGGTAGGGCAATCACTTAGACCCTGGGTAGGCCTCCGAAGATAACCCATAAATGGTGAAGTCAATGATCTGTGATGCGGTGGGTGCAGTGATATATTCCGTGTGATGAGCTGGGACTTAGGGTTTGGTTACTTTGGTAGAGGATAGGTGTTTAGGACTGGTATCATACTTTGCTGGGGGCTCTGAGCCCATAGCTTATTAGAAGGGAACACGGACAAGTGGGAGGATCCCCAACGGTTATCATCATCCTTCAGACCCCACGCTCCTCGTTCGTTCCTATCAGTGGGATAGCTGTAGTTTTGGCACTTGATACATCATTAGCTATTATGCGTCTCCCATCCCAGTCCTCGAGTAATTTACTTCAACTAGTACGCTACCCCCTTAGCAGCATATCCTAATAGCGAATCAAACTTTTACTTATCCTAATCACCATATACAAGTACCGAATCTCGGCTGCGTTTCTTCTAGCATAGTATTGTGCTTTAACAAAATTAACCGTACATCAACGAACAGGAAAAACTTCGGCCATGACAACAGCACTCCCCCACCAACCTCATTGTGAGTTGGGCAGGAGGGAAAAAAAACTATAGGTAAAATTATAAACTATCTATAAATGATATTTAGATTACTAGAATATATGAAATATCTATCTTATACTAGTATTCAGACTACGATAAGAACTTGAATAATTGAACCCAAGGCCAAGACGTCCAAAATTCCCTCTCTTGGATAGGGGGAGGCGAGCGCACAGTGAAAACTGGCCCCCCCAGCCCGAGCTTAAGGTAAAATAAAAAGAAAAAAGAGACTGACCTTACCAGCAAAGGTAATTCTAACATCCTAGCATGAGGTCTAATTATTTGAGTTCTTACAGTATATTCTTTCTCCCTAGTATGAAGTTTCCACCACCAACTTAGAGTGCATTTGAGGCATACTTCTGGTAGATTTTTGCATTATCAAATGCAAAAATAAAGCTTAGCATTGAGAGAATTCTACTGCTTCAAATGCCAGTACCACTTTCTCTGTAAGCTGATTTAATAGCAACTCTCCTGATAACTAGATATCTCTACTAGTACACTTCAGTATCTCATATACTATTCAAGTATTCATTAACAAAATTAACCAAATATGAATGAAAACACCAGTAAAACAGTACCCCCCCTCCCCCCATGAACTCAGCCATCCTGATAACTGAAAAAATAAAACCAAGGAAAAAGAGAAGAAATTCGGTAGTGCCAGCAGAGTGGTAAGAATTTCTCTGAGAGGGTTTGTTGTACAAGACCTCCTAGAGGTGATGTTTTGCCACCCCTGGCTGGTATTCAAGCTCAGTAATAACGAATATTCAGTCTTTCAAGTGATATTAGAAAGTTGGATACCTCATGAAAGCTTTCAAATCAGTCATTGGAATTAAAGATGCATTCATCTTGTGTGATAAACATAATGAATCTAGGCCAACTGGCAACTCAGGCTTCTGACTCATTTATATAACCTCTATACTCTTGCTCCACCTATCTTCTTTTGTGGTAAATATTGCATAACTGCCAGATATATATTATCTTGTCAATCTTTCTTATCCCACCTCTTGTGGCCATCCTTGTAAATTCTTTTTTTGACTTTTTTCCATTTCCAACCCAGTTTCAGTACTGATATCCCAACTGAGCTACTTTGAAGAACTCTATTTATTCTTCTTTGTATTTCTGCAATTGATATTCTTAGTAAGTGGTTTTCCTCATGGGGAGTTTCCTTTCAAATCTGAAATGTTTCAAACTAAGACTAGCTGGTAGCCATTGACACTAGTCTTTTGTTGAATTCATAGCTATACAATTTAATTCCAACTTAAAGTTAGTATTCTAATATGAAAATTGAAGAAATTTAGAGAAAGTATTTACCTTCTCCAGAGTTCATGTTGTATTCCTCTATTGCAAGTATTGTTCCCTCATCAGTAAGCCAGCTTGCTTCTTTGCTATTATTTCCTTGTCTGAAAGCCTGTAGCTTTGCATTTCAAATATAATTCAGGTTTACCATATATTGAAAACTGTTGTGTCCATTTTCACTTGTTTAGCCACAATATTTAGTGTCTGATATGTCCTGCTTGCATTCTCCCTCCACAGTAGCCAAATAGGTTGTCCAGGCATTCTATCCCATTTTGCTAGTCACGGGAGTTGGGTTTGGCCCCGTTTTAAATGCTGAAGAAGTGAAGGTAATAGCTGAGGCCAATGTAGAGAAGTGAGGAATCATTTCAGCAGGAAAAGAATTCCAGAAAGGGAAGAAGAAAGAGACTCAAGTGTGATGGCTGCTGTGTTTGGATTGTCTGTACTCCCCTGCTCCTAGAGGATCTTGCTGCTCTCCTTGTGGTTGGCTCTTGTGTTCTAGGGGAGGAAAGGTCGAGGAACCCAACCTTTTTATATGATACCTCTCCGGAAGAGCTTTTCCCACAAATCCTCACGATCACCGTCACCTATTCTAACCCTATAATACTACTAGGGCACTACCCACCAACCAAAGGACCTAGAAATCAACCCGACTCGCGGGCCAAGCTGCTCGAGTTCGTCTACGATATAGTACTACAAGTAATCTCAGCACTCCGGCTACCCCGATATACAACATACTCGACGAGTAAGTGCACACACACACAGCACGACAGGAGAAGAGCAAACGAAGTATTGTCTTGGATACGTATGACATTACATTAACCTGACATAACGTAAAGCTCCACAGTCATGATATATACATCCGTCCATCCAATCCATCCTACCAGATTATTTCCAATACAGTCCCAAATGGCGACACGCTAGAAATTGAAAACAGACAGGAGGAAGGAAAAGAAGGGGAGAGATGGAGAAAGAAGAAGGGAAGGAAGGAAAACGTAACAACAGCTAGATAAATACAAAACTTCTGCTCCCATTAAAGTTACCCCACTGGTTCCCATATTTATGAAATGAAATGAAGTCGTAAGAAAGGAAACGAAAAGAAAAGAAAAGAAAGGAAAGGAAACTCGCGTCTACCTCGTAATCCAAAAAATAACGTACCAGAAACATGGGTCAAAGTATAAAGCAAGGACATAAAAGCACAAACATAAAACAAAAAAACTCCATAAAAATACATCCCCAACCGACCACCCTCCTACAAGGCTAACCAACCTCCCGACCCAACCCAACCCCAATCCCGATCCCGATCCCAATTCCAAAATCCCAATCACAGCGTTCTCCGCCTGACCGCTACCGCACCCGCCGGTCCCATCACTAACACTGCCGCAAGTCTCAATACCCCCTTCCAACCGAGCCCTTCTTGCAATTCTTCCTCCAAAGCATTCGCGCCGGGGTGGTACTCTCCATAGGCGTTCTCCATCCCGCTGCTCGTAGATTGTTCACTAGTGGAGGTGCTTGGGACGAAGTACATAAAGTCCATGTCTTCCCAGGGGCCCGATGTTGGAGCTGTAGGGGCGAGTGGGGAAGAGGCAGTTTTGGAGGGGAATATGCGGGAGGAGAGAGCCTTGGCAAGAGTGGCTATGTGCGGAGAGAGGTATTGTAGGGCAAAGTAGCTAGCGATCAGGCTAGTGGCAAAAAGCAGAGATATGGTGAAGCGGCGGGCGCGTCGGGTGGTAAAATGCCCTCGTAATTGGGCAGCGACAGTGTATAGCTTATCCAAGAAGTAATCCAAAAAGTCCTCACTTATCTCCTCCTCCTCCACTCCTCCCTCTATTCCTTCGCTCCCCTTCTCACCACCCTTCAATCCCTCTCCTCGATGATACACTGCGACAATTGCAAACAACACCAAGTACGGCACAAGCGCCCACGCAGGATTGAACCCCGCCATAGGGCTCCCGGCTTCCGGCCTTACAAAAAGCTGTGCGATCCCATTAATTGTCCAGATCAGAAGCGTGAGCGGTAGAACAGAGAGCCACATTATAATAACCGCATTCGAGGTGAACTGCACCGGGACGGCAATGCGCCGGACGATTTTGGCTGGGGAGATTGTGGGGAGGGTTAGGAACGGGAGGCGGTGGATCACTTCTACGGTGATATTCTCCGAGAGTAGGTTTGACGGCTGTTTCTCGGGTTCTCGTGTCGCGAAGGTAGCGGAAGCATCGGCGGGGGCTGAAGGAGCAGCAGTGGATGTCTGCTCAGGGAAGAAATCACTCGTAGAAACACTCCTAGAAACAGACTTGATCCCCGAACCATCCTTCAAGTTTATCGCCGGGGCGAGAGGACCCCGTGCGGGAAGCAATATCGAAGATGCGGGAGTCGTAATTGTAGACCCCCCAGCAAGACTTGGCGGCGGTGGGGACGGTGCTCGTGAGGCAGGCTCCGAAATGTCCATGAACGGAGACGCGATTCCCGACCCACTAAAAACGACCTCTGGCGTTGACGGCCGCGCAAATTCCTGAGAAATCAGTCTCAAGACTTCAGGAGCCTTTGGTGGGAGATTCCTATATGACGACAAGGACGAGACTTCGGGAGTTCCGGGGAGACTATATGATAGTCGGGATACCGGCGGCGCGGGGGTGCTCGGCCCGCTGTGGAAGTGGGTTGTAAAGCGCGTGACTTCTGGGGAGCTGTAGGAATGTGAGAGTGGTCTTACAGGCTCTGGGGTGCTGGGGACGCTGTAGGAGTATGAATATGAGGGCAAACTTGACGGTCGGGGACTAGCCGATCGGCGGAGGTATGGGCAATCATGCCCATCGTGCCCATGTCCGTGTCCACTCTCCGAGCCGACGGCCTTGTCTGGCTCCTCGATCTTCGGCGCTTCAACCTTAGGCCTCTCTTCTTCAACTTTCCGTTCCTCAATCTTTGTTTCCTCAGCTTCGATGGCCGATGCCGCCTCACTGGGAGGTGGAGTTATCGTTCCGGTTGGAGCGACGTCTTTACTGCTAGTACTTGTACTTGTACTGGTAATTGAAATACTCTCTCTCGAGTTCTCCCTCGAGTATAGCAGGCTCTTCCTCCTCGCCGGGGTTGTTGGAGGGGTCGGCGGGATTTGCGCTCCCCCAGACCGCCTTGCGGGAGTGACTGGATAATTTGTTATAAGCTTTGGTCGTTCCGGTGGTGAGTATATCTTACTTATTGGTGACATCGGATCATTGCTGTCTCTACTATTCGTTTCGCTTAGTACCTGTGGTTGTTGCTGAGGAGCGGTATATTTCAAAGGTGTGGTCTCAGGCGTAAGCAATCCGTTCGCAAGTAGCTGCTGCGCAAAGTAAGATGAGGATTTCAAGGGAGTCGTATCAGGCGTTAAAGTCGTTATTTTCGTAAGTTTTGCGGTTGTTGCCTCTATTATTTCTGCCCTCTCCCTTCGCTCTATTATTCCCTGCGGGCTTTCCTCTTCTACAGGTGTGAGGGCGGGTTCTTTGAGCTTCAGCGATGAGGATCTTGAAAGTGTCGGCGTGGGCGCAGGCGTTGTCCTGCTGCTGCTCCCGTGATGGTGTCCCGCGATTCCAATGATACAGTCTATACAACCAGGTTGAGCTGCTGTGAACTCAATCTTCTTGCTACCGTCGGGCGTGTTCGGCCTCGATGCTGTTCGTGGTCTACCGAAATGATCGGTATCGCTATCGATCACCCCCGCGAATTCTGCACTACTCTCTGAAGACGAACCGAACGGTATGAGCGATCCTGCCTTCTCCGAAAAAGCCCTACCAAAGTATCCTTCGTTCCGCGATTCCTCCGGCGAAGACTCGATGACTGGGTATATGCGCTCGATCTCGCCTTTTGCCAACGACGAATCCTCCTCTTCAACTATACTTTCTAGGAGGGATAATTTCGTGCCCAAGGAGCTGCTATTGCTCGATCGGAGTGATGAATTACCTTCATCGTCTTCATCCTCGTATTCGTCCTCTTCACCCTCCTCTTCTTCTTCTTCATCCTCGCTTCCATCACCTCCATCACACGGTCGCATCAGGTTGCTCGAGAGTGAAGGCGTGGGACCGAATATTGCAAGAAATTGCTTTTTAGGCGAGAAGGGCTCGGTCCCTTGCGCAGAGGATTCCATCGCCATCACAAGATAAAAGAAAAAAGATAAAATAGAAATTCGTAAAAATTTAAAAACTAGAAATAATTATAAAAAACGGGAAGACAGATATAATAATGTTTCCTGAAACAAAACCTAATAAAAACAAAAAAGAAAAAGAAAAAGTTCGGCTTTCGTTGATATATTCCTGTAGTGTTAGTAGCAGCTTAAGAAATCGAAAGAGGAGAAGAAAGAGGGGGGGAAGAGGATGGGGTAGGGGAGGGGGTGGAAGGAAGCGAATTATGTATCTCCGGGGTCTTCTCTTAGGCCGACGCCACAAGAGCTGCAAAGCATCTGCAGCTTTCAGCATTCAAGAGATGGATGGATGGACTGGGAAGTCTCCAGTTGGCTCGTACGGGGGAGGTGAGAGAATACGTGCGAATAGAAATCTATCCCTCTCACTCAGCAGGAGTAACCCGACGTGGCAGTGGAGTGGAATGGAACAGCAGGGTTAGGTGAGAACAGCGACGTGGGTAGATATTTGTGGTGGAGATTGTTTTACTGTAACTACCGCAAAAGTTCTGGATGAGGAAACGGAAATGCAAAAACGAAACGGACAGAAAAAGTGATGTCTCAAGGACAAAGTCTTGCAGCGCCTAAACGGAGAGATGCAGCGAATATCTCCAACAATTATTATGAATTGATGATACACACCGGATCACACTGTGCAGTGCACCATCCCATCCCAACCACCCGATAGATTGATCATCTTCCACCAGGCTATCACTCGCCCATAGGTCACCAGAGCACCAGAGCTCCCTCTGTTCCTCTTCCCCACAAAGACAAAGACAAGAACGGGACCCCCCATGCCAGCCTCTCCCATAAAATTTTCACCAACGCTCCAAATATTAATACCGTAAAGCCAATCCCGCCTTTACTGTACTCGTAACTTCTCGCTTAGAAAAGAATAGCAAGGCCAACTCCAAGTTTCCCCACGCCCTACCGCTTAGACAAACCCCGGCTAGCCGTGTCGGGCTAGTATCTGAGCTCCAACCAATCAGTCGGGGCGGAATAAACCTGGCGTGGTCGATGGCCGTGTGTTGCGTTGGGTGGCGGCGCCCGACCGTGCGAGGAAAATGAAACAAAAATAAAAAATACCGGAACAAGCGGTTGAAACCACCGTGAGGAAAATAGACGAAACAAACCATCGGAGGAAGAGAGGGAGAGAAACTTTGGCATGGTTACAAGTTACAAGTTACAAGTCACGGGCGCGTACTGGTACTGTATCAGCTACCGGTACTAGAGGGGCCATGTATCTTCGAGTGATATTTTTGGGAATGGATTTAAGGGGATTGTTGAGATTTCTTGAGTTTTACTAACTTAATTGTCGATGTTGGAGCGAAAGTACAAGTACTAGTACGGTATTGCCGGCGCAGTACCCTGGTGGGTACAAGGGAGGAACCCATTAACCACCACAGACAAGGATATATTTGGCTGGTTAACCTTGGATAACTGTTCCATAACTTCTTGCCGGACCTTGTACCGTAATCCGCGCTCTCCCGGTCCGGTACGTACCCAGACGGTACCGCATCTCCGCGACTCCCCTCGTGCGCGCGATGCCAGTACGGTCGCAAATTCCATCAATTCTTACTCGCATCATACGGTACGGTGGTCACAATCCCAGGCTATCCCAGATCAGCCCAATCCCCCTTTTCCAACGCTATAGACTTACAATATCCACCGTGTCATCAATGGCGGGAATCTTCCTTGAAAGGGGGCCTGGCTATCACTATCACCACCACCGCTGTCGGTGTCTTCAGTTCAGTACACCTACCTAAGTAAGTTTAAATCAAAGACACTCCACAATGCGAGTGATAGGGGGAAATTACCCTCTGCAGGTGTAAGGTACACGTAGGGTACGGAGGAGGAAAGAACTCAACACACCGGTGCTATACTAGCACAAGTCAGCTGCAGGGGACGGCAAGGGTGTTCTATCAAGATATCAACAATTCTTCTCTTGCGGTAGACTTTGCTTCAAGTTACTGGTATTGAATTGAATAAAGCGAATTGAAGCAAAGCGAATTAGATTAACCCTCCCAACTCAATTCCTCGGGGCTCCTACTCATGTGCTTGCAGAGCCAAGCACTTGCACGAGAAGCTAAATCGCTACGATGCCGTAAATACCGCCTGTCAATCCAGGGTTAGGGCTCCATTGCCCACCATAGAAACGACTGTTGCAGGTATCGCTCCAGCGAACAACAAACCCCACAACCCCTCTTTTCTTCTTTTTCTCCTCCTCCTCCTCTTCTCATCTGAAGTTAACCCCATCTTCACCTTTCGCCAGTGTCGCCTGCTCGCTCAATCAGCCCTACCCTGCAGGAACGACTTGATCAAACTTAGACTACCCTTCTACTCGAGTATCATACAAGCATAGATACCGTTGGTATACACGTCGCACGTGTAACCCTGCCAGCGAAGCATCCATCCAGCAGTAATCCTTGTCACTCATGCATCATGCATAGCCAAAATGAAGGGAAAAAATGCAAATCCGGGCTGGAGTAACCTGTTGTGGAAATGTAGATCTGTCGCTTTTTTGCTTTGGTTGGCTCGATGTAAATATGTGTCTGATGCGTTTGCAGAATTGAATTTTTTTTCTTCTTTTGCTTGCTCGTGTGCTTGTACTTGTACTCAAGCAAGGGAGTCGGTGGCGATAGAGGGAGAAGGGAGGAAATGGGGTGAAACGAAAGCTGGGTTGAGTCGCGGTTGTGGTCGTAATGGTAGACTACTCGTAATGGGTGTTCCTGCTTTTGGCTTGCGAGAGAGTATGACGGTGGACGGCTCTCTCAGGTACGATACCGGTATGGTAGACGAACCCACTGTGATGGGATATTTTTTCTTATTCTTCTGACGGGTGGTGATTTTGCTGTTGGGCGGCTTAGTTAGACTAGGTTACGCAAGTTTTCTCGAGACTCAATGACCGTCCGGCTCCCTGACGCAGGTACGTACTCACACCTCATCAGACTTCCTCCCCTGTCTATGGTATCTCAGAGTACCGTACGAGTACTATGAGTGCCATGGGCATCGCAGCCCATTGCACTTCTCAACACCATGCGACGCCCATTCGGTTCGAGTATCCTACCGGTACTGGCACCGTTGTCTACTCCCACTCCCCAGTCGAACAAACCCAATCACGCCCAACCCTTCCATGCGCCTTCCACGCCTACCCAAAATAGTTCGCAACCCCCATCCCATAAATATAACACTTACTTTTCCCATGCCCTATGCCCCATGCCCTACTCTAGCCCCCACCACAAAGAAGGCGAAGATTCGGGGCGAAAATCATTGGCCAGGACCTCCCCCCATTGTGATCGGCGATAGAATTCATGGGATATCACTCGGCGTTTGTCTCGCCTTGGCTAGGATTATCCTAGGTGCATTGGGCGGTGAGTGGGGGGGGTAGGTGAGCGATTGGTTATGATTGGGGCGAGGAAGATTCTGTGCGGCATTTAGGGATTGGATGAGATGGATGGTGAAACGGAAGTGCAGGAGGGGGAGTGGATGAGGTGACGATGGGATGAGGGGGGTCTTGAGGGATTTGGACTTGGGAGGTCGCTTGTTCCCGGCAAGGAATTTGGATTACGGTACCGTACTGCGCGCACAGTACTCGAGTACAGTACCCGAACGGTAGTCCTCTCTCTCAAAGTCTCGGGAGTGGGGCAAAAAAAATGATAAGTGATCCAGTTATGGTATGATTCATGTCCATAGCACCAGATTTGGCAGGAATGTCCATAAACTTGAGCCCGCGGGCATGTAATTCGTATTCTAGAGACTTAAGTGACGAACCGTAATGACATTGTTTTTTTCTCTCTATCTTTTACTCTTAGGAGTACCGTGATGCCTCATTTAACCTGATGCTTTGCTCCTGCCTCTTTCCCCTACCGAGCGCCCCCTTCGGGTATTTGGCGTTTTTCAAAGAAGTAAAGACTCAGGTCCTATCGCAGCCATTGCACATGAATGTGGCGGTAGGCAACTTCGAGCGAGGCCAACAACGGGTTCCGCGAGTACGAGTACATCCCGAGCGCAGCGCAACTTTTTCTCACCTGTTAATTTCTGGTTTCTTAGCCCTTAAAGCAACGAGAGAGCGCACACACCATTGATGCAAGCTAAAGAGAACTGCTGCACGAATGGTACCTAACCAGTATTTGCGAAATCACTTGCTATCACTCGAAAAGCTTCTTGGTGTCCTTGTTAGCGCAAGTATTCCATACGCCCTCAGGTGCTTCATTGAAGTCCTACTTCCTCTAAAGTTGAGGTGCAAGTTAGGACTAGCGGCCTTCGCCCCCCCCAATCGTCAGACCCGTGGGAGTGTATTGAGAAATGCCACGGTGATATACTTGCTTACATCATATATGTTATGATATGAAGAAATAGTTTGTGCCAGCAAGATGGCCCTCAACCCCCCAGAATCCTCCGGCGCATAGCTCTATTGAACTTGTCCCCCGATTAATTGAGATCTCACCGACACTCGGGCTGAGTGGTGTGCGGCCCGTCGATAACTGTACACGAAAAACGTGGGTTGGGTAGTGCTCTATCCCCGAGAATGCTAGAAAAGCTAATATCTGTACCTGGGCTTACCCCCCCCCCCCCATGAACAGGAGCATGTCTACAGGGAGGGGATTAAAACGGTAAAACGACGATCTGGTGCCAATATGTCCTCGTATCACCGCCACTGATACGAATGATCGCCGCTACTGTTGTGTTTGTGGTGTAAGTACCTAGTCTAGTTTCACTACTGCGACTCAGAACTCCGCTAGCACTCCTACACTCAGGAAATGCAACTTATCCCGAGTGAGAATCGATGATTGCTTCTGGAGAGAAACCTATCCTCATGCTCTCCGCACCCCACCCCCCCCGCTGGAAAAAATAATAATTCTATGGTATCATAGGTATCGTAACTCCCATGCACAGTTCCTATATTTTATAGGTCTTTATAGGCTTTTGCTCAACATGCGTCCGGAATACTTATCCCAATGCACTGCGGTAATAAGCGCACAAAGCCCACCCTCTATTTAAAAATTTAATTACAAAGAACCTCCCACTTCCAAGGAGCAAAAAATACCCCCCCACCAAAAACCTATTCCCCTCCGCCCATCTAAATGTACCAGCACTCCATACCCCTCTATTCCAAGCTTTGTCAAAATACTCGCCTATACTTACTGTACCACAAGAAACCATCCATGCCTCCATCCACCTAGCAGAAGCTAGAAATACCAAACCTCGTGATAAGGCACTGGTGTTGCTACCTTCCGGCATCACAAGTCTTCTAAAACAGTGAATTCAAAAGGTGTATTTTTCCCATTCCGGGGGCCTACCCGAACTCGAACTCGCGAGGATCTGGATTTTCCATACCGGCGGTTGGGGTAGTTCCCGTGGGGGAGGTCGGTGGTGAGATATAACCTAGCTGTTAATCCTCCGAGGCCGCCGGGGGTTGTACGATACTAGTCTAGGGAGTAGCTACGGCTTTACATATTACGATGCATAGAGTACGCTAGGCATTGCGGTACTGAGGCCTAGTGAGGGGGGAGTGGGCGTCTGGGGTTATGATTTCGAGGATTACGATGGTGGATAAGCAGTATGTATCTTGTCTCATCCCTTATCACTCGAAAACTATATTCTTTCCGGGTAAAAAATTGTTTATGGTGAATAATCTCTAATGCAAAATTCGTACAAATGTACTTACACCAATAATTCCCACAGAGTAGATATCACTAAACGACCGTAGAATAACGAAAAGAACAATTCAATTTATAATCCATACTTTATACCCCATAAGCCATAGCAAAACAAACGCCACTGTAAGAACTCGAATAATTGGACCTCACGTTAAGACGTCCGAAATTCCCTCTTGGATAAGGGGCGAACGCACGGTGAAAACTGACTCCCTCAGCCCGGGCTTAAGGCAAAAGAAAAAGAGAAAAAAAGAGCCTGACCCTACCAGCAAAGGCAACTCCAACGTCCCAGCGTGAGGTCCAATTACCGGTATTCGAGCTCTTACGGTATGCCGTTTATGCCGTTTATCATCCAGCCAATCAAAAAAAAGAGGGAAAGCAATACTCCTACACTCAAGCTACCCCTTCTTCCTCCTCAGCCTCATCGTCAATCAACCCC
>Ga0307507_10004183_pt1 | contig 26144 bp, 10 predicted proteins | sample 7_EM_MG_FD_207223 | JGI IMG/M metagenome (GOLD analysis project Ga0307507, IMG submission 207223) | Populus trichocarpa ectomycorrhiza microbial communities from riparian zone in the Pacific Northwest, United States - 7_EM | ecosystem: Host-associated > Plants > Roots > Unclassified | place...
ATTATATTAAGGAAGCTATCTATGTTAAGCTTCCTTATTGCGTATCTTTTGCCATTTAGTTGCGCCTTAATGTCCAGATCTAGTTATATCTGGATAGGGATATAGTCTAAGGTAAGTGCCTATTCTTCTTTAGGGGAGCACCTTTTGAGTCTCTGGTATAGGTTTTCGTCCATAATTGTAAGGTTAATTGTACTTTTAGCGGTGCCCCATTGCCATGTAATTGCACTTAGGGGGGTAGCTAGCTTAAGGCCCCCGTTGTCTATAGCTCTTAGTAGGCACTCTGCCTATTAATTAGTAGCAACATAGATGCCCCCCTACTGTGGGTAGTGGAGGTTCATGTCTCCTAGTAGGATAGACTCTGTATGTTTAGTTTTTAGCAAGCTTATTATAGATATAATATTCTCTGTCTATACTACCCCTTTGACCCTAGGGTTATAGACATTAATAATTTGTACTAGTCCCCTGTATGTCTAGATGGTTATAACTGCAATATCTAGGTTAACTGCCTGCTATAACTATAAGGCAAGGCTGATATTTTTACTAATTATAAAGCATACGCGTGTGGCTGCTTTTGGTTTATATAGGAGCTAGAATCCTTAGGGGCAGTATGTTAATTATGTATAGGTATTATAATACGGCTCTTATATAGTAAGAATATGGTATTTCTCTAGGTCTAGACTGTCTAGTAGGGGCCTTGCTAGACGGTGGTTCGTATTGCCGCAGTTATACTGTATAATGGTCAAGTGGCGGACCCCTGGTGGGGGTCCTTCGCCTCTCCTTCGCTCCTCACTTCTTCCGTTTCTACTTTCTCTAAAATATTCAAAACTTCCGTCTCCTGTGTTTGCTCCCTGGCCACTACTTATTTTGTATAGAGCTTTTTATTCCTGTGTCTTGTGTTCCTACTAGCCTTTCTAAATCTGAGTCTGTTATTGCCTCCGGTTCTTCCCCCGTATATATTATATATGTCATCCACATAAGCTATCCACAATAGTATATAATACGCTGCATGTTTTAGGTTAACTCTTAGCTTATCTTCGCTTTTAAGTTTAAACCTATACCTGGTTAACCTAACCACTAGTACTTCTGCTGTGGGTACTAAGATTTATCGTTTACTTCTCTAGTTCCTAGATCCCTCTTTTAGGTTCCTTAACATTATAATTAATACTCCTTTAATATAACTTATGCGTTTCTCTATAATGGGTTAGTCTTAGACTATTTTTTTATTTAGCTATATATAAAAGTCTTCCTATTTATTATTATGTTGTTGCCTATACCACTTTCCATATAACTGGTTTAGTGTGTATAGTTTGTCCATAAGAAAGTACCTTGTTATTACTGCGTTGTGACATCCTTTAGTATATCTTTCTTTAAACCTAACTAAAATGTCTAAGTCCTCTTCTTATTCCAGTTCGTTTAACCACTTTGCCCTAGGTGTCCCTGCACTAAGCCTATTAGTAACTCTTTGTACGGGTGCCCTGTCCCTTATATAACCTACTATAGACCTTCTATCTAGCTTTTATTCTTACTATGTAATAATTCTTTGCCTAAACTTATCTATAGTTTCTTATTTTCTGCGTTTTGCAGTTAGATCTTTAAAGTCGTCTTACTTCCTTATCCTGGTATTAACTATTTAATCTTTAGGCTAAATACTATATTTACCTAGAATTGCTATGGTCCTTATTTATTTATCAAAATCTTGGCTTTCCACTAACGTTCTTATTTATTCTCCAAACTCTTAGTTCTTAAACTTGCGTCCTATACTTATTTATTTATTACTAAACTAAGTCACTACCCTCTCCCATTGGTTTTCTTCTATTGTGGGTTCCTAAGCTATCCTTGTCGCGTCTTGCAAGTCTAGAGCCTTCTGTATCTCTTCTTAAGAATCTTGGACCTATGGCCTTTTACCTTTTATAAGTGGTAAGCTAGCACTAGTAGTTATCTACTTGCTTAATTATCTTTGGATATTACTCCTTCTATCTTATAAAGCAATGGAAATTGTATCTAATAGTATTATAATACCCGTTACTGATCCGCGTTTTATAGTGGTTTCAGTCTCTGCTTCTATTACGTTATTAAGGTTTAAGTACTCCTAGTTAGCCTCCTTTTTATCCTTATCACTAATAATTAATAAGTACTCCAACTCTATTATTATTATTGCTAATCTTTATCCGTACGTTGCTGTGACATCCTAATTTAGCTTATAGAGTTGATTTTATTCTTTATCTAACTCTCTAGTTCCCTTAAGTCCTCTTAACTCTAGCTCTTGCGGCTAATAGCTTGCGCTATACTTAGCATCCTTATAAATTCAGCATGCGTTATTATAACAAAACGTAAAGTGTCTAATTAAACACTTTTTAGTCCCGCGCAATATCCCTATATCTGTGTTATTATACTCTAATAACCTAGTGCCTTTTACCGCGTAGTTACTCTAACCACCTCTATAGTCTCTGGCGAAATGACCTTGTTTTTTGTAATTTATGCAAGCTCTATCTTTAAACTATTTCTCTTATTATGGAGTCCGCCTAAACGTCTTCTGCTGCTAAAATCCCTGGTTTAGCCTCTGCTCCTTAGTCCTATAATTACTTAATCCTTAACCTCTGGGTTTTTATAGTTTCTTTATCCATCTCTTAGATTCTTTAGTACCGCTTAGGTCCATTAGCTTTGCGCTATTCTATAGTTTTTAACTCTATGTCTGTTGTTGCGTACTCTACACCTTATATAACTGTGGAACTCTGTCTTGCCCTTTCTTAGCTTATTCCCTTTAATAAATCCTATTGTTAATCTTTATTAACTAATCTATTAAGTCTTGTAGACTTTCCGCATCTTCCATTAGGATGATTGTGTCCTAGACTTTAGCCTTAAGTCCCTATTTATACTATGCTATAAGCGCCTTATTATTCCACTTAACCTACATTATAAGTGTCTAAAGCTATGTCGTGTACTTAATTACTAAAGAATATTATACCAAGTTTTAAAGCTTTTATTCCGCTGTAGTTGATGCTTCCAGGTCTCTAAATATCTATATTAGTCTCTCCGCGAACCCATTCTAACTAGTAAACATAAATCGTACGTCTTAGTTAGTAGTTGTTATACCGCTTACTTGTATTTTTATAAAATAAGGTTCAAACCATTCCAACGCTCTTCCTGTTAAGAATAGTCCTGTATACGCTACCTGACCTATAGGTGTTGCCAACTTTACTCCTTCCTGCATGACCTTAAAGTGCATTTATATAAGGAATCTTTTAAGTTTTAACCTTTCTCCTAAGAATCATTTAATTAACGGTAACTTAACTTTTACTGCGCTAATTCCATTAATGCGTTCTTTGAGTATCCTATTATTATCCTATAAGTGATTAACTATTTCCTATAACTGACCTCTTATGATCAACTATAAGTCCGTATCTACTATACTGGTATCTCCCCCTGCGCCTAAGGTTATGGCTGCCGTTAATAGCGTTGTAACTAGTGCTTTAGGTAGCATATTGTTTAACTTCTTTCGCGTTTTAATACCGTAACCTTGGTAGTAAATATGTAACGGAACCTTGTAGCAAGAACTACGGTGGGCTCGTTAATGGGCTGGGTATATAGGTATAAACAACTAGTCAACAACATAATAATAACTAGTAGAGTAGTTACCTAACAGATTAACTCTAATTGTATTCTAAGATTTACTACAAAGAGAGAACTATCTGGATAGGGACTATGGTCCTTTAAATACACAACCGTACGCCTAAGAAATCCCTTTGCTTTGTGAAGTACGTGTGCTCTGTCTACTCTATTCCATAGATCACACAGATTACACAGATTATATAGATCACACTATATAACCTCGGCTACTATTCCTCATTATATGGTTCCACCGGATCCATCCTAGACCGTGCCTATATTAACCAACTAGCTTCCTCCGACTCCTCTCCGAGTAGTCGTAATATTATACTTAAAGCGTCCGTAACATACTTAAGATTTTACTTTATAACTAATTCTTAGAGCACTCTACCTTCTTACTATTTTCTACTCTAAGCTATATCCTCTCTCAAGATATTGTATAATATGCCCCTAAGAAAACTCTCTCTGGTTTATTACTTATTACTAGTATTAATAGAATATTAATTGCCATTAATAAGAGCCTTGGCTATTGTTATTGTTGTTAATTCTAATACCACTAATTAAGAGCTAATATCCCTAAAATTGGATATAGTGGCTTAGTGATATAATTCTTATATTTGTTCTAGCTTTATAGCCAAGCAAAAAGGTAAAGGTCCTTAAGAATCTTATTAAGATAGTCTATATTCTCTTTTGGCTTTGGAAGCTTATTATATAATATAGTAGTATTAGGGGTAGAAGGACTATCTCCTCTATACTTTATCTCCTAAAGAGCCTTAACCCTATTAAGCGTGGGCTTCTACCACTTCTTTTTCCAGTTTGACTTAATATACTTTATATAATAACTTGGGTAAAGAATAATTACAGCAGCGTATAAGGGGAAATTGTCTAACTTAAGGTAATACTTGTTAAATACTTGCCAGCCTACATGGATACGCTTATAGAAATCCTTATTAGCTTTATAGTATTCCTATTATAAGATTAATAGATTTATAAGATAAGGGGAATAAGAGTTATATATGGCTATTTTTAAAGTGTCAAATAAGAGTATCTATTAAAGTTAGCACACTATTAATCGTTACTTAATGTCCTTGCGTTCTAAGGGTAACTTTATAAAACAGTTAGAGAAACTTATATATTATACAAAGCGTATCCTAGTCTAAGTTGGTTAACTTGTTATCTTTAAGGGTATTCTAATACTTCATCTAGTACTTATAAATCGCCCTATCCTTTTGGAGCGTAATATTAAGTATATAGAACTAGCTATTCTATCTTATACGATTGTTAAGAGGAATTCTTCTTCCAGCAAAAGCTTTAATGTCTTTTATATAACCTGTAGAACTTTATATATGGATAATAATGTTATAAAGCTTGCCAAGGACACCTATATAATGAAACATATTCCTCCAAATAGCTAGATATGCTTTGCTGATTTTATCTCCGCTTTTATCCTCTACTTTATATAACTAAATTTACTTAGTACTAATAACGTCCTTAAAGAGAAAAGCCTATATAGTAAGGTTAATAATACGGCCATTATAGTGGATATGTTAGTAAATAGGATTCCAGTTAATCTTTTCCTCTTTATTTAGGTAGGCACCTACCATATAATAAAGAGTATTATTTATAGAAGCATTATCACAAATAATTGCACTAATCTGTTGTATAACTCTAAAGTCCTATAGGACAGGAAGAAGAACTCTAAATTAATCCTTGCCGCTATAAGATTGTACTATATAAAGAGCAAGAAGCGCCCTTAAAAGCTTCTATTTATTCTACTAAGTAAAGTACGCGCAGACTGCGAGAAGAAGATGCTTATTTGGAGATATCTAGATATTAAGCGAGATATAGATACTTAATATTGCTACCTAAAGCTTGTCTCGTATAATATCCTTTTAAAAAAGCTAAGAGGTGTTAATTAATTTACTAACTTTAGAATAAGCTGTTGTAATAATATTGTCCGCCTAAGGATTAAGAATATAATAAAGTATATAGAACTCTGGCCACTTAACCGTTTAGAATAGAAAATATTATATAATAATTAATAAAATAAGAGCCTTATAAACAAGCTCCTTATTAAGGACTTTGTGGAGTATAATCTGGTTAATTTCTTCTCCTTAATTAGTAGCCGAGAGCCTTTTATATAACTCCTTAAGCCGCGTCTTTACTATTATATAAATGCCTAGGCCGTCAACTAGACAATTAATTTAATACTTACTTTTAAAGGTTTATTATAGATTTTCCGCTATATAGTAGATCTATATAGTATTTATAGTAATAGATCTTATTCTTCTTGTATCTTTCTAGTTTATAGTTATATAGTAGCCAAGTGTGCTTATAGAGAGAGATGTCTAATAGCCCGCATACACTAGCTTCTAGTCCTTTAACCTTAGTAGATTTAAGAGTAGATAAGAAAATAGATAACTCTGCTTTAGAAGCCATTATACCATATAATAAAAGATAAAATTAGAATGGTGGTTAATAGAATTCTTAATATTAGATAGGTAGAGCGGGGTATGCTAAGAGATTTTATTTTTTCAGCTAATTAATAAAATAATGACAAATACGAAAATAAAATTATTTATTGATCTTATCAGATAAGATTTTATTTTAAACCACACTGCCCTGGAGAGAAGAGTTTGGGTATGCTCAGGTGTCAGCCTTGTTGCATGAGCTGCTTATCCAGCCTTGCACGCGTCTAAGTCTACGGCTCATGAAATCTTGTATTTAAATCATTATGACAGAAAGATCAAGATTATGCTAGGGCAAGATGAGGTGGATACCCTGGATGTAAATAATCTGTATGTGAAGAGGCACATACACGTGACTATCTGAAGGTTGTTCTCTTTTCTTTGCCACAAGAAGTTGCTTGACTGAGAATTCCTTTTAGCTGGACTTGAGTAATCACTTTTTTGCATAGGCTGAGGAAAATCACACTTGAGTATGCAAACTGCCTGGCCCAATGATTCGGCTAGAATAGTTCAGCGCTGTTTCACTTGAGGGTTTAGCGTAAGTTGCTGCCCGCAATCCTAGCCTCTTGTGTCGAAATGTGTAATCTGATATGCCTCAGCCACGCATAAGGCAGAATCTGCCTTGTTCGACTCGCAATGTCGGTACATAGATGTCAAAAGTCTCTCCCAATATTGTTATCAAATTCCTCAACCTATCTATATAACCAGTTAATTCCTTATCATGTCAATCAGTGCTACAGTCGGTACTGCTCAATTGCTTCAGTTTGGAGTGTCGCTATCCGATGTGGCGCTCCTTTTGAACATCGGCCGAAAGATTGGAAATTGGTTTCGTGTTTCTAGCAATGATCAAGAACTGTTAGGTTCCATCGGCGAGGACCCAGAAGCAATTCTGAAACGACGCGGCCTGATTGAGGCATCTTATATGGAACGCAAGTGGGCTGGCCTAGACTTCATATACGAAGGAAGCTGTCGCAGAAACTCGCAGACCCAGGCCAAGGAAACAGCCGCAGGTCTGAGCCCGCTGTCCTGGCTAATGATCACGATCACCACGGCATTGGATTTCTGCCTGCCTCATAATAGCATCCGAGCACTGATTAGGCGCGTTTATGTCCGGGTATTGGATCGAGATGAAGAGCTAGAAGACTCACTCCGCGTATTGCTCCCCACAAATGTTGAATCTTGGAGATCTGCTGGATCTGTGCGAAGCATGACTACGACCATTGCCAAAGCACTACAGGCCTGCCGCTACAAGCTTGTCGAGGAAAATGCCCTTCCACAACTGAATCAGGCAGAGACTGAAGAGATGGAGAATTTTCTTGTTTGGCTCCTTGAAGGCAAGTCAAATGATTTCAAGGCGATGTCCTCGATGGTTTTCGCTGTGGCCGTAGCAATAAGCAAAGTGGGAGTGAAACTTCGCACTGAAGGACGGCGGTCATACGAGGCCGAGCCTTTTATCCACTATGTGGAAAGCAATAGTATCCTGGATGATACTCTCCTGAGTAACCAAGCAAGCGAGTCTGGGGATCCTTTCTCTCAAAGAAGGGGAATAGGACATAAGGCGCAACAAATAGCATATCCACGTAACAACCCAAGCAGCATGATTCAAGCTATCCCGGCAGACCGTCGAACAATAAACAGGATGACTTATTATTGGGGACTTGGTGCGGATGCCGCCTCAAAGATGTGCCTCCAGGTTACTCAAGCCAAGTTGCCCTTTTACAAAGAAGCGGAGATCTATTATGTTCTGGAAAACAATGATGTCGAGACTAGCAATTTCACAAAAGACGTCATAATGCTTGCTGGACGTGCATTCCCTGATACCTCGGAAGATATACTTCTTGCAGTTGAAAAGATTACAGAAGGTGTGAAAGGGGATCGTTTGGCATGGCTGCAGCAGTACACTGCGCCGGAGTATCTCAAGAAAATCGAGGCTTCTAATACATGTGATATAAGCGAAAACATGGATCTTTGGCTACATTATCAGGCTCTCATATTTGGGTTCTATTACAAGCTTATAGAGCCATTGGTATCCTTCGAGCTTGTTCAGAAGGACGCATACTTTCGGGGCATATGGGGCTACGGGAGCACCACATTCTTAGCTATGTGCATCGAATTTGGAGTCGCTCTTCGCAACGGTGAAAAACAAGTAAGCCGGACCCATGTTTTGTACATGCTTTCGACGATGTTCGGTGGTCGGCAAAAGCCGTTCTCCAAAGAAACACCTAGCAAAGGACTTCTGGGTATTTTGGGACCAATATCTGTTCTTTCAAAGCCGTTGCTGCAAACAACCGATGATCCGAAAGAGATATCCAGATTCATGTTGGCCGACCTACCAATTCTAGATCTTATGTCCGATACGGATGGAGAACTCTTCGGCTGTGAAGGGGGTGGCATCACGTTTGATCCCTCGCCTACAGACCTGACTATGGTAAGGCCTCGGAGCCCGAATAAAGAATGGTCTCTGCATGCGAAAATGGGGCTGTTATTCGGAGAGGGCCAGCCCGGGGTAGTAATGGCAGCTCGGTGCGCAGGTCGACTGATAGGGTGGTTTAACCCTTTGGCTGCTGACGTTGCTTTTCTGAGCTCGATTTACCAAGAGAGACGCCATGAGAAGGAGATAGGATATGTAGATGATTTTGCTTTCATTGGATATGAGGTTGAGGATAGACAGTGGCAAAACGGTCGTTTGCTACAGCCTATTACTAATAACGCTGAAGAGCTTGTTGGTCTCGTCCAGTCGAGAAACTGTCCAGCGCTGAGGTATGCTGCGGCTGGTATCTACACCGAGATTGGAGAGGAAGTTTCGATTGCTACAGATGATTTGGATGCAGCCTACGGGAGGGTCGGTACACAAGGAATAGTTATTGCTTAGCATTCTTGCTCTTTCTGCTGGAACCTTATTGACCTGGTGCCGATCACTACTGTATTAGGGTTAGATTAGGGGTGCCTGTGACCCATCCACGTGTATATATAGCCTCATTTTCTTTGTAGATCAATCTTTACACGAGTTCTTCTTTTCTGATCTTGATTTTCCAATCGACAAACCTACACAGATTGCATACGTGTCGATCTGAAGTCCGTGCGCGGATATCAGGAAAGAAGAACTCGTGTATTGATTGATCTATGAAAGAAAAGAGATTATATATACATGATGTCGGTGCAGGATCAGCGGGGGGGTACGTAATAGGGAGTGGATGATCGAGTTAAGCAGGGGTAGGTAACTGAGTCGGGTGGCAAGACAACCTGATTCAGGTCGACAATACGCCAGCTCGCATACCTTTTGGTGGCCTCGGAGGACTATCAAGTGGAAAGTATTTGTAGTACGATTTGAAATAATTCCTTGCGGAACCTTTCTTTTATCATTCTACTATCCATAGAAAATACAGAACATACTAGTCTCTACACATTACTTTCTAGGGCTAGCTCATAGGCCTTTAATATAGGCCTATATAGTATAGTAATTAATAATTAATTGCGATAGAAATAAACTAAAAATAAATAAAGAGAGTCTACTTAGATACAGCTATATACATGACCATCTTTACCCCCTTTCGTAGGTTTTAAATTCGGTTCATATTTAACTTGGCCTGATTGCCACCAGCTGTATATTGTGACGGTGCTAGAGCGCGTCACCTGCCAAATTCTGCCAAATTCTGCCATATTCTGCCACCTGGCACACTGTCTGGTGTTGACGGCTCGGCTAAGCGCCCGATGAGTCGCTGAGCCGCACGTGACACATACAACCCCCGTCGACATTCGCGAATGTTGACGGCCAAGCCTGCAGCCAAGTCGTGCACATATTTAAATGTCTTTACCCCCACTAATTGAGTCGCTGATGCGCGCGTACTATTAGCCTATTGGTCTAGCCGTGCGCCATATATTTACCCTATGCGGTAAGGTCGCTCATCTAGTCGCTGAGCGGCCGGTAGGTAGGTATGCTTTCTCTACTTCTTTTCCCCAGTCTACATCTGCGTATATTTAAAAAATAGGAACCCCCCCTAGGGCGCCACTTCTCTAGCAGCGTCCTATCTTAAAAATGGCGTCGTTAATTAGTCGCGTAGAGATTAACGTCGCAAATAATGCCGAACTACGCGCCAACGCGCAGAGCATCCTCGCCCTTACGCGTGCTAAGAGGCCTAAAAACACGTCTCTAAATTATAAACCAAAGCAGAAGGAGTTTAAGGTAGGTAGATAGGTGCTTTACGGAGTAGTATACTTATAGCTAACGCGTGTCTTTCTAGGCCTTTTGTAAGAAGAAGCAGTACTATAACAGCGATACTATTACGGAAGAAAAGCTACTCCTTTTCCTTGTTGAGGAGGTTATAGGCCGGCCACTAAAAGTAAAAAGCCGTAAGGTTAGTAACGACGTACCCTAGGACGAGACGCGGCTCTCCTGGCGCTTAGTTCGCGGCTACATTACGGCCCTAACGGACCTCTACCGGGCGCAGAAGGCTATAGGGATAAACAGTCACCAGTTCCTATGGGAGGATAACGTTAGGGAGTACCTAAAGATTCTATAACGGAGGGACGCGTAGCAGGAAAAGGACCAGTTTGCGGACAAGGGTAGAGATACACTACTTAACGGATATACAGAGGACAAGTTTAAGAATGTCTGCCGCTAGCTATAGGCCCACAGAAACTCCTCGCCAGAATGCTACCTCCGCACGCTCGTGGATATCCTACTAGGCCACTATATGCTTACCCGTGGCGGCAATAGGCGCTCCGCCGAGATCTTAGACCTATTTACCTTTAAGTTTAAGGGCGAAGGCCCTATACGCTATATGCCCCTAATATTTACCATATACGCTAGTAAGCAGAACCAGTATAGCCGCCTTAAGACTATTAGGGCTCTACGTAATAAGAAGCTGCTTATCTATATGCTTAGCGGGCTAGCTTTCTACCTCCTATATTACTAGGACCTTAGCAATAAGCCATTCCCGGACTTTAATAAGCGGTTAGTATGGTACAATATCCGCCTAATTAAGATTAGCGCTAGGAACTATAAGGCGGCCTTCTCGTATAACTCGCAGTGGGAGTAGGTTGCTAAAGCGTTCTAGTATATCAGCGTCTTCTTGTAGAAGAAAACCTATATTGGACAAAGCGCTGGCGCTAAGACGGTAGAGCTAAAAGGGGTTAGCGAGGACTAGATTAGACGCGCTAGCAGGTGGAACTAGGAGCAGATAGTTGGCTACTACTTAAACTCGCTACTGCGGGAGTTTATGCGGACGATAGCCGGCCATACGCCGCAGATAGGCTGCTTTGAGATTCGTAGGGCAAGCGTCGCCCCCCCTAACGTACTACTGTCGACGATCTGGCCAGAGCTAGACGTCTAGAAGGGTCGGTTCGGCCCTTAGGTCGGCTAGATTAACAACCTCACGGCCACAGGCACCACGAACCTCCTATTTTACCTCCAGGAGGTCATCCTACAGGACTTAGTAGTCCTCCGCAAGATGTTCCCAAGCAGCCCCATATAGAACCACCCCATCTTTTAGCATAAGGCCTATCTACCCTTCGCGCAGAAGGTTAAAACCTACCTACAGCAGGAGGAAGAAGGCCCTAGCCAGCTATTAATACTCTACTAGGCCGTGCCAGCTATTGCGGACTGCCTAAAGACTATGGACGCCCGGAACAACTAGAGAGCACGTAAGAACGACCAGAGATTACGCGAGCTGCAGGCGTTGATTGACTGTATAGCCAAGTCCCAGTGGACGCAGTCTTCGCAGCTTCAATTGCTTACGTCCGGTAGCCTTACCTTTTGGCTTAAGGTCCCTTCAGCACAGCTACTAACAGCACGTCTACCAACGGCACGTCTACCGACGGCATATCTACTGGCAGGGTTGTCGATGATATTTTTATCCATTACTTCATAACGATATATTCATTCATAAGGAGTGATAATGATTGAATATTTTGCCAGCCCTTATGAATGAATATTCATAAAATTATGAATATATATAGAGGCTTGGGCTAGTAAATATTAAGCCGTCGGAGTGCTTAAAGTCGTGGGTAAAAGGACGAGTTGTATAAGGCTAGAGGGGAGAGCTACTAGTGAATGTTTAGGGGGTAGGGGGGGTAGAAGGGGGGTGGAGGCCTCTAGGGAGACATCGGCCCTATCGATTTAGTACCCCCCACCATGCCAAGACTGGTGATACCGCATATATCTAAAATATCGCGATTATTCATTCATATCGTGATGTTTTGGTTGGCTTATGAGTTGAATGCGATATTGGGCCTATTTATTCATTCATTCATCATCGACAACCCTGTCTACTGGCGCCTCTATCTATCGCGGGATTGAGCCAGTATGCGTCGGCCCGGGCGAGCGCTATAGCTTCCCCTTTGCCAGCGCCGCCGCAGCTACAGCCGCAGCTGTAGCTATAGCCGCAGCCGCAGTAAGGGCCTAAGTCTAAGCTTGAGCTTAAGCTCCAGCCTGAGCAGCCGCCCGTGTATCATATGTGCCGCACGGTAAAGTCCGTACGGGCCCTTTGGCCAGACATGGCAATAACTATATAATTATAATCAGCCATCTGATTGCGATTACTATATAATCACGAGAGGCGATTGCGATTTAATTGCGTAGTTATATTGATTACCTATATTTGGGGTCAGGATCTGATTTTTGGTATAGTAGACAGCTCTGTAGGACTTACCTAGATCTTCCTACATTTACCCCAAATTGATGATAGCCTCTTGGTGTTCAGGATGGCTCTTAATCGTGCCAATCTTCCTCATCCAACACCTGGCTATTGCCTATATTATTGCTGCCCGTATTACCAACTCCTCCCTCAATATTCAACACCTTAGCTGCCACCTCTGCCGACACGAAACTACCAGATTTAATGACTTCGCGTACCCAGCTTTTCAAGCACTCCGTCTGTTCAACTACCGTGGCTCCAAGCCTATATCGCGACCATGATATCGTTCGCCGTGCACCCAAAAAGACTCGTTCCGCTTCAGCCGATATTGCTAGTATAGAGAGGATATTAATGGCCATTTAAGAGAGCCTTGGGTAGAGCTTTTACTAAGAGGGTTCAAGCCACCAAGTAAGGGAGAAGCCGGCAATTAATTATAGAGGATTTGCCTATAAGAAGATAAGTTAGGTGGTATTATAAATATTAAAGGCAGATCGTACCAGTGCTTTCATTAAACCAAACCCAAACGGTTCAAACCATCTTATCAGACGTTTGATTGATATCAAACTGAGTTTGTTTGGTTTAATAACTATCAATTAAACCAAACTTGATTGATCTAGATTGATAGAATTCTATATATACCATAGAAACTAGTATTTTAAGGCTTATAAGGCTATATAAGGTAATATAGTTAGTAATAAGGCAATAATTAATGATAAAATTATTATTATTAATTGTTATTAATCATTATTAATTGGTTTAATTATAATAATATCCGCGCCATATGGCGCGGGTACCCCTGCACTAAGCAACAGGTACCTCCTACCCAGTAACAGGCGCCTCCTACCCAGCAACGGGCGCCTCCTACCTAGCAACGGGCGCCTCCTACCTAGCAACGGGCGCCTCCTACCTAGCAACGGGCGCCTCCTACCTAGCAACGGGCGCCTCCCACCTAGCATTGGGCGCCACCTACCTAGCAACAGGCGCTTCCTACCTAGCAACAGGTGCCTCCCACCTAATTTGCGCAGAGCCTTTGTATGCAGAGCTTTGTATAGAGCTTTGTGCAGAGCTTCGTGTAAAGCTTCGTGATAGCACCTTCGGCTTTTACTATATAAATTTACTGTATCTACATAAGCCTGAGATCGCAGTAATTTCCAATCTAATTAAGCTGTTTAATCGCAATTAATTAATTTAATTTAATCCCGAAATTGGCTCAATCCGCTTCAAAATGGCCCAATCAGGGGTCGTACTAAGTCGTTGGGAGCACTGATCCTACCAGAGCTTCATTTCCACTAAGAGATTAGTTCCCAAGGCAACTAGCTCATAATAAGGGCAGAAAGGCTGTTTTAGCAATTTATTAAACCAACAGACAATTGATTTGGTCCAATCAGTTTGTTTAATTGGTTTGATCCATATTAAACAAACCTTGATTGGACCAAATCAATTAAACCAAACGACCGTCGATAAGGGTCCGGTTTGATAAAAGCACTAGATCGTACAGTAATAAATCGTTCAAATTTATTATTGTTAGATAGGCTCTTAAGCTCCCTTATATATTGCCACCTCTTATATATATTCTTAATTAGATCTGGATCTACTTGCCCAGTTAGCTCGCTATTAATTAGCTTAAACTTATATTCCTTCTACTATAGCTTTCGCGCAGCCTCAATCGCTCGCTTAATTATACCAGGGTGATGCTTATCAATTGTCTTCCAGCTCTTATTAAGATAGGCCCATCGAAGCGTTGGATTAAGTAGTAAGGCTACCACGTATACTGGTGTTTTGTTAGTTAAGGTGTAGTACTTATTAAAAGCAAACCACATCGTCAAAAGAGACGCCGAGAGGTAAGCGTTAGAGACATACTCCTGCTGCATCTCTTTTACGTGTTTAATAAGGAAATCCATGCTCTAAAGAACCTTATCTAGAGTTATTGAATCGCCTTCTAAGGCCTTTATTGCATTTTTGAACGGTAGCAGGATTGCGATTGTCTTACGGACTGTGTCCTATTCGTCACGACTAAGAGCATTAGCGCTTATCTCTTTGTAATGTAAATTTAGGAAGACTCAAATTGTAGTCTTAAGCTCTATTACTAACTCTAGTATAAGAAGCCATGAGTTCCACCTTGTATTATTATCGCGCTTCAGCATCTTCTTAGCTAGCTTTAGGAAGGCTTAATATCGCTCTATCAAACGCCTCAACCACACGGCGATATTATGTATCTTGCCCAGGGCTCCGATCTCTCGCCACTTCTCTTAAGTAGCTTCGTCTTGGTTATACTCTCCTTTAGAGTAAATATTCAAGTGTTGCTCCTCCCGCTGGAGTTCCTCTGCTGCCTGAATCGCGACTTCAACAGCTTCTTCGTCTTTATGGAAAAGGAAGGCTTGTACTGCGAGGTTAATGACATAGCCAATACAGCGAATTCGGTGCTATACGGCATTCCAAGAAGGGAAGCGCTTTTGCAGAATTTGACAGAGCTTATTATTGCTGCCGTGGTTGTCACCTAAATTAGGTGTATTTAGTATGGAACTCAATAGTAGCAGAGGCAGGAAATAAAGCCTACTAGTAAGGTAACCAATCTGGCTCTTAGGAATCTCGTACTCCTTAATCACCTTTATCATCACCTCCGCCTGCTGTTCACCTCTATGCACCTCTTTATGCTCTCTTAACGCGATCGTGGCTTTTAACAGCTGGCTCAATTCGTCTACAAAATGAGCAGTAACCACTTGGTAAGCTGTCTTGTTTAGGGCCGTCCAACAGTTAGTAGTGAAGTGGATCTTTAACTTAGCTCTCTAGAGCCTTAACTTTATGTGATCCTTTTAGATCACAAACGTCTTGCCAATTAGAACGGGCACGCTTCTGCAAGATTTGTATAAGGGCCCGCCCTCTTCCGTTAACGTGTAGTTGCAGATTTGTAAGAAGGCTCGAAACTCTAGCCACTCAACAATTATATAAGGAAGATTACGAGTAACGATTAGGTATATAAGGGAGTCAAGAAAGGTCTTCTCGTTCACCAACTCTTATAGGACTTTTGTAGTTCTTGGATCTCGCCCAGTTGCTTATTTCTCAGCTTGTCGATTAAACAATACAGTAAGTATAGCCTCGGTATTCATATCAACCTCAGATCGCTTTGGTGTAGTAAGGATTCCATGCGTGTTCTTAAGGTGTCAACGGAAAGCAGTTGCACTTAAGGAAGATTTTGCGACACCACAATCAGAACACCACTTACAGTAGAAGAGCTCCTGTTTTGATTTGCCTCTTGCTGGCAGGGTTGGCAATGATGAATGAATGAATAAATTGGCCTAATATCGCATTCAATTCATAAGCCAATCAGAATATCGCGATATGAATGAATAATCGCGATATTGTAGATATAGGTAATATCACCAGTCTTGGCATAGTATAGTACTAAATTAATGTGGCGGACGTCTCCCTAGAGGCCTCCACCCCCCCCCTAAACGTTCACCAGTAACTCTCTCCTCCAGCCCTATACAATTCCTCCTCTGACCCACAACTTTAAGCACTCCAACCGCTCAATATTCACTGGCCTAAGCTTTATTCGTTGCCAGGTAATTGTCCTTCAGGCTCCTAAAAATATTCGCTCTGGTTCAGATAACATAGGTAGTATAGATAGGATATCTATCGCCATACAGTAGAGCAATGGGTAGTCTATATAGTTGCTTAGATTAAGCCACCAATTAAGGGCAGTAGTACCAGCAGGAAGATTAGTAGGGGAGGCGTTAGTAAAGTGTTTAAATTTATCCTTAATTGTATTAAGGATTGACTGCTTCCTATTCTATATATTATACTCGTCAGGCTCCTAATCGCAAGCAATAGCTTCCTCCTCTTCTGCTTTGCCCGTATACTTATCCTTATACTTATTCACCTAAAGCCTCCGGGCTGTATTAACCACTAGCTTCTTCTAACTGGCTTTCCAGTTGCGATCAATATAGGCCTTCCTCCAGTAAGGGGCCAATAGTAAGGCAGCGCCGTACGCGGCGACTTTGTTAGTCTTAAGGTAGTATTTATTAAAGGCATGCCAGCTGGTTTAAATACAGTCGCAGAGCTTCGGGTTAGTTGCGTACTTTTATAGAGCTAATCTAAAGTACGCCACCATAAAATCCATTATATAAAGCACCTTATTAAGAGTAGCCTTATCACCTTCTATCTCTTTTATAACTCTCTGGAAGGGCTGTAGGAAGTCTCTAATATTTTTAAGAGCTCTCTAATTGGTAGCGTTAAGGATGTCCTCCTTATTAAACTCCTCAACATACTGCTCTTAGTATTTTGCGATTGCGTCTTTTAATTTAAGAGCTACCAAGATTATATCGTACCACGAGTTCCACCGCGTGTTATTATCCATAGGAAGGGCTCGAAGAGCGGTCGCGATAAAGTTGTTATAGTGGGCGTTTAAGCTTCGAATATATACAATAACGTTATACACCTTTCCCAGAGGCCTAATCTCGCAATAAGTAAACTTGCTAGCCTTCCCTTTTTTAAACCTTTTGGCAAGGACCTCCTTAATCTGGTCGTCTTTAAGATCTAACTCTACCTCAAGCTTCTCGCGAGCGTCCTTAAAGGCAGCGTTAACGGCTTCCTTGTCCTCTAAGAAAAAGAAAGCTTATACAGCTATATTAAGTACATGCCCGTGGTAGCGAATTCAGTGTTACTATAGATCGTATTAAGCTTCTATTTCTGCCTCTTAAAGCCTCTTAGATAGCCCTACAAGAAGTCTATCATTGCTACCATAATTGTCGCCCATATAGTATCCAACTTTGTTAAGTATTTGGTAGTCCTTAAGGACTTGCCAGAGGACTTCTACCTACTTATCACCGCCGTGTTTGCCAGAAAGGAAAGGTAGAGTAAGTAGAGCCTTCTAAAGTACGCCAGTATTGTCAACAAAGTGACCGTAGATTGCAATAAAAGTCTTTTAATTTGGCGAAGACCAGGCGTCAAGTAAGAGGTATATTAGCATAAGAGAGGAAAGGAGCTTCTGCTTAAGAACTTCCTTATTAAGCATATAGGATTTCTCAATTATCCTAGGCACTAAATTATAGGAGTCTATCAGAGCTTCCTCGCAGGTGTAATTTACTATAAGAAGCAGTGCTTAAAGCTCTAGCTAAGTTACTGCGTTATATAGTAGATTTTAAACCATAATTAGCTATACAAAAGCGTCGCGTACTAGAGCTAGATTAATACTCTCTCTTAGTATAGCTTCCTTCTGCCTTTTAAGCTTCTGCGTATAAAGCTCTCCTTGCTTATAAAATAGGCCCTAAAGACTCTGCTTTATGGCCCGCTTAATAACTAAGTCCTCCTCCTTAATAACTACGCCGTGGGCGTTAAATAGATGAGTGCGTATATTTATAGTAACTATATCACGCCAAGATACGCATTGCTTGCAGTACCAGTATCGCCTTCCTTTACTATTTACAAGCGGCTTACTACCAGTGGGCTTACGCGAAAGAGCCCATATATTTACAGCCTGAACTTTCCGTTTTTTATAGGCCTGTTTAAAGGATCGAGGGGAGGATTAGGTAGAGGTTTCAGTAGAGAGTAACACGTTAGATTCTTTGTCCGGATTTAGGTCATCAAAAAGCTCACTTTTAAGCTTAGATAATTCCGACTAGGTATTAGAATTACTGTCGGAGTTAATAAGAATAGATTGCAAGACAGAGGGAGGCATAGTATTAGATTGTGGTTGGTTTTAAGGGGGAGGGTTAAATATATTATAGATAGGAAGCATCTGTGGGCGAGTCTAAAAAATTTGACTCTTGCGTATCTATTAGAACGTATAGTGTAAAATTGGTCCTATATTTACACCTCAGTATCCTTTTACTACACCACGAAAGCTTTAGGTCTCTATATATATTCATAATTTTATGAATATTCATTTATAAGGGCTGCCAAAATATTCAATTATTATCACTTCTTATGAATGAATATATCGTTATAAAGCAATGAATAAAAATATCATTGCCAACCCTGCTTGCTGGTAAGCCTACTGGAGCCTTATCAAGGGCGAATGACTAAAGAGCCTTATCCTCACAGGCGCGCCGTCGCTTTAGTAGTGGCTCACCAATCTGGTGATTAGGATCCTCGCGAGCGGCTGTAATATCGTCGAACTCACGCGAATCGTGATCGCTAAGTGTTGAGCTAGTAGTGGCTTGTTCCTCTTCATGGGCTCTCTTTTGGGTGGCAGGTAGTATAGAGGAGTCAGCTAAGGGAGGCATAGCTTAAAGCGTGGGTAGTAAAGGTAAGGCAGATTGGTGGTAGATAAGGTAAGGGAGCTCTACACGGTACCCACGACGCGTTATGTACACCTAACCTTCTACAGGCCCGCACAGACGTATATTGTATGTATTTTGATTGGTTTAGAGCTACGCACGGATATGTAGATCATTACTGGCGGTGCAGTAAGATCTAGTACTTAACACCACGGCTCTCTCACTACTACACCTGTTCTTACTGCGGGTGATTATATTGTTGTATCTACGTAACATAATCACTAGGTGCGATTATGATTCGATTGGTTATGTTACTATATAATTAAACATAACCGTAACTAACTAACTGATTATTGCCATGTCTGCCTTTGGCGTAAGTGGACTGAGGGGCTTAGAGGTAATCCTTCCGTAGTAGCGCTAGATTCCAAATGGGGTAGTAGATAGCGGGCTGGCCGGCAGAGCGAGCTTTAATAGTACTCCCTACGGCTTAAGGTTATCAAGGAGATTAAGAGGGTCAGCAGGCCTAAAGGGTCAGCAAGGAAGCGGCTATATGGCAGGTTAATCTACGGCAGAAGTAGATGCAGTGCTTACTAAATTAGCTTTGTAAACAGCTTCAAGCGGGTAGAAAAGCTGTTAAATAGTATATATCTCTAAGATACTAAGGAGTCTTCTATTAAAGCCTTTGTCTATAGCCCCTTAGGGGCTCATTTTGGTGCGGTATAAGTTTGGTGAGGTGGGGTGCTTATACAATGGCGGCGCCCGACTTAAAATATAAATATCTTTATCAACCCATGGCCAATTTTTACTATTCTAGTATAAGTAGAGAGCTCTTAGCTAGCTCTACATATAGCGCTCGACGGATATTAAGAGCGCGGCGTCGCTGGCGATCGTAGATCGACTATAGACATACTATTAATGTTCTGGTACTATTTCTTACTATTTGCTCGCCTACTATTGGCTCGTCTACTATTAGCGCCTTGGCGGCCCGCGCTACCTATTTATTTATACAAGCCCTCGCGGCCACCTTTCCTCCTCCTTAGCTTAGTATCTTTATTAGATAGCAATCCACAAGCTTCGGTTTAGAGGTATTTGTGCAAGCCATTACATTATACTAAGCTCTCCCTATACTGCCTGGGAAGGCCTTAATTATATCCCACCCTAAAAGAAGACTTTTGTCTGCAATAACGCGTCAACGCGTTATACTCAGACACTAAGAAACTCATACTACTATGCCTAAGAAGGCCCTAACAATATCCTATTTTTAGAGGCCAGACTATACTTAACCTACACCCCTAAAAGAACCCCATAATTAAAACTAAATTATATAATTCTAACAATTCTTAGGAAGCTAATAATAGTACCTAAAGCAAGCTTATTTAAAAGACCTACCTCTACCTAAAAAGAATATAAGATCTAGTTGGGATTAGAAATTAAAGATAATAATAATATTATAAATGTATATAAGCAGATTTATGCCCTTGCAGCTAATTAGAAGGTTAATTATCTTTAAGCCTAAAGCATATAAAAGACTCTAAAGGAGATCCTAGAAAGCCTTACTGCCTTATAAAACAGCCTAGCCTCCCCTTTATAAAGCCTTAGTTAACCTATTTACTTAACTAAATATAATACACTAGAGAGTATAGATATAATAACAAAATAATTAAAGTCCGTTAAGCTCCCTAACCCTTAACCACTATTTAATAGGACAGACCCTACCTCCAAAAACCAGAGGATTTAAGTATAAGGAAAGCTCCGCGTTAACTATAATTATTTTACCTTTAAAGAAGCTAAAATACTCTACCTCTTTGGTTGAACTATTAGGGATACCTAGTAATACCTTTATGCTAAGTTTAAGGATAAGTTACCTATTTAGTTTATATCTGTTAATAAGATAATATAGTATTTAGCTACTATTTATGTTAATTTAAATAAAGTACGGGATGCCTATTATAACTATAACCGCCTAATAATAAAACTAAACTAATTCTTTGCCAAGTTCTAGACCTAATTTTTATACTTAATAGGCAAAGGCCAGGTTCCCCTTAAAAACTACTATTTAGACCTATATAATAAGCTAATAGTCCAACTATAAAAGAAGATTATAGTAGCCTTAGATAACCTACTAACCTACTAAAGACTTGCAACTTAATATTTGTTACTAGATTTAGAACTAAAATAAATTAATGCTTATTCTAATTAACTAAAAAGGTCCTATAATAACTAGAACCTATTTACTATACTAATAGGAGCTGGCGTTGGAAGATAAACTATAACTACCCTTATACTAAAAGCGGTTATAGCTACCTACCTATAAGCCTTATCTAAATTACTATGTACCATACCTTTAGCTAATGCTTATTATAACACCCTAATTAACCCTGCTACGGTTATATACTTTAATTATAAAAGGGATAGTTACTTTACCTTATCCTGCCCAGAGCTAAAGGATATAGGTAATATTAAGGAGATAGAGAAAGAAGAAATATCTAATAAGTTAGGAAAAGAAGAACCCTAGGGAAAGACTCCTCCCTAAGGTACCCTATTAATCTTAAGGAGATTAATCTAAGTTAGCTAATAGGTGGAAAATACTTTATAGTTCTATATATAGTATCTTAAAATGGATATAGAGTTAATATAACTGCCCTTATTAATACTGGAGTAAATAGCTTTACCTTTATAAATACTACTTATGCGAATAATATTGCTAAAATTTTAAATGTAAATACTACCTAACTAAAGAAGCCTATTTAAGTAAAAGGCTATAATAGCTAAGCCGGTAAGCCAGTTACCCATATCTTAAAGTTATATATTACTATTAATAGACGGCGCCAATTTAGTATCCCCTTCTATATCTTAGACCTAGGGTCCTATAATATAATCCTTAGCCAGAAATAGATATCCTACTTTAATATTTGGTTAAATGTTTAATAAAGACAATTTGTCTAGCTAGAAAATAGACCAAAACTGCCTTTCTTTATTAGAGAAATTTAGACTAACCGTAAGATATTAGCCGCAAGGGTTAACCCTGTCTATTAGTAGGATGTTAGAGACTATAACCTAGCCTTTACCTAAGAAGATGCCCGCCATAAGGCCAGTAAGAACTCTGTACTAATAAAGATACTCTCCTAAAGCAATATATTTAAAGAGGACTCTATATATAAAAGTGGGATAGAAAGCGGTATAGATAATGTCTAAATTATGCAGATCTAACTGGTATGGAAAAGAACATATTAGTAGGATATAAGGGATAACCTCTAAAAGATGTGATAGGAGCTAGAGGGAGTAATAATAATGCTAATACCCTAGAAGCCCCTAAAGCTATATACGCCCCTATTATTTAGTAACCCCCCTATAGTATATATCGCGGTAATTAGTGCTATAGGTTTTTACTTTAATATATATTAAAAGGGTAATAAGGTCTTTATAACTAGCTTATATAAAATTAACTAAATTATTAATAAGAAGGAAGAGGGGCTAGTAGAGGAAACTAATAAGGAGCTAATTAGGCGCTTCCTCCTTACTTACCTTTCAGACTACAAAGACGCGTTCTTAAAAGCAGCTTTGGATATACTGCCCCTGTCACGGCTAGCAAATCCACAAATTAATAGGGTAAGGCGTTGAGGGCTCTAGAGGCTATATTATGAATAGACTAAGGTAAGGGCTTAAAGAAAGGGGCGCGGTAGACGACTATGTACATGTTCGGTCGTCGGGGCAACGTTGGGGTAACGTTGATCCGTGACCGACAACGCCTTGATGGTAGCTATGTAGACGAACCGTTATATCACCCCCCTTTAAGCTAGGAGGATCGCCCTCGATCCTCGTAGTTAGGCTCTCCTTGTCCGTCTTGCCCTTCCGTCCTTCTTTGCTTTATTGTCTTCCTCTAAGGGCTCTAGATCTACGTCCTTGTGATACGCCTCTAGCCATTACAACAGCTGTACGGGTGGTCTGGCATTATGGGGTCTCTTGTTATGGAACGCCTTAATCTTATAGGGGGCGCCAATAAAGCTGTCTGCGTTATACCAGGTGTCGTCTAAGTTGTGGCCTACCTAGTTAACCTTATACTATAGCCTTCTGTGGTAGGTTCTACTAGCAAGGATCTTATCAATCTTGTACTTTAGCTCGCTATTAATTAGGATTAGCTCCTCTGGCTCCCTATTTTGGCCTAGTAGGGGGTTATCTAGGTCCTTTTATAGTCAATCGGCATGGAAGACGTTTAACATCTTTATATTTAGGGGTAGGTTAATAATATATAAGTGTCCTTTTATGCCTAGAATCTTGTATAACCCTGCAAGCTATCTATCTAGCTTAATACTTAGTTAGTTAGTAGCCTAGCCCTTCCTAGTAATATATACTTAATTACCTACTCTAAAGTCTGGTTCGCGACGGTGCTTATTAGCTTGCCTTATCTGCCGCTCTTGGGCCTTTACTAGGTTGTCTCTTACCTATTTAACTGCGTCCTAGGTCCTATGTGCGAAAGCCTAAGCTTCTTATTATATTAGCTTCTTATAAGGTGTTAAGGTTGCTTATATACGTTCCTCCTAGTTAAAGTAAAGCCTTGGCTTAAATTCTAGCTCTAGCTTATATAGTGCGAAGCTAGTAGATTTATGTGGTAAGATTGCCTATGTAAAGTTTATATAGGGGAGGAGCTCTAACTAATTATCCTGGTAGTGGTTAATAAAGGGCCTTAAGCGTTAGTTAATGTACTGGTTTAGTACCTCTATATTACTATTAGTTTGTGGGTAACTGGATATAGAGAGCTTTTGCTTAATGCTAGTTAGTTTACATAGCTTATCTATAAAGGCTGAGATAAATTAGGGTTCTTAATCTGATATAACCGTCTCTAGGAGGCTGTACACGCGCTAGACGTGTTAGTAGTATAGGTTTACTGCATTAGCTATAGTAGCAGTTTTATAGCAGGGTAGTAAGAAGGCTCTCTTGCCTAGTTAATTAACAACTATAAAGACATTATTAAAGCCCTTCTTTTCCGTTGGGAAGGACTTAAAATTAAAAGAGATGTACTGCTAGTAGCGTTTACTAATTAGTAGGGGGTGCAGTAGGCCTGGGGTTTTGTCCTGGGGTATATAGGTCCTCCTACAGGCCCTGCAGTTTCTTATATAGGTATCGCAGTCTGAGGGTAGTCCTGGCCAATAGTATTGGTCTGCCACGAGTTTCCTAGTCTTCGTCTTGCCTAGGTAAGTGGTTACCTAGCGAGAGTATACCTCTACAATAAGGTAGGTATAGAGGCAGTTAGTATTAGGGACTATTAGCTTGCCAAAGCGGGTAAGTAGTCCTCCTTGGAGCTTCCAGCCCTTCTAGTCTTGCTTAGCTAGCTAATATAGCCCTACTAGCAACTCACTAGTTTAATTGGCCTGGAGTATCTAATTAACTAGCTTATATGGCTGCTATTTGCGATTTGCTGCAACTGGGAGGTCCTTAGAGGTTGCCTCTAGTGTAGCAATTATAAGGGCGGGGTTAATTAAATATATAGTGCGTGTGGCTACGTCCTTCTCTTTCTGCGTCTTTAGGTCCTCTTACTTTCGTAATAGGGTATTAGCCACTATATTTGCTGTGCCTGGCCTATAGGTAATCCGCATATAGAAATTAGCTAGTAGGTCTACCTAGTAGGCCTACTGTGGATTTAGCAGCCTCTTAGTTATAAAGTACTTAAGGGCTTAATGGTCTATAATTACTGTAAAGGGCATATACTAGAGGCCAATAAGGTGACCTCGTTATTCCTATAGGCCTCTTATTACTACTAGCATCTCTTTATTGTAGATCTTATACCGCATCTCTTTAGGGGACATTGTCTTTAAAAAGAAGGCTACTGGCTTCCAGGTCTCATTGTCTTATAGCTAGTTCAGCACCCTAGCTACTACTCCGTTACTTGTGTTAGTCTCTATATAGGTGTTTTAAAATGGTAAGTAGTGCTTTATTACACTACCTAATAGCATAAGGGCCTTAACTTACTTAAAGGCTTTAAGCTTTTCCTCCCCTAGTGGGTGCCATGCTTCCTTCTTTATAAGCTTACTAAGCGGTTATATAACTTAGCCGTAATCCTTTAAGAGGGCCTAGTAGAAGCTGTAGAACCCTAGGAAGGATTCTACTCCTTTTATAGAGGTAGGGGGCTCCCAATCTCTAATTATAGCTAGCTTGTTAGTGTCTATAGCGATCCTATTAGTACTAATAATAAAGCCTAGGAACTTTATCTTAGTAACGCTAAACTCGCTCTTCTTAGTAACGCTAAACTCGCTCTTCTTAATATCCGCTTATAGGCCTGTCTCTTAAAGCCTCTGCAGGACCTTCTTAATGTGGATCTTATGCTCTAGTAGGTTGTCTAAATAGATTAGGATGTCGTCAATGTAGGCTATATAGAAATCGTCTAGGTAGTTAAAAAGGACGCTGTTAATAAACCTCTAGAAGGATATAGGGCCATTGTATAGTCTAAAGGGTAGGACGCAGTACTTATACAATCCGTACCTTATACGGAATATAGTTAACTCCTTTACCTCTTCCTTTAGCTGTATATAGTAGAAAGCCTGCCGAATATCTAGCTTAGTAAAGATTTTAGCTCTTAATAGCCTTGTCAACGTCTCCTTAATTAATAGCAGCGGATAGTAGTCCTTTTTAGTAATTGTATTGAGCTTCTGAAAGTTAATATAGAATTACCACCCCCCCCTAGGCTTCTTGGCAAATAGGACTGGAGCTATAAAGGGTGTGTTACTTGGTACTATAAACCCCTTCTATAAGTGCTCCTATAGGTAGACCTTAACAAGCTCTAGCTGCTCTAGCGATATATTGTATAGTGGGCTAGGGGCTAGATTGTGGCTATTGCCTTTAAGAATAATATCGTGGTCCACTCCCTTGCAATGCGGTAGTAGCGTATTAGATATAGTGTTACGGCACTGTTACAGACCCTAGTCAGGGGCTCGGCCGAGCCGAGCCTTGGCCCTATGTATATAGACGTGTCCTTTCCTCGACCTTCTTCTAGTCCTCGTCTTGGAATTCTCGTTCACTGGCTACCAATAGATTCTGTTCTTTTGACTGAGCCTTCACATATAGCCTTTAAGAAGCTATTAGTATATTCTTAGTATGTTATGGCGCTGGTACGCGTCACCTAGTCAGGGGTTCGCTTACGCCTTGGCGCGTGTATATAGACGTGTCCGTTCCACGACCTTCTTCTTCTCCTCAGTTTTGATATCCTCGTCGATAGACAATCC
>Ga0307507_10004184_pt1 | contig 26142 bp, 9 predicted proteins | sample 7_EM_MG_FD_207223 | JGI IMG/M metagenome (GOLD analysis project Ga0307507, IMG submission 207223) | Populus trichocarpa ectomycorrhiza microbial communities from riparian zone in the Pacific Northwest, United States - 7_EM | ecosystem: Host-associated > Plants > Roots > Unclassified | place...
AGGGGGGTGATGTGACGGTTCGTCTACATAGCTACCATCGAGGCGTCGTCGGTCACGGATCAACGTTGCCCCAACGTTGCCCCGACGACCGAACATGTACATAGTCGTCTACCGCGCCCCTTTCTTCGAGCCCTTACCTTAGTCTATTCATAATATAGCCCCTTATTGTTGCTTGATCTATCGGATTGCTCCCACGGAAAGCTAGCCGTGACAGACCGTGCCTGTATTAACCAACTAGCTTCCGCCGACTCTTCTCCAAGTAGTTGTAACATTGTACTTAAAGCGTCTGTAATAGTCGTCCTTAGTTGGTTCCTGGTGTTAGGCGGTAACAGAAAGATTAAATAAAGCCTTAGGTTAACAGATAGAAGCAATATAAGCTCTATAAGCGCGTTGCTCCATATATCCTTACTTTAGAGAATTAGCGTTAATAACGTTGATCTTCTTGCCTTAACCCTTCTAGCGCAAAGCAATAGAATCCTTGTTTAGGGAGAGGGTGCATCCGTTAAAGAGTAATGGTATTATTAAATTAAGCTTTTCCTTTAGCTTTGCTATAAGATTTGCCTTTACTAACTCATCTTCTTTAAGAGCTGAGAATTGGTCGTCTCCTAAGATAATTATATTATCAGTTTACATGCTGATAATTCTAAATGGAGTTCCTGTGGTTATAATCAGGAAGTATGGGTTAAATATAGAAGTAGTTATTAAAAGCTTCTCTTTGTGGTGCTTGCTGTAGGTAGCCTACCAATGGGTTCCTACCTCTGCGATTCTATATAATGGCTTAAGCACAACCATAATCGTATCTTCGGGATATTAGTAACGAATTTGCTCTAGAAGGTATGCTAATATTAAGCGCTAAAGGTGCGTCTCTAATTGGGTATAGGCCTAAGTGATATCTTATAAATAAACCGCTATTCTATTCTTTATTAAGGAGGGAGCTAGTGCAATAATAACTTGCTGACTAGCTCGTTGAATTATAGGAGATTGTGTAAGAATTACCTCCTTACTATTATTATTGTAACCTTGGATGACAAGCCTTGATTTCTTAAATGGGGCGTTAATAGCTTTGCCCTTAATTTCGTTAACTATTCTTGATTTAAAGATACGAACTTTATCAAACTTAGTAGGGTTATATTTCTCAAATTTAAAGACTTCTTTTATAATAAGACTATCGATCTCCTGCTTATTAGATGCTTGGAAAGGAGCTCCTAGAGTTATAATATAACCTTCCTTTTAGAGCTGTTTTGCGAGTTTAAAGTTAGCCTTCTCCTTAGCTGTTATAAAGGCCATTAACAGCTTAACTTTATTCTTAATAGCGGCAATAAATTGCTCTTTAAAATTAACAAGATGTTGGCGATTTTGTAATCCCTTTAGGCGACCTCTACCGCGTCATGGTTGCGGCGTATCTACTATAATTGTATTAGAATTATGGTCGCCTTCTAGAGCATATTAATCGTGGCTCTTCTCTAGGGCATTTTCTATAGTATCCTGCAAAGGCTTAGAACTGTTATCTTTGTAGTAAGGCTTAATAACAGTTAAATGGAATTAAGTAGGTCTATAAGGTATCTAAATAGTGCAAGTCTAGCCATTAATTATAATAAGTTGATATAGGCCTAACTATTCTTCCTTTTTACGCCATACGCGTACCTTAGACTGGAGTGGCAGATTGAGCGTAGTTAAGGTATTTGGGCCATTTCTCATTCCTAGTGCGTTGTTGACTTGGCGTGTAGCGTAGAGACGTCGTACCTCCTTCGTTGCCTTGCGAATAGCCTTAGCTCGTTGCATAATAGAGGGAGATAGTGGAGAATCGTTAGTTATTTAAGGGTAGGCGCCAAAGACTAGCAACGTGGGTATAAGTCTATCTAGGCCAGTAGAATCGTTAACAGCTTTAATAGCTATTTATAAGGTAAGTTCTTCGCTAGCGTCCTCTAGTTCTAAAGAGATAATCTTATATACGCGGCGTAATAGCGCGTGATATCGCTCCACTTTTCCAACACTATTATATGCCTTAATAGGGACTTCCTTAACCTTAATTGCCATTGCCTTTGTTTATTATCGAAACTCTATAGATAAGAAGTTCTTTCCTATGTTATAGACGATTTGATTAGGGGGTCCTAGGTAGACATTAATCTAGCATAATTAAAGGGTATTCTATGCGTTCCTAGCTGACATATCCTTCAAGAAATATACGGCTTGGAAGGAGGTTAAGAAGTCGATAACTTAGAGTACTAGCTTGCCGCTAAGATATATAACGTTAATAATAATATAAAAGTTGAAGTTGTAGTTATCTTTAAGGGTGAACTTGAATTGGCCAGGGGACTTCTGGTTTATTTGGCAGTAATAGCAGTACTTTATAAGATGCTTAATTGCCTTAACCTTGACTTTATAACCTACTCGCTAAAGAACCCTAAGTAATTGGTAAACAGATAGGTGGCCAAAACGATGGTATAGTTAACGTAACTCTAACTTAGTTAAATGGCTCTAAGCAACACTCCTTTCTAGTTGTTAAAGGAGCAGCTAAGGGTGACCCCACTTACGTATAATAGGCACCCGATTATCTCCCTATACAAGTATATTCTTAAGGTTGTCGAGCTTAACGCCTAATTTGTCCATATTGCTAATATAGAATAGAAACGGAGTGTTCGTGGGAACAATGTGGAAAGTAATATATCCTAAGGGGGTTTGGACCCTAATTGTGCTAAGAGAGATCGTGGTACCCTTGCCAAAGCGTATTGTATATTGGCCTGCCGTTGATTGGTTAATCTAAACAGAGCTATTAAGCTACTAAAGGGCTCAAACTTGAGGTTCTCCTGCTGTAGATACTCCTACGGCTCTAGTATCTAGCATAATACCATAGAAGACGTTTGCCGAGTATCTATTATTAAAGGAGAACGCGGAGCTTTCCTTTGGCTTATTGAAGATATCTAACTTCGTAATAGAATGGAGCGTAGATTGGTTATTAAGAATAGTAACGGTTTGTATACCATCTACCTTACTATACTTAGTGAAGTATTGGTTAGAAGAGTAGTCCTTAATTTCTATATCTATAAGGAGCTGTTTGGTCTTATTAACCTTACCCTTAAGATCTTCTACGCCTTTATATTAAACCAGGAAGCTTTAGAAGTAGGCTATAGTAACCTTATAATTTCCGACGTTTCTTATACTCTGACGAAACTTGTTATATGCCTCCTTTTGCTTATTAAGGGAGTGTCTAGTTAACTAGCAATTTGGCTTCTTATAAACGTAGCACTTCTTCTGGCGATTACTTTGAAATAAACCTTTACGAGGACCTCTATGATTGCCTTATAGTTGACGTTAATTGTACCCTTTGCTATATTCCCTATCACGGCCACCATATATTCGGTCAGTCCAGTTATAATTATATTAGTTGGGAATACTTAGTTAGGTAGGATTTTCGGTATAGAACTATTGAGATTCTTATATTTGCATTACAGTACCTACGGCGGAGCGTAGCTTGGTATATACTCCTTTAAACGTATCCGCAGGTTTATATAGCGCCAGATTGCACTTAGGAACGTTATAGTAGGCTAAGATAACCTGGTCCCTTAGGCTGTTCTTATTTTAGTAAGTTTTAGTAAGGCCACATTGGATTTTCTAGAGTTTATTAAAGAGTAATTAAAGGCACTCTAAATGAGTCTTTATTGGGTTAGAAGCAATAACTCTCTGGAATATAGTCTCCCGCTATTTAGATATATAAAGTTGGCGATTTTTATTAGTCTTAAAGTGAGCTCTAGTAAGCTAAAGCATTATATTAAAGCTATAGTTTTTACCCGTAATATAGTCGTAATAGAATGTTGCCGCCCGTCCCTTTAACATAATAGAGAAAGCGTGGTGGTACTAGTGGCCTTGAATTCCAACCTTGTTGCAATAGTTGTAAAAGACCTGTAGTTTTGTTCTGAGTATGTTATATAGTTCTCCTCCAAACTTCTTTTCTTTGTCCAAATATACCTTTATCAGATTCATAACTTCTTATAATAGGGGCTTACTGGTTAGCTAAAGTGGAGGCAGTAGAGGAGGTAGAGGAAGAGTACCTCTAGGTAGAAAAGTACCTCTAGGTAGAAGAGTATCTCTAGGTAGGAGAGTAGCGTTCTGGGGGTTTAGATACGAATTAAAGTTGCCTTCTAAAGAATATTGGTTGGTTTTGGGTTTCTGTAGTTAACATATAATTTCAGCTTCCGTCTATACTGGCTCCTCTGTTCTAATAATAACGGCCTAAATGTTACTAGTAATTAGGTTACCGTTCTTAGCAACGTATACCCTATTCCTATAGAGGAAGTCTCGAAAATCTTGGATAATATTAACATTTCCAAGTACCTAAGTATCGGCAGTCTATCCCACAAAATCCTCCCTAAAATATTCCCATAGTTATACATTGGCGTAGTGTCTACTTCGGTAAAAGAGAATATAGTGTAGGAGGAAGCTATTAACTTGTTTTGCCGTACAGGTTGTTATATTAAAAACGGGAAAATCGTCCTAATCTTCATTAATGAGTTTCGCGTACGTGGCTACCCCTAGTGGTAAGGAGTCTCTCTAGTCGTTAGCCATGTTTTCAGAGGAAGGGAAGTGTTATAGGGTTATAGGAGAGAAGGTGTTATTGGTATAGGGATTGTCGATTATTATTTGGTACGCGTTTAGATAAGAATCTGCAATTATAGGGCTTAGGACTAGTTCTGGCCTTAAATCGCGAAGACTTGTAAAGCGTATTGTTCTGCGTAATAGACGCAAGAATCTGTAATCTAGGAAAGGCTCAGGACCAGTTCTGGCCTTTAAATCCTTAGATTCGTAGAAGAGTTCTATTTGAGGTTTAGGACCAGTTCTGACCTCAAAAGACAGCTTCCTTTAGCACAAGTAGCACTGGTACAGTGGCTCGTCTCTTCTTGGGAATACTTAGCTGCTCTATAGTATAACAGTGAAGTTAACCACTAATTAGTGTTGGTAACACAAGGTAATATTACATAGCTACGGTTCGTAGATAGTATAATAATGGTTAATTGATTCTTTTTAGGAATAAGGAAAGGGGTGAGGAACTTAAGGTTCCTTACCACGCTAGGGCCACGTCAACACGTAACGGCAATATGCCTCGCGTGACGGCAACTTGCCTCATTCCCGACAAGGACAAAAGCATTAGACAGATCAATTGGTAATTAATAGAAAGGAGTTTAGATTCTGCTATAAAAGTATTTAGAAGACGCCCTATAAGATCTATCTTATACTAATTAGCTATCTTCTTAATATAGGCTTCCTAGGATAGCTATAGGAGCCTCTAGCTACAATTGTATAGTATATAAATTTCTAGGAACCATTTTAGCTCGCTAAGGGTACTTATCTAGTATTCCTTATTTAGCTCCTTAATTGCTTCTTAAGCTTTCTTTTTATCTATCTTTTAGTAGTAGAAGACAATATTATTAATATAAAAGAAGACAACTATTCTACCTTTTAGCATAATATACGGCTCCTAGGGTACTTCTTTAAAACCCAATTTATTTAATAAGCTCATGAGATTTTTCTGCCATAATAGTAGTAATTATTATAGTCTGTATAGGGCTTTTCTTAAGCGTAGTACTTTATCTATCTTTCCTTTATTAAACCCTGGTGGTAGCTTTATGTAGATAACCTTATTAAAATTATAATAGATAAACGCATTAACTATATCTATCTATATTGTCTCCAGGTTGAATTTTGTGGTAATTGCTATAAGGGTTTAGAAGGTTGTACTAGCTAATATAGTAGCTCTTATAGGTAGGTCTCCTAGGGCCTATTAATTTCCGCAGACTATTAAGCGTGCCTTGCATTTCTAGAGAAATCCATACTTATCTATTTTGTAGATAAACACCTACATTAAGCTAAGAACCTACTGTCCCTTTATATACTTCTTATCTGTTTCTTAAAACAACCTTATTTAATAATAAGATTGGAGATAGGCTTATTAAGCCTCTTAGAACTAATCTTAAAGAGGATATATATTAAGGTCCTAAATTAATTAAAATAGCGGAGGTAGGTTCTTCCTATATAATTTAATATTATATATTCTACCTAATTTCAGCTTACTATTATTAAGTCAACTATTAAGGTTAAACTTCCTTTCTGCTAAGAAGGCGCTATAATAGGCTAATATAATCCTTTTAGCAATAAAGTCTTTAAACCTATTATCGCTGGCTTTTTTAAATAAGTTTTTAACTAAGTTATTAGATACCCCCTAAGTATTAAACATATCTCCTATTTAATAAGCAACGTCTTAATTAGTACCTTATATACCTAACTTTATAAAATACTTAACGTAAAAGGCATATAGAGATTCTTTATCTTCTTCTATTAGAGGTGGTATATAGTACATATTTTTAAGAGCTCTTGCAAGCTTAAGATCTACTAACTTATTAAAGGTTTAAATTAAAGGTTTAAACTGGCTTATTAACATTATTATTATCTTCCTCTTAAATTAACGGTTTAAATATTTCTTTATTGTCTTCTAGAAGAACCTTATTCTTAATTAGGGTATTAGGGAGTTAAATATTCTTAATTAGCGTGTCTAATTTAGTATATAGGTCCTTTAAGATATCTATTTACTTACTATTAAAGAACATCTTTTTATTAAAGATAATGTCCCTAGTAGAGATAATAATACCTTTATATAGGATCCAGATCCTGTAGATATTAGTAGAGTTATAGCTAATAAGGTAGTTAATATAGGCTTATAGATCTAGCTTGCTTAGCCTTTTCTTCTTTAGCTAGGCATTTAACGTCATCGCGTACACTCTATAGCTGTAGGCTTTTAGGTGTGCTAGTTATGGCTTTCTTAACCTATTAGCTAGAAAGGTATAGAACCTCTTATATAGTAATTTCTAACTATTGCTTTCCCGTGGCGTTCGATCTTAAAGGTAAACTATATAGTTAACTATCTCGTTCTATAGGTTGTGTAGTAGATTAGTAGCAATTCTTATTACTTATACTTTTTTAATAATTACACCCCTTAAGCGTTTGGCGGTACTGTTCTAAGCTTAAATATATAGCGCTAAAGGCTTAAATACAATCCCTTGCGTCTATAGCTATTTAAGGGTTCTTTTTCTCCCTAGCTTATTATCTGATCTAATAGTGTTAACCTTAAGGTTATACCTTAGACGAATTTATTAGATAAAATCTTTAAGTATTTATAGTGTCTCCTTCTTTTTACTATGCGTTGTTATAAAATACGGGAAGGTTCTTCCTAAGAAGGTATTATAGATAAATATAACTTATATAAATCCAGTATATGCTTTCTTAAGGTTAGTCTAGTTAATATAGAGGTTAAAATAGGGTTTATTAATATTTTATTTTAAGAACCTTCTTAAGACCTAACGCTTAATTTTGGCGAGACTGTAATATTAATATTCCATTATCTTTGGGCCTTAAAGCTTAACTTTTAAGGTATTAAGACCTAGATAATAAAGGCTTATAGGTCCTAAATAACCTAGACGCAGGTGCTATAAATATATATTACCTTTTAAGTCTAGATAAATATCTCTTAATAATACTCTACGCTTCCGTTAGCGGCGTAGTAGTTGGCTTATATTAAACGCTAATAGACTTTTTAGTTAGATGTATTTAATAGTCTATTATCTATAACGTTCTTCTATTTAATATAGAATTGTATCGTCCTTCTAAACTAAAAGATTGTTATTTCCTTTATTGTCCTAGTAGTACCCTTACTTTTAAAGTATATAGAATAATACTAGATTTGTATTAAAGTCTATATAAAAGGCAACGTCCTTAAGATATAGGATTCCCTTACTTTTGTCTAGTTTTAAGACCTAGATAGTGATATTACTATAGCCTAGTATAGACACTTCTAAGCTGTCGGCAATAATATATTTGTATTTTAGAGCTTTCCTAAAATTATAAAAATAAGAGAGGTTATTAAAGATATAAAGAGTGGTTCCTAAGTTAAAAATAGTTAATAGCTTTAGTAGATAGAGTTAACTAGTATAATATAATTCTAGGAATATTGTATTAGCTTTTCCCTTAATTTTAACTATCTCCTAGCTCTTATCCTATTGTTATTAAGTCTTATCTTCTTATTCTTTAAGTCTAATCTTTATAACTTAATTAGTAAGATCCTTATTCTTTTTTACCTTCTTTAGCACCCTTTTAATATAAGCATCTCTAATTATAACTCCTTCGGGTCTCTTATCTTTAAATAAATACTAATAGTTTTAAAGGAAATGTTCTTATTTTTTATACGCTAAGCATATAGGTATTAGCTTTTTATAAGATATCTCCTTATCTACTAGTAACCTAGCTCTCTTTAAGCGTCTAGTATATGCTAAGGTTCCTTTCCCTAGACCTTTAGTAGTATTAGAGTAATCTATTATAGCTTACTCTATAAAGTCTACATTAAAGGTACTCCCTCTTATAGTAGTATTAGCTTTCTTTAAGGGTATTCTAAGTCCTTCTTATAGCTTCTTTGCTACTTTATAGTATTTGGAAGATCTTAACTTCTAAAGGTTATTTAACTTAGTAGTATACTTTATATAGTAGGTATTACTAAATGGTTAAATAACTTCTACTAAATCTTAAAGCCAGATTTTATTGGATATTTAAGGGATCTTATACTTCTCTCCTAGTACTATTATATATTCCTATTAATCTAACTACTAATTCAATTTTAACAAGTGTTTAAACCCCTTAAGGGCTTCTATATACTAGTGTTATACCTTCTTCCTAATAAACAATAAGGTAGGTTCTGTGTTCTCCTTTAATTAAAATAGCTATTTTTTAACGGTTAAGAAAGGGTTAAGCAGTAGCTTCTTCTAGATTAATACTATAGACGTAATCTAGGTGCGGATCTATTAAAGATAATCTTCCTATTTTAGGAAATACTTTATATCCTAGTTATAGTATCGTCTGCTATTCTTGTACGCTTTCTATTAATTTGTTAAGAGCTATGTATATAAGGTTATATTCTCATTGAAATTTGTGACCTTTAGATAAGGTGGTTTTTTAAGTAGACCTTCTTAAGGTGCTTCTATAGCTGGGTCAACATAGGCCCAAATTTGCTAATCTATAAGGGCTTATAGTTGCCAAATCCATTACTCCCAGTCTTCTAGTTTATTAAGGATAATCGTGGTCAACAAACTTAATGTTAGTAGAGTCATTTTAACTAATAGGCAGATAGGGAATTAAGATAGTATTTTATCTTTAGGATCGTCCTATTGTCAGAATCGTCCTTATCGTTAGAATCGTCCTTTGACGATAAGGTAGAATTTCGTAGAAACTTATAGAATCTCGCGGAATCTCGTCCTATAACAATTAAGGTAGGATTTCTATCAGAGTCTACGTCTTAACGATAAGGTGTCAGAGTCTAACAATAAGGTAGAATTTCTTTAAATAATTAAATAATAGCTAAATAGCTTCTTAAGTCGGCGGACCGGGCTTATAACTGTCAGATAATTTATATAGAGGGGTTCATTAATAAAATGGGTTAATTAATTGATAATCTTGACTTAATCGTTAATTGATGCTTTTTAACCTTAATCTGACTTGTCTTCAGTGACGTGTCTTCGTGCACATGACTCGTGCACGTGACCCACGCCTTTAGAGAATACAGATTATCTGACAGCTTGTACTTAGTGCAAAAGAACTCCACACGTTCTTTACAATTCAGGAATCGTGAAATAGCTAAGAACAAAGAGTTCCAACGCGTTTGATTGTTTTGAATAAGCTGGCAGGCGTTAGTATTAATTTTTATAAGAAAGTTCAAATTAATTTGGTAAAGGTAAGATTAATTTAATTTTCCTCTGGCGAAAATAAAATCCAAGCCCGAGCCAATCAAACCCACTACGGGTCCGTGCCACCTTGCGCACGGTGCCACCTCTCGCACACCAAAACACCAAAATTTCAAAATTTTCAAATTACCAGAACTCAACCAAAATGGGGTCAATCGAGGAGGCGATTGCAGATTTGAAGTCGCAAGAACATCCAAATATTACGGCGACTGCAAAAAAGCATGGGTGTAACCGATCCACGCTCTCAAAACGCTATAACGGGATTCATAGCTCTAGGCAGGCAGGATATAATTCGCAACGTCTACTTACCCCAGCACAATTAAAAGCTTTTATTAAGTATGTTAATTAGCTTACTAAACGTGGCCTTCCCCCTACAACATTAATAGTACGGAATTTTACAGCAGAGATTGCAGGAAGAGAGCCTGGACCTTACTAGGTATCGCAATGGCTAAAGGCTAATTAGAACGACTTAAAAACTAGCTACCTTACTCCCATTAATGGTGCACGCAAAAAGGCCGAGTCTGCCTTTTACTATAGCTTATATTTTAAGCTTTTAGAAAGGAAGATTAACAAATATTATATTCTACCAGAAAATTAATATAATATAGACAAAAAAGAATTCCTAATTGGCGCACTTATAAAAGCTAAAAGAATCTTCTCTTAGAGGGCTTTTAAGGCTAGTAGAGTTAATTATATAGTATAGGACGGTAATAGAGAGTGGATTACCCTTATAGCCACTATTTACGCTAATAGATTGTATCTCTTACCTGGTTTAATCTATACTGCTATTTCCGGTAACCTTTAAGATTCCTAGCTTTAAGACTTTAAGCCTAATAAGCACCCTTACTTCTTTGCCTTATTACTAACCAGCTAGACGAACAATAAGCTTAGATTTATATAGCTTACTAAAATATTTAATCGCAAGACTAAGCAGAAGGCCTGCTAAGGGAGGGAGTAAAGGCTCCTTATTATTAATAGGCATAGCTCTTATATTAATATAAAATTTCTTAACTATTATTAGCTTCACTAAATCCTTATTACAGTATACCCACCTTATTCTACTTATAGATTACAGCCTCTTAACATCTCCCTCTTCTTACCCCTAGCTATATATTATAGCTAGAAGCTCAATAACTTCCTTAATAATTGCTAAGGATTAACACACCTTAGTAAGAGAGACTTCTTCCACCTCTTCTGGCCAGCCTTTAGGAAAGCCTTTTTACTAGAAAATATATAAAGTAGATAGAAAAAGATAGGACTATACCTATTTAAGCCAGAGGTTATTTTGGCTTAATATAAGGTAGAAAAGTCCTATATAGAGGAGCAGTCTTCTTCTAGCAAGTCTACTCACTTAGCTCTCTCAGCTAATGATTAGAGGAAGATAGAGAAGCTCCTTAAAGAGGTAGTTACTGATATATTTAATCAGCGCACTTATAAGCTTAATAACACTATATAGGACCTTATAACCTTAAATATTATATTACAATATAGGGTCGTTGGCTATAAATAGGCTCTTAAGAATAAGAAGAAGAAGCATAAGCGTGCAAAGCCTCTATTTCATAAGCTTGCCCTTACTAAGGATGGTGGTACTATATTCTTTAGCCCCTATAAGATTTAACAAGCTCGCGACCTCTAGAAGGAAGAAGAGGAAGCTAAGAATTATAAATAAGCTCTTAAAGTTAATGGAAAGCTTTAACGTTAACTACAAAAGGAAAAGAAGAGGCGTTTAATTAATTAATAAAAGGTATAATAAGTATAGGATAAGATAACCTAAGAGAGAGAAGCTAAGGCTAGGAAGCTTATTATGTAGAAAGCTAAAGAAGCTAAATAAGCTAAGAGGCAATTGCAATGCGATATAATCCTTACTTAGAGGTTAAAGAAGGCTCAAACGAATACTATATTGGCTTCAAAAAGGGTAGATTTGACGGCTGTAGATAGTAGAGAAGTTCAGGTGGTTAATTTAGCTAGTAAACGCCCTTAGCGGCAGAAGAAGCTTCCACTTAGATTCCAAGATCACAATATATAGCTAGCTACATTCGCTAACTCCTAAGGGCTATTACACCAAGAATTTAGTAGATTTAATTAAATGTTAGGTCCTCTGCAGCCTCATTTGAACAATTAATTTTGGTGGTGGAGACCGTGCGCGAGGTGGCACCGTGCGCAAGATGGCACAGACTCCTACTTTTGACGTTATAGAGGCTTACGTTACCAAATCTCAACACTAAAGCTCTATATAGAATTTCGGCACCTACCTCTAAGCTATTAAACTCCGCCAGAGACCCACCTATTCTAATCCTCCGGAAGAAGCCACGACGTTGGGGAGTCATACAAATATATCGCACAAGGTTGTGAAGCAATCTGACCGCGCCACGCCTTTTCCAAAGGTTATGCACCCTCGCGAAGTTGAGCTCTCGGTAGGCAGCCAACAGCTCCTTATAAATCTTCTTAGAGTCTTTTCCAACGATAAAAGCCTAAGCGCAGAGGTTTGTAATATGACCAAAGCAACATAATTGACGCGCCCCCTGTTCCCTTGCGGACATGCCTGGGTAGAGAGCTTGTAGGACTGCATCAATGCAAGTATCATTTAACTCCGCGTTGTTAGTTATAAAATACCCAATATTCTTGCTAATATTATACTCTTTAAATAGGGCAATAAGAATACCTGCCATATTCTCACTACTGTGCTCACCAATAACTTCGTGGAGGCCTAAAACTACACACTAACGCTTTCCTTCCTTGTTGATAAAATGGCATATCACACCGAGAATTGTGTGCATATTCGGCGACGTCCAAAGATCAAAGGATATTGATATCGCGCTGTGAGCTTGTGACAGCCCTACCCTCAGTTTCACCTTCTGATCTTTAAACTTATCTATTACCCACTTTCGAATTGTATTACCGACTTTTGGAAGGAACTTATTAAGGCCTAGGTACAAGAAGAACAGCAGCTGTCAGAAGTAGGCATTCTCAAATTGGAAAAAGGCGATATGGCAACATATAATTCATTAAATTAGGAGATCCTTAAATATAAGGAAGTTACATTTTAAGTCGAGCAACCTCCTCTGCGGGTAGTCTTCAATTATAGGCTGATCTTCCTCAGTCGCAGTACATTGATTGAGCTCGCCGGTAGCTTTATCTATATAGTAATTGCTTACAAAGTGTTCTAAAGCCGTTGATCGTCCACTGGAAACAACTATTAATTCTTAACAACGTCTCTCTCTCTCGCAAAGGTAGCAATAGAAGAATGTCTTGCTATTTGGGTTCTTGGCCAACTGAATATCCTCACCCTACTTCTAGATTGGAGAGCTTCGCTGCTTTGTATTTATAGTAGGCTTCATTAAAGCACTACACCGAATATACTGGTTGCCTTGAAGCTTAAACTCCTCCACTTCTTTGGCGCCTTCAGCTTTTGGGTTAATTGAGGACAGAGCAAGATAGAGATCTTTAGTGGTGGCAGGATCTCGTATAGAAAAGTAACGATCCATGACGGCGACAGGGTGAGAGCAGATGAGGAAGTAGAAAGGTATGAGCAGGAAGCTTAGTAAGGAGGCCTTAATTTTAATTCTAATCACCTAATTGATAGATCACGACTCGTAATTGCCTCCTGTTACGTATTCAACACCACGTACCGGCCATGAGATGCACCCTCCCCCCTTAGCCGCCTCCCAAATTGGGTATAGATCTGGAGCTCTAAGAGCTCCACAGCCTCTGATCCACTCCGCTCCACCAATAAAATCAATAGATCCACATCCAGTACGAGCCTCAATCCAGCCAGGAGCTCCACTTTGCCTCCAATCCAAAAAGATCACTGAGTCTCTCACCTATCATTAATCTAAATCCGAATCCGAGCCAGACCCTCTGCCGTCGCGCCCGGCAGATAAGCCAAAATAAATTAAGCTCTCTGGGCAGTGGTACCGAAGAACTGATAAAATCGCTGGCCAAAAGCATGGTAAAAAAAAGTCGTCGCATATATGGGGTGACGGAAAAGGCTTCGCAATTGTTTATAAGACTATAGGAGTTAAATACTACTACTGCTGTAAATGCTTAGACGAGAAGAAGGATACCATATATAAGCCACTCAGTAAGAAACTCTACCATCTATACTGCCTGTTCACTAATCGTAATTAGCGCTTAATGGCAACTCTACTATTCTTGGCCACTAGAAACGAACTCACTAAATTAATAAGAAAGGCAATCCGATTAAGCCTAAAGGAACGATTAAGCAGTATACTAAGCAGCAGGAGTATATCTAGAATATTTGGTTTAAAGCCTTTAAGCTTTTACTGATTCGCTGGCTTGTATACTACTACATCGCGTACTACTAGATTAAAAATGTCTACTTTATTAAAATGATTTAGTATATACACAAAGGACTTGCAAAGCTAATTCTGTTGCGTACAACTATACATAGATAGGTAATGAGTAAGTTTAGGAAGCAGAAGAGGCAACTGCAAAACGACTTATAAGAGGCTCGATCGAATATACACCTATCCTTTAATCTTTGGACGTCGCCGAACCACTACGCCATTATCGCGATCGTCGCCCACTATATTAACAAAAACGGCCTCCGGTAGACAAAAGTTCTTACTTTACGGCGCCTTAAGGGCGAACATAGTGGCGCCAATTAAGCTTAAATTGTCCTAGATATAATCGGCGAATATAAGATTAGTGGAAGGGTTAGGTATACATCAATAGCCCCTTTTGTCTTTATATTTAGGTCGACTATCTTTAGCTTCCGTTCCAGGAGGTTCCTATACCACCTATTATAGGCTATGCTTCTGTTCCATCCCATCCCTTTAAGGTCCAGTACTAGGACTCTCGTTTTAGTGTCCGGCGGCCGGTGCTATACGGTTGGCGCCCGCTGCAGTAGGGCCTTCCACTCTAAGGGGAGTTGTTAAACGGACAACTAGGTATAAGAACTCTGTCTATTAAAGAGAGCTCTAGAGCCTCTATATATACACTAGATAGGTGACAAATAGGTTGTAAGTAGAATAACAACTACGTCGTTATTCGGTAATAGAAATAAGTATTTAGACATTTAATAAGACACTTGATAAGATATATAAGGAGATATATAAGGTAAGGAGCGGGGTATTAAGATATAGGGTTCTAGACTTAAAGCTAGTATTAAGATGGTAGTAAGGAAATACAATCTAGTTTAATATACCCCCCTGTTACGGCGCTGGTGGAAAACGGTGGATTATGGTAGACGTTATGGTAGACGCCGAGTTATGTAAGCCTACGTGACTAGAGGACCGCATAAAACTTCGCATGGCGCTGCTATTCTTCTCCCTTCCTTTCTCTAGCTTTGGATCCTCGTTTATAGACTACCAATTGTACAGGCTTGCGCGCCCCTCTTGCCGTGCTAGTGCCTTAATTAACTAAGTCGCTAATATTATCTAAAGCCCATCTCTACTCTTTCTTCCTAAAAAGGAACTTAAAAAATATCTACAGACTATAAAAAGGACAGGACAGAACTAAAAGAATATAAATAGAATATAAACCCTAAGAATAGGACATGCACGGACTAGAACCCCCCCTAGAAAATAAACAAATACTGGAAATTACCTAACACCCCTACTACTATACCAAGAAATACAGCAGCTGGTAAAGTAGCTATAGGACCCTTAAATACCTCTAATAGTGAAACAGTTAACGTCTTAAACTCCTAGTAGGAGCTTATAGCAGCCAATGCCGAAATTAAACGGCTTTAAGAGCTGCTTAAAGCTAGGGACACCCCTGCATCTAGTGTTAACTTATTAGACAGACTTGCTATGGTCCTTAAGGCCCTAGCCTAACGCACAGCATTAGTATCGTTACGGTCCGCGAAGGTTGTAGACCCCCTATTGCTTACAGATGGAACCGACCCTATATTTAATAACTGGAAGCTTTAATTGCAGGACAAGCTTAAAGTTAATACAGACCACTTTCCTAATACCAGAGCTAAAATGGTATATGTCTTTGGCCGCACCGGCGGTAACGCATAGACGTACTTACGTCCGCGATACGCCTAGGACTTAGTAGACCTCTTCCTCTCTAAAGAAAAGATAATTAATTACCTATCTTCTATTTATAAGGATCCCTTTAAGGTATAGAATGCCCGTCTTGATTATAAAAGCCTAATAATAAAAATAATAGAAACCTTCTTAGTTTTTTAGACCCGCTTTCTGCACCTAGCTGGACAGGCCTAAATCCTCTAGGAAGATCTAATGCTAGACCTCTTTAATAAGCTTACCCTGGACCTACAGCGCGCCGTACTGCCGGTTTATACTACTGTATAGACGCTAAAGGAACTTACGGACTAATGCCTAGCTATTAACTAGGGCCTCTATTAAATTAAGGCATATGCCAAGCGGTATAAGGCTAGAAGCTCCGCTAACCAGAATATAAGTACTATAAGAACGGGCCGTAATGCCCTAGTAAGATCTGCAGCCCCTATAGTACTGACCGTACCGCCTGCCGTTAACCTAGTGGCGGGCCGTGCAGCTAGTCCTACCGTAACTCCAGCGTATACTCGGCCTTTGTATAGCGACCCCTATAGATAGGCCCTTAGCGACCAAGGAGCTTGCTTTATATATAGTTAAAAGGGTCACTGTGCAGCTGAATGCCTAATAAATATAAAAAAGGATGAGGTCCTACTAATCCAGGAAGATAGCGTAGAGGTAAAGTTAGAAAAAGAGGAACCCTAGAGAAAGACTTCTCTCTAGGGTTAAAAGGGATTAATATGTTATATATTAATCTAGGTTGGCTAGTTAATAGAAAAAGCTGCACTATCCCTTATACTTTATTCCGTAATAGATATTAAGTTTTAACCTCTGCTTTAGCTAACTCTGGAGCAAATACCTTTGCCTTAATAGATACCTAGTGTGCTGTAAAGCTGGCTGACTTTTTAAATGCGCCCCTTAAAGAACTGCCCAAACCAATTCCTATTCGCGGGTATAACGGACAAATAGGGCCACCTATTATAACTATCTTGCGGATTTACCTCCGTATTAATGGACAAAGGTAGTATAACGTCCCCTTTCTTATTACGGACCTTGGGAGCCACGATATAATTATAGGGAGAAAATAGCTAGCCTATTTAGGCTTACAGCTCGACATATAGAATAGACGGCTTATTTAGCCTAAAACCCTACCCCTAACCCCTTCCTTTATAAAAGAAATTAGCATTATAATAGAAAACCTTATACGGCCCTAGATTAATACTATTTACTAGGCCGATGCTATGCGCAGAGACTGGGCCTTTAAGAAGGATATATGTCTTAATCCTTAACGGATCTGTATACTACGCCGCCCCTAGACTGTATATATTACGCCATCTACACTAGAGACTTAGGAAGTTAGTAGTAACCTAGCTAAGCCCCCTACGGAGAACCTAGGCCCTACGCAGCCCCAAAGGAAAACTAGGGATATTAGACGCCATACTAAGCTAATAGACAGGAAGGATAACTTATAGAAAATGGAATATAAGCTAAGGAAGACTATATACCCTATACCACAAGATACGGCCTAATAAGCGTCTATAAAGAAACCTACGGACCTCCTACCAGTCGATATCTACTGTATTAGCGCTGTAGGATTTTACCAGAACTTGGTTTAGCCTAATACCGTTGCCTTTATAACTAGCCTATACAAAATTAATCGAATGCTTGAGGAAAAGGAAAGTAAGCTTAGCGGATAGGAAAGTGAGCTTATAGATAAGGAACTAGTAGAACAAAAACTGCCTAATTAATACTGGAAATTTAAGGACGTATTCTCTAAGGCAGCGTTAGATATACTTCCGCCTTACTAACCGTATAACTACAAGATTGAGATTAATTAAGGCAAAGGAAGCACCCTTAGCTTTAGCCCTCTCTACCTATAGTCTGTTGCCGAATTATAGGCTATAAAGCAGTACCTTATTAATAACCTTAATAAGGGCTTTATTAAGCCTAGCCAAGCCCCTTTTAACTCGCCTATTCTCTTTGCTAAAAAGCTAAATAGAGGACTGCGCTTCTGCATTAACTACTATAAGCTAAATAATATAACCTATAAGGACCGCTATCTACTACCCTTACTTAATAAGACTTTTGCCTGAATAAGTAGAGCTAGGGTCTTTATAAAGCTTAATATCCGCTAGGCCTTCTACCGAATTAGAATAGACCCTAGGTCTAAAAAGCTTACTATATTTTAAACCCGTTATGGAATGTATAAATATAAGGTACTCCCTTTTGGACTAACTAACGGACTAGCTACATACCAGTAGTATATAAATAATGTACTCTTTAACTACCTTAACGACTTCTATACGGCCTACCTAGATGATATTATAATTTACTCTAAAAATGAGCTGGAATACGAGGAGCATGTCTATAAAGTCCTATAATAGCTCTGCGAGGCTGGTCTCTAGGCTAATATTAAGAAGTTAAAATTTAGTGTTAAGCGTACAAAGTACCTAGGTTTTATTATTAGTATAGACGGAATTAAGGCCAACCTAGAGAAAACAGCCGTAATTAACCAGTGGACATCCCTACGGACCGTAAAGGGGGTATAATTATTTTTAGGTTTCTGTAACTTCTATTAACGCTTTATTAAGAACTATAGTAGGATTGCCTGGCCTCTTAACCGCCTTACTAGGAAAGACCAGCCATTCCACTTTAACGCCATATATATGCAGGCCTTTAATGAGCTTAAAAAGCGGCTGGTATTGGCTCCCCTACTTGCCCACTTTAACCTAGAATGGCCCTTAATGCTAGAAACTAATACCTTAGACGGTATAATAGCCAGTATTTTTTCCTAAAAGTAACTGGATGGAGAATAGCACCCTATTACATACTATTTAAAGACTATAATAGATGCTAAGCTGAACTACCATATCCATAATAAAAAAATGCTGGCTATTATCTCTAGCTTTTAGCACTGGTGTATATAGCTAGAGGGGACCCCTAAGCCTATTAAGGTAGTTTCAGATTATAAGGCCCTGGAATACTTTATAACAACTAAGGCCCTTATGGCCCGCTAAGCACACTAGGCGGATATACTATCTCAGTTTAACTTCTTAATTATGTATAGACTAGGCGCTATAAACTGTGCGGATACTTTTATAAGGCGTAAATAGGACCTAGGTAACCAGGCAGCTATAAAAATCTTATTATAGACCTAGGCACTACTATAACTAGAGCACCTTAACCCCTAGATATAAGTAGAACTAAATACAGACCCTTTAGACGCTAAGATATGCCCTATTAACTTTATGGAACTTGACCTTATTAATAAACTGTTATAGACAAACCGTATGGCCCCTTCTCTATAGGAGTGCTATAAAAAGGTAAAGGATACTACTAGCCCATAGTCCCTTGAAAACGGACTACTTAAGCACTAGGAACAGCTAGTGGTAGCAAAGAAATAGAATTTATAGACTTGGCTTATTACCAAAGTATATACTTAGGTCTCTACGGCCTACCCCAGAAAAAATAAGACCTATAGAATTATTGGCAACCGCTATTACTGGCCTGGAATGGTTACGGATATTAACCGCTATATATAGAACTGTAATAACTGCTATAGGTCTATAATTCCACGAGATAAGACCCTAGGGCTATTAAAGCTACTCCTAATACTAGAACGCCCTTAGTAGTATATCTCTATAAACTTCTATAAGTTACCTACGGACCGCGACGGATATAATATGGTTATAATCCTAGTTAACTACTTTGGCAAGCGCCTGTTCTTAATCCCCTGTTATAAGAATATTAATGCTAAAGAGGCGGCCTAACTGTATATCCACTATGTCTACCAAATTTATGGACTATTAGATACTATCGTATCCAACTATAGGCCGCAGTTTATATTGGCCTTCTAGAATGAGTTTACCTGGATTCTAGGTATTAGGCTAAAGCTCTCTATAGCATACCACCCCTAGATAGATGGTTAGACGGAGATTATAAATTAATACTTGGACTAGAGACTCCGGCCCTTTATTAACTACTTTTAGAATAACTAGAGCGGACTACTACCTATAATAGACTATGCCTAGGCAACCCTACCCTATAACTCTATAGGGTTTGCACCTATTTAGCTAGAAATGGGATACTTACCCTATATAAGCTTTAACTGGAAGAGACCAGAAGGACTATAGACCATATATAAAAAACTATCTTATAAGGAAGCACAGTAGTATGCTAAATGCTTAGAAGAAGTATAGATAGTAGCCTATAAGAACCTAGAGAAGGCCTAGAAATCAATAGAACAGTAGGCAAATAAGCATAGGCGCAAGCCCGACTTTACTATAGGCGATAAGGTCTGGGTTATAACAAAGAACTAGAAGATAGAACGGCCTAGCCGTAAGCTAGACTATAAGATGGTAGGACCATATAAGATCCTTAATAAAGAAGGCAACTTATATAAGGTTAAACTCCTAGACTTAATTAAAGTCCACCCTATTTTCTTACTAGATAAGCTACGGAAAGCTGCAAATAACCTACTACCTAAATAAAAGAATAAGCCTCCACTGCCGATTTAAGTTAATGGCGACGATGAATAGGAAGTTAATAAAATACTAGCCTGTAAACTAGTATAAGGAACGCTAAAATACTATATCTAATAAAAAGGTTACAATCCAGACCTAACCTAGTACCCCGCCTAGAACTTTATAGGTTGCCCCTAGAAGCTTAAAGAATTCTATAACTAATACCCTAACAAGCTAGGACCCCCGAAGTATCTAGATAAGTGGATAGAGTGCTAGTATAGCGAAGATGATAAGCTACCTATTAAGTATACAGATAAGAACACCCTATGGATATAATACGGACATACAAAGCCTGAGGGTAGGCTTTTTCGGAGGGGGGGGGTAATGTTACGGCGCTAGTAGAAAACGGTGGATTATAGTAGACGTTATAGTAGACACCGAGTCACATAAGCCTACGTGACTAGAGGATCGCATAAAACTTTACACGGCGCTGCTATTCTTCTCCCTTCCTTTCTCTAGCTTTGGATCCTCATTTATAGACTACTAATTATACAGGCTTGCGTGCCCCTCTTGCCGTGCTAGTGCCTTGATTAACTGAGTCGCTAATACCCCCTAGCTACACAGAGCCTTCTAAGCTGCTGTAAAAAGTTATAATATCAATTTAGTATTAAGTTTTAAGAAATCCCCTATAGAGTTACCTTGCCCAAATATTATCCAAATTAAATTAAATTAGATCCTTAATATTAATGAGGTTCAATTATTAAACAAATGTCTTATACTTTTAATAAGGCAGAGCCTTTATTAAGCCGTCTGCTGTTATATCCGCAGTAGAAACCCATTTAATATTAATCCTTTCTTTATAAACTTCCTAGCGGAGCTAGTGGTGATATATATCAATATATTAAAGCTTAGTATTAAGCTCAGCGTCGCTTTTAGTAAGAAGTTAAATTATCTATATATTGTCGCAGTTAATCACCTACTTTTCATTAGTGTTAAATCCAACTTCTTTAAAGAATCGCTACCACCAAATCAACTCAGTAGCTGTATGCGACAAAGCTAGGAGCTCTGCTTCCATACTTAATTTTATTACTAATTTTTGCTTAGTCAATCGCCAGTCAATTAGTCCTCCAAATAAGGTAAATAGGTAGCCTTCTGTGCTCTTCCTATTAACTAGATCGTCTCTAAATAATGCGTTGCTTGCCCTTATAAAGATTTAGTTTATTATATTATTCTTTAAGGACTTAATTGCAAGGGTCTTTAATTAATAGAGATAGGCAATTACCCTCATAGCAGCTCCGTTATATATTAGTAACAAATTTTATAAGAATTCCAACAGCTTGCTTACCGTTTTTACTATATCTAGACGGGTAATATTTGCTGTATAGAGCATTAATCCAACCTTTCTTTGGTATAGATAGGTGTCCTACTTAAAGGCCTGTTTTAGATTTAGGTTAAGCTCCTTAATTCCTATAGGTGTGTATACCTTATAATAATCTTTAACTTTAAAGCTTATTGTAATTTTGTTAATATAGGAGTCCTAGCTAAGCTAAATCTTCCTATTCTCTTAGTCGCGAATAATTTAAATCCCTAAGAACTAGGTAAGGTCACCTAGGTCCTTTATTTCGTACCTTTTTATAAGGTGGTCCTTAAACGTTTTAAGCTTAAGTAGGTCCTTCTTTCTATAGGCAGCTATAATATCATTAACGTAGAAGAAGACTATTAGCCAATCGTTGTAATATAGGCAAGGCTCCTCCACCACTGGCTTTAAGCCTTTCTTTTTTAGTGTTATAGTCAAGTCACTATACTATAGTAAAGGTAATCGTCACAATTTATAGAGCGCTTGTTAAAGCAGTAGGCACTTACCCTTAATTAAAAATCCATCTGGACGCTTAATATACACAACCTTATCAATCTCGCTGTTTGTAAACACGTTAACGGCGTTACCCTACTAGCAATCTAGGTCAAATATTACGACAATAGCCATTAAGGCTCTAAACAATCTTGCTGCTAGAGTTACGGCATATGTGTCCTTATAAACTAACTCTTATAAATCATCTCTTGCGCAAAGACGAGCCTTAAACCTTATTAGATATCTATTATTATTAGTCTTATAGGTAAACACCCAGATAACAGGCACGGTTTTAATATAGATTATCTTATTAACAACTTAAAACGTTTCTTAATTTTAAAGGTCCGCGTATTCCTTTTTAGCAGCAGCCACGAACTCTTCCTTATATTAATATCTTTAAAGCTCCTTCTAATTCCTAGGCAGCGGTGGGAGCTAATTATAGTACAGCTTTTTATAAAATATAAGCCCTACATTAAAGGCTGATCTTTAAGCTAGAAGGCTTTAGTTATTAGTAATATTAGCAAGAAAACCTGTGTAGGTTTTTAATTAACCTTTAAGTCTCTTTCCTTTAACTACGTTTTTCTCTCCTATATTACCATTAATCTTCTTCTTTAACTTAGCTTTATCAGTCAAAACCATAATATAGTGCGGCTTCTTTGCTAAGGTCTCCAAGGACAGTAGTAGAGGCTCCAGTAAGTTAGGTTCCGGCGTCTTATCTAGGATAGGAAGCCCTAAAGCTAAGTCGTCTTTAGAGCTTAAATCTTATTGCTCACTACTCTCAATATTAGGCTCCTCTTGATTTCCACCAAATTCCACCTATTATCTTCCTTTAGTATTAACTCGAATCTTATCTAGAGTCTTATCGCTTTTATTAAACAATAATTCTAATTTGTTTTAGAGATTCTCTATTTAACAAACATCGATAATTTCCAATATTTAGTCAGTTCTTACTCGGAGTACATTTGCAAAATCTGGCTGTAAGTCATTATAGAGCAACTGCTTATTAAACTTTATATCTCTTATTCTAATAACTTTCTTCTAACTTAGAATATAGATTTAGAAGATATTTGTTAAATCGTATCCTACTAGATATCCTATATAGGTCCTTGGCGCGAGCTTATTTAGGCGTAGAATATTATATTTAAAAGGATAGGCCCTACAGCTATAGGCTTGTAGGTGTCCTATATTAGGTTTTGGTGATATTATACCTATTACTAACTAGATTTTCTTAAAAGGTATCTTCTACCCAAGTCTTCTACTGGGCGTCCGATTAAGTAAATAGGTAGCTACTTTATAGGCTTCTAGCGTTAGCTCCTCTAGTAAATAGGCCTTAATCCTTATATACTAAGCCTTCTATATAATCACCCCTCCAGATCATTCTGCTAGATTATTCTATAATTAAGTATTAAGTGCTAATCTTTTAAGAGTAATTCCTTATTTAACTATCTAATCCTTAAATTCGTCTCAAAGAGACATCTCTCCATCTATATAGATTATGGCTACCTTAAAGCCGTATCGTCGTTTAATAATATTGTAATATATAATAACTTTTTGGGTAAGGAATAACTTCTTAACTATCGTGTCTACCTTATTTATTCGCGTCGCGTTATTAAGGAAGTATACTATATACTTATCGCCATTAAATACAACTATTCAAGATATTAAATTAAAGTGGATTTTATAGAAGGGAACCGTTAACTAAGTTGGTGTTCTTCTAGATATTACCTTATAAGCTTTACTTACTCCATATACTTCACATTCTACCATCGTCGGGCCTTTTAGAATCGCGCCCGTTACTAACTAAAGTAGTTACTTAATTACTTCTTTTCCTGCATAGCCCAATTACTAGTGCCATATAAGACCTTCTGCCTAATTCAGTAGAGGCTTTAATAAATACTTTACTAGTTTTAATTAAGTCGCAAAGGAAGCCTCCGGTAAGTCTCTTTTTGGCTTATTATATTTAATAGTTTTCTAACCATAATAGTAGCCACAGTGGGCGTATATTACATTGTCGCCATAGTAAAGAGTGTTCTTTTCATTGTTCCAATAGACGCCTTTATCATTAAGCTTTTAGAGGCATACTAGGTTAGTATAAAAGCCTAGTATAAAGGCTACTCCTAAAAGCTGTATCTGCCTTTTCCCTTTTAGGTAGTCTATTATAACTATAGCTATACCATAGCCTTCGATTTCTTCAATATGCGAGCCCATATAGATGCGGTCTAAGGTAGGCTTAATATCACTAACAAATCTAGCTCAATCGTTAATAACATATATATTAATTCCTAAGTTAAGAATAACACTGTCATAAAGCTCGTAATTAGAAGCTGTGTTATAGGCTCTTACTTAATAAACTACAAAGCCTCCTTTAGGCTCTTAAGAGCTCTACTAGTTACTATCCTTTAGCTGTTTATTAACTTAATCGTCCTTTTTAATTTACTTAATATAAGCCTTAATTTCGGGCGTCGTATTAGCAATCTTCTTATCCACCTTCTTCTAAATTTTATTACTTAGTTTAAACCATAATGGGCAAGGAATCGACTCTACAATATACCAGCATTTATTAAAGTAGTAACGCTTTCCGCATAGGCACTCTAGCGGCGGTCGCCTTTCCTTCTTTTACTTATCCGCTAATAATTTAGGCTTTAATTTAAGCTTTAAATTCAGTAACTCACTTAACTTGTCCTTAAAGGTGGCTGCAAAGGATCCTTATAGGGTTTTGCCCTTTTAGGCAAGCTCTGCACAACGATAATTTTGGTAGATTTTAACCAGTTTAAAAAAGCTAGGAAGCTTCTCCTTTTTCCACTCCATCCTTTTAAGCTAGTTCTTCCAATATTTAGACCAGCTTAGAGTAATCAAATTAACTATATACACAAAGTCTCTCACTAAATGGTTACCATTTACCTCAGGTAGATCTAGCTCCTTACACTTAGTATACACCTTCTCCTACTCCTCTAACTAGACCTTAAAGTTCTAGTCCCAAGGCGCTTTCTTAAGCTTAGCATACTGGGTAGCTACTTAAAGCTTTTTAGCGTTATCAATTAGAGCAATTCTCTGCTTTAGTAACACTAGGACATTATAGGTAGTGTCGCATTTAAACATGTAGATAAGGTAGGTACATAAGATTAAGCTTTAGATATGGCTGCGCAATATATCAAAAGCTAACAGCTGTTTTCTATAGATCTTTAGGTTATCCCTATAATCGGCTTTAAATATACAAAGCTCCTCCTTCTCCTCCTCATCTAGCTCTACAAGCTTCATCTTCCCCCAGCTATTGGCATCCTTAGGTAGGGCTCAAACAGGTTCTTTAAGCTTTAGTAACTTAGTCTTAGGTGTTAATAGGTTAACATACTCCCAGAGACGATTGTTATTTGCTTTTAACTTAATAACCTTAATCCATTTGTCCTAATTATTTAGGCTTATAAGGATAACGGATAATATAATAACGGGTTTGGTTTCTTATTAAGAATTCATTATCATGGTTGTCTATAATTAAGATAATAATTAATTAGAATAAAGGCTTTAGAATTAAAGATGATGCAATAGACGGACCGGGCTTATAACTGTTAAACAAACAACCAGGTATAAGAACTCTATCTATTGAAGAGGGCTCTAGAGTCTCTATATATACACCAGATAGGTAACAAATAGGTTACAAGTAGAGTAACGACTACGTCGTCATTTGGTAATGGAAACAAGTATTTAGACATTCAATAAGACACTCAATAAGACATACGAGGAGACATACGAGGTAAGGAGCGGGGTATTGAGACATAGGGTTCTAGACTTGAAGCCAGTATCAAGATGGTAGTAAGGAAATACGATCCAGTTCGACAGGAGTATTTGGTACAGTCTCCAGGGGTCTTAACAATTAAATCTTATCGCGATTAGATCCGATTATGATCTTATCAATAAGAATTCCCAGAATCGCGATAATCGAACCACGATCGCGATTATTCTTGGCATTCCTACAATAAAATTCTAGTTCTAATATCTTTGCATTTTGCGGAGGCTCTGCACGAAGCTCTGCACGAAGCTCTACATGGAGCTTTGCACGAAGCTCTGCGTACAGA
>Ga0307507_10004185_pt1 | contig 26138 bp, 3 predicted proteins | sample 7_EM_MG_FD_207223 | JGI IMG/M metagenome (GOLD analysis project Ga0307507, IMG submission 207223) | Populus trichocarpa ectomycorrhiza microbial communities from riparian zone in the Pacific Northwest, United States - 7_EM | ecosystem: Host-associated > Plants > Roots > Unclassified | place...
AAAACATTCTTAATATATATAATAAATAAAGGGATAAGCACGGCTTAATATACTGCATTAAGTGGAAGTATTATAACTAAAAAACCTAGGAACCTAAGAAGTCTCTAAAAGGGTACGAGCGCGTACTACTAAAGTTCTATAAATAATACCCTAAAAAGCCTAGACCCCTAGACTAAGTATAAGGTAGGAGAGACTTACTATATTAAGGCCATGGGCGACGACTATAATAGTTTAGAAAAGTTAAGATTTTATAGAACTTTAACCGCCAGTTAAAGTTGTTTAATTAGTTAGATTCTTGCTAAGAGCGCCACGCCTAATTAATTTGGGCGGTGGTATGGAGTTCTACTAACGCTATTTATTAAGCTAACTAATTAGGATTTTCTATCCCTGGAATGGAAAATTACTATTAGCTTAGCTAAAAGTAGTAAGTAAAACTAACATCTTTGCGCACTAAGTCTACTGTTTTCCACTAATACTATAGCCACTGGTTATGTAACCGCAATTTGCTAGTACCGTAATGTTCTATTCTAAAGTTACTTGTTTAGTTTAGGGACTAAACCTTCTAGGGGAGGGGAGTACTGTTATGGCACTGACCTCTTATATACTATTTTATACTGTCTTGTACTATTTTCTACTATTAGCTAGCTCACCACTAGCGCCTTGGCGCCTGGCCCTATTGCTTATATATAATACCCCTTTTTGCCTCTTCTCCTCTTTATACCACAATGTAGTTATTCAGCTTACTTGTATAATAGTACTATGACATTTGCTTATACCTACCTATTATACTTTAAAGGCAGGCTGTTTAGACCTTTTAGAGTGGTTTAAAGAGTGATTTAAAGGGGCCTTTTTTAGTTTCTTCTATAGCCTAAATATTAGATCTATATATTATGGTTGGCTAGATAACTACTATATATAGTAGGCGTAATCTCTAAAAGTATGGACCCTATATAAAATTAATAATTCTAGATATTATAATATACTGCGCTTAGCCCTTATAGGCCGCTTATAATATATATGCGCTTTACTAGAGCTTACTGTTTACCTATACTCCTAATACCCTTAGGCCTTAAATTGGTTAGCCTCTAAAGCCTTAGATATAGATTATATGCTAGAGATCTATAGGTTAGTTGCGTTTTCTTATAAAATAGATTAGCTAGTATTTCTCTAGTAAGAATTAGACTCTATATTGTCTTGCCTATTCTATATAGGTATTATAGGCTTTCTTTAGTATTCTGCGGTTCTTTATAGCTATTAGCCTGTATATAATTAGGTTTGTATTATTAATAAAGCCTATCCCCTAGGTCGCCCCTTCCTTAAAGGACTTAAGTAGGTTACTTATAAAGAAAAGGAAGAAAATAGGTAATAGGGGTAATCCTTATAGTATTCCTATTGCAACTGTAATAGGGGGGCTTTAGTATCTATTAAAGACTAGCAATATTTCTTTCTAGTCTATAAACCCTTAAACAAATTATATAATCTATTTTAGGAAGCCCTTTGCCCTAAGGATGTATAGGAGGCGCTTATAGGGTATATTATTATAGGCACCACTAATATCTAGGCTAAGTATTAATACTATAAAGTCCCTTCGCATTACCTATACAGATTTAATAGTAGTGGCAAGTAATATAAGTGCTAATAGTGTTAAGCGGTTCTTTCTTACCCCTATTTAACTTTATGGTAGTAGGGCGTGTTCCTTAGTTATGTCTGCCATATAGTTTGCTATTACCCTTTCTAAGATCTTACTAAGGGTGTTTTCTAAGGTAATAGGGCGATAGTTTCCTGGGATTAAGTAGTCTGCTTTACCTTCTTTCTATAGAATAACCGTTATTATAGACCTTCTAAGTTGCGGGTAGTAGCCTATAGTAAAGTATACTCTAGCTATATCTGTAAGCTAAGGTGCTATAAGTAGTCCATAGGTCTTTAAGGCCTTATTTAGTATCCTATTTGGTCCTAGTGCTATATTATTTAAAAGGTGGCTAATAGTTTTGGCTATTTCCTCTATTGTTATATTGTTATTAACCTATAGGCGAGTCACCGATGTTTTATCTATAATATTACTAAGGTCTACTAGAGCTAGTTAGGGGAAGAACCTTTCTATAAGGATCTTTGCCTTCTTATTATTATTATTAATAGCCTATAACTCCCCTACTCTTTATAGGGGTGGTAAATATAGGTCTTTTATTAGGCGCCCTATCTTTTTCTTTACCTATTTTGCTATGGCCCAAAGGCCCTTATTATGGGGGAGGCTTAGGTTAGAAGTGTGCTTATTTATAAACTATCTCCGGTTATTCCTTACTTCTTTTTTTAGGGTATTCTTTAACTAGTTTCTTATGTCTTTATATTATCTCTTATCTTTAGGGCTGTGGCTACTTGTATATTTCCTTTTTACTTATTATTAGCTGGTAATAAGAACTATGTATTATATAGACTATATATATCGCGCGTAGGGGCCTAGTTTTAAGACTAGGCAGTGCTCTTCTAGTCTATTTTTAATTGCTACCTAGATCCTTTCTAGTCTTTAGTTAATTTTCTTAGGGGTAGCTAATAAGCCTTGCTTGTTTGGTATTGGGTAAATTTCTTCTAGGTTTTAAAGTTGTTATTTAACTATACTAAGAAAGCTATCTGTCTTAAGCTTCCTTATTGCGTATCTTTTGCTATTTAGTTGCGCCTTAATATCTAGGTCTAGCTGTATCTAAATAGGGATATGGTCTAAGGTAAGTACCCATTCTTCTTTAGGGTTGTACCTTTTAAGTCTCTAGTATAGGCCTTCGTCTATAAATATAAGGTTAATTATACTTCTAGCAGTGCCTTATTGCTATATAATTACTCCTAAGGGGGTAGCCAGTTTAAGGCCCTAGATGTCTATAGCTCTTAGTAGGCACTTTACCTATTATTTAGCAGCGATATAGATACCCCCCTACCGCAGGTAATAGAGGTTTATATCTCCTAATAAAATAGACTCTGTGCCTTTAGTTTTTAGTAAGCTTATTACTAATATAATATTCTTTATTTATGGGACCCCTTTAACCTTAGGGTTATATATATTAATAATTTATACCAGACCCCTATATATCTAGATTATTATAACTATAATATCTGGGTTAACTACCTGCTATAACTATAAGGATAGGCTAATAGCCTTGCTAATTATAAAGTACACGCGTATAGCTGCTTTTAGTTTATATAGGAGCTGGAATCCTTAGGGGCAGTATATTAATTATATATAGGTATTATAATACGGTTCTTATATAGTAAGGATATAGTATTTCTCTAGGTCTAGACTGTCTAGTAGGGGCCTTATAAGATAGTGGTTTCTATTACTATAGTTATACTATATAATGGATAGATAGTAGATCCCTAGTAAGGGTTCTTTATCTCTCCTTTATTTCTTACTTCTTCTATTTCTACTTTCTCTAGAGTTTTTAGAACTTCTATCTCTTATATTTACACCCTAGTTACTATTTATTTTATATAGAGCTTTATATTTCTATATCTTATATTCCTACTAGCGCTTTTATATTTAAGTCTATTATTATCTCTAGTTCTTCCTCTAATCCTACTAGTTAGCTATATATCCTTTCTAGGTTAGCTGCAAATATTATATTTGCTATATTAAGTCTAATTCTTAATTATCTTAGTTTTAAGCTTACTATAGCTGTCTATAGGGGCCTTCCTATAGGGCGTCCTCTCCCTTATATCCCCTATAACCCTTATATCTCTATTTAGTCTAGTAATATTATATAGCGTTACTTCTGGCCTGTTAAGACTTAGGATAGCTAACCTAGCCCCCTAGTATTAAAGGTAGGAAACGCTAGGAAGGCACCTGCGTCCCCCTAGCTTATTGCCTATTATTTCTATTTATATAACCTAGTATATAGTTATTCTTACAGCTATTAAGCCCTTACCTTCCGTCTCCTATATTTAATATAGTTTTCTCTCTCCTACGCCTTATATATACTTTAGTAGCAGTTTACACATTTTATTTAGTCTTAATTTAAGCAGTGTCTTATATTATAGGGGCCTATATAGTGGCCGCAGCACACCTATACTGCGTATGTGAATTAGGTGTGTCCCTATTATATATAGTAATAGCATTATTCTAGATATAGTCTATAGTTATAGAGCCTTATATTGTATATAAGGCTATTTATAATTATTCCTTTTTAGATAAAGAGTTTTTATATTCCTAATATAAGTATGCTAATAATAAGGGAGCTATATGTTTAACTAGTGTCTCCCTAGCAAGTCTCCAGCGACCCTTATATCCTCTTATTATTCTTATTATTTACTTGGTTTATATTTTCCTATTAAAGCTATTAGATTTAGGTGATTTTAAGTCCTAGTATAAGGCGTTCCGTTTATCTTACCATCTCCTATATAATTACTATATTATTCACCTAGCGTCCCTTTTCTAACCTAAGGCTTATAGAAACCGCTAGGACTTTAACTAGGTAATCCTTATAGAGTACTTTTACGCTAATATATTCTTTTAGCCTATCCCCTACCCTTATAGCTTGTTTCTTTAACTATTAGTCCTTTAGGGTAACTCTAATATCTCTACTCCTAAGGTGTTAGACTATAACAGCGTTATAGACCTCTTTATGGATTTTTATAAGGACTTCTGTTTCTAACTATCCCCTAAGCCCCTCTGCTTTTTCTATATTTGGTTATATTATAATTATATACCCAGTTATTATTTTAAGGGGGGTAGGTTCCCTATGCTGTAAAAGTATAGCTATAGCAGCCTAGGTACAGTTTGCTAGTAAAGGGGGGTTTTGTTTATTTTTAATTTTATTTAGCCGTTAGAGGATTTAATTAAGGGTTTACTAGAGGGGCACCTAAGGTTTACTAGACTAGCGGAGCTATTCTACTAGCTGTATTAGTTTATTATAGCTAATAGTTACTCCCCTATAATTTTGGATACTGGATATATTTAATAGGATTTATATTTTATTAGATGCCTTCTTAATAGAGGTATTTCTGCTTTATAGTATGGTATTTACCCGTCTTTATTATGGAGGGCCATTACTAGGTATAGTTCTGGCGGTCGCGCGCAAGTACAAACTACCGTTATTTAATGTGTACCTCTCCTATAATATATATATCTTAGGGGGATTCTCTAGGTATTTTTTAGGGATCTTTTAGTTGGTTTTGGTCTTTTGGGGTAGGTGTAGCAAGAGCTCTAAAAAGGTTAGTGCGTTTATTATTTATTATTAATAAATAGTTATATAGCTTTAAAAAATAGAGATTTTAAAAAAGGTTAAATTTTTCTTTAAAAATTCTATAATAAAATATATGCTTTAGTTATTACTATAAATTTTTTACTATAGTATATTTAAGTAATAAAGTATAATATAATGCTATAATTAGGTAATATATTTTATAAATAAACTACCTACCTTATTTTTATTAAAGCTATAGAGTAGTATCTTAATAATAGCTAAATAATAAGCTTTAAAATTTTAGAATTAAGCTTTTATATACTATTATATTACCCTATAGAAATCTAAAAGTAATATATATTATAGTTCTAAAGATACTATATTTTAGCCTATAAATTTAAGCTAATTACTCGATTTTAATAACTACTTTATACTTTACTCCTAGATTTTTATAAAGTAATATAATAGTATAGGAAAATCTAATTATAAATTTTTAGAGTTTATTATTGAGCCATTATTAAAATACTACTTTATAGTTTACTTAGGCAAGTAGTTTACTTATAAAATATATTACTTAATCATAGCTTTATATTATTCTTTATTACTTAAATATACTATAGTAAAATTTTCATAGTAATAGCCAAAGCATATATTTTATTATGGAATTTTAAAAGGAATTTTTAAACTTTTTTAAAATATATATTTTTTAAAGCTATATAACTATTTATTAATAATAAATTATAATAAAATATATATATATTTATATTTAAGGCTTTAAATATGCTATATTTAAATTTTTATAGTAATAGCCCTAGGGGTTGCTATTTTATAAAGGTTGAAAATTTGCGATTTTGTATAGGAAAAGGGTGTGCAAGAGGTGGCATTGTGCGCGAGGTGGCACGGACTCCTAGTAGAAATATACTTATTTTAAAAATAAAGATTTTATAAATTATTGGTATAGATTGGTAGTTTTATAATATATTTTCACGTATAGAAGTATTGTTAGATAATCTATATTCTCTAAAAGGCGTAGGTTACGTGTATGAGTCACGTGCACGGGGTACGTGCACTGTAAAGTCTCTTTGTAGCTTAAAGCCTTAGGGGCTCCAAGATAAGGTTAATTAAGATAAGACTAAGATTATTAATTAATTAACCCATTTTATTAATGAATAGCTCTATATGCACTATCTGATAGTTATAAGCCCGGTCCGCCGACTTAAGAAGTTATTTAGCTATTACTTACTTGTTTAAAGAAATTATACCTTATTGTTAGACTCTAATACCTTATTATTATAGGATGCAGACTCTAACAGAAATCCTACCTTAATTGTTACAGGACATGATTCTACGAGATTCTATAAGATTCTATAAGATTCCACGAGATTCCACCTTAATCGTTATAGGACGATCCTGATAATAAGGACGATCTAGACGACAAGGACGATCCTAATAATAAGGACGATTCTGACAATAAAATACCATCTTAATTCCTCCTTTGCCTATTAGTCAAATGACTCCACTGTTAAGTTTGTCGACTACGATTATCGTTAATAAGCCAGAAGACTGGGAGCAATGGCTATAGCAACTCCAAGCTCTTGTAGATCAGCAAATTTGGGCCTATATTAACCTAGACAATACAGCACCTTAATAAGGTCTACTATAAGAACTAGCCTATCTAGAAGTTATAGGTTTTAATAAGAATATAACTATATATGTATAGCTCTTAACGAATTAACAGAAAGTATATAAGAATAGTAGATAATACTACAACTAGAATATAAAGTATTTCCTAAGATAGGAAGACTATTTTTAATAGATCCGCACCTAGATTATGTCTATAGTATTAATTTAGAACAAGCTACTGCTTAACCCTTCCTTAACCGTTAAGGAATAGCTATCTTAGTTAAAGAAGAATATAGAACCTACCTTATTATTTATTAGGAAAAAGGTATAATACTAGTACACGGAAGCCCTTAAGGGATTTAAATATATATTAAAGTTAAACTAATGGCTAGATTAATGGGAATACGTAATATTACTAGGAGAGAAGTATAAAATTCCCTAAATATTTAATGGAATCTGGCTTTAAGAATTAGCAGAAGTTATTTAACCTTTTAGTGACATCTATTGTATAAAGTATACTACTAAGTTAAATAACCCTTAGAAGTTAAGATCTTTTAAATACTATAGAGTAGCAAAGAAGCTATAAGAAGGACTTAGAACACCCTTAAAGAAAGCTAATACTACTATAAGAGGGAGTACCTTTAATGTACACTTTATAAAGCAAGCTATTAAGGATTACTCTAATACTACTAAAGGTTTATAAAAAGGAAGAGCCTTAGTATATAAGAGCTACTTAAAGAGAGCTAGGATACTGGTGGATAATAAGACGTCCTATAAGAAGCCAATATATAAGTGCTTTACGTACGGAATATAAAGACACTCCCTTTAGGACTATTAGTATTTATTTAAAGATAAAAGACCTGTAGGAGTTATAATTAGAGATGCTTATATTAAAAAGGCATTAAAGAAGATAGAAAAGAATAAGGATCTTACTAACTAAGTTATAAAGATTAGACTTAAAGAATAAGAAGATAAGGCTTAATAATAATAGGATAAGAAATATAAGATAGTTAAGATTAAGGGAAAAGCTAATATGATATTCCTAGAATCGTTTTATATAGGTTAACTCCATCTACTAAAGCTATTAACTATTCTTAATTTAGAAACCACTCTCTATATTTTTAATAACCTCTCTTATTTCTATAACCTTAGGAAAACTCTAAGATATAAATATATTATTACTGGTAGCTTAGAAGTGCCTATACTAGGCTACAGCAATATTACTATTTAAGTTATAAAATTAGACAAGAGTAAGGGAATCCTATATCTTAAGGACGTTACCTTTTATACGGACTTTAATATAAATCTAGTATTGTTCTATCTACTTTAAAAATAAGGGTATTACTAGGATAATAAAGGAGACAATAATCTTTTAGTTTAGAAGGATAATATAATCCTATATTAAATGGAAGAATATTATAGATAATAGACTATTAAATATATCCAACTAGGAAGTCTATTAGCTTTTAATATAAGCTAACTGCTACGCCGCTAATAGGAGCGCAGAGTATTGTTAAGAGATGTTTGTTTATATATAAAAGGTAATATATAACTATAGTATCTGCGTCTAGGTTATCTAGGACCTATAGGCCTTTATTATTTAGGTATTAACGTCCTAGGAGTTAAGCTTTAAGGCCCTAAGATAATGGAATATTAACACTATAGTCTTGTTAAGATTAAGTGTTAGGTCTTATAAAAGTTCTTAAATTAGAATATTAATAAACCCTATCTTAACCTCTATATTAACTAGACTAACCTTAAGGAAGCGTATACTAAATTTATATAAGTTATACTTATCTATAATATCTTTTTAGGAAAATCCTTTCCGTATTTTATAATAACGCATAATAAGGAGAAGGAGACACTATAAATGCTTAAAGATTTTATCCTATAGATTCGTCTAAGGTATAACCTTAAAGTTAATACTATTAGATTAGATAATAAGCTAGGGAAAAAGAAATCCCTTAAATAGCTATAAACTTAACGGATTATATTTAAGCCTTTAGCACTATATACTTAAGCCTAAAACAATACCACTAAACGCTTAAAGGGTATAATTATTAAGAAAGTATATATAATAAGAATTCCTGCTAATCTACTATATAATCTATAGAACGAGATAGTTAACTATATAGTCTACCTTTAAGATTAAACGCTGTAGGAAAGTAATAGATGGAAATCGCTATATAAGGGGTTCTATACCTTCTTAGCTAATAAGAGATTAAGAAAACCGCAATTAGCGTACCTAAAAGCCTACAGCTGTAGGGCGTATGCAATAATATTAGACGCCTAGCTAAAGAAGAAAAGGCTCAGTAAGCTAGATCTATAAGCCTATATTAGCTACTTTATTAGCTATAACTCTACTAATATCTATAGGATCTAGATCCTATACAAGGATATTGTTTATCTCTACTAGGGATATCATCTTTAGTAAAAAGATATTCTTTAATAGTAAGTAAATAGATATCTTAAAGGACCTACACGCTAAATTAAACACGCTAATTAAGAAAATTTAACTTCCTAATACCCTAACTAAGAATAAGGTTCTTCTAGAAGACAATAAAGAAGTATTTAAACTATTAATTTAAGAGGAAGACAATAACGTTAATAATAAACCAGTTCAAACCCTTAATAAGTTAGTAGATCTTAAGCTTATAAGAGCTCTTAAAGATGCGTATTATACGCTACCTCTAACAAAAGAAGATAAAGAATCTCTATATACCTTTTACGTTAAGTATTCTACAAAGTTAAATATATAAAATACTAATTAGGATATTATTTAACGAATAGGAGACGGGTTTAACACTTAAGGGGTGTTTAATGACTTGGTTAAAGACTTATTTAAGGAAGCTAGCAATTATAGGTTTAAAGACTTTATTACTAAAAGAATTACTTTAGTCTATTACAGCGCCTTCCTAGTAGGAAAGAAGTTTAACCTTAATAGTTAACTTAATAACAATAAGCTGAAATTAGGCAGAATATATAATATTAGATTATATAGGAAGAACTTACCTCCTCTACCTTAGTTAATTAAGGACCTTAATATACATCCTCTTTAAGATTAGTTTTAAGAGGCTTAATAAGCCTACCTCTAATCCCATTATTAAATAAGGTTATTTTAAAAAATAGATAAGAAGTATATAAAAGGACAGCAAATCCTTAGCTTAATATAGGTGTTTATCTATAGGACGGATAAGTATAGATTCCTCCAGAAATGTAAGGCACGCTTAGTAGTATACGGAAATTAATAGGCCTTAGGAGACGTACCTATAAGAGCTACTATATTAGCAAGTATCCCTTAACCCGTCAAGGCCCTTAGCGTAAGTGGTCCGTGCGGAAAAGCTTCGTATTTCTAAGAACGGCTGCTTGATTCGGCCGATTTAATTGGTAGGCTCTTATCGATACCGTAAGGACCAATTTTGACGGGTTAAGGGATAACCTTCCAGACCCTAATAGTAATTACTATAAAATATAACCTAGAGATAATATAGATAGATACAGTTAATGCGTTTATCTATTGCGATTTTAATAAAGTTATCTATATAAAGCTATTGCTAGGGTTTAATAAAGAAAAGATAGATAAAGTACCACGCTTAAGAAAAGCCCTTTATGGACTATAACGATCCCCTTTATTATAGCAAAAAAATCCTATAAACTTGTTAAATAAATTAGGTTTTAAAGAGGTTCCCTAAAAGCCGTACATTATACTAAAAGGAGGAATGGTTATCTTCTTCTATATTAACAATATTATCTTCTACTACCAAAAGACAAATAAGAAGAAAGCTTAAAAAGCAATTAAGGAGCTAAGTAAGAAATACTAGATAGGTACCCTTAGCGAGCTAAAATAGTTCCTAGAAATCTATATACTATGTAATTGTAGCTAGAGGCTCCTATAGCTATCCTAGAAAGCCTATATTAAGAAGATAGCTAACTAGTATAAGATAGATCTTAAAGGGCGTCTTCCAGACACTCCTATAGTAGAATTAGAACTCCTTCCTACTAATTACCAATTAATCTATTTAATACGTCTATCTCCTAGTATAGACCTATTAGTCCGTTCTATATTCCTACTGGCTTCTATAATGCTATATTAGAGAAAAATGGGTTTAGTACTCTATATAGCCACTATAACGCGTCTAGATATTGCTTTTACAGTATTATAGCTGGTAAGGTTTAATTAGAACCTAAGCTAAGAGCAATATTAAGCGGTAGATAGAGTAATCTAATACCTACACAGTACGAGGAGCAGAGCAATCTACTATAGAGGAGATAAAGAAGGAATAAACGGTAAAGGGAGAGATAAAGGAACACACAATAAAGAATAAGATAGTAGAAGAGACAGTAGAAATAAAGCGCAATTATTTATCTATGCTAGGAATACATTATTTACGGACAACTCTATTAACAAAAAGAGCTTATAAAAATATATTATAAAGCTATTTGGGGGACTAATTGCCTAGAGAGCAAATAAGTAGGGTATGGTTATAATGTTAAGCATAGAAGCTAAGTTATTAGCCCCATTATAAACAGTAAAGGAAGCTATCTTTATTAGTAGGCTATTTAAAGTAATAACGTTACACCTAAATGAGCCCTTAATTATTAACTGCGACAATACCTAGACACTTTAACTAATTATAGAAGATACGGCAAAGCTAATTACAAAGCTCTAATATGTTGATATCTATTAATACTAGCTATATTAGGAATATGTAATAAGATAAGTACTATTTTGGTAGATAGTAATAAAGGAGATAATTGCTAATAGACTTATAAAGGCCCTACCTAAGTAGAGGTTCTAAAGCTTTGTTAATATAATTAGAATAGTAAATATTAAGGAACGGCTAGCTAAGGAGAAGTAACTAGAGGACCTAAGGGACAATATTAGAGTAAGACAGAAGGATTTAGATAAGATTATAGTTTAATTAACTTATTAACGGATATGAGAAGGTGGTTAGCTTTAACCTTAAAGAGCTTAAAGCTGAGGGGGTGTATTAAATAATCTGTATTCTCTAAAAGGCGTGGATTATATATATAAGTTACGCGCACGGAGTACATGCACTATAAAGTCTCTTTATAGCTTAAAGCCCTAGGGGCTTTAAAATAAGGTTAATTAAGACAAGACTAAGATTATTAATTAATTAACCTATTTTATTAATAAATCGCTCTATATACACTATCTAATAAGTATTTACCTAATATACTATAAAATGTCTTGGCATACGCTCTATTACTAAAATCAATTAATATAAATATTAACTACCCCTAACTATACTATAACTATACGCAATTAAAGCTCTATATCTCTAATATGGCCTCTTTACTCTGTTATCTATATTATCTATAAGTAGCTAGTTATATAATAGCTTTATAGTGGCGCAGTAGAAGAATAGTTATATTTTTTACGACTATATGCGTCCTACCAAAGCTCTGTAAAAGCTCTGCACGAAGCTCTACTTAAAGCTCTACTCGAAGCTCTACTCAAAGCCCTATATAGAGCTCTAAAGCTCTACTAATACGCAGCACTAATATACTAAGAAGGTTCTACAATCGGCCGTATAAACGTCTATATAATTAGTCGCCATACAATTGTCTCTACGAACGGCTCTATAAATATTATATAATTGCCTATACAAATGCCTATACAATTAATTAATTACCTATATATATTAAACGGACAATTAGGTATAAGAACTTTATCTATTAAAGAAGGCTCTAGAAGCTCTCTATATATATAAAATAAGTAGCAAATAGAATAACAACGTAGTTGTTATTTAATTAGAAATAGGTAATAGAAATAGGTAATAGGACATTTAATATAATAGAATAACAACTACGTCGTTATTTAGTTGGGGTAGTAAGATATAAGGTTCTAGACTTAAAGCTAGTATTAAGATAGTGGTAAGGAAATCCAATCTAGTTTAATATACCTCCCTAGCTATATAGAGCCGTCTAAGCTGCTGTAAAAAGTTATAATATTAATTTAGTATTAAGTTTAAGAAATCCTTTATAGAGTTGCCTTGCTTAAATTAATTTCTTGTACTTTTAATAAGGCAGAGCCTTTATTAAGCCGTTATTTAATATTAATCCTTTCTTTATGAATCTCCTTAGCTCTCCCTTAAGGGCCTTAAGCTTCTTCTTACGCAATATCTGCCATCTAAGGCGTCTATTTAGTGGCTTTCTTAATATAATCTTATAAAGCCTTACTAATTCCATAAGTTATAAATTTAACTATTATTGGTCTTTTTTAAATTAGTTCTATTACTAGCTATAGAAGGTACTTAATTGCCTTCTTTCCTATATCTACTAGTCTATTTTTATCTAGAATATATTTATATTATAGTCTTTAATTAAGGTTCTAGCGTTAAATTTAGGGTAGAAAGATTGTCTTTTAAGGCTTACGGGCCTATTACGTTATTACCTTAAGAATTAAGCTACTCTTAATCGGTCGCTTAATCTTAATTTCTACTAAAATCTACCTATTGACTTCTACTAATATCTACTTAAGTCTTATCCTCGTCCTCTAATATACTTACCCCCCTAAAATGTTCCGCAGAACTATTTTGCTTTAGGGTATTTAGAGCTAAAGACCCTACTATAATACTTTAATTGGCGATTTTGTTTATAGTTATCCTTTTTAATATTGCCTTATAAGCTTTATTAACTATATAAGACTTATTTTTAACTATTATAGGGCTTTTATAAATACTCTAATTACTTCCTTAAGTAATTACCTAACCGTATTAATTCCTATATATTTAAGTTAACTACGCTATAGCCATCGTTTCGCCTTTTAATTTAGTAGAGGCTTTAATACTTATTTTAATAATTGCTTTAATAATTGCTTTAATAATTACTTTAATAGTTAAGTCGTAAATAAGGCCTCTAGTAAGTCTCTCTTTGACTAATTATATTTAATAGTAATCTAACTATAGTAGTAGTTATAGTGGGTGTATATCTTATTATCGCTATAGTAAAGAGTGTTCTCTTTATTGCTCTAGAGGACTCCCTTATTATTAAACTTTTAAATATATACCAAGTTAGTATAGAATCCTAGCATATAGGCTGCTCCTATAAGTAATATCTTCTTATTACCTTTTAGCGTATTAACTATAACCATAGCTATGCTAAAGCTAACGATATTTTCTATATGCGAGCCTATATAGATATAGTCTAAGGTAGGCTTAATATCGCTAATAAACCTAGTTTAATTGTTAATTATATATACAGTAGTTCCTAAGTTAAAAAGGATACTATCGCAAAGCTTATAGTCGGAAGCTAGATTATAAGTTCCTTTTTAATAAACTGTAAAGACTCCTTTAGGATCTTAAGAGCTCTGCTAGTTGTCATCCTTTAGCTATTTATTAACTTAGTTGTCTTTTTTTATTTCCCTAATATAAGCCCCGATTTTAGGCATTGTATTAGCAATCTTCTTATCCACCTTCTTCTAAATTTCGTTACTTAGTTTAAACTAAAATGGACGTAGAATCGACTCTACTATATACTAGTATTTATTAAAATAGTAACGTTTTCCGCATAAGCACTCTAGCGGCGGTCGCCTTTCCTTCTTTTACTTATCTGCTAATAATTTATGCTTTAATTTAGGTAACTGTAAAAGATCCTTATAGGCTCTCGCCTATTTAGGCAAGTTCCGTATAACGGCAATTTCGATATATTTTAACCAGTTTAAAGAAGCTAGGAAGCGTCTTCTTCTTCCACTTAAGCCTCTTAAGTTAGTTCTTCCAATATTTTAACTAGCTTAGTGTAATTAAGTTAACTGCAGATATAAAGTCTCTTACTAAATAATTACTATTTACCTTAAGTAGACCCAGCTCCTTATACTTAGTATATACCTTCTCCCACTCCCTTAACTAGACCTTAAAGTTCTAGTTCTAAGGCGCTTTCTTAAGCTTTTAGGCGTTATTAGTTAGATCAATTCTCTACTTTAGTAAGACTAAGACGTTATAGGTGGTAGGTATATAAGATTAGGCTTTAGATATAGCTGCGTAATATATTAAGAGCTAACAGCTGTTTTCTATAGAGTTTTAAATTATCCCTATAATCGGCTTAGAGTATACAGAGCTTCTCCTTTTTATCCTTATCTAGCTCTAAGAGCTTTATCTTCCGGCTATTAATATTCTTAGATAAGGCGCGAATAGGTAATTTAAGCTTTAGCAGATTGGTTTTAGGTATTAATAAATCGATATACTCCTAGAGACGATTGTTATTAGCTTTTAACGTAATAACCTTAATATATTTATCTTAATTATTTAGGCTTATAAGGATAACGGATAAGATAATAACTGGTTTCGTTTCTTATTAAGAGTTTATTATCGTATTTATCTATAATTAAGATAATAATTAATTGGAATAAAGGCCTTGGAATTAAAAATAATACAGTAGACGGCCTAGGCTTATAACTGTTAAACGGATAATTAGGTATAAGAACTCTGTCTATTAAAGAGAGCTCTAGAAGCTCTTTATATATATAAAATAGGTAGCAAATAAAATAATAACGTAGTCGTTATTTAATTAGGAATAGGTAATAGAAATAGGTAATAAGACATTCGATATAATAGAATGACGGCTACGTCGTTATTTAGTTAGAGTAGTAAGATATAAGATTCTAGACTTAAAGCCAGTATTAAAATAGTGATAAGGAAATCCAATTTAGTTTAATAATAGGATATATAACCGCCTATACCAACGCCTATACAATCGATTAATTAAACGTCTATATAATTGCCTATCTATTCACTTGCTTGTAAAGATATACTCTAAATAATATATTAGGAGGTATAGGCCTAAGGAGAGGGTAATCTCGCCTTAGCTTACTGTCTTGTATAGTAGGTTCCCTACTATCTTAAGTAGTAGTAGATAATTATATACTTATTACCCCCCTTAGGCCTACCGCAAGTCTAAAAGGCTGCAAAACTATCTATAGGGTGGAGGGTGGGAAAGTAAAAAGCCGAAAGGTTAATTGTAATAGATATTAATATTGCGATTTGGAGGAAGCGTGACCTCGCTTTAAATAGATATTTTTATATAATTGTCTAACGTAATCTATAAGCATGTGGCCCATATAAGTATGTAGCCTACCCTACCTAATACGCGACGCGTTATTTAACAACTACCTAAATGGCAATACTATAATAGCAACATCGGCAAAATATGGTCCCCTTTCAATGGCCTCAATGGTTGGTGGTTGACGCACTTGGCGCGCATTTAAGGGCATTTGGCACTCGACCAACTAGCCCATGTTGTGTTTTTTTGACACGCAGCCTGCGCGCAGCCTATGCGTAGTCTGTGCACAACCTGCACATTTGGCAAAGTATTTAGAGCCATCTACCTCTTTTATACCAATAGTATATTTTAGATAAATAAAGGCTACTTTAAAGCTATTTATAAGGCTAGCAAAATAAATATTATTATTTTAGATAATTTAATATATGGTAATAGTTCTCTTCTACCTATCTACCTACTAACTTACCTACCTATCTACCTACCTATTTGCCTATCTACCTACCTACCTACCTACCTACCTACCTACCTACCTACCTACCTACCTACCTACCTACCTACCTACCTACCTACCTACCTACCTACCTACCTACTTATCTGCCTACCTACTTACCTACCTACCTACCTACTTATCTGCCTATCTACCTACCTACTTGCCTGCCTACCTGCCTGCCTATATTAGTATCTGTCGGTAGATATTCGTTTTATATATTACGTATATAGAGCACGTGATCTACGCGAGACGCGTATATGTATTATTAAGACGTGTAGATAGAACGATAAGAATCCAACTACATACCGCACTACACGTATATTACGTCTATTGCACTGTGTTAAAGCATACCAACACTAATTAGTGAGTGCGCACAGATTAGGAAACACGCAGATAGCTTAAAAGACAGTTATACTGTCCACCTTGTAGCAGATTGGAAGATAGTTGTACTTATCCACCTTTCGTATCAGCCTATTTTAGTTAAAGAGAAGAAGAGAAACCACCTAGGAGTACTTGTCTGGTATCCACAATAACTTCTAGATATCTTATTTTATCTATTTTAGAAGAATTACTGCGCAGAATACCTTACCCTACTTAATAACTCAAACCGCCCCTAAACTACCTCCTTAACTACCTCCTTAACCACCTCCTTAACCGCCCCCCCTACCTTTACCTTATAAATCGAAACACCTTACCTTACCCGAATAATATATAAAATATAAGATGTTAGGAACAGAGAAAGACTGGAAGGAAGAAGCAACTAAATAGGAAGATGGAATTAACCTAATAGAAGTCACTAAGGACGAGCTAACTAACTACGTATAATGCAAGATGTATATATATACGGAGATACACAACTAGATAGACTTAACACTCTAAAAGTTGTTCTAAGGAGATTTTAAAGACTTTATGGTTAATATCTTTACGAAAATCTCCTTATATTGGCTTTAGAAACTACGTGATTGTATAAATATTAGAGGAGTATAGGTTAACACCAACTATAAATGAGGTAAATCACTTCCCCAGTCCTTATACAATATAGCACAAGAAGAAGACCAAATAGAATAGACTAGAGAAAAGATAAATGCACTTAAGGATAAGTTTGGCACTGGTATTAAGTTAAGACGTATTGAGTACTACAAGACACACGGAACCCTGGAGGAGCGACAAGTAGGACATTCCTTAGTGCCTATACTTCCCGCTATACCTTAATATACGACTACCTCTACCTTTATACTATCTGTCACACCTTAACCTGCAATAATAATACAGCAACTCTATATATAACCTATGGACGAGGAGAACCGCCCTGTTACTATAACTGGCTATAGCAAGGAAATTGCGAATGCAGCTAAGATATACACGGAGGAGCAGAAATACGGTGGTATAAACAAAAGCCTTAACTATAAATTGATAATATTCTACAATATCTATAATTAAGCGGACGTACCCCAAGAAGCTTACCTTAAAGCATTCCCTACTATACTAAAAGGACTAGCTTTAGACCACTTCTATATAAACTAACTGTCCTACTTACTATTTGCTAAAGCTTGCGAATACCTTTAGAATTTCTTTAAAGGACTAGGATTTCAACGTAAGAACCTAAATAAGTGGAATACCATTATACTTACAACAGTAATGGCAGAAAATATAGATAAATTTATAAGTAAATGCCTTTAATTGCTAATCTATAGACTTTGTTAACTATAGCATAGCCTTAGACCTACCTTATAAACTATGGACTTCCTTTATAACAAAATTGTTACTTCTTGCCAGGGAATACTAGTATGTAGATATACAGTCTCTGACCCACCGGATAACCTTAGAGCCCTTATTAATAAACTTTAATCGTCTATTATAGCATACGAGAAAGAGCATGTGGAGAAGATATAAGCTTTCTTTACGGACCAACGATTCTATAGAAGAGACAATAACTACAACCATAATAACCGTAATAACCGCAGTAACCCCCGGTATAACCGCAACCGACAGAAACCACGTTGCTTCATATGTAATAGGGAAGGATGTCGCTTATAGAAATATACTAAGGAGGAATAAAAAGAGTCTAAGACTAAGTTTAAGAATAAGTTTAAGGACCGCTTCTAGAAGCGAATAAAGCAATACATTATAGACTACAAAGGCGACGACAATAAGGATAATAACAAGGACAATAAGATCACCAACGTATTTAATATTTTAGTAATTAATATAGACCCTAACACTCTACTAAACAAGGATAACCAGACCACAGTATACTACACTTTATACGGTGAAATTAAACTAGATAATGCGACCGCTATAGCTTTAGAACTGGCCAATAGAGCTTATAGCTACGTAGTTACAACCATCAATACCATAATAGATGCATTTACTACTAACACAGACCCATTTACATATAATATAACCTCACGCTACACCTCCATAAAGTTTATAGGTGTAATAATTGACACTAGAGCCTCTAAACGTTCTATAGTAGGATACGGTTAGTTTCTTACACTTCAGAAGATTAATAAAGTATAGTTAAACGGGTCCATAAGAGAGTGTATAGTTTAGAATAGGTTCTACATCTTCTATTAGTTCTATTAAGATAGCTACACTAATAGGTATAGTAGAGTTCCATATTGTTAAAGTTAATACCCCTTTCCTGCTTTACCTAGTGGATATAGATAACTTATAAGTGTACTTTAACAACCTAAAGAATGTCCTGATAACCCCCTTAAAGACCGTACTAGTTGTATGCTGATTTAGACACCCGTTTCTACTATAGGATACCTCGTTGCACGTATTTATTATAGAGTCTTTTGACCAAAACCCATGCTATTTAACTGACGTAGAATTGCGACGCCTATACTGACGCTTTAGATATCCGTTAGTAGAGCGACTTAAAAGAATATTGGACCGCGCTGGCTATGAAAACGATGCTAATTGCAAGACCCTTAAGTATATTACCCACTACTGCTTATACTGTTAAAAGCACGGAAAGTTACTAGGCAGATTTAGATTCACCTTAAAGGACAATATTAATTTTAACTACTGTATTATTATTAATATTATGTATATCAACAGCAAGCCCATACTTTATATTATTAATAAAGGTACCTAATTTTAAATAGGTAGATAGCTACAGAATATTAGCGCTAAGTATATATAGGATATGTTACGAGCGTGCTAGATTAATATATACCTAGGCCCCCTAGATATAATTGCATATAACATAGGAAAGAACTTTATTAGTAAAGAGTTTAAACAATATATAGTTAATATGGGCACTACTATAAAGAGCGTACCAGTCGAAGCTCATAACTTAATTGGCATAGTAGAGCGTTACTACGGCCCCTTATAACGTATATACCATATTATTACTTCTAAGATACCAGGAATTGATAAGGACATAGCACTGCAAATAGCCTTTAAAGTAATTAACGACTCTATAGGACCAGACGGCCTAATACCCATACTATTAGTATTTGGAGCGTACCCCTAAATAATAGACTCCAACGCACCTTTACCTATAGTGATATAGCGTGCAATTGCATTCAGGAAAGCTATAGAGGAAGTGAAGAAAATATAAGCGGAATGCTAGGTTGCAGATGCACTTAATATACATAACAGCCCCAGCACTACTGCAATTTATAACCTACCCCTTAACTCTTTAGTACTGGTTTAGAGAGAAGGCAATATAGGATAACCTAGATACTGTGTTAGCGACTCAGTCAATCGAGGCACGAGCACAGCAAGAAGGTCACATGCAAGCCTGTACGATTGGATTGTCTATAAACGAGGATCCAAAGCTAGAGAAAGGAAGGAGAAGAATAGCAGCGCCGCTCGATATTTTATGCGGTCCTCGAGTCACGTGACTCGCGTCTACCATAATCCACGTCTGCCAAGATCCACCGTTTTCCACCAGCGCCGTAACATACTGGGTAGGACCATACAACCTACTAAATATTAAAGGAGAAATGTGTGCTGTTAACCTACCTAGCGGCCCTATAAAGTTCCGCAGTACTGCTGTTAAACCGTACTTAACAGACCCTAGAAATATTTAAGTTAAAGATATTTAAGATAACGGCACCCAAGTTAACAATATTTAAGTTAATAAAACTGTCTGTATATACAAACCGTCCACAGAAACCGTCTCTATATAGAAACCGTCCCTTACCAAAACTAGAGAAGCACAACCACCTTGCTAAGGAAGAGGAAGACCCCGCAAGTATCCCCCTTACGTTAATACTGCCGACATCACTGTATTCTTGCAAGAGGATAGCAACTATAAGCAATTTAAAACGTCCCATTAAAAGGAAATCACAGGACTAATTAAAAAGGGCGTATTTAAGATAATTAACCCTTAGGGCGTACCCGTAGGAGTTAGAATCTTTAACTTATAATTTATAGATGAGATTAAGAACCCTAGTACTAATAAAGCCTTTAAGAAATTAAGACTTGTTGTCTACGCGTATAACAATCTTAAAAAGGGTATTGTACTAACCTAGTTACCTACTATTTAACGAGTCAGCTAACGCCTTATTCTATATATCGCAGCGATACTACGAGGTAACGGCACATAGTTATACCTATAAGATATCTCTTAGGCGTATGTCCAGTCTTTTATAAAGCTAAACTGAGACTTCTATATCCAACTACCTTATAAGTTGGGAAGCTAACTAGGTATTAGAAAGAACTTAATCCTAAAGGTAATTAAGCCTTTATACAGTGTTCTAGAAGTAGGCAATTACTAGTTTATAACCTACCATAATTACCATATTAAGGAATTGGATATAAACTTATTAATATACAACCCGTGCCTCCTATGGAGCAACACTCCCAACTACTTTGGTATTGTTGGCCTTTAAACTAACAACACTCTATTCCTGGCTAATACCACCTTTATAAACGCGGAGCAATAATATCTAGAAAAGGCTCAATTTCTTACAAAAGAGCGCGAGCAACTTATGGTTAAGCAATTACTTAAATTTAATAGATGTATCATCCAACTCTCTTGGGAAGGCAATATTATAATAACCTAGGAACACCAGTATAAGAACCTAAATACGGTCTACCTGGGCAAAATAGCTATAACTATAAGCTTAAGAGGTATTGTCCATAATGCACTAACTATAAAGGAACAATACGTTGCGTAACGCGCAAGAGGTGCATATATTGCCTCTATATATTAACTAGAAGCTTCCTTTAACCTCTCTTTTACCGCCCAGGTAATTAACCCTAAGAAGGAAGATGTTACCAAAGTTAATAAACGACTATAATTACAGATTAACAACCTAATAAGAGGCCTTACGTTTATTAAATTGGACATTAACACATTACGCCTACTTGCTTTTACTAACGCCTTATTCGCCAATAATAAGGACCTCTCGTTACAAATAGAATATATACTGGTATTAGAGGACGCGTTACATAAGGCTAATATCATCCACTAGTTGTTAATTAAGTGTAAGAGAGTTACCAGAAGCGTACTAACCTTAGAACTCTATATAATAGCCTATAGATTTAACATCGGCGCCGTAATTAAGTTAACTGTTAAATAACTCCTATAGATCGAACTTCTACTTATACTTTATACCGACTTAAAATCACTCTACAAATGTCTTATTAAGCTAGGCACTATACAAGAGAAACGTTTTATAATAGACGTTATATGTCTTTATTAGTTATACGAGCGCAGAGAGATTATGGAAGTTAAGTGGATTAATGGTAATAGTAACCCTGCTAACTTAATAACTAAGAGTAAGGCATCTGCGGCCCTTAAGAAGTTGATTAATACCAATCACTTAAAACTATAGACTATGGAGTAGGTTAAACAAATAAACTTAGATTTGGCTTAGCGTTGTAATAGTACTAGGGCACGCTACCTGCCATATTCTACGGACCCTAAATTTAACCAGCCAATTAGGATTTTCTATCCCCGGGATAGAAAATCGCTATTGGCTCGCTTACCACTAGCGCCTTAGCGGCCCTCGCGATATATCTACCTGCTACCCTTAACAATTCTTCTTTTTCTCCTTAGCTTAGTATCTTTATTAGATAACAATTGTTACGGGACACCCCCGCAACACCTTATATACGTCTACCTGTTTCTACTAACTTAGCAATTGGAGACCGACCGCGAGCGGCAATCTAACGGTAATTTATGGTATTCTGCTATATTCTACTAAGTCCACTAAATCCTGCTAAGTTCTGCTAGGACTATTACCTAAATCCTATTCTACTCCGTGTATATATTAACCAAGCAACCAAGTTAATAATATATACCTTTTCTTCCCATTTTCTTACCTTGTGCGAGCTATTATAGGCGTTATATAATAGGGATAGGATCGAAGGAGAAGCTACTATATATTATAGACGGAAGAGCCAGTTATTGCGTATACGCTATAAATAACGGGAATGGTATGATTTAGTTTCCTTTAGAGTTGCTCCAGTATCGGTAGATATTTGTTTTATATATTATGTATATAGAGCACGTGATCTACGCGAGACGCGTATATATATTATTAAGACGTGTAGATAGAACGACAAGAATCTAACTACACACCGTACTGCACGTATATTATGTCTATTGCACTGTGTTAAAGCATACCAACAGTATCTAGTTTAATTTAGGGGAGGGGTCGGCCCGATTAAAGCTCTAATTAATTTAGATTATGCTCTATAGCCGTTTGCTAGCTATATATTTAAATATTTATTATTATTCATTGCTTAACGTCCGATTCGGATCCCTGTTGGGCCCATGCGGACTACTCCTTATATATATGTGGGGAGAAAACTCTATTTAAGAAAACCCCATAATCCGTCTCCCCGCCTTTTAGGGCTCGCTTGCAAGTCGCCTATAAGTTACCAGTGGTGCTCTACTACTTTACTTTTTGACCTCCTTAGGAACTACTGCTGCCGTAATAAACCTACGGACGCGCTAGTATTACACACTATACTCTACTCCTGTAGAGTTATTAGGGGGCGCCTATTACTTGCCCCTTTGCCTTCTATTACTATTTCCTTTACAACCCGGAACTAGTCTAGTATATTTTGGCCAATAAGCCACCGGGTAGCCGCCTTAAGGCCTTTCTATGTTAAGAGTGGTGTATTATAGTTTTCTATGCTAGCTGCTAAGAGCATTGCTTCTTAGCTGGTGCGTAAGGGGCATAACAGTATTACGTGTTTTGGTGTCTGTCTTAGCCAGCCATATTCGCATTTTAGGCTACCTACTAGGACACCCACCCAGTAAAGCTAATCTTTTAGTCCTATTATTCCTGTCCTTAAGAGTGTTGCTATTGTATTTTCTACCTTTGTTAGGCCCTCTTGGAGCCCTTAGGTATTTACCCCCCATAGTATTACCTATGCTACGGCTTAGGTTTCCCTTACCTAAGTCTGCCTCTATACCTTTAACTCCTATTTATCTCTCTAGTGTCGGTCTAACCAGTATTATATTGCGGTAGATAGTTTTCTAGTACTCTTTTATGCTCTACTTTGGCTCCTTTTTCTCCCTTACTATTGTCTTTGCTAGCTTCTTACGCGTCTCCCTTCCTCCTCTATATAGGCCTGGGCCCTAGCGCCGCACTATTTTTCTTCTGCTTTCTCTACCTGTTTTCCTAATATATCTTCCCTACTTTAGGGTTATTGGTTCCTTCTCCTATAGGGCACCCTAGGGTCCCTCTATAGTTTATTTAGGCGTGTCTTAATATACTTTATAACGTTAGAGTTACGTTTCTTTTACACCCTTTGTATTGCATCAGCTTTAATATATAGTTATAGGGGGGGAATATTGGCTTCCTTCTCAAGTAGTGCTGTGGCCGTTCGCTTATACCCGCCTGTTATACTCCTAAGGCAGGCTATTTAGACCTTTTAGAGTGGTTTAAGGAGTAATTTAGGGGGGCCTTTCTCGGTTTCTCTAGTGGCCTAAATGCTAGATCTATATGTTATGGTTAGCCGGACAACTGCTATATATAATAGGCGTGACCTCTGGAAGCATAGACCCTATATAGAATTAACGATCCTGGATATGGCGATATACTATACTTGGCCCTTACGGGCCGCTTGCGCTATATATACACTCTACTAGAGCTTACTGTCTACCTATACTCCTAATACCCTTAGGCCTTAAACCGGTTAACCCTTAAAGCCTTAGATATAGATTATATGCTAAAGATCTGCAGATTAGTTACGTTTTCTTATAAAATAGATTAGCTGGTATTTCTCTAGTGAGAATTAGACTCTATATTATCTTGCCCATTCTATATAGGTGTTATAGGCTTTCTTTAGTGTCCTACAGTTTTCTGCGGCTATTGGCCCATATATAATTAGGTTTGTGTTATTAACAAAGCCTATCCCCTAGGTTGCCCCTTCCTTAAAGGTGTTAAGCAGGTTGCTTATAAAGAAGAGGAAGAGTATAGGCGATAGAGGTGATCCTTATAGTATTCCTATTACAACTGTAATAGGGGGGCTCTAGTATCTATTAAAGACCAGTAATATTTCTTTCTAGCCTATAAATCCTTAAATAAATTAAATAATCTATTCTAGGAAGCCCTTTGCCCTAAGGATATATAGGAGACGCTTATAGGGTACATTGGTATAGGCGCTGCTAATATCTAGGCTAAGTATTAATACTATAAAGTCCTTTTGCATAGCCCATGTAGTTTTAATAGTAGTAGCGAGTAGTGTAAGTGCTAATAGCGTTAAGCAATTCTTTCTTGCCCCTATTTAGCTTTATAGTAGTAGGGTATATTCCTCTGCCGTATCTGCTATGTGGTCCGCTATAACCTTTTCTAAGATCTTGCTTAGGGTGTTTTCTAAGGCAATAGGGCGGTAGCTTCCTGGGATTAAGTAGTCTACTTTACCTTCTTTTTATAAGATGACCGTTGTTATGGATCTTCCAAGTCGCGGGTAATAGCCTATTATAAAGTATGCTTTGGCTACGTCTGTAAGCTAAGGTGCTATAAGTGGTCTATAGGTCTTTAGGGCTTTATTTAGGATCCCATCTGGTCCTAGTACTGTGTTATTTAAAAGGCGGCTAATAGTTCTAGCCATTTCTTCAGTTGTTATGTCGCTGTTAACCCTTAGGCGAGTTACTAGTGTTTTACTAGTAATATTGCTAAGGTCTACTGGAGCCAGTTAAGGGAAAAATCTTTCTATAAGGATCTTTACCTTCTTATTATTGTTGCTTATGGCCTGTAGTTTGCCTGCTCTTTATAGGGGTAGTAGGTATAGATCTTCTACTAGGCGTCCCACCTTTTTCTTTATCTATTTCGCTATGGTCCAAAGGCCCTTATTATAGGGAAGACTTAGGTTAGTAGTATATTTATTTATAAACCGTCTCTAGTTATTCCTTACTTCTTTTCTTAGGGTATTCTTTAGCTGGTTTCTTATGTCTTTATATTATCTCTTATCCTCAGAATTGTGGCTGCTTGTATATTTCCTCCTTGCTTGTCATTGGCCGGCTATAAGGGCCGCGCACTATGCGGACCATGCGTGTCGCGTATAGGGGCCCAGTTTTAAAACCAGGTAGTGCTCTTTTAGCCTACTTTTAATTGCTGCCTGGATCCTTTCTAGTCTTTAATTAATTTCCTTAGGGGTAGCCAATAAGCCTCGCTTGTTTAGTATTGGGTGGATTTCTTCTAGGTCTTAGAGTTGTTGTTTAATTATATTAAGAAAGCTATCTATGTTAAGCTTCCTTATTGCGTATCTTTTACTATTTAGTTGCGCCTTAATGTCTAGATCTAGTTATATCTAGATAGGGATATGGTCTAAGGTAAGTGCCTATTCTTCTTTAGGGGAGCACCTTTTAAGTCTCTGGTATAGGTTTTCGTCCATAATTATAAGGTTAATTGTACTTT
>Ga0307507_10004186_pt1 | contig 26131 bp, 5 predicted proteins | sample 7_EM_MG_FD_207223 | JGI IMG/M metagenome (GOLD analysis project Ga0307507, IMG submission 207223) | Populus trichocarpa ectomycorrhiza microbial communities from riparian zone in the Pacific Northwest, United States - 7_EM | ecosystem: Host-associated > Plants > Roots > Unclassified | place...
GTTAAGTAGTTTTTAAGATATTATAATTTAGGGGCTAAAATAAGGCTAAATTACTATATCTTAAAAACCACTTAACTAATTATTATGCAACTTTAATAGAAGCCATAGAGCGTATATGAAAGTCTAAATCTAAATATTTAGAAGTTATTATTAAGTGGTTGTTGAGATATTACACTGCGATTTTTGCGATTTTTGGTGGGGAATGAGGTGGCCCGCTCACGTATTTTGATGTTCAAAATGAGCAAAACTTAGGGACGAGCAAAACCCCGTAAGTCACGTTATATTCTAAAAAATTATTTTAGTTTTCTTAGGATATTTATTTAATACTCCTTCTATAGCTCTTAAATTATTTCTTTAATTATATTTTTATCCTTTTTTCAGTAATAAAATATAATATTATTAATATAAAAAAAGATAATTATATTTTTATTAAATATAATATACAGCTCTTAAGGGATTTCCTTAAACCCTAATTCTTTTAGCGAGCTAGTAAGGTTTTGCTACTATAATAAGGGTGACCTTTAGAGTCTATAAAGTGTTTTTTAAAGCCATAGTACTTTGCCTTTCTGTATAAAGCTTAGTGGTATCTTTATATACACTACCTTATTGAGGTCATAGTATATAAACGCGTTAACTATATTTATTTATATTATCTGTTGGGAATATATCACGTATGGTTACGTATAGCCGCGGCACTAGCGTGGCGAGGAGCCTTAAGCTTCTCGCCCTCCCCTATTCTAGATTAATTAAGCTTTTAACTAATATCACTGTAACCTACTTAAGTAGCCGTTATTGGTGAGTTACCCTATGTGACCAACACTAATCAGTGGTTGAATACACAGTCAACTATAGAACAGCAAGGTTCTTAACAGAAGAGACAGTCTCGTATAGGGGTGCTATATACGCTCATATGGAATGGATCCCGGCAATACTATGCTACCTTAGACTTGCGGAAAACTAGTAATAGAAGTGTCACTAAGTACTAGGAGATACCAAGTTACATCTATTACACAGAACAACTACGTTTACAAAGATTTGGTTAAGTACTTTAGGTCAGAAGTGTTACTAAACCTAAGGTCCTAAGTTAACGTCCGAAACGCGTTAAATAATATCTCAAATTGCCTACCTCTTGACAGCAAACCTATAAGATTCTATAAAACCGAAAACCCTACCTACCTTTAACCCATTATGGCGTTAACCTACCCAAAGAAGTACGAAGAAGACATTAACCCAAAGATATAGAATAAAGACATTAACCCTATAAACGCTGAGCAAAAGGACCTGAACGGATTCTTATTATACTATATAGTATACTACACAGATAGTGAATACAACGACACTATGCTATAGTATTGCATAAAGGAGGACTTTGTTAGATAGATAAAGGAAATATAGGCTCTTGCAAATAAGCTTATTATATAAGACTTCCGTAACTTCCTTTAGGAGAATAGAGTGTTTGTCCCTATAGATAGAAGCGCTATTAGAGACAATATTTAAGAGCAAGTTATTAACGTAAAAGAAGAGTATAAATAGACTCTATAGGAGATCGAGCACTAACTACGCACTATAAGGAAGCTTAACTCATGATGGAATTTAAATAATACGCTACTAAAGCAAATATAAGACCCCCCTGCTTTGCGAGCCAATAGCCTTTAGACTCTACTGACTAGACCTATATCCCTATTGCAACCTGCAATGCAACTCCCTTCTCCATCTCAATCTTAAATTAAAAGCACTTTAAAATTACTTACAGAACTTGCGAAGCTCTATTTAGATTAAGAAAATAAATTCGGCAGGGAATTATATAATGTTCTTAATTTAAAACTGCGTATCTTCTACAACTGTTGCTAAAAGATAGGAATAGAGTCTGATTAATACCACAACGCCTATTCTGTTATGCTTAGGGGCCGAGCTAGCACCTTCTATTATAATTATTTAGCAGGAAAAGGATATGATTTCGACCGCATAATATATAAGTTAAGGTGCCACTTTAAAACAGAAGAGAATAAGCAACAGTATATGTTGGAATAGAGAGAGACTACCTTTCTAAGGATTATTGCTATAAACCTAGGTGTTTCTCGGCTTAATTATCTTTAAAAGCTCTTTAATTAACTTTAGATAATTTAGTGTAGTTTATCCGAATTATATTAAGAGGACTTTAGCCTACGCGATTAAGTTATTAGCGTATACTAAGGTATTAAAGAATATAACCTTACCCTCTTTAATCCTGCAAATACTTATAAAGGAGTGTGTGCTTAATTAAGATCCTCTATTAGCACCGCTCTGCGCTCTTAAAAAGTATAGCAATTTAACGCCTAACCTTAACCTACTTCGATCGACCTAACCAACCAATATAATTATAACTGGACTGATTAAACATATAGTGGCCAGGGTAGGGGATACGGCAGAGGGCACGATTAATGTTAACTATAAAGCAATTATGGAGGTCCTTGTGGAGGTTTATCTTAAAACAATTAATAGAAGAAATGCTATGTTTATAAGAAGCCAAATTGCTGGTTAACTAGGCACCCTCTTAATAGATAAAAGGAGGTATATAATAAGTTTCGCCAGAGCGCACGAAACGTTAGAAATTATAAGGTTACTATAGCCTACTTCCAAAGCTTCCTAGTTTAATATGAAGGCGAAGAAGATCTTAAGGGTGAGGTTAACAAGGCCAAACAGCTCCTTATAGATATGGAAATTGAGGACTACTCTCCCAACCAATACTTCACCAAGTATGGTGAGGTAAATGGCACATAAACCATTACTGTCCTTAATAACCAATCTACGCTCTATTCTGTCACAAAGTTAGATATCTTTAATAAGCTAAAAGAAAGTTCCGCGTTCTCCTTTAATAATAGATACTTGGCGAACGTCTTCTATAGTATTATACCAGATACTAGAGCCGCAGGAGTATCTATAGTAGAAGAACCTTAAGTTTAAACTCTTTAGCAGCTTAATAGCTCTGTTTAGATTAACTAATTAACAGTAGGCCAACATACAATTTACTTTAGTAAGGGTACTATAATCTCCCTCAGTACAATTAAGGTCCAAACTCCGTTAGGATATATTACTTTTTATATTATTCCCACAAACACCCCGTTTCTATTCTGCATCTAAGATATAGATAAGTTAGGCGTTAAGCTTAATAACCTTAAGAATATGCTTATTTAGGGAGAGAATCGGGTGCCCGTTGTATATAAGTGGGGTCACCCTTAGTTGCTCCTTTAATAGCCAAAAAGGAGCGTTGCTTAGAGCTATTTAACTAAGTCGGAGTTACGTTAACTATATTATCGCTTCGGTCACCTATTAGTTTATAGATTACTTAGGGTTCTTTAGTAAGTAGGTTATAAAGTTAAGGCTAAGACAATTAAGCATCTTATAAAGTACTACTATTACTGCTAAATAAACTAGAAGTCCCCTAGCCAATTTAAGTTCACCCTTAAAGATAACTACGACTTTAACTTCTGTATTATCATTAATATTATGTATTTTAGCAGTAAGCTAGTACTCTAAGTTATTAACCTCTTAACCTTTTTCTAAGCCGCACGCTTCCTAAAAGACATGTTAGCTAGAAACGCATGGGATACTCTCTAATTATGCTAGATTAATGTCTACCTAAAACCCCCTAATCAAGTTATTTATAATATAGGAAGGAACTTCTTATCTGCAGAGTTTCGGTAATAGGTAAAGGCAATGGAAATCAAGGTCAAGGAAGTCCCTATTAAGGCACATAATAGTGTTGGAAAAGTAGAACGATATTATACGCTATTACGCTAAGCATATAAGATTATTTCTTTAGAACTAGAGGGCGCTAGCGAAGAGCTTACCTTATAGATGGCTGTTAAGGCTGTTAACGATTCCGCTGGCCCAGATGGGCTCGTACCTATATTGCTAGTCTTTGGCGCCTACCCTTAAATGACTAACAATTCTCCACTATCTCCATCTGTTACGCAACGAGCTGAGGCTATCCGTAAGGCAATAAAGGAGGTGCGCCGCATCTACGCCACGCGCTAGGTCAACGACGTACTAAGAATAAGAAATGGTCTAAATACCTTAATTACGACAGATCTACCACTCCAATCTAAAGTACGGGTATGGCGTAAGAAAGGGGGCTGGTTAGGCCCATATACACTTATCGCCATTAAGGGTTAAACTTGCACTCTTTAGATGCCCTATAGACCTACTTAATTCCGTTTAACCATTGTTAAGCCCTACTATAGGGATAACAGTTTTGAGCCTTTATAGAATGCTATAGAGGATACCTTAAAGAAGAACCACAATCAACGTGCTCTAGAAGGCGACTATAATTCTAATATAGTTATAGTAAATATGCCGCAACTATAACGCGGTAGAGGTCGTCTAAAAGGATTACGAAATTGCTAATATCTTATTAATTTCAAAGAGCAATTTATTACTGCTATTAAGAGTAGAGTTAAGTTGTTAATGGCCTTTATAATAGCTAAAGAGAAGGCGGACTTTAAGCTTACAAAATAACTCTAAAAGGAAGGCTATATTATAACTCTAGGAGCCCCTTTCTAAGCATCTGACAAGCAGGAGATTAACGGTCTTATTATAAGAGGAGTCTTTAAATTTGAGAAATATAACCCTACTAAGCTCAATGGAGTTCGCATCTTTAAGTTAAGAATGGTTAATAAGATTAAAGGCAAAGCCACTAATACCCTATTTAAGAAGTCGAGACTGGTTATTTAAGGTTATAATAATAACAGTAAGGAAGTAATTCTTATATAATCCCCTATAATTTAACGAGCTAGTTAGCGAGTTATTATTACGCTAGCTCCCTCCCTAATAAAGAATAGAATAGCAGTTTATTTAAGAGATATTACTTAGGCCTATACCCAATTAGAGACGCGCCTTTAGCGCTTAATACTGGTATACCTTCTAGAGCAAATTCGCTACTAATATCCCGAAGATACGATTATGGTTGTATTTAAGCCATTATATAGAATCGCAGAGGCAGGAACTTATTAGTGGGCTACTTATAGCAAGCACTATAAAGAGAAGCTCTTAATAACTACTTTTATATTTAATCCCTGCTTCCTTATCACAACTATAGGAACTCTATTTGGAATTGTCGGTATATAAACTAATAATATAATTATCTTAGGAGACAACCAATTTTTAGCTCTTAAAGAAGATAAGCTAGTAAAGGCAAATCTTATAGTAAAGCTAAAGGAAAAGCTTAATTTAACAACACTATTACTTTTTAATGGATACATCCTCTCCCTAAACGAGGATTCTATTGCTTTGCGCCAGAAGGGTTAAGGCAAGAAGATTAATATTATTAATGTTAACTCTCTAAAATAAGAATATGTGGAGTAACGCGCTTGTAGAGCTTATGTTACTTCTATCTGTTAACCTAAGGCTTTATTTAATCTCTCTGTTGCTGCCTAACACTAGGAACTAACTAAGGATAACGTTCTTGCCCTAAATAAGCGTCTCTCCTAGCAAATAAACTATCTTAATTAGGGACTACTCTATATGCCTATTAGTCTTCCCACTGCTAAGCTCTTTGTATTTATTAATAGATCGTTTATAAATAACAAAGATTTTAGCTCCTAGTTAGGATATAAGATTATTATCGCAAACGAATCTACTAGAGAGAATAACTTTATAATTTACGGCAATCTTATCCATTAGAGCTTAACTAAGAGTAAGCGCGTCACTTAAAGCGTTCTAGCGTTAGAGATATATAGAATGGTTAGCGGAGTTAACATGGCAATTGCAATTAGAACTACCCTAAAAATAATTATAGATTAACTTGAACTTCCTGCTATTCCTATAATTATGTGTACTAACTTATATTCCCTCTATAAATATTTAGTTAAGCTTAGTACCACAAAGAAGAAGTGCCTTATAATTGATATTATAGCACTTTAGCAATCTTACGAACGGCGAGAACTCTTTAAGATTTAATAGATTAATGGCTAAGACAACCCGGTAGATGTAATAATAAAGGCAAACCTAAACAAGGCTTTAGAAACGTTTGTTAACATAAACGTTCTCTATATATAAGTTAAAGGTTGGGTTAAAAGGGAGTAGAATTCTATTATAACTATCTACTAAATTCCACTGCAACTGTCTACTGAATTCTACCGCAACTATCTACTAAGTTCTACTGTAACTGTCTACTAAGTTCTACTGCAATCTATAGATACTGGTTTTAGCTAGCTAATTAGGATTTTCTATACCCGGTATAGAAAATCGCTATTGGCTTGCTTACGCTTAGCGCCTTAGCGCCCTTAATATAATATCCACCCTAACTCTAAATAACTAATTAGGATTTTCTATCCCCGGGATAGAAAATTGCCATTGGTTTACTTACCACTAGCGCCTTAGCGGCCCTTGCGATATATCTGCCTACTACTCCCTAATGATTATTCTTCTTCTTCTTTTCCTTAGCTTAGTATCTTTATTAGATAATAATCCGCAAGTTTCAGTTTAAAAGCATTTATGCAAGCCGTTATATATTGCAATGGCAATAGTAAGTGAGGAGGATTGATACTTGTTACGCTAGTTAAGCGGTATTTTATATATAGATGGCAACCACAAAAGAAGAGTTGCTAGTGTTAGGAATATATTACGTGTGGTCACATATAGCCGCGGCACTAGCGTGGCGAGGAGCCTTAAGCTCCTCGCCCTCCCCTATTCTAGATTAATTAAGCTTTTAACTAACATCACTGTAACCTACTTAAGTAGCCGTTATTGGTGAGTCACCCTGTGTGACTAACATTATCTTTAGGTCAAATTTTGCCGTGATTACTATTAGGGTTTAAAATACTATACTTATAATTGTAGTAACTTTAATAGGTAGGTCTTTTTAGGCTTATTAATTCCTATATACCACTAGCCTTATTTTACATTTCTATAGAAAGCCATGTTCATTTATTTTATAGGTAAATATTTATATAAAGCTTAGTATCTACAGACCCCTAGCATGCTTTTTATCGGTTTTTTTTAAAAGACTTTATTTAGTAATGTAATTTAAGGTAGACTTATTAAGCTTCTTTAAATTACTTTTAAAAAGGGTGCATTTTAAAGTCCCGTATTAATTGCAGTAATAAAGACAGGTTCTTTTTATATATTTAAATATCTTAGAACCTTTTACCTATAATAAAAAATCTATAGAATGTTAAAGTAATCTTTTTAGGTATAAAATTTTCGAATTTTCCTTTTTATACTTCTTATAATAAGTCTTTAAAATAATCTTCTAAGTTGTTAGATTTTTCTCCTAACTTAATATACTTAAGATCCTTTATCCTTAAATTAGGGTTATTTATTAGGTATTTAACATAAAAAGTATATAAGAAATTATTATCGTTATCTATTAATAGTAGTATATAATATACTTCTTCTAGCGCCGTTGCTAGCTTAAAATCTTCACTTTTATTAAAATCCTAAAGATCTTTATTATTATTAAAGTTTTCTTCTATTATTATAGGTTTAAGGTTTTTTCTTTCTCTTTAAGTAAAGCTTTATTTCTTATTTAGAATTTAAGAAATTTAGCCTTTTTAATTAAAGTATTTATTTTAGTAATAAGCTTATTTAATAAATTAACCCGCTTACTATTAAAGACTATACTTTTATTAAATATAATATATTTAGTTAAAATAATAATTTTTTTATAGGGGATCTATATCTTGTAGATATTAGTAGAGTTATACTTAACTAAGTAACTAATATAAGTTTATAGATTTAGCTTTATTAGTCTATTTTTTTTCTATTACGCATTTAATATTATTATATATGCTTTATAGTTATAGGCTTTAAGATATACTAGCTAAGGCTTTTATAGTTATCTAGATATAAAGGTATAGAATTTTTTATAAGGTGACTTCTAGCAGTTGCTTTCCTTTAGTGTTCTATTTTAAAGATATCCCTTGCACCGATAACTGGTGCCTTAACTTAGTGGCCTGAGCTCAGCCAACGAATGGCTCTCATTTATAGGCGGTCGGTATTCTGCCAGGAACTTCAAATATCGTCGTAAGATTTTTATAGATAAATTAAACTATATAATATTACTAATTATAGTACGAAATAACGCTTCCAACGATGAGGATTTTGTTCCACCTACTCAATATCCTTAACGGCCAAGAGGAACAAAGAAAAAAGCCCCTTATAGCCTCATTCGATGACGATGACGATTTTGGTGGTTGCTCGCACGGGCCACCGAATTGAGGCACCCATCGGTGCAAGGGATACTATATAATTAATGATTTTGTTTTAAACGTCATAAAGGAGATTAATACTAATTTTTATTACTTATATTTTCTCTATAATTATACCCCTTAGGTGTTTGGTAACTTTATTCTATACTTATATATATAGTGCTAAAGGCTTAAATATAATTTCTTAGAGTCGGAGCTATTTAAAGGTCTCCTTTTTTTAAAACTTTTTATTTGCTCTAATAATACTAATATAAAGTTTATATTTACTATATAGCCACTAGGTAAAGTCTTTAAGAATTTAAAAGGTCTTTTTATTATTATTATAGGTAGTTATAAAGTACAGAAATGACTTTTTAAAAAAGATATTATAAATAAATATAACGCGGACGAAACTGGGTTTTGCTTTTTTAAAATTAGTTTAGTTAATATATAGTTTAGCAAATAGCTTATCTATTTTTTAATTTAGTGGTTCTTGTGATATTTAATACTTAATCTTTATAAGGCTATAGTGCTAGTATTTTATGGTTTTTGGGTTGTTTTTAGCTTAATACCTACAATATTAATTTTTAAATAGTAAAGGCTTAGTGGTCCTAAATAGCCTATATAGAGGTGCCACAGCTTAGTATTTCCTTTTAATGCTAGTTTTAGTATTCTTAACATAGTTTTAGACTTTTAACGTTAATGGCGTAGAATATAGCTTATAATTATAGTATTATAATTATATAAAGGAACGTATTTAATAACTTATTACTTATAGATCTCTTTTATATCATATATAACTATATTATCTTTCCTTTTTAGGGAGTTGTTATTGCCTTTATTATTTTAATAATAGCTATTTTTTTTAAAAGTAATCTAAAGGACATAAGGTTAGTTATAAAATTAATATAAAAGGTAATATCTTTTAGACGTAAGGTCCCTTCGCTACTGTCTAGTCTTTTAACTTTAATATATATGTCTCCGTATCCCAGTATCAGAACTTCTTAGTTACTAATAATAAAGTAGTAATAGTAAAATACCTTTCAAAAATTAAGGAAATAAAAGAGGTTATTAAATATATATAGTATAGTCCTTAAATTAAGAATAGTAGAGAGCTTAAATAAGTATATATTACTTAAAAACTTAATTTATATATTATTATAAAAAAAGATTTACAGTTCTTTTTAATTTTAACCTCCTGTAATTATTAAATCTTATTAACTTTTTTTTAATACCTTATTTTTTTATTAGGGCAGCAAGCTCTTTATTTTATATAATTTTTTTTTTTCCTTTTTTACTTAGGCTTCTAAGGCCTTAGTAGGTTTGTACCCCTCTAGTCTCTCTTTTTTTTAAATAGACTTTAATAATTTTAAAGCTTATAGTTTTTATATTCGCACGCTAGGCATTATTGCGTCAATTTTGTTACGGCACTGTTATGGCACTGACAGAGAAACGGCAGTTATAGTAGACGTTATGGTAGACACAAAGCTCACGTGACTGAGGGCCCACGTGACCGTAAAATTGTATATAACTCTGAGCGGTGCTTCCGTTTTTCTCTTTTCCTTTCTCTAGCTTTGGATCTTTGTTTATAGACTACCAATCGAACAGGCTTGCCCACGTCTCCCTGCGGTGCCCGTGCCTCAATTGGCTAAGTCGCTAACAAATTTCTTTAAAAAGTTTGCCTCTCTTTTAATAGATATTATACCTATTTTTTTTTTTAGGTTTTCTGCCTTACTCGTCTATTTTTCGCCTTTAAAGTTTGTATTGAAAGTGCTGCCTCTTATAGTTAAAATACTTTTTTTAATAAGGTTTACTAGTACTTTTTAAAGCTTAATTGCAACTTTAATATATTTAACAAAATTAGATTTTTTAGGCTTATTTAATTTTTTTTATAAACGTAATATAGTAAGCCTTGTTTATAGGTTTAACTACTTATATAAGGTCTATAAACTAAACTCCTTTTATTATTTATGGAATTTAATACTTTAACTTTAAATTTATTACTTATTCCTACTAGTTAATTTACTAGTTAACTTTATTTAGCTTAAGGCCCTTTAATAAATCTATATACTATTATAATACCTTCTGTGTTATATAATTGTTAGTAAGCTTTATATTTTCCTTTAATATAATTAATTATTCCCGTATTGTCTTGTCTGAGTTTAATAAAAGCTTTTTCTAAGTTAATATATAGGCTAAGATATACTAGCGGATATCTCGCAAACGTTCCTCTTATTAGTTAAAGTATTTAATATCTTAATTATAGTACTTCTAAGTACATTATATAACTTCTAGAGTACTATACTAAGTTATATATATGAGTTGGTATTTTAGTCAAAATTTTAAAACTCTAGTCAAATTGGTCTCGTTAGAAGGCCTTATTTTAGGGCTACTTTATTAAAATTAATATAAGGCTAGATTTTTAGGTAAATATATACGTATAGCTAATTGCGCTATAACTCCCAATCTTTAGGGTGGGTAAGAATAATTGTATTTAATAAAGAAGTTATAATTAGCTTAAATAGCCTTAATTAACTTAAGGATTAGTTAAAGGAAGTCTTTTAGTTAGTGTAATCTATAGCTATTTCTAGGGGTATATTAAGGAGCTTTAAATCCGGGTGTAAACTGGGCTTATAATTGTTATATAATTAATATAGGTCTTATACAACGATAAAATACTTAAGGATTAATGGATTTTAAGGTAATTAAAAGTCTTCTAAAAGATAATTGAATTGTTGATGTTCTTTAATGTTTTAACACTTGCAAACTTTTCCTTTAACCTGTGCACTAACCTACGTAACAGGTACCCCGCTAGCTTGGCTAGGTTGACCCCTAAAACATACCCACTAATATCTACAAGCACTCTATTAGCCTTAGCGGGTTAATCCCCGGAAAGCACCCGCTAATAATTTACGGGTACACTATAAGCCCTAGTTGGGGTAACCCGCTAAGATTAGCGGGGTACCTATAATCACGCGAAGTATAAGCTGTCTTTCGGCGCAATCTATGTAGCTATCTACGGCGTAAACAAAAATTCTACTCCAAATCGATTGTAGAGTTGGTTAAGCAGATAGTATAGCAAGTAAGCAGAGACTTAATAATATTATAGCGGTGGAGAAACAGCCAGTAGAAAAAGGAGAGTTGTTTTGCTTGCTACCTTAACGAATTTTTCCACATTAAAGGGATTTTACGCCAAATCCGCCCTAGACGCTCTGTGGCTGAGTAGAGCGTTTGTAGTGTCCGAGATAAATTACGCCAAAAATCCACAGATATCCCCACTACCCGAAAGGATAAAATCATGGTTACGTGAAGGTTACGTGAAGATTTTGAACTTTCGCTCTGGTCTCTACGTGTATACAGTGATGTTTACGACCAGTTTCTAACCCCCCCCCTAGGTGAGCTGCAGATTTTTTACGCTATTTAATTTCGCTTGATTGCTACTAACTATATATAGTAATCGTAGCGAAGCCGTATGGCTAAACGCAAGGGTCTTTTTGGTTGCGAGGGGCAATTAAATTAAAGCTATTTAGTACTTACCTTACTTACTAGAGTCTCAATATCAATTCAAAATCGTGTTGTTTAATCGTTAGTTTACTTTTGATATAAATTTTTTTACGAAACGTATAGCGGCTCGATTAACGGGCGTGTCTCCTCCCTTTTAATAAACTTGACAAATTATCCTTCCTTCCTCCTTATTATATACGCCTGTATTTACGCTTGTATCTTTACGGAGTTTCCACTAGGGTACCTTATAATAGTTGCTAAGACACGAATATAACACCGTTTAACCGGGCTTTATATTGGAGGAGCTTTAAGAAATAGAAAACGATCTAGAAGCTGCAGACGAGGACGATGAGAATGATATAGGGGCGTGGCGTAATTACTTGTAGAGTTAGTAGGCTTTTTAAAGTTAACTTAGCCGATTAACTTAATTAACGTCGTATAAGTCACCGTATTTAATATAGAATCTTATCTACCTACCGTTAAATATATTACTATTGTAATATTAAGCTATAGCCTTTTAAATTGCTAGTCAAGCTTTTTAAGCTTTTGCAGTCGTTTGAGCCGCTTTATTAAATGTAGATGAGGATAAAGAAGGTATAACTCCGCTACCTTACTTATGTAAAAAGAGTAAGATTAATAAAATAGAAAGAGCTAGTGGTAGTATTTTTATTATTTACAATTATAACGTAGTAATTTGATATTTAAAGGAGTTAGTGTTTACTAAAACTCTTATTGGTATAAGCCTTCAATTCTATAATCTTTAGCAACTTTAAGTTTACCCTATATATATAAGAGAGCTGCGTTATTGAGAGTAAGGTATTCGTATTAAGATTTAACTAATTAAGGTAAAGCTAAATATCTAGTAGATAGGCGTTTTAAATGTTAAGTTTAGTATAGATTTTAAAGTCGTAGATTATTGGTAAAAGGTTAATACGTAATTTATTACATGGGCTCTCTATACTAATAAATGTGGCGCGATTAAGGCTCTCACTATCAACCTTTTAATTATATATATTCCAGATAGAAATTAACTAGCAGCCTTTTGTTCTGGAGATAGTTTTTGCCCGTTGATAATTAATTAACTTTATGATAAACTTCTAACGCCTTTATAAAGCTCTAAGCTTAGTATAATGCCTTATGTATTTATTAGTGGTAATATAAATTTAATAAGCTTGCGGATTAATTTTATAAAATATTAATACTATAAAAAAAACTGCCCGAATATTAGTTGGTATTACGTACTTAATTAGGTGGATATTAAATTAATAAATAAAGATTTACAAGAGTAGGTAATTAGTATTAAGTGAGGTATTATAGATATTAAGAATTTACTTTATAGACTTGCCGTTTGGCTTGCTAAGCGAGCGGTAATAGAACTAAAAAGTAGTAAAAGAGTACGCTAATCTGCCTTAGGTAAGAGCTCTATAGTTAATATTTTAGGCGTAGTTAATCACTTCCACGTCGGCTCTATAAGCTTAATATTAGTTTAATAAACTACTTTTATACTAGTAAGTTAACAGCCCTTATTATCCTCACTTATATTACTAATATACCGCCTATAGAGTGTTAACCGCGCGAAGAATCTAAAGGAGTTCTTTAAGTATTAAAAAAAGGGTATAGCTAGTAATCTTAACTAAGAGACTGATGTTAAAGCCGCATATAAAGTTATACGCGATTTAAGGTAGGATTTAAAGCTTTTACGTAATAAATCTAATGGAGTAGATTTTGTTAAAAAACTTATTATAGCTTGTGTTAAATTAGGTGTTATAAGACGTCTATAAAAGGATTTAAAGAAGTGGGCAACTAAGCGCCATACTTAGCTTAAAGAAAGGTTTAAAAATATAAAGGACTTTAGTTAGTAAATATCAAACGTAAGGCTCTATAGGCTTTAACTATAGAGTTATAAAATAGATTTTAATAGTAATTCTTATATAAATTATATACTTTAAGTAAGAGAATAAAGCCTGTGTTTTCTTTATATTTATAAAATATCGTGTATATTAAGGATACTACTAAGGCTTAATCTTAAAGCTTAATTTTAATTTTTATATTAATTTCTTAATAATTATACCCGCTATAGTGGAAATATCTTTTCGCGTTTTTAGCTTTGCTACCTACTTTATTTATATACTAAAGAAGGGACGATTTAAAACTATTATTAAAGGGTTTTGGATACTCTAGCCAATTGAACTATACTTATTGGATAAAGGCTTTTAGCTCACCAAAAAACTCCTTAATTAGATTTAAGTTGGTTAAATAGAGAGGCAAATATACCAGCTTAACGCCAAAGGCGTTAAAGAGAGACTTTATCCTTTTTAAATAATAAAAGCTAGCGTTATTTATAACTATTATAAATTACTTAGTAGAAAAGCGATTATACTATAGTAAAAAAATATTTGCTATTTAGAACTTAAAGCCTTTGCCATTTATTAAGCCTTTATATACTAAAGCTACGAGCACGCCATTAATTATATATATAGGTAATATATTAAGCCTCTTCTTAGCCCTATTATATAACGTATATAGGACCGATGTAACACTAAAGGGAGCCTAACTAGTCTTTTGTATACCTGTCTTTGAATCTATACCCAATTTATCTATAAATATAAGCTAATTAGCGGTATATTGTGATATAATGGCGGAATATATATCGCGATTGTGAGCGCTTTATTTAAGGGTTACTTAGTAATATTTTTTTATGTAAGCTACTTTTTAAGTTATATATAGAGGATTTAATTGGCTTACCCGCTTCCTTGTCTATAACGGTGCTAGGGCAACGCCACCTGCTATACTTAGTGGACCCTAACTCCTGCCAACTAATTAGGATTTTCCATCCCCAGGATAGAAAATCGCCATTGACTCGCTTACTACTAGCGCCTTGGCGACCCCTTTATATCTTGCTAGTCTCTAACAAACTTCTTCTTCTCCTTAGCTTAGTATTCTTATATAGTAGCAATCTACAAGCTTCGGTTTAGAAGCATTTATACGAGCCCGTTACATTATACTAAGCTCTCCCTACATTGCCTGGGAAGGCCTTAATAATATCCCACCCTAAAAAGACCTTCGTCTGCAACGACACATTAACGCGTTATACTTAGACATTAAAAAACCCACACTACTACGCCTAAGAAGGCCCTAACAATATCCCACTTTATAGGCTAGACTGTACTTGACCTGCACCCACAAAAGAACCCCAGAATTAAAACCAAATTATATAATTCTGACAAACCTTAGGAAGCTAATAATGGCACCTAAAGCAAGCTCATCTAAAAGACCTGCCTCTACCCAAGAGGAACATAAGGTCCAGTTAGGATCAGAAATTAAAAACAATGACAACATTATAAGTGTACATAAGCAGATTCGTGCCCTTACAGCTAATTAGAAGGTCAATTATCTTTAAGCCTAAAGCACATAAGAGACTTTAAAGGAGATCCTGGAAAGCCTTACTGCCTTATAAAATAGCCCAGCCTCCCCTTTACAAAGCCTTAGTTAACCCATTCGCTCTACCAAATGCGATATACTAGAGAGTATGGATATAATAACAAAGTAATTAAAGTCCGTTAAGCTCCCTAACCCCCTACTATTGTCAAACAGCGTAGACCTGACCTTTAAAAACTGGAGAATCTAGGTATAAGAAAAGCTTCGTATTAACCATAACCATTTCCCCTCTAAAGAAGCTAAAATGCTCTACCTCTTCAGTCAAACCATTAGGGACGCCCAGTAACACCTTTAGGCCAAGTTTAAGGACGAGTTACCTGTTCGGTTTATATCTATTAATAAGATAATACAGCACCTGGCTACTATCTATATTAATCTAAATAAAGTATGGGATGCCTATTATAACTATAATCGCCTAATAATAAAATCAAATTAATCCTTTACCAAGTTCTAGACTTAATTCTTACACCTAGCAGGCAAAGGCCAGGTCCCCCCTAAGAACTATTGTTTAGACCTATATAACAAGCTAACAGTCCAACTATAAGAGAAGATTGTAGTAGCCTTAGATGACCTATTAACCTACTAAAGACTTGCAGCCTAATGTTTATTGCTGGATTTAGAACTAAAACAAATTAATGCTCATTCTAATTAACTAAAGAGGTCCTATAGCGACCGCAACCTATCTACTATACTAACAGGAGCTGGCGTTGGAAGATAAACTACAACCGCCCTTATACCAAAAGCGGTCACGACTACCTACTAGCGAACCTCGCCTAACCCGCCATATACCATACCTTTAACCAATACTTGTCGCAACACCCCAATTAACCCTGCTACGGTCATGTACTTTAATTGTAAAAAGGATAATTACTTTGCTATATCCTACCTAGAGCCAAAGGATACAGGTAATATTAAGGAGATAGAGGAAGAAGAAACGCCTAATAAGTTAGGAAAAGAAGAACCCTAGGGAAAGACTCCCCCCTAGGGTATCCTATTAATCTTAAAGAGATTAATCTAAGTCAGCTAATGGGTGGAAAACACTTTACAGTTCTATATACAGTATCTTAAAATGGATATAGAGTTAATATAACTGCCCTTATTAACACTAGAGCAAATAGCTTTGCCTTTATAAATACTACTTATATAAATAACGTTGCTAAGTTCTTAAATGTAAATGCTACCCAACTAGAGAAGCCTGTTTAAGTAAAAGGCTACAATGGCTAAGCCAGTAAGCCGGTTACCCATGTCTTAAAGCTATATATTGCTATTAATGGACGACGCCAGTTCGGTATCCCCTTTTATATCCTAGACCTAGGGTCCCATAACATAATCCTTAGCCGAAAATAGATGTCCTACTTTAATATTTGGCTAAACGTTTAATAAAGACAGTTCGTCTAGCCGGAGAGTAGACCAAAGTTACCCTCCTTTATTAGAGAGATCTGTACTAACTATAAGACATTAGCCGCGAAGGCCAATCCTACCCACTAGTAGGATGTTAGGGACCGCGACCTAGCTTTCGCTTAAGAAGATGCCTATTATAAGGCCGGTAAGAAATCCGTACTAACAAGGATACTCCCCTAAAGGACTACAGTTAAGGAGGACTCTACTTATAGAAGTAAAACGGACAGTAATGTAGATGACTTCCAAATTGCGGAGATCCGGCTAATAGGGAAGAGGACATACTAATAGGACTTAGAGGATAACCTTTAGAAGATGTAATAAAAGCTAAAAGGAGTAAAGATAACACTAATACGCCAAAAGCCCCTAAGGCCGCGGACACCCCTACTACCACACGACCCCCCTATAGTAGATATCGCGGTAATTAGCGCTATAGGTTTCCACTTTAATATATATTAAAAGGATAATAAGGTCTTTATAACCAGCTTATATAAAATTAACCGGATTATCAATAAGAAGGAAGAAGGGCCAGTAGAGGAAACTAACAAGGAGTTAGTTAAGCGCCTCCTCCCTATATACCTCTTAGACCACAGAGACGCGTTCTTAAAAGCAGCCTTAGATATACTGCCCCCCTACTAAGCCTATAATTATAAGATTTAACTAAAGGCCAACAACTCTCTAGGCTATAGCCCCCTTTACTAGCAAACTACAGAGGAACTAAAAGCAACCAAGTAGTACTTAATCAATAACCTCCATAAGGGGTTTATTAAGCCAAGTTAGGCCCCTTTTACTTCCCCTATTCTCTTTGTAAAGAAACCTAATAAAGGCCTCCGCTTCTACATTGACTATCAGAAACTAAACGCTATTACTTAGAAAGATTATTACCCTCTCCCCCTAATTAATAAGACCCTTATATGTCTAAGCCAAGCCAAAATCTTTACTAAGCTTAATGTCCGCCAAGCTTTCCACTAAATTAGAATAGACCCTGCATTAAAAGATCTAATAACATTCCGCACCCGCTATAGTTCTTATAAATATAAAGTTCTTCCTTTTAGACTAATAAATGGGCCAGCTACATACCAACGGTATATAAATGATGTTCTTTTTAACTACCTTGACAAATTCTGTACGGCATACCTAGATAACATTCTTATATACTTAGACAATGAACTTAAGCACTAAGTTTACGTTAAAAAGGTCCTAGAGAGGCTGCGGAATGCAGGCCTATAAGTTAATATTAAGAAATGCGAATTTAGAGTAAAACAAACAAAGTACCTTGGGTTTATTATTAGCACAGAAGGAATTAAAGTTAACCCTAAGAAGGTTAAAGCAATATGTAACTAGAAACCCCCTTACACTATAAAAGGCATTTAGTTCTTTCTAGGCTTCTATAACTTCTACTATTAGTTTATCTATAACTATAGGGTTATAGCTAAGCCTTTTATACAACTAATAAAGAATAACACGCCTTTTACTTTTAATAATAATTATATAAAAGCTTTTAAGGAGTTAAAGGACCAACTTACCTCCTCCCCAATTCTCTGTTACTATAACCTAGACCTTAAATCAATACTGGAAACAGACGCCTCCGATAGAGTAATAGCGGGAGTTCTCTTATAGTTATACCTAGATGGCGAGTAGTACCCTATAGCGTTTTTCTTAAAGACAATGGCCCTAGCTGAGTATAACTACAAGGTATATAATAAGGAAATGCTGGCTATTATACAATTATTATCCCAGTGGCGCGTAGAGCTTAGAAGTACAGACTCTTAGATTAAAATCTATACTGATTATAAAGCCCTTAAGTATTTTATAACAATAAAGCAGCTTACCGGTTAATAGGCTAGGTGGGCTAAAATACTCTCCCAATTCTTCTTTATAATTATATACTACCCTAGTAGGCAAAATTCTAAAGCTAATGCCCTTACCTAGAGAGAATAGGATGTGGAACCACAGGATAAGCTAAAGGCTTAGCACTAGACACATGCCCTCCTCCGTCCCAAATAGCTCAACCCACATATCCTTAAGGAACTAAACTCTAAACAGAATAAGCTGGCGCCTATAGAAGGAGAGATCCTAGATGAACTAATAGGACTAATTAACCGTATTCTAATCGCGAACCGCATAGCCAAATCCCTAAAAGCCCTCTGTGACTAAGCTATAGAAGGCAACCCTAATTTAGAAATAGAAGACGGACTGCTCTTATACTAAGAACGGCTTATAGTTCTAGATGTTAACAACCTATAAATAGAGCTAATCCGTAAAGCTCACTATTAAGTCTCTACAGCGCACCCTAGTTAAGATAAGACCCACTAACTACTAGCGCCTTACTACTACTGGTGAGGACTCCTATCTAATATAGAACGGTTTATTAGGAATTGTTATGCTTATAAACAGGTAGATACCCCTAGGGATTAAACCCCTAGATGGTTATAACCACTGCCAGTTCCCAAACGCCCTTAGCAGCATATTATAATAGACTTTAAATTATTCCTAAAGGACAAATATGGCTATAATATGGCCTTTATAGTAGTTAACTAACTAAGCAAGTAAGCCATTTCCTTTCCCTACTTTAAGACTACAACCGCAAAAGATATGGCCCGTATATATATTAATAACATTTACCAGATCTATGGCGCTCCTAAGTTAATTATCTCTAACCATAGACCCTAATTTATATTGGACTTCTGGGATAAATTCTACTATATCCTTGGGATTAAGATTAAGCTCTCTACCGCATTCCACCCTTAGACTAACGGCTAAACTAAGATTATAAACCAGTACCTTAACTAACAACTTCGCCCCTTTGTTAATTACTACTAGAACAACTGGTTAGAACTACTACCTATAATAAACTACGCACAGCTTACGCTCCCTTATAATAGTATAGGAATGTTACTATTTAAGTTAATCTATGGATATAAGCCACGAACATCCTTTAATTGGGATAGACCTATAGGACCTATAACGGCCTGCAAACGCCTTAGCTATAAAGAGGCCTAGACATTTGCTAAGAGAATGCATGGAGTCTAGGAGACTACCCAAGCAATTATAAAAAAAGTATAAGAGAAGAAAGAGGCTGACATAAACCAACATTATCGCGAGGTAGACTTCCATATAGAAGATAAGGTATGGGTATTAATAAAGAACTGGAAGACCTAGAGGCCGAGCCATAAGCTAGACCACTAAATGGCTAGCCCCTATAAGATCCCTAAGAAGGTAGGGCACTCTTTTAAGGTTAAGCTATTAGAGTTAATAAAGATCCACCCTATCTTCTCTTTAGACCGACTGTGGAAGGCCACAAACGACCCATTGCCTGGATAGTACAACAACCCCCTACCACCAATTTAGATTGCAGAGGATAAGAAATAGAAAGTTAAAGAGATCTTAGCAGTTAAGAAAGACCGCAGTACCCTAAAATACCATACAAGCTGGGTAGGTTACGATGAAGATCTAGAATGGTACCCCGTATCTAATTTTAAGTACTCTCCCTATAAGCTATAGGACTTCCACCTAGCCTACCCTAACCTCCCTAGACCACCACGCCAATTAGAAAGCTAGATTAAATACTAAGAAGAAGGGGTGGATAACTATAACAATTTAGATAACAATAAGGAGCTTAGACAACGCCTAAGGGTAGGCTTTTTTGGGAGGGGGGGGTAATATAACGGTGCTGGGGCAACGCCACCTGCTATACTTAGTGGACCCTAACTCCTGCCAACCAATCAGGATTTTCCATCCCCGGGATGGAAAATCGCCATTGGCTTGCTTACTACTAGCGCCTTAGCAACCCCTTTGTATCTTGCCAGTCTCTGACAGACTTCTTCTTCTCCTTAGCTTAGTATTCTTGTATGGTAGCAATCTACAAGCTTCGGTTCAGAAGCATTTGTATAAGCCCGTCACATTGTCCAGCCAGCCAAGTAAAGCCCTTGAAATATTATATAGTGGTTTACTACAAGATTAAATATATTGTAGATTAACCACTATATCTCATCGCTAAAAAGAGATGGTTTTTTATCCAGCCGTATTAATATTACTATAAGCATCCAATTGTTTAGTAAAAACTGCCCCCCCTTACTGTTTAAAGGCGCCTGAGTTGATCCAAATATACGCAAGTTCCTCTTGATAGCGGTAATTAATTAGGGTGTACAACTAGCAGCTAAGGCACACTTTGCTTGAGTTGCTCCAAGTCAAAGAAGATCCTTAATTAGGGCGTGCTGATATGGGCCCATTCGCGGAGCCATATTACGAATATAATACGGGTAGAAACCTCACGATATTTGATAAAGATCACGACACTGCGGAGGGAAGCCGATCGCGAATAGCTTCAAGTTCGCTAGGATCAGGGGGTTCTTACAGCCAAGCATACGGCTTCGCTACGATTACAAGGGGGTAACATGAACGGGTCAGACGGCCCCCCCTGTCAAAAACCGTGCGTAATAGAGGGTATATGCACCCGATGCAGCTCCATACGATTTCTATGTACAATTACCACTTTGTATGGCCTCCTTTCGCAAGAATTACAGCCTCGCAGCGCTCGTGCATCTGATCTATGTACTTTTTAAAGTCGTCTACCTGCAGCCTTTCCCATTCCTCCTTAATATACTGCCGTACTTCCTCATCCGTCTTAGGAAATCGTTTGCCCACCCGATACTTTAACAGCCGCCAGACGTTCTCAATCGGATTCAAATCAGGCAAATTAGCAGGCCATTTCATCCTCCATTGGTCGTTGCGGTCGTGTAGAATTTTCGTGGCTTTAGCTATACGGGAAGGTGCTCCATCCTCCATAAGAATGACGTTTCCTCTGCCTGCGTATTACTCAACCTCCTCCTTATATGCGTATATTGCAGGAACCATGTGCTTCCTATATACGTCTCCCAATATATTACCCCATTCCTTTTCAAACACTACTAATCTTCCTTTGCCATATAAGGATATTATCCCTTATATCATCCAGGAGCTGTAGCCACGGAACTTAGGGAAACAGTAGCTGTCTAAATACTTCTCTTCTAGCTGTTGAGTTACATACACCTTTCCAAAGCCTCCTGTTGCAAAGGAGGCTTCATCTATCCAAAGGACTCGTGCCCACATCTATGGAGGCCAGTTGCGGTGAACTAAAGCCCATGCAAGACGTGCTTGCTTATGGGCCTCAGTAAGAAGAGGCTTCTCTGTTGCAACACGGCGGTGGTATTGTCCCTTCTCAAATGCAGCATTCAACGTGCGCCTACAAGCTTATATTCCCTCTAATTCAGCAATCTCTTCGTATATTATGCGGCGGTGATATACATTAATTGTAGCTCGGGCAACAAGACGTTTTCGGAGAGGTGTATTAAGCATAGGAGGCCTACCAATAGGCTTGCGAGGAGTTTCAGTACATGATTTAATTGCCGACCAAACAGTTGTGTGTGGAAGCTTTAAATAATTCGCAATTGATATGTAGTGCCAGCGAGCAAATCGATATAATGAGAAGATTTGACTGCGTTCGCGGAAGGTAAGATGCGTACCGGGCGCTCGATTTGGACCTAGGTTTTGACGTCGATGTCGGGGGGGAGCCGGGGGGTGGTGGCCGCGATTTTGACGGATAAGGGACGGCATATCGTTATATTATTCTTAAATCTACGTTTTACAAGAGTATATATATTGTATTTTTGACTTCTAGAAGGTTCTATAAAGTATATCTTTGTAAATATTCGAGTAGATTCGGTGGCAAATTTTGGTGACAAATCCGCTGTAATACGCACAGATTTTGACAGGGGGGGCTGTCTGACCCGTTCATGTTACCCCCTTGTACTATGTACAGTTGGTGGCAATCAAGCGAAATTAAATGGCGTAAAAATATCTGCAGTTCGCTTGGGGGGGGGGGGTGGAAGCTGGTCGTAAACATCACTGTATAGTCTATTAGACCAGCAAGAAGTTGCTGGAGAATGCGCAACAAAGCAAAAGTTGCACAATCTGAAGAATTCTCCCATTATCAGTATAACGCTCCATCCATATAATTTGTGCCACATGGCCCTACAGAGTACAATTTCTATCAGGCACTATCATCTTTGCCACACACGTGCCAGTTTCTGACATTAGCAGCAGTCAAAAAGAAATCTGTCGCAATCTTTCACGGTCACTCCATCCAGCAAGCAGGATGCTTCATATCTAGGGGCAATCTACGTTTATTCGATGAAATGAAGATGTTGGAAACTCCATCCAATCTCCCAAATCCTTCTCTTCATTGTCCGACTGTTCCATCTCTTTTTCCATCCTTTTTGTTTCCTCCTTCTCCTAGCCCGTGAACTTCAAGGCTCCCGTTGAATCTCCTCGTCGTCCAATCTCTTATTCTGCCAAAATCCCGACACGTATGTATCTGGTCTGCATCGATATAATTTTGGTCTATACCGCTTTGCCATCGTGTCGGTATTGGCGTGATATCACCATGACACATGATTATTTGGCGGATGTGGTTTATGCAGTGGTCTAGTTAAATATGCGGTAAGCAGCCAGAAGGGAAGTGGAAAAATGGTGTAAGGTTAAGATTTGTTGACTAACCTCGGTGGGTGATGCCGTGGTTTGGATGTTGGGCATAGTAGTCTGGGTAGAAAGCTTGACGGATTTTGTTCTGAGACGCAGAGCATTAGCCAACAACTGTGTGATCGTCCAAATAAGATCTGCTGTCCAGAACAATGGGTCCTAACATACCAAACAGTGGAGAGTATGAAGCATGTCCAAGCTGACATTCCTACTTAGCGGCAATGTGACGTGATGAAATGCAAAATAAGCACTCCTTACCCTCCAACATATCCACCCATCTGCTCGTGCCAGAACTCCTTATATTCATCTCCCCAGGCGTTCTTGGCCTCCTCCGCTGTTAGAACGAAGTATCGGCCTTTGGTGTGTGAGGTGGTTAGCTCACGGTTCCTTTAGCGAAGCAGATTAAGTTGGACTTGGTCTTACCACTGGTTAACGCTTCCCATGCACTATCGATCTCTGGGCTTGGAGATCCAACATATTTGGGCTCATTAGGTTCTTTGGGTATGTAGGATGTTCCGTCCTCTGTAAATACCGGAGTGCCGGTGAAGCGCAGCGGATGTACTGAGATCACGTCGCGTGCCTGCTCTGGCCATGTAAAGACGTGGTCAGCATGAAGTTCCTCTCGATCACCAAACTGAAGATTCAACCCAATGGTATTGTAAAAGGAGATGTCAACTTACCCAAATCAGTTGCAAATCCCTTCTCGTATGACCCCCCGGCTATTGCCTCGGCAAGAGTGGTACCATCGCAGGAGCATGAGATGGGCTGCGCAGGCCAGATGGCGTGTATGAACCACCTTCCAGCGTTGAACAGTCCGCAGAGCGCGAAGAGGACAAGTATGGCCTTTGAAAAGATAATGAAAAACCTTTGGATGGGACGACTTTCGGTTCTATGGATTTGTTGGGTAACGCCCTTTTCGTTTTCAATGCTTGCATCATCGTCGTTAGAAGCCAGGAGGTGGCTGTAAGCTGCATCATGGCCAACGTGATGATTCCGTTGCCCAGAGGGGATGATATTGTTAAACCATTTTACACTGCCTGCGATTTAGCTAAGGAAAGAAGAATGGGTCGCGATATTCTCACTTCTCCATAGTGTTCGTAAATGGGTTTAATAGGCTGCAAATATTAGGATGTAAACTTCGAAATAGCCGTAAATCTGAGCTGAGAAGCGATGGGAATTCGGGATATCTGAAAATGGATCTAGAAGAATGCGAAGTCCTTTAATACTCCCCAGTGGGTTATCAATGAGTTTCCCCAGCTGGCGTGCGATACGAACTACTCAACCAAATGTACTAGTTGTGCCATGCTCAGCTTTGTGCTAGTAACTTACTATCAGGACTCTCGCACGAGTCGGGATATGTCACAAGTGGACCAGAATAAAATTAACGAACACCGCGGGCTTCACACGACCTAGTAGCTGAATGCTGCCAAGCCCTCCAATCCACTCTGTGCCCTCTCATGTAAAGGCGATCAGAAATTAACTGACTGACATAGCCACAACTGATAATTTCCGATTAAATAATTCCAATCACTCTCCCTGAACCAGATGTTAATTAAAACCCTGTCTAAATATAACCCAAAGCTGAAACGTGACGATGTCGAGGCACGAGCTTAAAAGTTAGCCAATGAGGAGTTTTAGCAAATAATGCAAGCTGAGTTATTCTAAGACATAATATTTTGGCATTCAACAGCAACCGTTATCGCATGTTGAAATGTGCGTGATCATGAGATAAAAGCTCACTGCCACCACAATTTGGTTATTGTAAGGGGCTGTCGTTGTTACCAGTGATCTATTTGGATTGGCGCCTATTTGGAGCGGCCGGCTGGCGCCTCTCCGCATTGGCTGTGGATCTGGTGATTTTGCAGCCGGCGTGGCGTGGATTTGAGGCTGTGGAGCGCTTGGAGCGCCGGATCTATACCTAAAGTAGTAATAATTAGGCCTAAAGTAGTAGTACGTAGACTCAAAGTAGAAAAATAGGCGTATATAGTTCAAGAGTAGTGGCTTAGTAATAGTACCACGTGATACCACGTGAAGATAAGATAAGAAAATTTATTAGAGGTCGGACGATATTTTGCGTGTCCTCCCCCTTTTTAATACGCACGTGATACGATATCTATGCCAAGATTTGCAATGGAGGGCCACGGCGCGCCTGGCGTCAAATTAAATATCGAGGACGTGGAGTGGATTTGACCTCAGATCCACGCCACGCCAATCCAAATAGATCACTGGTTGTTACACAGTTGCGGCTGAGGTGTTATAGAATATCCAAATCTAATTATGGGTTGAGTATCGATTACTGAACATTCGTCGACAGGTTCTTGCTCACGTCTCATACTACGAGGGAGATTGCTCGTTTCTCTACACAAATTCTTCGACCCATTCTATACGCTCATTTGCTATGATCCCGTATTAGCTTCAGGTTTCTAAGTCTCGGAAAGGGGAGGTCCTTGGGAATTGAAAGATAGAGGCTCGTATTCACAGCAGCATGTTGTGAACAGGAAACGTACCTTCATTCTTAACTCATATATCCTATATAATAATCCCTTGGTCTTCCAACTTTGTCAAATCCCATCAACCCATCACAGCTCAGTTCAAAGCTCCTTTCATATTCAAGTCCTCTCCTTAGTACCATTTACCATCAGTTTATCCAAACTTATTCGCCGACATGCTCATCATCACATTTGCTGCTGCTGCTGCTGTCCTCGTCGGTCTAGGCGCGGCCGTACCGACGCCAAAATACGCATCAACCAACGCCCTGGGCCCACGCAACTTAGAATATGTTCCAGCAACGAACGCCGACGAAATGGTCAAGAGAGCCAAGGTCGAGCCAGTCATGACCGCCGACGAGGTAGTCAAGACCGCCGATGAAATGGTCAAGAGAGCCAAGGTCGAGCCAGCCATGACCGCCGATGAGGTAGTCAAGACCGCCGATGAAATGGTCAAGAGAGCCAAGGTCGAGCCAGCCATGACCGCCGATGAGGTAGTCAAGACCGCCGATGAAATGGTCAAGAGAGCCAAGGTCGAGCCAGCCATGACCGCCGATGAGGTAGTCAAGACCGCCGATGAAATGGTCAAGAGAGCCAAGGTCGAGCCAGCCATGACCG
>Ga0307507_10004187_pt1 | contig 26130 bp, 4 predicted proteins | sample 7_EM_MG_FD_207223 | JGI IMG/M metagenome (GOLD analysis project Ga0307507, IMG submission 207223) | Populus trichocarpa ectomycorrhiza microbial communities from riparian zone in the Pacific Northwest, United States - 7_EM | ecosystem: Host-associated > Plants > Roots > Unclassified | place...
CGACTCTGGTCTAGTTATATCTAGGTATAGAGAGGAGTAGGTATGTAATAGACCCTATTAACATTGTATATAATATATTAAGCTGGCTGACAATACTGACAATATATAAAATATATATAGCCGCCTCCAGCTAAAAAGGGTAATATCTAATAATAAGAATAGCGACTCTGGTCTAGTTATATCTAGGTATAGAGAGGAGTAGGTATGTAATAGACCCTATTAACATTGTATATAATATATTAAGCTGGCTGACAATACTGACAATATATAAAATATATATAGCCGCCTCTAGCTAAAAAGGGTAATCTCTAATAATAAGGATAGGAACTGCGAGTCTATATCTGCTTCTTCTATAAAACAACAGCAACCAAATATTAATAAATCTACTAAATCTGTTAATAATCTGGTAGTAGAACTAGCTCAGTTAAAAATATAAAGTCCCAATCTTTTAGTTAAGGTAGATTATATATTTATACATAACTAGAGTCTAACTGCAATACTTAATAGTCTCCTCTACTATTTAGCACTTGGCAGGCCCTAGTAAATAGAATACTCTCTTTACTATCTAACCGCCCATCACTATAAAAAGCAGCATCTTTACAATATACCTCCAGCTCTTAACAATTGCGTATTAGTTTAAAATACTCTCCTATACGCCCAATCCGTACCTTACCGCGTAAATAATTGCGTGCTAGTTTAAAATACTCTCTTACGCGCCCAATCCGTACCTTATCACGTAAACAACCAATATTTAGCTTTATATTCTCCCTAGTAAGCTATATTCGCCTAAACCCTAATATAGCTTTATCCATAAAATAAGTAACCTCCCTCTAATACAGAGTATACTAACCTAGTATTTAATCTAAAAGGGACCTAAATAGCACTAGGGAAAATAAGGACAAGTCGGACTATAAAAACAATTTTGACCTAACTGCCGCGCTATAGGCAAGAAAAGAATACCTCTAGATATTATAACGGCGATATATAAAATAAAACCTACCTAAGAGACATAAGTCTATATTTGCGCTTTGTAGGTCCATTTTACTAGTAAGACTAGTAACTAACTCTAGGACTTATAATAGGCATCTTATTAACCTATAGCTTAACCGCTTTCTAAGGATATAATAAAAAAGGCATAGTTAGAAGCCATTTTAAAGCAGCTAAAAGCAGTGTAAAAAAAAGCTAATTATATTCCTAACCCGGTATCCACTCGTAAGGTATCTATATACTAGAAATATTATATTAAATTATCTACTAACAATCTTAATATTATATACAGCTATTTAACATAATAGAGAACTTTAGGAACCACACAATTATAAAGGCTTGTATAGTTATAAGGGAGGTATATAGGCTAGGGTTTAACAACGCGCCTAAACTAATTATGGAACTACTAACTAATTGTAATTTTATTACACTGGATTACACAAAGGTATTTTACCCGTGCTATTTAGTAAAATACTAATAAGAGTTAATAGCCAAGTAATAACCGCTTCTATTCCAACGCGATAGTTACTAGCATAGCTGGTATATTTTATAGTAGAGGAAGGAACAGCCTTGCCCAATTACCCTGCTCTTATAACATATTTAAAAAGCTTACCGGCAATACTATTATACGATTAGGGAGTACTAAACTAGGTCTAAGGGAACGGACAACTTTTATAGCACTGTTATTAGCGGTTAGTGTATATCTAGTGTTTTACTACCTATTATTATTCTCTAACCTATAATAGAAGCCTACGCCAACCTCTTAGGCAGCTAGAACTAGATATCTAGAAAATAGCAATCTAAAATCTAGCTACGGCTTTAGCCTATAGTTATTAAATATGCTATAGGCCTAATGCCAGATTAATTAACTATAGAAATTATTAAGGACCCGTATAAAGATAACCTTAACAACCTTATAGTAGATCTAAGTAACAATGTAAGAGAGAGGTTCCTTATAAGCCTTAGCAATAACAAAACTAACGCAATTATTAACTTAGGCTATTTATTAATAAGCTGGGCTATACTATCTAATCTACCAAATCTATCTTAAAGGGAGAGCTCTAGAGTAGGCTAGACTAGTCTACCAAGTCTATCCCAAATAGAGAGCTCTAGAGTAGGCCAGACTAGTCCACTAAGTCCATCTTAAAGGGAGAGCTCTAGAGTAAACTAGAAAATCTAGGGCCCTACTACTACTATAATATTTGCTAATTTAACTTTTGGAACTAGCTAAGTTTGTTAAATTTAATAGAATATATATCCTCTACTCTAGTATACTACTTTATCCTAAATATAGGAACCAGCGAGCCTAGGCCAGAAAGGTTTAAATCTAATAAGTTATTTATATAATTTAAGCAGTACTACAGCCTTGTAGAGGACAGCTATGGCTAGTATAGTAATGGGAAAGCAATATTAAATTTAATTAAGAATAAGGAGCAGTATATAAAGTTTATAATATATACTCTGGACTCTAGTATAGAGGAGCTAGTAGAGTTTTTAGTAGGAGATTATATATAGGACTTTCCATACTCTCCTATAGGATAACTGCGGCTTCTTTATTATATATACTAGCTCTTAATTTACCTTTCTTTCGGCCTATATCTGCTACTCTTAGTAACTACTTTTTGGCTATATGTATGTGCTATACTAGTAAAGCCAAATGCTTATAGTATATTATTGTCATAGGGAGAGCAGGAAAGGTCTTATACTTTTAAAATATATTATAAAATAGTTGGGATATTATATTAAATTGTCTAAAATAATATAATAGATTGTATAAAGAAGTGTATACAATTTACCTTACTAGCCTTATAAATAGCTTTAAAGTAGCCTTTATTTATTATCTAAAATATACTATTAGTATAAAAGAGGTAGATAGCTCCAAATACAATTATGGTTACAGGTTGCGTATAAGTTACGCGTAGGTTACGCGTAGGTTGCGCACAGGCTGTGCGCAGGCTGCGTATCAAAAAAACACAATATAGGCTAGTCGGTCAAGTTACCAAATGCCCTTAACTGCGCGCCAATTGCGTCAACTACCAACCATTGAGGCCATTAGTAGGGTACTATATTTTGCCAATATATCCGTTCCACTTCTATAAGTAGAGTTCTCCTTAACTATATTAGGAAAATATTCGTAGGCTAAGATTTAAGTAGAGTTTATTAAGCGAGTTTCGCGTAATTAATATTATTATTTATTGCTTAACGTCCGATTCGGATCCCTATTGGGCCCACGCGGACTACTCCTTATATACATATAGGGAGAAAACTCTTTTAAGAAAACCCCGTGATCCGTCTCCCCGCCTTTTAGGACTCGCCTATAAGGCGCCTATAAGTCACCTATAGTGCTCTACTACCTTACTTTTTAACCTCCTTAGGAACTACTACTGCCGTAATAAGCCTACGGACGCGCTAGTATCGCAAACTTTACTCTACTACTATAGAGTTATTAGGGGGCGCCTATTACTTACCCCTTTACCTTCTATTACCATTTCCCTTATAACCCGAAACTGGTCTAGTATATTTTGGCTAATAAGCTACTGGGTAACCGCCTTAAGACCTTTTTATATTAAGAGTAGTGTGTTATAGTTCTCTATGCCAGCTACTAAGAGCATAGCTTCTTAGTTGGTGCGTAGGGGGCATAACAGTATTATATGTTTTAGTGTCTGTCTTAGCTAGCCACATTTATATCTTAGGCTGCCTATTAGGACACCTACCTAGTAGAGCCAATCTTTTAGTCCTATTATCCCTATTCTTAAAAGTGTTGCTATTATATTTTCTGCCTTTGTTAGGCCTTCTTAGAGCTTTTAAGTGTTTACCCCCTATAGCGTTAACTATGCTATAGCTTGGGTTTCTCTTGCCTAAGTTAGCCTCTATACCTTTAACTCCTATACGCCTCTCTAGTATTGGTCTAACTAGTATTATATTACAGAAGATGGTTTCCTAGCGTTCTTTTATACTCTACTTTAGCTCCTTTCTTTTTCTTACTGTTATCTTTACTGGCCTCTTACGCGTCTCCCTTCCTCCTCTATATAGGCCTGGGCCCTAATGTAGTACCATTCTTCTTCTGCTTTCTTTACCTGTTTCTCTAATATCTCTTCCCTACTTTAGGGTTGTTGGTTTATTCTCCTATAAGGCGCCTTAGGGTCCCTCTATAGTTTATTTAGGCGTGTCTTAATATACTTTATAATATTAGAGTTACGTTTACTTTGCGCCCTTTACATTGCAGCGGCTTCAATATATAGTTATAGGGGGGGAATATTGGCTTCCTTCTTAAGTAGTGCTGTGGCCGTTCGCTTATACCCGCCTGTTATGCTCTAGAGGCAGGCTGTTTAGACCTTTTAGAGTGATTTAAGGAGTAATTTAGGGGGGCCCTTTTTAGTTTCTTTAATGGCCTAAATACTGGATCTATATATTATAGTTGGCCGGATAACTGCTGTATATAGTAGGCGTAACCTCTAGAAGTATAGACCCTATGTAGAATTAACGATCCTAGATAATGCAATGTATTATACTTGGCCCTTATAGGCCGTTTATACCGTATATGCGCTCTACCGGAGCTTACTATCTACCCATACTTCTAATACCCTTAGGCCCTAAACTAGTTAACCCCCAAAGCCTTAGATATGGGTTATATACTAGAGATCTACAGATTAATTATATTTTCTTATAAAATAGATTAGCTGGTATTTCTCTGGTAAGAATTGGACTCTATATTATCTTACCCATTCTATATAGGTGTTATAGGCTTTCTTTAGTGTTCTATAGTTCTCTGCGGCTGTTAGCCCGTATATAATTAGGTTTATGTCGTTAACGAAGCCTATCCCCTAGGTCGCCCCTTCCTTAAAGGTATTAAGTAAGTTGCTTATAAAGAAAAGGAAGAGTATGGGTAAAAGAGGTGATCCTTATAGTATACCTATTATAACTGCGATGGGGGGGCTCTGGTATCCGCTAAAGACCAGTAATATCTCTTTCTGGCCTGTAAACCCTTAAATAAATTATATAATCCATTCTGGGAAGCCCTTTGCCCTAAGGATATATAGGAGGCACTTATAGGGTATATTATTATAGGCGCCACTAATGTCTAGGCTAAGCATTAATACTATAAAGTCCTTACGCATAGCCCATGCAGTTTTAATAGTAGTAGTAAGTAGTATAAGTGCTAATAGTATTAAGCAATTCTTTCTTACCCCTATTTAGCTTTGTGGTAGTAGGGCGTGTTCCTCTGCTATATCTGCTATATGGTCCGCTATAACCTTTTCTAAGATCTTGCTTAGGGTATTTTCTAAGGAAATAGGGCGGTAGCTTCCTGGGATTAAATAGTCTACTTTACCTTCTTTTTATAAGACAGCCGTTATTATAGATCTTTTAAGTTATAGGTAGTAGCCTATTGCAAAGTATACTCTAGCTACATCTACAAGCTAAGGTACTATAAGTGGACTATAGGTCTTTAAGGCTTTGTTTAGGATCCCATCTAGTCCTAGTGCTATATTATTTAAGAGGCGACTAATAGTTCTAGCCATTTCTTCGGTTGTTATATCGCTGTTAACCCTTAGGCAAGTAACCGGTGTTTCGCTAGTAATGTCACTAAGGTCTACTAGAGTCAGTTAGGGGGAAAATCTTTCTATAAGGATCTTTACCTTCTTATTATTGTTGCTTATGGCCTGTAGTTCGCCTGCTCTTTGTAGGGGTAGTAGGTGTAGGTCTTCTGCTAAACATCCCGCCTTTTTCTTTGCCCATCTTGCCATGGTCTAAAGGCCCTTGTTATAGGGGATGCTTAGGTTAGTAGTATATTCATTTATAAACCGTCTCTAGTTGTTTCTTGCTTCTTTTTTTAGGGTATTCTTTAGCTGGTTTCTTGTGTCTTTATATCATCTCTTGTCTTTAGGGTCGTGGCTGCTCTAGAATATATATGCATTATAAAACTACTATACACAGCAAGTTTGCCTGAACTGCTTGCCCAGTTCCTTGCCACGGTTAACGTAGCAGCTGGTGGACAAAGCCAGCTCCTACCCGTGTGCACCTGATTTGCTCCATAAGCCTTCGCGTAATTAATATACTATTTACCAACCTAACATTTTTAAAGGTTAAATAACACGTAGTTAACCAATTTAACAACTTTAAAAGTTAACTATACATTACTTAACACGCAATTGACGCAATATAATATATTATTTTAAAGTTATATACTAATTATATAAATAATTTTATATAATTTTATATAGTCTTATTACTTAGAGGCTCTATATAAGGCTCTATATAAAGCTTTATATAAAGCTCTATACAAAGCTCTATACAAAGCTCTACACAACGCTTTATACAAGGCTTTACATAAGGCTTTATATACGGAGGCTCTATACAAAGCTCTATATAACACACATTACTATTAGGTCCCCGCTATATTCTTAATAGCCTATATATACCTCTACTAAGTTACCCTCTTTATAGCTACCTTATTTTTTACCCTTCCTTATATCCTCCCTACCTTAGGAGGCAGTTAGTAGAGGACCGTCGCTAGAACTAGATAACGGCCACTAGAACTAGATAATGGTCGCTAGAACTAAACAACAGTCGCTAAAACTAAACGACCATTACTAGAACTAGATAACGGCCGTTTAAACAACTAGCTAGCAAACACTATAAACAATTTAATTAATTGATCAATTGAATTAAACTAGAGCTTTAATATTGGCCTATTACTAAATCGAATCAAACCCTTTTAGGAAGGCATCCTAAATAACTACCCTTTAAATACATAGCTAGCGAACGGCTATAGAGAATAATTTAAATCAATTAGAGCCTTTAATTAGATCAACCCCTCCCCTAAATTAAATTAGACACTAATATAGATAGGTAGGTAGGTAAGTAGGTAGATAGGTAGGTAGGTAGGTAGGTAGGTAGGTAGGTAGGTAGGTAGGTAGGTAGGTAGGTAGGTAGGTAGGTAGATAGGTAGGTAGGCAGGCAGATAGGTAGATAGATAGGTAGGTAGAAAAGGACTATTATTAAAACCAGATAATCGTTGCTAGTACTAAATAACTGTCCTAGAGCTAGACAACCGTTACTAAAACTAAATAACGACCTTTTAAATAACTAGCCAGCAAATACTACAAACGATTTAATTAATTGATCGATCGAATTTAATATTGGCCTATTACCAAATCGAATTAAGGCCTTTTAGGAAGGCACCTTAGACAACTACTGTTTAAATATATAGCTAGCGAACGGCTATAGAGAACGATCTAAATCAATTAAAGCCTTTAATTAGGCCAACCCCTCCCCTAAATTAAATTAGATACTAATATAGGTGGGCAGGTAGGTAAGTAGGTAGATAGGTAAGTAGGAAAAGACTATTACCAGAACTAAAGACCGTTACTAGAACTAGATAACCGTCGCTAAAACTAGATAACCATTACTAAAACTAGACAACTGTTACTAGAGCTAGACGACTATTACTAGAGCTAGACAACCATTACTAGAACTAGACAACTGTTACTAAAACTAGACAACTATTACCAAAGCTAAATAACCATCGCCAAAACTAGACGACCGTTATTAAAGCTAGACGACCGTTACTAAAGCTAAACAATCGTCACCAGAACTAGACAACCATTGCTAAAACTAGATAACCGCCTTAGAACTAGACAACTGTTACCAGAACCAGATAATAACGATTTAAATATTTAGCTAGCAAACACTATAAACAATTTAATCAATTAATCAATCGAATTAAACCAAAGCTTTAATATTAGCCTATTACCAAATTAAATTAAGGCCTTCTAAGGAGGCACCCTAAATAACCACTATTTAAATATATAGCCAGCAAATAGCTATAGAGAACAATTTAAATCATTTAGAGCCTTTAATTAGGCCAACCCCTCCCTTAAATTAAATTAGACACTAATAGAGGTAGGTAGGTAGATAGGTAGGTAGATAAGCAGGTAGGTAGGTAAATAGATAAATAGGTAGGCAGGTAGGCAGGCAGGTAGGCAGGTAGATAGGTAGGTAGGTTAGTAGGTAGGTAGGTAAAAGAGGACCGTTACTATATTATATTAAATTATCTAAAATAATATAATAAATTATATAAAGAAGTATATAATTTACTTTACTAGCCTTATAAATAGCTTTAAAGTAGCCTTTATTTTTTTTTTAAAATATACTATTAGTATAAAAGAGATAAATGGCTCTAAATACAATTATAGTTACTAAATGCACAAGTTGTGCGTAGGCTGTATATAGTTTATATATTAAATAAACTCGACATAGGCTAGTTTATTAAGTTAGTCAATGCCCTTAATAGCCTACCAATGACGCCAACTTCTAGCAGCTAAGGTTATTTATAAGGGATAATATTTTGCCAATATATAGTCCTTTAGGGGAGTATCCTTATTAGTATAGAGTTCTTACTAGCCTTATGACGGGCATCTTCTTAGGTAAAGGCTAAGTCGCAATTCCTAATATCCTACTAATAGATAGGATTAGCCTTTACGGCTAATGTCTTACAGTTAATACAGATTTCTCTAATAAAGAAGGGTAACTTTAGTCTACTCTCTAGCTAAATAAACTATCTTTATTAAATATTTAGCTAAATATTAAAGTAGGACATCTATTTTTAACTAAGGGTTATATTATATAACCCTAGGTTTAAAATATAGAAGGGGATACTAAATTGACGCTATCTATTAATAGTAATATATAGCTTTAAGACATAAGTAACCAGCTTACTAGCTTAGCTATTATAGCCTTTTACTTAAATAGGCTTCTTTAGTTAGGTAGCATTTATATTTAAGAACTTAGCCACATTATTTACATAAGCAGTATTTATAAAGATAAAGCTATTTACTTTAGTGTTAATAAGGGCAGTTATATTAACTCTATATCCATTTTAAGATACTATATATAGAACTATAAAGTATTTTCCGCCTATTAGCTAACTTAAATTAATCTCTTTAAGATTAATAGGATACTCTAGGGGGAAGTCTTTCCCTAAGGTTCTTCTTTTCCTAACTTATTAAATATTTCTTCTTCCTCTATCTCCTTAATATTACCTATATCCTTTAACTCTAGGCAGGATAAGGCAAAGTAGCTATCCTTTTTATAATTAAAGCATATAACCATTATAGGGTTAATTAGGGTGTTGTAATAAATATTAGTTAAAGGTATAGTGCATAGTAGATTAGGTAAGGCTTATAGGTAGATAGTTATAACCACTTTTAGTATAGGGGTAGTTATAGTTTATCTTCTAACGCTAGCTCCTATTAGTATAGCAAATAGGTTCTAGTTACTATAGAGACGCTTTAGTTAATTAGAACAAGTATTAATTTATTTTAGTTCTAAATCTAATAATAAATATTAGGCTATAAGTCTTTAGTAGGTTAATAAGTTATCTAAGGCTACTACAATCTTCTCTTATAGTTAGACTATTAGCTTATTATAGGTCTAAATAGTAGTTTTTAGGGAGGACCTAGCCTTTACCTACTAGGTATAAAAATTAAGTCTAGAACTTAGTAAAGGATTGGTTTAGTTTTATTATTAGGCAATTATAGTTATAACAGGTATCCCGTACTTTATTTAGGTTAATATAAATAGCAGCTAAATACTATATTATCTTATTAGTAAATATAAACCAAATAGGTAACTTATCCTTAAACTTAGCCTAAAGGTATTACTAAACGTCCCCAATAATTCGACTAAAGAGGTAGAGTATTTTAGCTTCTTTAGAAGGAAAATGGTTATAATTAATATAAAGCTTTCCTTATACTTAAATTCTCCGGTTTTTAAAGGTTAGGTCTATACTATTTAATAATAGTAAGGGGTTAGGGAGCTTAACAGACTTTAATTATTTTGTTATTATATCTATACTCTTTAGTATATTATATTTAGTTAAGTAAATAGGTTAACTAAAGCTTTATAAAGGGGAGGCTAGGCTATTTTATAAGGCAGAAAGGCTTTCTAGGATCTTTTTTAGAGTCTCTTATATACTTTAGGCTTAAAGATAATTAACTTTCTAATTAGCTATAAGGGTATAAATCTGCCCGTGTATATCTATAACATTATTATTATCTTTAATTTCTAATCCTAACTAGATCTTATATTCCTCTTAGGTAGAGGCAGGTCTTTTAAATAAGCTCGCTTTAGGTACCATTATTGGCTTCCTAAGGTTTATCAAAATTATATAATTTGGTTTTAATTCTAGGGTTCTTTTAGGGGTATAGGTTAAGTACAGTCCAGCCTATAAAGTAAGATATTATTAGGGCCTTCTTAGGCGTAGTAGTATAAGTTTTTTGCTGTCTAAGTATAACGCGTTAATACGTTATTGCAGACAAAGGTCTTCTTTTAGGATGGGATATTATTAAGGCCTTTCTAGGCAATGTAGGGAGAGCTTAATATAATATAACGGGCTTATATAAATACTTCTAAACTAAAGCTTATAGATTGCTACTATATAAAAATACTAAGCTAAGGAAAAGAAGAAGAAGAAGACTAGTAAAGACTAATAAGATATAATGGTTGCCAAGGCGCTAGTAGCAAGCAAGCCAATAGCGATTTTCCATACCAGGCATAGAAAATCTTAATTGGTTAGCTCTATAAGTAGTGCTTACAGAATATAGCAGAATCTAGTAGATTGCCCAAAAATGCGGCAAATTGCCCTAAAAACGGCAATGTAGCAGATAACGCGCTTTAGTACCATCACAGTTACTTATAAAGCTCTTAAAGCCATATTAATTTATAGATTGCCACGTTATTAAGAATAAGGACTAATTATAGCCTTAGATATGGTGTATAATAAGGTAGTACCTAATCCTCTATAAATGCTTTAAATATCGCAGAGGTAATAAAGCCTTAAAAGATAAGGTAGCTAAGATATTTATTAACGGCTAATGCTGGTAGAATACTCCACCTTTCTAACCTCTTAAGTACGCGTGCTATACTATATATAGTCCCTCTAGTAACTGGCCGTATTTCCTATTGCCAGTCCTTTTATTTACTACCGACTTATTAAGAAATATAAGTTACACTGCTACCTAGCTCTTCTATATACTAATTTAGGCGTTACAAAGGGAAGCGCTCCTTTAAGCTGCATAAGCTATAACTGCCTTCTATAACTAATAAGCTCTCTTAAGAATATGGGCGACAGATATAGTAGAGACTTAAGTATTAAACTCGTTAAATAGGAAGGCCTGCATTTTATCTATATATGCGGTTGGCTAATTTTTAAGAAAGTCGAGAAGCCTTTGCATAAGCAGTTAGCAAAAAGCTTAACACTATAACGTTATATATTACCATTTCTTGGTAAGGTAATAGAGCTCTTAGTCGCCCAAGAATAATAGTAGAAGGAGCGTACGGTTCGCCCCAAATATTAAGGTTTAATCGCATTTTATAAATCATCTTTTTAGCCACCTTTACTGCGGCTGCAATAGCCGCCATATCCTTATTAGCTTTAATGCGAAGCCTAATTCTATAAACAACTTCATCAGGAAGGCGGCGGCCCATAATAACGTTAATTGTGGCTGTTGAAATCGAAAGAATTTCCCCTCATACAAATTTTGGTGGGGGCGATGCGGCTCTTTTCGCTTGGCGATTTTTACCGATATTTCGGTAATAGAAGTCCGTGCCACCTGATGCACGTTGCCACCTGGTGCACGGCACCAAAATACGTCTTTTTCAAATGCTTATATCTCAACAACTATAATAGCTATTTATATAAAAATTCAAATATGGTTTATTAAATAGCAAATAAAGCTTTTTATGAAATAAAAATTTAAAAATAATGCGTTATATAATTTTTATTTTTTTCTATAAAAGTAATTTCCTTTTATATTATAACTACTATAAATTATATTTTTTTTATATTTTTATTCTATAAAAAGCTTTATTTGCTATTTAATAAGTCATATTTAAAATTTTATATAAAGAGCTATTATAGTTGTTGAGATATAAATATTTGAAAAAGATGTGTTTTGGTGCCATGCACTAGGTGGCAACGTGCATCAGGTGGCACGGACTTCTAACAGTAAGCGAGCAAAATGCGGGGCATAAAAGTGACCCCTCTACCCATAAAACTTATTTCCACCTTTACACTCTATAATTATAGTATTAATTACTGCCATTCTAGTAACTAAAGTCCTTATTTTATCTTAAGGAATCTTCTCCTACTCTTCTCTCTAAGCTCGATCTGTCCATTTTAACGTATATCCCATACGCTGTCAAGGTGCTCCTTTTATTGTGGCCTGTACGCAAACACCAAAATATTACTAAAGTATCTGTGTAGCTTCTTATCGTGATTAAACCACCATAATAGGCCGCTGCTAATTAGGCCTATTTATTAGTATAAGGTATAAGTAGACCTTTTTAAAAGAGACGCGAGAACCACTGCTAATTAGGCCTATTTATTAGTATAAATTATAAATAGACCTCTTTAAAAGAGACGCGAGAACCGTTACTAATTAGGCTTATTTATTAGTATAGCTTATAAGTAGACCTCTTTAAAAGAGACATAAGAACTGCTGCTAATTAGGCCTGTTTATAGGTATAGGGTATAAGTAGACCTTTCTAAAAAAGACGTAAGAACTGCTACTAATTAGGCCTATTTATAGGTATAGGCTATAAGTAGACCTCTTTAAAAAAGATATAAGAACCGCTACTAATTAGGCCTATTTATAGGTATAGCTTATAAGTAGACCTCTTAAAAGAGACGTAAGAACCACTACTAATTAGGCCTGTTTATGGGTATAAGGTATAAGTAGACTTCTTTAAGAGGTATATAAGAACTACTACTAATTAGGCCTATTTATAGGTATAGGTTATAAGTAGGCTTCTTTAAAAGGGATATAGGAACTGCTGCTAATTAGGCCTATTTATAGGTATAGATTATAAGTAGACCTCTTTAAAAGAGATATAAGAATTGCTACTAATTAGGCCTATTTATGGGTATAAAGTATAAGTAGATCTCTCTAAAAAAAGACGCAAGAACCACTACTAATTAGGCCTATTTATAGGTGTAGGCTATAAGTATACCTCTTTAAGAGAGATGTGAGAACCGCTGCTAATTAGGCCTGTTTATAGGTATAGGCTATAAGTAGACCTCTTTAAAAGAGATGTAAGAACTGCTGCTAATTAGGCCTATTATAGGTATAGCTTATAAGTAGATACTAGATAATCTATATTCTATAAAGGCGGAGGTTATATATATAAGTTATATATACGGAGCCCATGCACTATAAAGTCTCTTCGTAGCTCAAAGCCCTAGGGGCTTATTAGAACCATTAATCAACAATCAAGTCAAGATTATCAATCAATCAACCCATTTTATCAATGAATAGTTCTATACGAACTTCGTGGCAGTTATAAGCCCGGTCCGCCGACTCAAGAAGCTATTTAGCTATTACTCAATTATTTAAAGAAATTCTACCTTATTGTTAAACTCTAATACCTTATCGTTAAGACACAGACTTTAATATAAATCCTACCTTAATTATTACAGGACGAGTCTTCTATGAGATTCTACAAGATTCCACGAGATTCTACGAGATTCTACCTGATTGTTAAAGGACGATCTTGACGACAAGGACGATCCTAACAATAGGACAATCCTGACAACAAAATACCATCTTAATTCCTCCTTTGCCTATTAGTTAAATAACTCTACCAACGTTAAGTTTGTTGACGACAATCATCCTCAATAAGTTAGAAGACTGGGAGTAATGGCTATAGTAACTCTAAGCCCTTATAGATTAGCGAATTTAGGCCTATATTAACCCAGATAATGTAGCGCCTTAATAAGGTCTACTACAAGAACTAAAAGTTATAGATTTTAATGAGAATGTAACCTTATATATATAGCTCTTAACAAATTAATAAAAAGCGTATAAGAATAGCAGATAATACTATAACTAGGATATAAAGTATTTCCTAAAACAGGAAGATTATCTTTAATAGATCCGCACCTAGATTACGTTTATAGTATTAATTTAGAAGAAGCTACTACTTAACCCTTCCTTAACAGTTAAAGAATGGCTATCTCGGCTAAAAAAGAATATAGGACCTACCTTATTATTTATTAGGAAGAAGGTATAATACTAATATATAGAAGCCTTTAAGGGGTTTAAACAGTTATTAAAATTAAACTAATAGCTAGATTAATGGGAACACGCAATATCCCTAGAAGAGAAGTATAAGATCCCTTAAATATCTAATAGAATCTAGCTTTAAGATTTAGCAGACGTTATTTAACCTTTTAGCGACGCCTACTATATAAAGTATACTACTAAATTAAATAACCCTTAGAAGTTAAGATCTTCCAAATACCATAAAGTAGTAAAGGAGCTATAAAAAAAACTTAGAATACCCTTAAAGAAAGCCAATACTACTATAAGAGGAAGTACCTTTAATATAGACTTTATAGAGCAAGCCACTAAAAATTACTTTAATACTACTAAAGGTTTATAAAGAAGAAAGGCCTTAGTATATAATAGACACTTAAAGAGAGCCGGGATATTAGTAAATAAGAAGACATTCTATAAAAAGCCAATACCTAAGTGCTTAGCATACGGAATATAAGGACACTCCCTTTAGAACTATTAGTGTTTATTTAAAGATAAGAGACCTATAGGAGTTATAATAGGAGATACGCGTATTAATAGGGCACTAAAGAAGGTAGAAAAGAATAAAAATTTCACTAACTAGGTTATAAAGATTGGACTTAAAGAACAAAAAGATAAGGCTTAATAACAACAGGATAAAAGCCAGGAAGTTAAGATTAAGAGAAAAGCTAATATAATATTCCTAGAATTATATTATACCAGTTAACTCTATTTACTAAAGCTATTAATAATTCTTAACTTAGGAGCCACTTTTTATATCTTTAATAACCTCTCTTGTTTTTATAATTTTAGGAAAGCTCTAAAATACAAATATATTATCACCAGCAGCTTAGAAGTGCCTATACTAGGCTATAGCAATATTACTATCTAAGTTACAAAACCAGATAAGAGTAAGGGAATCCTATATTTTAAGAACATTGCTTTTTATACGGACTTTAATACAAATCTAGTGTTATTCCGTCTACTTTAAAAATAAAGGTACTATTAGGACAATAAAGGAGATAACAATCTTCTAGTTTAGAAGAATAATACAATTCTATATTAAATAGAAGAACGTTATAGATAATAGACTATTAAATATGTCCAACCAAGAAGTCTATTAGCGTTTAATATAAGCTAACTACTATACCGCTAATAGAAGCGCAGAGTATTGTTAAGAGATATTTATCTAGACTTAAAAGGTAATATACGTCTATAGTATTTGCGTCTAGGTTATCTAGGACCTATAAGCCTTTATTATCTAGGTCTTAACGCCTTACAAGTTAAGCTTTAAGGCCTAAAGATAATAGAATATTAATATTACAGTCTCGCCAAAATTAAGCATTAGGTTTTAAGAAGGTTCTTAAAACAAAATATTAATAAACCCTATCTTAACCTCTATATTAACTAGACTGACCTTAAGAAAGCACATGCTAGATTTATACAAGTTATATTTATCTATAATACCTTCTTAGGAAGAACCTTCCCGTATTTTATAACAATATATAGTAAAGAGAAGGAGACACTATAAGTACTTAAAGATTTCATCTAATAGATTTATCTAAGGTATAACCTTAAGGTTAATATTATTAGATTAGATAATAAGCTAGGGAGAAGAAAAACCCTTAAATAGCTATAGACCCAAGGGATTATATTTAAGCCTTCGGCGCCTTATACCTAAGCTTAAAATAGTACCACTAAACGCTTAAGGGGTATAATTATTAAGAGAGTATATGTAATAAAAATTGCTGCTAATCTACTATATAATTTATAGAACGAGATAGTTAACTATATAGTTTACCTTTAAGATTAAACGCCACGGGAAAGTAATAGTTGGAAATCGCTATATAAGAGGTTCTATACCTACCTAGCCAATAGGAGATTAAAAAAGCCGTAACTAGCGCACCTAAAAGCCTACGGCTGTAGAGCGTATGTAATAACATCGGACGCTTAGCTAAAGAAAAAAAGGCTAAGTAGGCTAGATCTATAAGCCCATATTAGCTACCTTATTGGCTATAACTCTACCAATATCTATAGGATCTGGATTCTATATAAAGGTATTATTATCTCTACTAGGGACGTTATCTTTAATAAAAAGACGTTCTTTAACGGCAAGTAAATAGATATCTTAAAGGACCTATACACTAAATTAGATACGCTAATTAAGAAGATTTAACTCCTTAATACCCTAACTAAGAATAAGGTCCTTCTAGAAGATAATAAAGAAGTATTTAAATCGTCAATTTAAGAGGAAGATAACGACATTGATAAGCTAGTTTAAACCTTTAATAAGTTAGTAGATCTCAAGCTTGCAAGAGCTCTTAAAGATATATACTATACGCCACCTCTAACAGAAGAAGATAAAGAATCTCCATATACCTTTCACGTCGAGTATTCTATAAAGTTAGATATATAAGGTACTAATTAAGACGTCACTTATTAAGTAAAAGATGCGTTTAACACTTAGGGGTGTCTAATAACTTAGTTAAAGACTTATTTAAGAAAGCCAGCGATAATAGGTTTAAAGACTTTATTACTAAAAGGATTACTTCGGCCTATTACGGCGCCTTCTTAGCAGAAAGGAAGTTTAACCTTAATAGTTAACTTAACAATAGTAAGCTAAAATTAGGCAGAATACGCAATGTTAGATTATATAGGAAGAACTTACCTCCGCTACCTTAGTTAATTTAGGACCTTAATATATATCCTCTTTAAGATTAGTTCTAAGAGGCTTAACAAGCCTATCTCCAATCTTATTATTAAATAACGTCGTTTTAAGAAATAGATAAAAAGCATATAAAGGGACAATAGGTCCTTAGCTTAATGTAGGTATTCGTCTACAAGACAGATAAGTACGGATTCCTTTAAAAATACAAGGCACGCTTAATAGTATATAAAAATTAATAGGCCCTAGGAGACCTACCTATAAGAGCTACTATATTAGCTAGTATAACCTTCCAATCCCTTATAACGATCACTACAAAATTCGACCTAAAGACGATATAGATAAATACAGTTAATACGTTTATCCATTATAATCTCGACAAGGTTATCTATACAAAGTTACCGCTAGGGTTTAATAAAGGAAAAACAGATAAAGTACTGCGCTTAAGAACAGCCCTTTATAGACTATAACGATCCCCTCTACTATAGCAAAAGAATCTCATAAGCTTATTAAACAAATTAGGTTTTAAAAAGGTTCCTTAAAAGCCGTACATTATACTAAAAGGAGGAATGGTCGTCTTCTTCTATATTAACGATATTGTCTTCTACTACTAAAAGACAGATAAAAAGAAAGCTTAAAAATCAATTAAGGAGCTAAGCAAGGAATACTAGATAAGTACCCTTAGCGAGATAAAATAGTTCCTAGAAATCTATATACTATATAAATTATAGCTAGAGGCTCCTGTGGCTACCCTAAGAAGCCTATATTAAGAAGATAGCTAATTAGTATAAAATAGATCTTAAAGGGCGTCTTCTAGATACTCCTATGGCAGAATTAGAACTCCTTTCTACTAATCACTAATTAATCCATCTAACGCGTCCGTCCCCTAATATAGACCTATTAGTCCGTCCTATATCCCTACTAGCCTCTACAATACTATATTAAAGAAAAATAGGTTTAGTATTTTATGTAGCCACTATAACGCGTCCAGATATTGCCTTTGCAGTATTACAGCTAGTAAGGTTTAATTAGAACCTAGGCTAAGAGTACTATTAAGCAGTAAACAGAGTTATCCAGTACCTATATAGCACGAGGAGCAGAGCAATCTACTATAAAGGAGATAAGGAAGAAATAAACGGTAGAGGGAGAGATAAAGGAATATATAACTAAGGATAAGATAATGGAGACGGTAGAGGTAAAGCGCAATTATTTATCTATACTAGCGACGCATTATTTGCGGACAATTCCGTTAATAGAAAGAGCTTATAAAGATATATTATAAAGCTATTTAAGGGGCTAATTGCCTAGAGAGCAAACAAGTAGGGTATAGTTATGACATTAAGCATAGAAGCTGAGTTATTAGCCCTATTATAGATAGTAAAGGAAAACAGTCGCCGTCTTGACCCCCTAGAAAGAGCTTGTAGCAGCTAATGCTAAAATTAAACAGCTTTAAGAGCTGCTTGAAATTAGAGACACCCCTATACCTAGTAAGGAGTTCTTAAACACCTAGAGACTTGCTATAGTCCTTAAAACCCTAGCCTAACGTATAGTATTAGTATCGTTACAATCCACAAAGGTCGTGGACCCCCTGTTACTTATAGACGGGACTAATCCTATATTTAATAATTGGAAGCTTTAACTATAAGATAAGCTTAAAGTTAATATGGACTATTTCCCTACTACTTAAGCTAAAATGGCCTATGTCTTTAGCCGTACTGGTAAAGACACACAGATATATCTACGTCCGCGATATTCCCAGAACTTAGTAGACCCCTTCCTCTCTAAAAAAGAGATAATTAATTACCTGTCTTCTATTTATAAGGACCCTTTAAGATATAGAACGCCCACCTTAATTATAAAGCCCTTAATATAAAAATGATAGAGACCTTCTTAGTTTTCTAGACCCGCTTTCTATGCCTAGTTAAATAGGCTTAAATCCCCCAGAAAGATCTAATGCTGGACCTCTTTAACAAGCTTATCCTAGAATTATAGCGCGCCATACTGCTAGTTTATACTACTGTATAGACGCTAAAGGAACTTATGGACTAGTGCCTAGCTATTAACTAGGGCCTCTGCCAAATTAAGGCATGTGCTAAGTGATATAAGACTAGAAGCTCTGCTAACTAAAATATATGTACTATAAAAGCGGGCTATGGCGCTCTAATAAGATCTGCAACCCCTATAATACTAACCGTACTGCCTACTGTTAACCTAGTAGCTAGCCATACAGCTAGCCCTACTGTGGGTCTGGCGCATACTTAACTAATATATAGTAACCCCTATAGATAGGCCCTTAGCAATTAAGGAGCCTGCTTTTTATATAGCTAAAAAGGCTAGTTTATAAAGGACTGCCTAATAGCGGTAAAGATAAATAAGGTCCTATTAATTTAGGAGAATAGTATAAAGTTGGGAAAAGAGGAACCTTAAAGGAAGACTCCTCTCTAGGGTTAAAAAGGATTAATATATTATATATTAATCTTAGTTAACTAGTTAGTGGAAGAAGCTCCACTATCCCTTATACTTTATTCCGTAATAAATATTAAGTTTTAACCTCTGCTTTAGCTAACTCTAGAGTAAATACCTTTACCTTATTAGACACCCAGTGTGCTATAAAGCTGGCTGACTTTTTAGATATACCTCTTAAGAAACTGCCTAAACCTATTTTTATTTGTGGGTATAACGGACAGATAGGACTACCTATTATAACTATCTTACGGATCTATCTCCATGTTAATAAATAAAGGTAATATAATATCCCCTTCCTTATTACGGACCTTAGAGGCTATAATATAATCTTAAGAAGAAAATAGCTAGCCTATTTAGGCTTATAGCTTAATATATGGAGTAGACGGCTTATCTAGCCCAAAACCCTACCCCTAACCCCTTCTTTTATAAAGGAAATTAGTATTATAATGGAAAACCTTATACGGCTATAGATAGACACTATTTATTAGGCTGATGCTATGCGTAGGGACTAGGCATTTAAGAAAGATACACAGCTTAATCCGCAACGGATCTGTATACTATAACGCTTCTAGACTACTAATGTTGTACTACCGGCACTAGGGACCTAGAAAGCTAGTAATAAGCCAGTTAGACTAGGCCCTGTATAGCTATAAAAAATAGTAAGGAATATTAGACGCTGTACTAAATATATAGACTAAAAAGATAGCTTATAGAAGATGGAACAGGAGCTAAGGAGGGCTGTAAACCCTTAACTATAAAATATGGTTTATGGAACGTCTGTAAAGAAACCTATAAACCTCCCACTAGTTAATATCTGCTATATTGGTGCTATAGGGTTCTACTAGAACTTAAAACGGCCTAATACTATTATCTTTACAACTAGCTTATATAAAATTAACCGGATAATTAAAGATAAGGAAGCCCTAGCCTATAATTAGCTTAGTAGGTAAAGTAAGCTTATAGATAAGGAGCTAGTAGAATAGAAACTACCCCGCTAGTACTAGGAATTTAAGGACATATTCTCTAAGGTAGTATCTAATATACTCTCGCCCTACTAACCATATGACTATAAGATTAAGATTAAGCTAGATAAAGAAAACACTCTTAGCTATAGTTCCTTACGCCAGTAATCTACCAATAAGCTATAGGCCACTAAGCAGTACCTTATTAATAACCTTAATAAGGGTTTTATTAAGCCTAGCTAAGTCCTCTTTACCTTACCTATTTTCTTTATTAAAAAGCCTAATAGCGGACCCCGCTTCTATATTAACTTCTATAAACTAAACTATATAACCCGTAAAGACCAATATCCACTACTCTTACTTAAAGAAACCCTAGCCTATATAAGTAAGGCTAAGATTTTTATAAAGCTTAATATCCGCCAGGCCTTTTACTAAATTAGAATAGACCCTAGATCTAAAGATCTTACTATATTTTAGACCCGCTACGGATTATATAAATATAAAGTACTACCTTTTGGATTAACTAACGGACTAACTATATACTAGCGGTATATAAATAATATACTTTTTAACTACCTTGACACCTTCTATACGGCCTACCTAAATAATATTATAATTTACTCTAAGGATAAACTGGAATATAAGGAATATATCTATAAAGTCCTATAATAGCTTCGCAAAGCTGGTCTCTAGGCTAATATTAGGAAGTTAGAATTTAGTATTAGGCGCACTAAGTACCTAGGGTTTATTATTAGTATAAACGGAATTAAGGCAGACCTAGAAAAAATGGCCGTAATTAATTAATAGGAACCCCTAAGGACTATAAAGGGGATATAGTTATTCCTTGGTTTCTGCAACTTTTACTAACGCTTTATTAAGAACTATAGTAAAATTGCTTGACCCCTTAGCTACCTTACCTATAAGGACTAGCCCTTCTACTTTAACACCATATATAGGCAAGCCTTTAATAAGCTTAAGAAATGACTAGTCTCTGCTCTTTTACTGGCCTATTTCTACCTAGAACGGCCCTTAATATTAGAAATGGATACTTTAGATAGTATAATAGCTGCCATCTATTCCTAGAAATAACTAAATAGAAAATAACACCCTATTACTTACTATTTAAAGACTATAGTAGATGCTAAGCTAAACTACCATATCTATAATAAAGAAATGCTGGCTATTATCTCTAGCTTTTAGTACTGGCGTATATAGTTAGAAGGGACCCCTAAGCCTATTTAGGTAATCTCCAATTATAAGGCCTTAGAATATTTTATAATAACAAAGGCCCTTACGGCCTAGTAGGCATGCTAGGCAAATACCCTATCCCAATTTAACTTCCTAATTATATACTAGCTAGGCGCTATAAATTATATAGATGCCCTTATAAGGCGCGGATAAGACCTAGATAACTAAATAGCCGTAAAGATCTTATTACGGAACTAGATATTATTATAACCAAAGCACCTTAACTCCTAGATATGGGTAGAGCTAAATACAGATTCTTTAGACGCTAAGATATATCCTATTAACTCTACGGAACTTGACCTTATTAATAAACTACTATAGGCAAACCGTACAGCCCCTTCTCTATAGAAGTACTATAAAAAGATAAAGGACGCTATAAGCCTATAGTCCCTTAAAAACGGACTTCTTAAGTACTATAAATAGCTAGTAGTAGTAGAGGAATAGAACTTATAGACTTGGCTTATTATAGAAGCATATACCTAGGTCTCTACGGCCCACCCTAAAAAAAAATAAGACCCGTAAAATTATTAGCAACCATTACTACTAGCCTAGAATGGTTATAGATATTAATCGCTATATATAAAACTATAATAACTACTATAGGTTTATAATTCTACAAGATAAGACCCTAGGATTATTAAAACCACTCCTAATACTAGAGCGCCCCTAACAGTATATCTCTATAGATTTCTATGAGCTACCTATAGACCGTAATGGATACGATATGGCTATAGTTATAGTTGACCGCTTTAGCAAGCGCCTGTTCTTAATCCCTTATTATAAAAATACTAATGTAAAAGAGGCGGCCTAATTATATATCCACTATATCTACCAAATTTACGGACTATTAGATACTATTATGTCCAACTATAGCCTATAGTTTATATCCACTTTCTAAAACAAGTTTATCTAGATCCTAGGTATTAGGCTAAAGCTTTCTATAGTATACCACCCCTAAATAGACAGCCAGACAGAAATTATAAACTAGTATTTAGACTAGAGACTCCAACCCTTTATTAACTACTTTTAGAACAATTAGGCTGAACTACTACCGCTAATAGACTATGCCTAGGCTACCCTACCCTATAACTCTATAGGATTTACACCTATTTAGCTAGAAATGGGGTACTTACCCTATATAAGCTTTAACTGGGAAAGACTAGAAGGACCCTAGACCGTATATAAGAAACTATCCTATAAGGAAGCCTAACAGTACGCTAAACGCTTAGAAGAAGCCTAGAAAGTAGCCCATATAAACCTAGAAAAGGCCTAGAAATTAATAGAATAGCAGGTAAATAAGTATAGGCATAAGCCTAACTTTACTATAGGCGATAAGGTTTAGGTTATAATAAAGAACTAGAGGACAGAGTGGCCTAGCTATAAGCTAGACTATTAAATAATAGGACTATATAAGGTTCTTAAGAAAAGAGGCAACTTATATAAAGTAAAGCTCCCAGATTTAATTAAGGTCCACCCTAAATTCTTACTAGATAAGCTATGGAAAGCTATAAACGACCTATTACCTAAACAAGAAAATTAACCGCCCCTACTAATTTAAGTTAATGGTAATAATAAATAGGAAATTAAAGAAATACTAGCCTATAAACTTACAAGGGGAATACTAAAGTACCGTATAAGTTGGAAAGGATATAATCTAGACCCTACTTAGTACCCTATATAGAATTTTATAGGCAGTCCCCACAAATTATAAGAGTTTATAGCCGTTACCCTAACAAACCTAGACCGCCAAAGTACTTAGATAAATAGATGGAATGCTAGTATAGTAAGAATAATAGGTTGCCTATAGAACATAAGGATAAGTGTTAAAACGCTAAGGCCCTAAGGGTATATAGCAACGTAATAATAGTAGCGGAATGCAATAGGTATCTGGTTCTTAATAAAGTAGAACTATAAAACTAAATTCTGCTATTCTCTAGTGCGGGGCGACTACGTTTTATCCCTTCGTGTGGCAAAACGGACTTTTCGTATTGGGCGCTTTGGGCGCTCCTGCCTGGGTTAGCATGCTGTAGGCACCCTAGCTAGCGTGATTTTATTAGCAAGCCTTACCAAAACGCGTCAATATTGCGATGCCGATGAGATACTGCAGCAGGCCACCACCAAAAACAGCTCTATATTTTTTTAATGAAGTTAGGCAAAAAGTCGCGATATATAACGTCATGGCTGTAGGTTTCCGCCCTTCCTCTATTAACCAGCTACTGATTATATAGGAAAATCCTCTATTAGAGTCCTCCCCCAAATTGCTGCCACCTACCCACTTTATATGCGTTCTTAACGTTAATAAGGATAAGCCAGTAAAGGACCAGCTTAAGGTTATAAGGGAGGATGTGCTGTATACATCAAATAAGATATATTAAGTGCTATAAGTAGTTAAACGGTTTAACCAGCGGTTATTTAATATAGAGGATCAATTAAAGGCAGTAGAGGAGGGCTTAAAGGATACTAAGAAGGACGCTACAGCAAAGGCTGAATTAGCTTTAGAGTCTTAATATTAGAGGTGTGAGGAAGTAGAGGACCTAAAATAGTTACCTAGTCGTCGCCTACTAAATAAAAGTTATTAAAGCACTAAAGGCATAAAGGAAGCCTGCAGGCCTCGCATTTATATACTATTTGCCTAACCTTTGTTATAAGCTTCTTTGCCTCCTTCCATCTACATATTCAGCACTTTAGTGGGCTCTTATAGCCTTGCTTCCTTATAAAGCTTTTAATAGAATAGTAAGTTCGTATCTTACACCATTAAATTACAGGTAGTGGGGTTTTAGCAGTAATATAGGTGGTTTTTCAATTCGTTTTATTTTTATAACTAGGCCTAATACCAGATTAATATTACCTATATTTTAGTAAGCTTTAATAAAGAAGAAGCTTAGTATCGTGCTTACTTAGGCCCATCTTTTAACTGCCCATAATAATAAGGTTCCATGCCAATTATATGCGGAAACGGCAGTAGGTTTAGAAGGGCCTCCTTAACGTCTAGAAGATATTCTTACTAATAATATAGGCATTAATTATAGCTGCATTAAGTGCCTAGAAGAATAAGGGCAGCTAGGTACACATAGTAGTAATCTAGGTAGTATAGTAGCTTTAAAGCTAATCGTAAATATTAACGCCGCCTATTTAGTTATTATAGTTAATAGAGAGCCTAGGAAGCGTTAACTTCTTAATTAAATTATTACCCTAAATATTAGCTACCAGCTTCTTAAGGAAGGAATTATATACCCGCGGACGACGCTAATTAACTTTATTAACGTCCTTATCGCTATATAAGTAAGCTATCGTCAAAAATCGTACCAAATTCTTGTCCTACTATATAATAGAAAGCACCAAATCAACCACGCTAACGACTACTTCTATAATAAAGTTAAACAGTAGCCTTTTCTTCCTTTTATTAGCCCTTTTATACACCTCTAGATAGTCTTTTAAGTTTAATTAAGCTATACCAGCTGCAGCAATTCCAAGTTATTGGAGCACCTAGAGCAACGGAATATTTATGAAGTAGTTATCTAAAAATAGGCAAAATTAACAAGCCTAAAAGGGGAGCTGTTAGGTAAGGTAAAGGACGCACTTAGAGGTTTTTAAAAGGGCAATATCTTAATAATCTATCCGAGAAGGAAGCCTAAAAAAGCAGCCTGGTAAGGTAAATATAAAGCTATAGTAATACCCATATTAATAAAGGCTTAATATCTTAAAGCCCTCAAGTACTGGCTTACTAGGCAATTTAATTGTAGCTATAGATCGTCCAGTAAACCTTACCATTATCTCATTAAAGCTAACCATAGATCCAGGTATAATATACTTCCTAAACGCCTCGCCCAAAGGAGTTATTAACGGCTCAATCTTCTTAAAAATCTGACGTTTAATGCCATCTGGTAGAGGTGGTAAGGTATAGAAGAAGCGCTTAAGTTGCTCCTATCTTTTTTGGCCTATAAATAAGCTAATTAAATACTTAGGATATTTAGGATCTATAGCCTAAAGGTCTCGCACCTAGGTGACCTTAAAGACGCCTATATAGATAATAAGTCCTACCTAAACCATTAATTCGCCGGCGGAGGTCTCCTTCCATTTCCATAATCATTTACCAATATACCGTCCTAATTAGTAATATTCGCTAGCCTTTTAAGACGCTGTATATAGGTTTATATTAACCGCGAGCTTCTCAAATATACTAATACTAAAGAATAGTAGGAATACTTAAATCGGCAGGTCCTATCTAGATCTATACCCACCAGATACTATACCAATTTAATCTGCTAGTATACAATAAGCAGAGCGCTTACTACCCTTATTTTAATTAGAAAGATTATTAGGTTTAACATCCGCATTAAGGCCGCTAATAGGCTCACTAGTATGCCGAGCGGCGAATATTAACTTATCTAGAAGGTTAATAACTTTAAGACCTAGTTTAGGAACAGCGGTTATAGGCTCCCATAAAGTAGGAACTACAGAAAGGCCCATTCTTATAACTTCTTCAACTAATAGCTCTGGTAGTTCAGTCTTATCTACCTTATCTGCCTTATCCTCAGCAGTTTCGCCACAGGCCTTAAAAACAGCTCCTAATTCGTCCTCTTTAATATCGTCCCTAATCAGCACTAAAGCCTCTAGAGGCTATACAACTTCTACCAACAAGCTATCGTATGTATACTGTGTCACTTAAAAGGATTGTAAATAGGACTCCTAGGCTTGAGGTGCTTTTAAAAGCTTTAGAGGCTTT
>Ga0307507_10004188_pt1 | contig 26128 bp, 32 predicted proteins | sample 7_EM_MG_FD_207223 | JGI IMG/M metagenome (GOLD analysis project Ga0307507, IMG submission 207223) | Populus trichocarpa ectomycorrhiza microbial communities from riparian zone in the Pacific Northwest, United States - 7_EM | ecosystem: Host-associated > Plants > Roots > Unclassified | place...
CCCCGCGCCCCCGGCGGCCCCCCGCCCCGCCCCCCCCCCCCCCCCCCCCCCCCCACGAGATCGACGAAGCATTACGCCCAATGGGGGAAACATTGATCATCCCGTTGCGGAATTCAATGAATGTTCCGCTACAATAAAACTTGTTAGCCGTCTAATCTAGTTTATTGCTTGAGAGGGTGAAACTAACCGCTTAAGCGGAATATCCAAATCCGCAATATAATGTAAGATAAAGTTCGCCATCTTTTTATACTTCTCCTCGCCCAGCCAGGAGATGAAGCTACTACTAGGCAGGGCTTCTCCAAGTTTATACGCGGTGAGGCCGTTCTCGGCGAAACAGTAGTCGAATATGTCAATCACTGCAGCACCCATCAATGAATTACCGATTCATGACGGTAAGGAGGGCGGAGTAGACAAATACCATTCAATCCATTAACACCTAACTGCTCCTGCTGCTTCACAAGATCACTTCCGCCAACAAATCCGATAGCTACCTTTGTCCTGAGCTTTTGTAGGAGGGCTAGCATTTCTGGACTCACGGTCTGCACATCCCATAATCATTATTAGCTATCCCCATCCTAATTTTTGAAATTGAGTTGTTTTTGCGGTTCGTTTCGTTTCGAAACAAAAGTGCGGGGAAAAAAAAGGTCATAGCTCAACTCACCCTTCTAGCTGGAGTAAGCGTTCCATCAACGTCAAAAAGGCAGATGGTATTCGCGATAGGACGCTGGGTCAAAGGTGGGAACTGGGAAGCAGCTGCGGACATTTCGGAGTTGCAATTGGGCTTTTTTTGTGGTGCGTTCTTGACGGCAGAGGTAAGTAAGGGGGAGAGATGAAGGTCTTTTATGAGTTTTACGGCTTGGTTGGTTGGTTGCTTGTTGGGGTAGCTGAAAAGGAAAAGAGCGAGTGGGGTGTGGAAAGAAGCATCAGGGGCTCTCAGGGTTCGATCCTTGGCGCGGGGGTTACGGAGTTTTCAGAAACCAATACCAGTAACCTGGCTTGGCTTTTATAGCAGCATCATAATATTATTATAATATGATACTGTATTCTTACAAGTTGCTCTTCCTGAAGCTTGTGATATCGTAAATTGTACAAAGAATAAAAGAACGCCATATATACAAAGCATAGCCCCACACATGATAGCCCTGCAGAGATGCCACTACTCCTTCATTCACTGTACCTTTAGTCTATGGGTGTGGTACAGCTTGCTATGTCTCATCACTCCTTATCTCCCTCCATTCACAGCGAATAATATCTGAGGCTTACGATGAGCCAAGTCAAGTATTGTCTGTGCAAAGAGTGAGTTCGCCCAAGCAAACCAGCTTCCTATATTACCAGGTCAGTTCTGCTGCAATTAGGTTGCAGAATGGAAACCACATACTTGTATAATCCTTCACCCTGCGGACATTAACGCTCTCGTGCACAAGCCCAAGCGGCGACGCCTTCAACACCATCGCAAGAAGAGCCAAAATTTCATCATCATCGTCGGTCGTCAAGATTTCAATCAATAAGCTAATCGGCCAAGCATGTGTGATGCCGATATGCGGACCTCCAATACCCTTAAACTCAGTCCCAGTCAAGAAATAAGGATTGCCTTCTCGGGAGAGAACCATCTTTCGGGTGTTCTGGTACGTTTGGTTCTTGACGTCGACAAAGCCAAGCACCGGCAGTGCGAGTAGGGACGGAAGATTTGCGTCATCCATGATAATGTGCGAACCATACCCGTCGACTTCATATGCAAAGACTTTTCCGAAAACCGGGTGCGTGATGACACCATGCTTCCAAACACCGGCTTCGATCTCTTCACCCTTCTTTCGAACGAAATTTGCTAGCTCTATTTGCTTGACTTTCTTCAGGATCTCCGCGGTTCGCTTGAGCTCCACAGCCAACATAGCGTTTCCAGGAATGAAGAATTGCATAATTGCAGCATCGTCGCTGGGCCTAAAAGCAGATCTGACCAAGCTAGTGTTATGGTTGATAGGATTGCCGATACCACCCAGGTTCAAGGTCTCTGTCCCGAGATTGGTCCTCCTTTGGAAAGTATAGACCTGATCTTGTACCGAACCAGTGTTACTGAAAGAAGGAACTTGCTGCTCCTCAATCAATGCCATGACATTATCCACTGCTGACAGCCATTTCTCCCCAACGAAAGAGAGATCACCAGTATGATTGTAGTATTGATTTCCAAGAGAAAGGAAAGAAGCCAGTGAGTCAATCTCGTATTTGCATTCAAACACCACAGTGTTATCGTAAACCGGATGAACAGTATCGTCCTGGCCATTGGAAGTTCTAGCATGTCCGTCAGCAGTCTATCCAGCCACGCTCGTCACCGGGGGTCCACTCACGGTGCAAGTCCACTAGCCTTTGGAGGTTGAAAGGCATTACAATAAGGAGACCGCAGCACGAAATCCGCCTATCATACCAGGACAAAAGTCAGCCCCCCCAGCTTTTCAAGCAAACGATTCCCCTCAAGAAGCACAAAATACCTGGGTATTAATAGCCCCCAAAATCAAATTCCTCAAAGCCTCATCATCCTTGGCGAGCAACTGATACTGCGCCAACTGATTTGTACTATCCCTCAACCACTGAGCATTGATATCCCCCGTGACAATAAAACTCTGCTTATCAGCAACTTTATTGGCATTCAAATGCCACCTAACCGTCGTATCTAGCGTATTCGGGAAGCAATTCTCGAAAAGCCTAGCTAGGTCCTTATCCTTGATTCTCGCGTTCATCTCCTCGATCAGTGATTCCACGGCTGGGGAGCTGTAGAGTCTGCATTCCTTCACGGGCCGCTGGAATGGCAGTCGGTATTTCCCCGTGCTATACGGCGGGTGAAGGCGCGTTGCGTAGTCTCGGTAATCTGGACATGCCTGGCGGCGGTATGGGGATTGCTGCTGTTGGGAGCGGTAGAGCGCGTCTTGTCGGTTGGCTTCCGATTCTCCTGTTAGGAGGAGGAAGGATAGTAGTAACGTGGCAGCGCCGATCATGACAGTGGGTTTCCAGCCGGAAAAGAGGAATTCCGAGAAGGTTTATGTCGGTAGGGGCTTGCTTTTCTTATCGTCTGTGGGGGACCTAGGGGTGCGAGGTGGGGACGGAGGTTTGTAGGTTGACGAGAGGAAACGGCGTATGCTGAAGTTACTGTAGTGGTGAGGGTGGTGGTGGTTGAGCTTCGCTGAGGCTGTTTTCTATTGGAGCGGAACTGACAGTAGATGCTGTAGGGGTGGTAGGATTATTGTCAGGGATAGGGAGCAAGCTTGACGCGAGGGGCGCGTTGATGAACTATTCATTAATTCAAAACCATTTAAAGACAGGATACAGGAGGAAAGCACGGGACTTAGATACCGCGACCTAACTTAAGCTTAAGCTGGAGCGTTAGTAGTAAAGAGGTTAAAAGAGGAACATAGACACAAAGAAACATCTAGGAACGAGTGAGACAAACTATTATCCCTGCGGGAGAAGGGCGGGTTGATTGGTAGCCCCGAACCCGTGCAACCTTACAACTGAAAATCATCATCGCAGACAATCATCCTGTCATGTCTCGTGCTGGCACTCGAGCACAGTCCCCGACAGATCCCCTCCGGACGAGAGCCGATATTGTAAGCACACAGGCATCCGGGGTGTGAATAAGAAGGAGAAGTTCAGTCATTTGATTCCATCTTCAACGCCCAAACAGGGACCTCTCTCCTATAAATGTGATATTAATAGCTACCCAATACCCTATGGTCACCCCGCATTCTCGCTAAATACAGTACTCGTAGTCTAATTAACCCTCCATCATTATATCGCCTACTATATGGAACTTTACCTATCTATAGGGATTAGCATCCCTCATTTGGACTTCTTTGCGGGTTTTTTCATCCTACCGTCTATCTCCTCCTGACACCGGCGTTGGCTCAAACTGCTCGTAGTCCTCATGAGCACATCACACTTTCTAAACTTTGGCATGGGTAAGCTCCAGTAGCAAGGCTCGCGGAGAAGGAAAAAACCGGATAAACTACACTACTCGAGTGCAATACATGTGATCATAGGCTCTCGACTTTTACTCTATCTACGGTGGTCAGATGCTCCGGCTGGAATTTTGAAGGGGGTTTGTTTCCCTTAGCTAACTGGCAGAGTACCCCGGGTGTAAGAGCCTACAAAGTTAGTGTTACCACTATACAAAAGTTTCACCAAGACAAATACAATCTGTAAGAAATCAACTATTAGCCGCATGGTACTGTACCGCCAAATCTTGTTCATTCCTTCCTCCCTCCCTTACTCCCTTACATCGTCGGATCTAGCATTCCAACAACGGAGACCTTTCCAAGAAAGTGTCATGACCAGTCTTGCTATCCATAGCTATATAATGGCCGTGGTGAGGGAATGATGTGCCCTGGCGGACCCGTACTATATGTTATATACGAGCCTTCGGGGATCAATAAGAATCGGAAAACTATTTTTGCTGGTCTCATACAATTCTCTGCAGAGACAAGGGCTATTTTTTCCGGTTTTCAATGACCCCCCCCCCCCGAGTACACATTACACCCACCTTCGGTGGCTTGGGCGTAGCGCAAGAGAAGGGCCTGTGATCGGCCATCGAGTTTCCCACTCTTTTACCCATACATCACGCATATATACTATATCTATATAGCATTAGGAAGTGGGATCGGGCTTGCTCGGATTTAAATTTTTATCGGATATTGAATAATCAGGGCCTTTCGGCTGCGTAGTGTTTCGTAACCTATGCCTGTGTGATAGTGGAACGCCGGGCTATAGTCTACCCATGTACTAATATTCCTACGTATAGTTGTGCCACTGCCTGCGTGGGTATTTAGCAGTCATTGCTCTGCCTTCATTCATCGCTTTCTACTCTCTCTAAACAAACAATCAATGCTGTCTTCTTAACTTGCCTAGCCATCACAACATAAAATCGTCGCTCTTTTCAAATCATAGGAGGTCACTCGTTGGGGCAATGGGGTCGTTATCTGCTTGCCGACCTATCATACTCTACTCTGATGCAGTATACCCACGCGTTCCAAAAAGCTATCCGGTCCTGGGGTTTCCTAAGCCCAAACTGTTCCAAAGACTTCCGAATGCTTTGGAACATGCTGTAGGTATATCCTACTTGGGAACTATAGTAGGCGAAATTTCTAAGTCTCTAAGATCAATTCTGGTAAAGGCACTAAAGATACTGTATCTCCTAAGTGGTTCCACGGACAAAAAGAAAATCAAGTACAAATCAACTTCACAAAACAAAACAAAAACGGGGCCAAAAGTTGGAGAATCTAGTCCTCCCAATGTACCGTAGGTGCCCATAATCAACAGATAATGCATCCGGGCTGGGGGCGATTTTCCCACTCGCGTTGCTTTCGTTGCATTTCCTCATTGAAACGCCTCGTCTCCTCCTCCCTCCTCCTCTCCAACTCTTGGGCCGCCTTCCTAAGCCTTTCGACCTCCTGCTCATGCTGCTTCCTCAAAAACTCGGCCTTTTTCTTATTGTCATTGGCCTCCATTTCAGCCTTAAGTGCTGCCATCTCCTCCTGATGTTTCTCCTTGATACCCTCTATCGCGCCAGTCAGGAGTCTCCCGGCAGAGGTATCTGACAGGCTACCATTCTTGTCCAGTTCCTCCTGGAGCTGTAGGACAATCGTGTCCTTCTGGATGAGCGACTCCGCTATCTTCCTTGCCGAGGCTGTGAGGTCAGGGCCACGGTGCTGCATGACTTGTGCCCCACGAGAGACTAGACTACCCCAGAAGGTCTCCTTACTTTCCAGCTCCTGCTCACGTCTTCGACCTTCCTCTTCTTCGACCTTATCCCACATTGTTGTGCACAGTATGACATTGCTGAAGTTCTTCTCGCCGCAGAGTTCTCGGAACATTCGCAGGTTCTTCATGCTTGAACCTTCCATGCGTGTGTCGACTATACGGTGGAAATATATAATCCCCGAGAGATGCTTCCGTTCGTGGTTTGCTTGTTGGACCCAGTTGGCAATGGTGGATAGTATATCAGCGTCAGATCGATGAGTGTCATCAAAGCCGGGTGTGTCGATAAGGCACACTTCCCGACCATTGATGGTTGTATTTGCAGTTTGAATATCTTGGGTGCCTACGGCCCGGTTAGAAAGAGTGTCTTTCGAGTAACTTGAAATAAAGGGGGAGGTGGTGGAGAGGGAATACTCACAAGCTTCAAGTCCATGGCCCACGGTAAGCCCCTTCTCTGTGATGGCATTGACGAAGCTCGTCTTCCCTGTCCCCGTCTTCCCCATAACTGCGATCATCACAGGCGGCTGGGGCTTCATATCCACTTTTATTTCTTCTTCTCTTTCGCCTCCTTCCTTCCCCCTCTTGGTGCTGTTCTGATCTATTTCTTGCTGTTCCTCCTCTCCTTCCACTCTCTTAATAGCTTTTTTTGTTATTGCAAAAGGTCGCTGCTGTTCAAGCGCTGTGCTTAGACGCCCCAAGCTATGGGCTGTAAGTCATTTCATCAAGGCTTAAATATACACGAAAACAGGAGAAAAAGAAAAGAAAAAAAGCTTGGCTCTTGTTCTCTCACAATCCGGATGGTAATGATACGAGTGAGGCAAGGCGCTTATTCACCCGCCCTCTTATTAATTGTGTAGTAGACAGCTTTAAGGCCAACCATATTTGCTTGGATCAAATGAGATCTGCTGGCCGATCAATTTAGCTTCACTGATAGTGGTGGAGATTGATGCACTATTGGGTGCACGGCATGCAGGTAGGCCAGGAGTGCTGTACGGGTACTGCATGCTAGTTGCGTCAAATGCAGGGGCTTCCTCTCAGGGAGGGAGATCTTTGTCCCTTCTGGCGTGCAACTATAATACCACCCAGGAAGGGGCTACTGATACCGGGAAGCATCAAACACCGTATCGTGCCTAAGTACGCAGTCTGCTGCACCGGTAAGTTACATGTTCCTACGAGCCATACCATCCCTTCACTGCAGCTGCCCGCCGTATGCGTGTGGTAACTCGTAACTATACTACCCGCTCAAGCAAAAATGTACCCGTGCGCTGGGGGCCTTACAGTATCCACCTAGGACAAAGGCAACACTCAAATGCAAGGGGGTATACAGCGCAATTCAGTGTAGGCCTTAATCAAGAAAACCAGCAAAAATTTCTAGAGATCTATAGTTACTAGGATAAACTAGGTTAAAAACCAGATCTAATATGTACAAGGCTGTAGGATATTCTTTTTTTTACCTTTTAAGTTACCCCCTAACTTCTCATAGACTATCAGGACTTTCTAAAATAGTCATGGCAGTTAATTGATAGTGTATTATATCCTAGGCCATCAAAATTATCTGGCCAAGCTGTGCTGTACAGCGCACTATCTTTCCAAGCATAGCGCTGTGCACCTCATCTCTAGAAAAAGATCTTTAAAAAAAGAGAAAGGTGCTTCAGCCCTGTCTTTCTGGGAGCAGGAATATATGTGCTGTGGGTGAGTTCCTATGATCCTAAGAACTAGGCCTTCAGAACTACTCTTAAGCCAAAGTGGCAGTCAAAGCACCAAACTTTCAGAAAATAAAACCTTACTAGGACTAGGAAAGATACTATATGAGACAGCAGGATATACGAAAAAAGGACATGAGAACAAGGGGCGACTAAATTCCCAAGTTTCTAGCCAGCTAATCAAGTACCGTTTGCTCACCCACACAGTCGAGAAAACTATATCCAAGTAATAAAATGAGGAAATTTTCACTTGCCTAAGAGCCGAGCATAATACTGGCACCCTACTTGAAAATTACATCACATATACGAGCCACCAATAGCAGTTAGCTATATTATCGTAGCCCAACACCGACGGGCCACTTGTCCCGCTTCCTCGCGCAACATCACACTCACAAACCCCCAACAAAACCACCTGAAAACCAAAAGCGTCTCATGGGTTATTATCACATTGGAGCAATACATACAACTCTACAGCAGCGGCAGCAAGCCAAACACAATAAAAGAACCCAAATAAATAAATGAAATAAAAATTGTCCCAAGTGAACACTTTGAAGTAGTAGTATAATAGCTCAAGCGCTTATTTCCCATGACAACTTAAGCGCTCCATCGGCGATCCCTCAAGAGAAGTAAGCCCTCAGTGACCAAGATAGGATAGATGTTGCGACTGGTATAAGTCCCCTCCCTCTTAGCAGGGCTTTAGACAAAAACGGTATACGCATAGTGTGCAATGCTGTACAGCGAACGGGTCGCGAGCTGCGGGGCTGAGTGAAGAGCGTTCGTTATTCGCAACCGCCGCCTGGCCCAGAACCCCATATGGCACGGTACTTCAAGACCACTGGCAGGTTCCCCTCATCAATAGCCTGTATCAGTGGTGCCGATTTTACCATTAAAATTGTTTGTGCATGGTAGGGTGGGTGGGTCTAGTCTGCAACTCGGCAAGAGTGAGTATCCATGGTGGTATTTAATATAGAAGCTTTTCTGTAGGGCAAAAATTACAATAAGTTATCTACTGTGCTATGTGGGCAATCTTCTTATTATTATGAGCTTGGTTTGTTGTTGACCACTGCGCGATACTGTAAGAGCGGGTGGGATGATATCCCTTCCATAATGCCTTGAGAATGGTGCTGTTGGTGTGATTGTTGGACGCTGGTTTGCGGTTTTCAAATCATGGGAGGTCACTCGTTGGGGTCGTCATCTGCTAATCAGCCCATCATACTCTACTCTGATACAATATACCCACGCGTTCTAAAAAGCTATCCAGTCTTGGAGTTCCTTAAGTCGAAACTGTCCCAAGACTTCGGGATGCTTTGGAACATGCCGCAGGTGTATCATGCCTGGGGACTAAAGTAGGCAAAATTTCCAAGATGATGCAGTTAAGACACTAGAGATACTGTATCTCAACTAATTCCACAGACAAAAAACCTGGTATAAATCAATTTTACCATCTCTAAGCACAAACAGAACAAATAACAAACACAGGGCCTAAAATTAAGGAATGGAGCCTTCCCAATGTGCCCTAGGCGCTCCGATCAACAGACGATGCATTTGGGGCGATTGTCCCACTGATGTTGCATCTCTTCCAGTTTTTGACTGAAGCGCTTCATATCCTCGGCCCTCAACTTCTCCAAATCTTCGGTCGCCTTTCTCAGCCCCTCAATTTCCTTCTTGTAATACTCCCTTAAGAGCTCTATCTCCTCCTTATCGTTATTGGCCTGCATCTCAGCCTTAAGTGCTGCCATCTCCTCCTGATGTTTCTTCTTGATATCTTCTATCTCGCCAGTTAGGAGTCTCCCGGCAGAGGTATTTGACAGGGTACCACTCCGGTCTAGTTCCTCCTGGAGCTGTAGGACAATCGTGTCCTTCTGGATGAGGGACTCCGCTATCTTCTTTGCCGAGGCTGCGAGGTCAGGGCCACGGTGCTGCATTACTTGTGCCCCACGAGAGACTAGACTACCCCAGAAAGTCTGCTTATTTCTCAGTTCCTGCTCGCGTCTTCGGCCTTCCTCTTCTTCGACCTTATCCCACATTGTTGTGCACAGTATGACATTGCTGAAGTTCTTCTCGCCGCAGAGTTCTCGGAACATTCGCAGGTTCTTCATGCTTGAGCCTTCCATGCGTGTGTCGGTTATTCGGTGGAAATATATAATTCCCGAGAGATGCTTGCGTTCGTGGTTGGCTTGTTGGACCCAGTCGGCGATAGTGGCTAGTATATCGACATCAGATCGGTTGGTGTCGTCGAAGCCGGGTGTGTCGATAAGGTACACTTCCCGACCATTGATAGTTCTAACCGCAGTTTCGATATTCTGGGTACCTGCGGCTCAGTTAGAGGGAGAGTCGCTCAAGTAAATGAAGGGGAAGGCTGTAGAGAGGAAATACTCACAAGAATCAAGCCCATGGCCCACCTTAAGCCCCTTCTCTGTGATAGCATTGATGAAGCTCGTCTTCCCGGTTCCCGTCTTCCCCATAACCGCGATTAGCACAGGCGGCGGTGGGGGTTTCACCCGATGGCGTAAATCGTTCATTCCATTGTAGAATGCCGAGCCGATCTTTCCTGCCATTTCCCCCCCACGGCCTAGGGACCCGCGGCCCTGGGTGCCCGACCCCTCATCATGTTCCAGCGAAGGCGAGCCAGAGTGGATAAAATCATGCTCCGGGTAGTGTGGCCTTTCTCCTTCCCTCATTCCGTGGGTAACAGGACTTCCATGGCTAGAATATGCCGGTAGCGGAGTCTGTGGCTCGGTAAGACAATCGCCACTACTCAAAAAAGCATCAGTCCCATCCATAATCTGCATCCACGAAACTAAGCCAAACATACCTCTCTACATTCTCAAACCCATCACCTTTGCCAACCCCACTTATATCCTCATTTATTACCTCCTCTCTCTTGGTGATGTTCCGATCCATCTCTTGCTGTTCCTCTTGGTTTCCCACTTCTTTAACAAATTGTTTTGTCATCGCAAAAGGCCACTGCTGCTCAAGCACTATTTAAACACTCCAAGCTTTGGACCGGAAGACTTTCCGCCAGGACTTAAATAGACGCGAAAGCAGGAGAAAAAGAAAAGAAAAAAGTGTAGTTTTTGCTCCCGAAACAATCAGGAGGGTAACGATACGAGTGAGGTAAAGCCTTTGTCCCCCCTCTTATCAATTGCGTGGGAGACAACTTTAAGGCCCACCATATCTGCTTGGATTAAATGAGACGTGCTAATTGATCAATTTGGCTTTATTGACTGCTACGAGTAGTGGCGATAGAAGGCCATATTGGGGGCCCAGCGAGTAGGTAGGTTACTGTATCAGTGCATGCTGGTGCCTCTGAGGGAGGGAGATCCTTGTCCCGTCCCGTGTGCGACTGTGATACCAGCCAGGAAGGGGCTACTGACACCAGGTGGCATCAAACACGGTATTGTGCCTAAGTACGCAGCCTGCTACACTGGTAAGTTATTTGTGTCTACAAGCCATAGCCCATTCTCACTGCGGCTATCCTACCGTATACCTGCAATAACTCGCGGCTGTACTATCCTCTCAAGCAGAAAAATATATCCCGCGGACTGGGGGCCTTACGGAGGTACAGCTCCTAAGTTTTGTATGTTCCACAGGGCGTAAGGGGAGCCAACCTCGCTTGTGGAACGTACAAAACTTAGGCGCTGTACCTCCGTACAGTACCCGCCCAGGACAAACGCAACACTTCACGCGCGAGGCACTGTACTCGTACAACACACTGCAGTGTAGGCCTTAACCAAGAAAAGCAACAAATATTTCTAGAGATCTAAATTTACTACGATAAACTAGGTTAAAAACTAGATTGAATAAGCTATGCTACACAGCACAGTACCTTTCTAAGTACGATTCAGCACACACCATCTCTCAAAAAATAGGTAAAGAGAAAGCTACTACAAACCTCTCTTTCTGAGGGCAGGTATACACGTGCTATGCGCAAGTTCCTACTCCAAGAACTAGAACTTCAGAATTGCCCAGTAAGACAAAGTGGCCGTCAAAAACACTAGAAAATAGAATATTATCATACCAGAACTACGAAAGATACTGTATCAGGCAGGATATACAAAAACAAGACACCAGAATAAGGGACAGCTAAATTCTCAAGCTTTTTGATATCTATCTAGCGTACAGCGAATGGGTCGTGAGCTCCGGGACTATGAGAGGGGTCTTCTCTATGCGCCACCGGCACCCGGCCCAGGACCGCATACGGCACAGTGCTTCAAGACCGTTTGCAGGCTCCCCTTACCAATGGCCCGTATCAGTGGTGCCAACTTTGCCATCACAATTGTTGGTGCACGGTAGGGTAAGTTTAATCTACAGGACAATCTTCTTCTCATCACCGCTTTGGTTTGCTGTTGACGGCTGTGCGGTACTGTAAGAGGTATACTAGGCTGGGTGGGATGATATCCCTTCGACAATGCCTTGAGAATGGTGCTGTTGGTGTGAGGGTTGGACGTTGGTTTTCTGTTTTCAAGTCACGGGAGGTCACTCGTTGGGGTCGTTATCTGCCAATCAACCTATTACACTCACCCCGCTATCCCGGATCTCGATAATCCGGATACTTCGCTACTCCGTATGAATTTATATGAATTTCAAATTCCCCTACACTGAAACCTGACCTATTGTCCCGGATACCCTATTGTCCTGCACGAAATTCGTGAAATCTGGCCTTCCGGGATAGCGGGGGGTGAGTCCTTTCACATTCCGGTCACAATCTCCCACCACTACAACCTTCCGCATAACAACCTTCGCCCAAACTAAGGCGAACGTGAAAACCCTCATCGAGAAGTCCTTCTCCATCACTGTTTCCAGTCATCGTGTGCGTAAATCCACCCTATTTATCATATTTCTACTAACGCCCTGCAATACTAGTAGGTATCTCATCGAGATGGAACGGGATAATCCTTGGCCCCATCCCCCCACCCCACCTCCCTCTCTTCCCCAAGGGCTTGCGTCTCCGCCGCCTGGTAGAAGCAACGCCTCCACAGTAGGGGAGTTGGGTTTCACCCATAATAGCCACGTTGCGACTGTTAGGGCTTCGAGGTTTTCGTATATCGAAGAATGCGCGCACAAATTTAGGGAATGGCATTCGGGAGGGGGAGCCTTGAGCTCCCCAGAAACCAGAGAGAAATCCCTTATATTGAAAGTCTCAATCCGAGGTCTTATGGATTTAAAGGAATTGTTGGGCATAGACAACGAGAGCGATGAAAAGTAGGATGCTTCCTTCTTCCCTACCGTAAGAACTCGAATAATTAGACCTCACGCTAGGACGTTGGAGTTGCCTTTGCTGGTTATGGTCTGGCTCTTTTTTTCTTTTTCTTTTGTCTTAAGCTCGGGACTGAGGGGGGGTCAGTTTTCGCTGTGCGCTCGTCCCCCCTATCCAAGAGAGGGAATTTCGGACGTCTTAGCCTCGGGTCCAATTATTCGAGTTCTTACGGTATCCTACGTTCAAGTCACTTACCAAATAGTGTCAGATTCCCCTTGTACACTTTTAATAGTGCATCATCTACGCTCACATTTCGGTGCTTCCCCAGCCCTATCCATGCGCATGTCGTCAGTACTATTTTGGGAGGGTTCCATCTTGCCAGCTTCGCTCTTCCGGCCAACACTAAGTCCAAGATTCGTATAATTGCGCCTAAAAGGTACACACGTTTCTATGGAAAATATGCTGGATCGGAAATAACCTCTGACATTGCCGTCCAAGTTCGAAATGATATGGGAGATAGAGAAGTAAAATTCATTTTGGAGGTTGGACTATCAGAACCATATGAGAAGCTTGTTCAAGACGCTCAGCTATGGTTAGAGGGTAGTAAGACCGTTTCCGTTGTCATGCTGGTAAAGTTATATGAAGATCCTCCCTACAACTGCCCAACATATGACTTGACCGATGAAGAGTTCAACGCACTCCAGTTTCCTCCAGAAGAAGAAATTAATCAGCAAAGTTTTGTTGTCAATGACCAGTATGGGCCGGCAACCTACAAAGGCCTCATCTGGGTTGGGCGTATATCAGGGTTTATTGAAAAATGGGGATTTGAGGGAACATCGAGATCGGCATGTCGTATCAGTGATCGCATAGTAAGTTACTCCCAAGATACAGGTACCCCTCAATAAATACCTGCACATTTGTGCCTGAATTTAGTATGGGCGCTTGGATGTGCACAAACAATCTACCATACAAATTCATGATCCCTAGGTTCACGTACTATTTGAGGTGTACTTGTTGAAGAAGCAGTTAAAGCTAACTAATATAGGATCTTTTAACTGCCGAGGAAAGCATGGAAAATTACTTCTCTATGAGCAGCTTTGTCGATGTCGCCGACAGTAACTATCCAATTCAATTCGATTGGGCCGGTTACTTGAAGGACATGAGAGGCCATATCAAAGAACTTGCAGCCAATCGATGTTATACGACACTTAGAGACCGCAATGGACGGGTTAATGCCTAGTGATATAATCTCTAACTCGCAAATAGCTTTCATAACTTTATGTATTTTCTTTGAGGATATGTATATACTTTTGCACAGTGGAGCAAGTGGGCGGCTTAAGCAGAGGCTCTCATGTTATTTAAGAGCTGTAGAAACCGTTCTTTCTATCTTCATCCTTCATCGTTCTTGTGACAAGATCAAACTGACCAATCACGGCCATCAGGCATTCATCGTTCAGCTTTCATAGCAAGCTTTATCGTGCTTCCTTCTGTTTTCTCTTGCCGACCACCCGCACGGGAACCCCCACCGTCAAGATCTCCAATACCTGCAAAAGAACGCCGGACGAGGAAGATCCGCCAAAATATATTACATATAAAACCTAACCTAACTTGCGCTTGATCTCATAGCTACAACAATGGTATCACAAAAAACCACAGTAAAGAAACATACCCACGACGAGCGGGGAAATAGAGACACAACAAGCCGAGGGAGGGATCGTGCCCACATCTCACAGCCCTCCTCCCCCTCCTCCCCTTCCCCTCACAAGCAACCCCACCACACCACCAACCACAAAACAGCAATTTCAACCCCCATCCCTACCACGTTATCAAGCTCTAATACTTCCCACATAATTCCTCAAATGCTTAAAATTCCCGGTAGTAATCCACCTCTGATAAGCAATATACCTCTTCTTTTCCCGGTCTGTCTCGTCAACGCTCAGGGGATTCTCCGGGACTTCGACAAACTCATCATACAACGCCACATCCTCCGCCTTCGCTGTCATCCCGGCCGCGGCCTCGGGCGAGGTATTATTCACGTAGTCAAAGTAAACGAAGTCCGGGTCCGCATCCTCCGGGAGTTCTGAGGTAACAACGAGGGGGAGGTTAAGAGGGTGAGACATGTACCTCTTATACTCCTCAGCTTCCTCCTCACCGAGGACTGGATTGAGGCTTCGTTCTATTGCCTGATCCATGTCACGTCGTTCGATTTGCATCAAATCCTTTCCGAGTGAGAAGTGCTGTTTTGTCGGACTACTGAAACCACGGCTTAGTTCGGGGTAGACTGAGATGGTGGATGATTTCCGGGGAGGTGGCGGGGGAGGTTGCGTGGGGGCGATGCCGTTCTGTGGTGGGAGCCAGCCGTTGAGTGCTGTGATCTTTTTGAGGCGGCCTTCAGCAGTTTCAGAGTCTCGTTCGGCCTTGGCCTTTTTCTCTGCGTTCTCAGCCTGATGGTGGTCGACGTGATTTGATCTAACAGTGAATGGGCTGAGGTCGTATCGGCCAGTTTGTGTCATCCTAGACAGCGGTTAGTAGGCACCCGGCTCGGAGCAATTATGTAATGGGGAAGGTACTTGACTGGGATGTATCTCAAGGTCGAATTAAGGTTATAGGTGAAGACTTTGAGAAATGAGGATAGAGCCTTTGGGCGATAGTATTCTAGCCAATAGTCGTCAAAATGACTATATGGCCTTGCTGCGAGTTCATCTGAAAGCGGTGGAATCTCTGGCATCGATCGCTCCACAAGGTTCTTAGGGGTCCACCATTTTACGTAGCTGCCATCGAAATGCATTAGGCACGGATAGGCCAACATATAAGAAAACTAATTAACTTACCTTCGACGCCTCTTTAAAAGCCTCGGGTCTGCGTGATGAAGATAGTAATCCGTCGATAAATCCCAAAGCATAGGCTGTCCTTGAGCAAATATGTAATTCCCCAAGAACAAATTGTACGCCTCCTGCCGTTGTCCATCTATAGCAGCCTTGGTCAGCGCTAGCCTTGTTAGAAACCGTGAATGACATTGATTAAAGCATACCCAAAAACGAATTATTATAATATCTCTTGAAGCTTTCCAACATATCCCTCGAGTGGCTCGTCCACTGATTAATCTTCCGATACGTCTCCATAGTATTGACTAGATGACTGCCAGCGTACTGAACGGCAATTGTGTCTCCGTGGTCGTGGTACATGTGCGTGAACAAGTTCACAGCGTCGGTATCATAATCTATGCTAGTGCCTGAGATGACTCCCAGTGCGTGTAGTTGATGCCCCAATGCTCTTTTCCCAATAACGAATTGTGCAGCATTTGTTCGATCAAGACAGTCTATGCAGTTCGTTCTGCAGACACCATTCTGTAGTGAGTAGCCACTTTCATTCTCGTTACCTGGTTTAAGCCCATTGTGGAAGAATCCTGTTGTGTTCAATACGTTCTCAGCGATCGTCTCAAGAGTTTCTATCACGTCTTGATCACGGCTACGCATCATAATTAGAAAGAGCTTATATGCTTCCTTCCTAGGCGACTTACCTTTTAGACGCACGAGACATATCCCAAGCTATATACCGGATACTCTTCTCAGTTGGAAGGAACTGGTTCAGATAGTTGATGGCCTGAGTAAACTCCTTTAACAATAATGACTCTCTTGGTGTCCGCTCTCGAGACTAATAACCCATTAGCAATCGCATCGTACCAGAGCAGGTCGGTAATCAAAACCTTTACAAGATTCAGGACAATCACAGGTGCGCCGTATCTCTGGAATAAATCATCAAAGTGCAACGCGGCAGCACTAAAGAAAGGGTCCACAAGATTCACTATAAGCATATCATTAGCTCCTATTCCGCAAAAAACAGGAGTAAGAGCACAGACTCTCAACAGGTGGCTTGGGAGTAGCTGCATCATTCTTCTGTGTCCAGAAAAGTGGGATACTACCGCGGTGTTGCACGTAGGATGTATAGTTCGGATTGGAGTAAAGATTCTTCATAGGCGCATGGAAGGAGGTAGTGAGCATTTCGGAAACAATCTGCTCTGTTTCAACATCATTCGCAACGTACCCCTAAAGCAAAACGTTAGAGAGTGACAAGTTGATTTCGTTCCATAAAGTGGTATACTAGATCATTGGCACCACGCTTCAAAAACCTTGCACCCGCAAAGTAGCGAGAACGTCGAGCAATAACAGTGATATAGATCACTCTCCCGTAGACAGAAATAGCTATCTCGCAATTTAGCCGTGTTCCATTTATCAGCTCAGATCACTCTCACCAGCTTGGTCAACATAGCCATGAACAATCGGCATGCACCAGTCATACGCATTCCTCATATGTGATTTGGCCGGCTCCAGCAAGTAGTGATTCCAAGCAAACATGTCATTATAGTCATGATCCCCTGGCTTCGCAAGTCCTTTACCCAGGGCCTCTCGCTGACGAATGATATTATGTTGGAGTGTTCGAGTGATATCGTAAGAATAGCTGAAATAGAACGACCTCGTGAGATCCAAATTCCCAAGAATACTAACGAAGCGTGCCTCCTCGGAGTTTCTCTCTGGTTTCTTCGGTGCCATCCCGGCCGTTAATGGGACCAACTCGGTGTTATCGATCTTTAAAACTGGTAAGTGAGAGTCCAAATCAGACAAATTGGAGCAGCATCACTGAACCTGATACACATAGTGCCCTCCAATCATAGCAACAATACTCCTTTTTGTGATAAGAAGCATGTAATATGGCCCAGTAAACCTAATAAACCCCAGTAATCCCCAAAACGGACACTTCTGTTTCAACCCCCCAGTAGAAATATTCCCATCCTCAATAGTTGCCAACAACTTTGCCGTCTCCTCTCGAGTGTATACAACCTCATCCTCCGTAATGCTCAGATCCCCAATCTCAGCCGTCCTATCAATCTTTAAGATGCGAAACCTGGAATCCAAAAGATCCGACCCAACAATATAGAACCGGGTAGCTGTCTCATAGAGCGTAAACTTGTGCATCCGCCTCACGCCCTCGAAATCCTTCTCGTCGTCGTGCAAAAACTCCTTGTGGTCTCTATGACAGTGCTTGAAGTCCGAGCGATCGAAGGATTTCGGCACAGACGATTCCTCGTCCTTGTCATCCGATATGCGATGCGGTTGGTTGGTGATGGGGCTCGCAGGAGGATTATTCAACAATTGCGGATATGTGGGCTCTGGCGCCTCCAAACGGAACGACAATGACGGTGGGTGGGAAGGTGTGACCGGCGCCGGCGCCTCATCCGCAGTTGCAGGGACGGGAGTTGTCGTGATCGTTGGCTGGGTGGTAACACTGGCATTCTCGTCTTCCGGGAATGCCCTCACGCTGACTATACTCGGTTCTGATCTTCCCAGAACAGGAATTTCGCAGTTCATCGCCTTGCATGCTTCCTCGCCCATATCTGAGCCGCATGAGGACATCCCGCACGGCTCCCCGACCAGGGAGGACGGGGATAAACTGTCATCCGTGTCCAGCTGAGGCGGGGTGCTCAGGGAGTTTGTCGAAGAGCTGGGATTGCTGAATGTTGGTGAACTTCCTGTCGTAACAGCCATAGCTGGTCTTGGTTAGCTTGGTATCGACAGGTTGCCGTTTTTTGGTACGGTATGGTACAGTATTATGAATTAAGGCTGTTTTCTAGGCGTTGCTGGCGTGGAAAAACAAGAATAAGGTTATTCAGGGCTGCTTGAGCTCTTAGCTTCGAGAACCCACCTTTCAGGTGAGCCACCACCACAGGAGAGAAACTTTGGAAAAAAGCTTCCTTCTTCAAGGAATGACAGAAATATCTACAGTCTTCTACAATTTTTAGGTGTGAGCCAAGTTCGGCACGCCCCCGTCTTGTGCATCTTGGAGGGGCAAAGGTCAAGCGAAAGTGACGTCTAAAAGATACAGGTATGAGAAGCTGAGGCTCAAGCTGAAAGCTTGGCCTCCAAGCAACATTCAACGCCACACCCCGAACCTTCCTGACTGATCATCCCCAAACCTCTCCCAACAGACCCCTTCAACCCTCATTCATGGGCCAAAGCGATTACGAAGAAGAAGTCCCGGACTGGCGAACTCAAGCTCCCTATGGCTCCGGAATCCGTCGAAAACGAGTAGCTTTCGTCTCAGCCTCTGACTCACCCAATTTCGAAACAGTCGCTCCAAAGCCGTCGAAGCTAACCGGTGGTGAGGCTTCATCGCTCTACCTCTCACTAGTAGGCTTGAGCTCAAAAACGCCATCCTCACCCACCTCAACGGCAGTTTCTTCCCCATCGCCAGATCCTGAGCTGTCGAATGCTTCTAAAGATCTACCTATCTGCGAGATCTGCTCGCTACCAATCACGGACGAACACACCCATGAAAAGTCTACAGCTCACCAATATGCTCTCCCGCATTCCCATCCTCCACATCACTACGACAGGTCATCGCTAGGACTAAAGGTCTTGATGGGCTCTGGCTGGGACCCGGATGAACGAAAGGGGCTGGGGAGGGAGGGCGAGGGGATGAGGTATCCCATCAAACCGGTTCCAAAACACGACAATCTGGGTGTTGGTGTCAAGCCGAAGAAGAAGGGGAAGGGGAAGAAAGGTGAGGAGGAGAAGGTGAGGAAGATTGTCGGTGTCAAGGAAGCAAGAAGAATGGATAATCGGGCGAAAGCGAGAAGAGCTAATTTAATGAAGGAGATGGGAGGTGGGATTGATGTAGAGGCTATATTAAACAGAAAGTCGTAAATGAGGGGGAGGCTTAGAACTTGTACCAATATTTCATTCAAGTCTTGGACGGCGTTTGGATTATACTCGTGGGGTTTAAATTTACCATTTGTTTCACCGGATTCCTGTACTAGAACTTCTCAAAATTCGCCGCATGCATATAAGTAAAGCTAAAGATTCATGTATGGTATCATACTCAACCATGGTGACATTCCGCACCCCAACTACGGTATCTGCCATGAGTCTTCACTCAGCCAATAGCAGACCATTGAGGCAGGAACCGCAGCAGCCCAAACCCTATGGAAAAGTCTCTAATCTATGATAGCACCGGTAAGATCAAATCTTTATCAGATCACATCTAACCTTATCGGACTGCCCCACCTCATCCCTCATCCCGCCAACTGCCAGTCAACGGAACCCGCCGTACTATACCGGTAGTTATCGAAGAATAGCCCCACCGCCACGACCACCACCACGGAGTAGATCCCGCAAACAAGGGAGCAGCAAATAGGCTCCACCTCCACAACCACAAAGATTCAATCAGGCCTCACTCCACACCACGCAACTTAGCTACCGGAAGGGAAGTCTAGGGTACAAAGTAGCCCGCCTCAGGTCACTCTCACTACAAGTATTCCCATCTCCTCCTTCCTCTCCTTGACCATCCCTATTGTATTATACTCCCTCCTCCCCAAAATAAAAACCAAAAAGCCCTTCAAAGGTCCAATGCTAAAAAGACCCCCGCCATACCAGTTGACCAGAGCAATCATGTCAGCAGCCGCCAAAGAAAAGCTCATCTGTGCCATAACCTCCTCCTCTTCTCCTCTCCTCTCCTCCCTCCCTCCCTCCCTCCCTTCCCAAAGCTAACCAACCACCCACACCACAGTCGCCCCAAAAGATGACCAATACGCAACCTCAACCCTCACCTCCACAGACCTCTCCCCATCCCCCCTAACCCAATTCCACACCTGGTACACAGCAGCGCAATCGCACGCCATCCACCAACCCGAGACCACAACCCTATCCACCGCACACCTACCCTCTGGTCGCGTAAGCGCGCGCACAGTCTACCTCAAAGAACTCGACACCCGTGGCTTCGTCGTCTACTCCAACTGGGACACTTCGCGCAAGGCGGCGGATGTGGCTAGTAACCCCCGCGCCGCGCTGACCTTCCACTGGCGCGAGATGGAACGGCAGGTGCGGGTCGAGGGGGTCACGGAGAGACTGACGGAGGAGGAGAGTCAGGTTTACTTTGATACGAGGATTCGTGGGAGTAGGGTTGGGGCTTGGGCGAGTCGGCAGAGCGTTGGGATTGAGGGTAGGGATGTGTTGGAGGGGTGGGTTAGGGAGGTGGAGGAGAGGTTCAAGGATCAGGAGAAGATACCCGTGCCGCCGTTTTGGGGAGGGTTGAGGATTGTGCCGGATTATGTGGAGTTTTGGGTATGATATGATACGTTTTGCTTTCTTGCTTTTCACGGGTTGAGTGAGTGTGCTTGCTTGCTAATGTTTTGCAACGCCGTGTTATTTGTATATAGCAAGGGTATGATATATCCACTCATCCCGCTACGATACCCTCCATCCCCGCGTTCTAAAAGACATATACTAACTAACTTCCTACCCCACAGTCGCCCTAGCCGCCTCCATGACCGCTTCGCCTACACCCGTGACTCTATCGACTCCGACGCCTGGAAAATCCAACGTCTCTCACCTTAATTCTCCAATCCACCTCAGTACCACACCATCACAAAAAAGAAAAGAAGGAGCACCCATCCAGGTAATCAGGGGAGTTAATTTTCTTTCGGTACTAATACAGCTAGCTAGTTACACTAAAAACTACCTATTTACAACCTCTCCATCTATCGTACCCATCCACCATTTAAGGGAGATTTTGTGCCCATCCGTCAGCGAATAAGTATACAACCCGTCCATGCAAGTAACAGAAAGCCCCAGAGTGAAAAACAAAAATATAACGTAATTTAAGAACCCCTTCCCATCCTATTGAAAGGGGGAAAGAAAGAAAAAAAAAAAGTATTTTGAAGAGTGGAGTGTATATAATGCCAGTACCGTAGTAGAAAATGACAAAAAAATAAAAACAAAAACGCCCACCCCCCAGCCATAATTGAACCCAACCCTATCCTACCCTGCCCTGCCCTGTCGAACATGATGAAATATGAAGGGTAGTGTAGTATTTACACGAAAATAGGAGAAGAAATGGGAAAACAAAAAAGGGACTTTTGATATCATACAAATGAAGAAAGGCATAACAGCGCAGATGGACTTCAATGTATGAGCTTTTGTAAAAGTCATACTGTAAGAACGGGTAGAGCAAAAAAAACAAAAACACCAAACCAAGAAAAAACAAAACCCCCTCGTTCTATCAATTAGAATGGGAGAAGTCCCTCACGTAAAGAAACGAAAAAGAAAAAAAAAAGGGGGGGGGGGATATTAACGAACAAGACGAAGAAAACGGTCATCATTGGGGGGAAAGGAAAAGGAATTCTACTCCCCCCTCCCCCTCACCAAATCCATGACTCTAACCATGACGGCATTCGGATACCCACGCCCGCTCATCTCGTTCACGACCCTGAGCGCGCCGGCACGATCCTCGACGGCCAGGTACGCTCTAGTCATAGCCTCGTATGTACTTGGTTCGCGTTTGAGTCTAGCGTTCTCATCCTTACTAAGGGATTCGTAGACTTCTTCCGCCTTCTTGATGTCTTTCTCCAGCGCCCATCCGTGGATGAGGGTGTTGGCAATATACGGTGTCATGCGAACGCCACGGCGCTCCATGTCTGATAACCATAGCGTGGTGTCCTGGACACGGTGATTGGCGACAAGGGACTCGAAGAGGGCCTGGTAGATTGTGTTGTCAAGTTGGGGTTGCGGTTTGGTGGTGGAAGTGGTTGGGTGAAGGAGGGATTTGAAGTGTGAGATTGCGGCTTCGACGTCTTGGAGAACGCACCCCTTTGCGTGGATGAGGGCGGCATGGTGAGAGGATTCCACGGGTTGGTTCTTAGCGCGGATAAGATCAAGTACGCCTTCTGCGGCAGGCATGTCCGGAGGATCAAGCGTTGCGTAGGCTTCGATCAGAAGCTTATATGTATGCGAGGTAGCTTCGATACCCAGGGAGGTCATGCGGTTGAAGTAGCTCATGACTTTACTCCTGTCGCGCTTAGTATTGACGAAGAATTGCATGAGGGAGTTGTATGGTGCCGGACGGGGTTTGTAATTTGGCATAGCCTCCATTTCTTGGAAGAGCTCTTCTGCAAAATGCTCGTCGCCGACACGGGTCAAGGCATTAATCATAGTGCCATAGGTTACGCTGGTGGGTTTTATGCCCAGCGCGCGCATCTCAGCGAAGTAGAAAAGGCAGTCGTCCACGCGGCGGGCTTTTGCAAGTTTACCGATAAGAGCGTTGTAGAGGAAGGAGCTGGGGAGGACGTTCTCTGCCTTAGCCCGCTCAAAGATCTTGAGGGCTTCGGAGGCCTCGTCGTATGTCTGGTTCGAGCCTTTGAGTGAAACGATGTAGAGTCCGTAGGTATTCGCAGATGGGGAAGCTCCCATCTTTAGCATTTCCTCGTGGTACACAGCGGCTTGTTGCCGGTTTCCAACGGAGAGTTGTCCAGCAACCATAGAGTCCAAGAGAACACACCAGACATATCTAACAGAACGGAACTCCATAAGGAGAGGAGCATCCGCTCTCGCATTCCGGTAGATCTCCTCCATGAATTCCGGCTGGCCTGCGCGAGCAGCAGCACCAACCATCCTTGCCAGAGTTGTCATCCTAACCAACCTGCCCGCCTTGCGGGTCTGTTGATACATTCGCCGAGCATCCATAAGCCTGGCCCTAGCAGCCTTCGCACCCTCAAGGGCATTATCGATAGCCTGCGAAATCTTAACGTCGGTTTTGGCCCAGTAGGGATCGTAATTGTCCTCAGCAACGGCAGTCTCCCCTTCACTAGGAGTCAGGGTGGGTGATGCAACCACATCCTCGGTCAGCGGCGCCATCGGCATGTTCTCCCAAACCTTTTGGGCCTGTGCGAATGCAGTCCATTTCGCCAAAAGGCCCTCATTGATGCCACGGGCTGCAATAACACCATCGACAGAAACCTTCATGGCCTTGCTAAGAGGAACTCCGGCATTCAAGGCGAGAGTTAGCATTTGCTCAAATTTCTGCATGCCCTCCGAAGCCGGCTCCCCGGGCTGTTGAAGAACGCCAGCCTGAATCTGCAGAAGAAGATCCAACTGCGGCAATGTCAATCCGAGTATTCGCTGCTCCCCAAAGAGTTCCAAAACAATCTTAGAAGCCCGGGTTCCCATACGTCCACAATGTCGCATGCTGAAACCAGAAATGTCGAGTGCGACCCCATGAGTAAGAAGATCCTTTGCGGCAAGCCTATCAATCGAGCTCTCAAACGCCTCCCGTAGATATTCCGCCCTCAAAGCAAGCGAGACACTAGAAGGCTTCTCCATAAAGAACTCGCTAAATTGTTTCAACACCACCAAGGCCTCGTTTGTAAGTCGATTCTCAAAAAGCATCATGGAGTACACAACAGCAGCTTCCGCATCCGGCCCGTTAGACAAAATCCTCTCGGAAAGATCATTCCAAACGGCCCTAGCGTTCTCGATCTTTCCCTCCTTCACGCAGAGATTCAAAAATGCCATCTGGGCAATTGAGGTGCTGGAATGGTTAATACCATGAAGGCGGACATGAGCCATGAATTCCGAATAAAGCTGGTTCGCAAGCTCATAATCCCCCAAATCCGCAACTCCAATAAGAACCCTTGACAGCCCAAGGTATTCGGATGTCCCGGTCATTCGGCCTGCAATCCACTCCTTGGCAGACTCCAGATCATTCCGCTGCAGGAAACCTTTGATTATGGCCTCCGCCAACCATTGAGAGCGATGGGCGTCTTTGCTAGCACCTACAATTTTCTCCAAGAACGACAGCGCGCCAGCAGGGTCACCAGCCTCCATGTAAGCAAGAATCAAAGACTTGTAAACCAGATACCGCTCATCGACACTTCCCGGTTTTTTCGAGGTATCCAGAGCACAGTAGTTGTTGTACGTCTCAACCACAGAGCGAATATTTCCAGCCTTCCCAAATCCCTTAATAAGGGAAAGCGTAGTGTCCAAGCTCGGCAATACGCCATGCATTTCCATATGTGTATATACCTTGAGCATGTCCTCCTCGCGACCATTCTCCGCACATGCCTCAATAAGAATGGAATATACAGGCTCGGAAAATGTACGCTCTACCCGGACCTCTGTACTGGCGTAAAATATGTCTAAAGCCATGTCTAAAGACTTTTGCGAGCGGATCTCATCCAATTCCCGCTGCCGAGATGGAACGACAAACCCGAACCTCAAAATATCACCTTCAATTCGCCGAGCAAACTGTAACGAGGATTTACTGCTTGCGGCAAGGTAGTCGATGAGGATGGAATATGTGACAGTGCTAGGCAAGACTTTATTCCTGAGCATGTCCTGGTAAACATTCAGGACCCGAGCAATACCGCCAGCGCCAGTTTGTACGAGCGCAACGAGAACGTGGTTGTAGGTGGTGGTACTAGGTTGTACACCTTCTTGGATCATATGCTCAAAGAGGGCCGAAATTTCTTCATACTTCCCTGCCGTTCGTAAATCACGAAGTTGATCGTTATATTGAGCGGTAATACTAGACACTTCTGGCGAAGCAGGAACCAGTGTCTCCTCAGACGAAGTAGGTGAAGGCGCAACCTCAACCTCAACCTCCTCCTCCACTGGAGCGACCTTCTCTGAGAGTAAAACCTCCGACTCTTCAGCGGCAGACTCGATGAATACGGCCTCCTCCCCCTCCTCCTCCTCCTCCCCTCCTTTGATAACATCCTTCGACGGTAACTGAGCCTCCACTTGCGCCAGGGAAGACGACCGCGACCTGGGTAAGCCCAGTTCCAAGGACGGTGGATTCTCTAGCAGCGCCTTCTGCTGTTGTTGATGTTGCGCCTTGGACCATAATATTTTTCTCGAGAATAGGTACTTCCTATTCTCCTTTTCCTCCTTCTCATCTACGGCCTGGGACTGAACGGCATAGTAAGCACCTAGACTGTCGCCGCTCTGTCCATCCTTCCCCGGCGCCGCCCGACCAGAGTTCGCACCGCCAAAGGCAGTGTGCAACCGAGCTGGCGCATTTTGCTGCCCTAGACGGGAGAGCTGGACGGTGGAGGATGCATACGAGGATTGTGTTGCGGCAACGACGGACTGGGCGTAGCCGTTAACGAGGTGCTTCGAGATGCTCTGGCGAGCGAGGGTGGTGAATGGCTTGAAGACCATTCAGAGAACTGGTATCTAGGAATTTTTTTTAAGGCACGTTAGTCTTCGCAAATCTTCATTTTTACCCTTTTTTTCTGTATAGTCATACTACTATACTAGTACGAATACGAATAGTGGGGGAAAGGAACGAAAAAAAGGTGCACAAAACTCAACTCTCGGGAGAGTAAAAGGGTAAAAATAAAAAACAAAAAGTCACACCGGGAGTAAACGTACGTGGTTAATCAAGAGGGTTATTGCAATCATTGGCAGACGACACAATAATGCCGTCTGAAGAAGTAAAAGTGGAATGATAGAGGCGAAAAAGTGTAATGTTTTCCGGTTCTCGGACACGGAAAAAGAGGGATGAGAAGAAAAAAGGTGGGACGATGTTTGTAAATTATGGGAAGAGCGATGACAGTGGTGGAAGGGAAGGTGTGAGAGAAGGATGCTGAGGAGGATAATATGGGGAAACGTGGGAGGAGGAGGATCGGAGGGGGGGGGTATGGCTTGTCCTG